>Ga0335073_10001250_pt1 | contig 33932 bp, 25 predicted proteins | sample Lox_Sample_22_FD_207093 | JGI IMG/M metagenome (GOLD analysis project Ga0335073, IMG submission 207093) | Soil microbial communities from Loxahatchee National Wildlife Refuge, Florida, United States - Lox_Sample_2.2 | ecosystem: Environmental > Terrestrial > Soil > Wetlands | place: USA... | reverse complement strand
CACGCGGCATGAATAACTTACAGGCGGGGACAGAGTAGTCTGTCCCCTTTTTCAGCACCCTGCTAGAGCATTTTCAGAGTTTTTTGTCGGACGGCCGTCGCGCGTTTTGCCCGCGTCCTGACGGACGCGGCTCGAATCGGGCTGAAAACGCTGTAGACTCACTCAACAATGAATTCATCCAAATCGACGAAATAATCCGACGATTTCGCATTCTTCCGCTTCGTCACACGCAGCTCCAAAGCGTGCGGACCATCGGCAAGCCCGCCGAAAATTCTCTTTTGCTGCCACAGCGTCGTCTTGGAATAAAGATCGACGCGCGCCCGCCGCTGGCCGTCGATTACCACCTCCGCTACGCCGCGATTGAACGCCTTGGTATACACGTAGGTAACCGACCGGCCGCTGAAAAAGAACTGTACCTCGTCGCCTGGATGGTTCGAATAAGTGATCGATTTTCCGGCCGTTTCGGCGAACTGCCGGTCGTGCAGCCACGAACCGGTGTACAGGATTCTCTCGTCCAGATCGTCGTAGCTGCCGGGCGGAAGCGGCGTCTGGTTGGGCGGCTTGACGATGCGCGTGTCCACCACTTTGCGAATCTCCCAGTTGCCGGAGACGTAGATGGTGGGCGCGGTCCATTCTTCCAGAAAATGTTGGACCACGCCCGTATCCGGCGCCGCGGGCGTGATCACGTATTGAACGCCGGCCTGGTGAAACACCCGCGCCATCTGCGCCGCGTTCTGCGCGGCGATCATCTGCCGCGAAAATCGATAGGTGTGCCAGGTATCCGAGTACGCTTTCGCATGCAGCCCCGCGATGGGATCGCCGTGTATAAAAGCCACCGGCACACCCGGCGCAACGCGGTTCAAAATTTCGATCAGGCCGCGCTGCGGCGCGGAGGCGCGCAGGTATTGTTCCACCTGCGGCCGCGAGAACAGCGCGAATTCACGATGGCTCCAGCCGGAGGACGGGAGAAACCACAAATTCAGCGCCATGACCGGCACCATCGCGAAGACCAGCGCCGGAATTTCGCTCAGCATCCAGCCCAGGCCGATCGAAACCAGCGGCAGCGCGGGATACAGATAGCGCAGGTTGGGCACGGACCAAAATGTGATCACCGCGCCCGCCGCTCCGAAGGCCACCGGCGCCCACGGAGCTTTTCGCCGGAACAATAAAAGGAGCGGCAGGAGCAGCAGAAAATACTGAAATCCCAGCGCGCCGTTCTGGCCCTCGATAAAATTCGCGGAGTGGAAGGTCAGATCGTAAAGCGCGCTCCATTTGTGCGCCGGCGGGTAACGCAAATCGGCCAGCGACACGGTGGGATCGAAATAGGGCGAGCGGAACCATGCATTGGCGAAGGGAAAAATCGGATTGCGCGTCCGGATCCACGCGTATAAATACGGCGGCGCGGCGAATACCAGGAACAAAACCGCCGCGCTCGCCGCCGTTCTAAAACGCCGCTCCGTTTTGCGCAGCGCGAGCCAGCCGAGCGCGATTGCCGGAAGCAGATACGCCGCCGTTCCCAGCTTGGTGGAGAACGCCGCGCCCAGCAGGATCGCGCCCGCGGCCGTTTCGCCGGTCCACAGCGCCAGGCACGCCGCCACGATCAGCGCGGCCCAGACATTTTCGACGAATAACGATCCGGTGACCAGTTGCACCAGCGGCGTCGACGCAAACAGCGCGGCGCTCACCGCCGCGCGCCCCGGCGTCAGCCAGCGCCGCGAGGCTTGGTACACCATCGCGGCAAGGAAAACGATCATCGCGAAATTCAGCAGCCGCGCCGCGGCCTCGCCGCCGGCCAGATAAACTCCGGTGAACGCGAAATCGCCGCCCATCGGCATCAGCGCCCATAAATAGGACTGAAAATCGAAAGCAAAGCGCCCCTGCTGCGCGATCATCGACGGAACCGCCAGATGCATCGCCAGCGCATCGGAGCCCACTTCGGGCTCGAGCGCGATCAGCCAGTGCATCATCAGCACGAAAACCAGCAGCGCGTCTCCGGCGGTCGCGCGCGGGAAGGAAATTTCCGGCGTCGCCAGCCGCGCGAAATACGGGATCGCAAACGCCAGCGTGTAGGTCCACCAGAAATTCACCGGAAAATGCACGGCGATCGAAATGAGAAAAATCCAGATCGACAACCCGGCGAGTGTGGCCCGCACCGCGTCGCTTCGCGGAAACAGCCGGCGTCCCAGCAAAAAGCACGACCCCAGAAAATAAACGACGGCCGCCGGCGCCCAGGCGCTAAAGAACCGTGCGCACCACCACTCGCTGTAGGCCAGGATGAAAATCATCGCGGCGGGATAGAACCACGCCGGACGGATCCGCAAGATGGCTCCCGCGATCCCCCAATAGATCGCGCTAAAGGCGATCAGCCGCGTGACCGCATCCGCGTTCCACAGGTGTTCGTGAAACATTCCCTCGACGAGAACAGCCCGGATCGCGAATGCCGCGGCGGCGGCCAGAGCGATCCATGCGCAGGTGCGTCTCAATTTGAACAGTGTAATACGCGCCAATGGCCGCGTCCCGCCGTCCTGATATAATCGAGTGCGCTATGGCCCGATCCGTATTTTCACACTGGTGGGATGCGGTGAAGCCGCCGCCGGCGGTGACTCGACCGGGAACCGTCAAGAAAGAATTCACCGCCCGCCAGAAACGGCTGCTGTATTCGACCGCCGCCGTTCTGCTCGCCGGCGGCGCAGGCTGGGCCGCCTACGCCTATGTCGCTTCCGCGCCGCAGCGCGCGGACAAGGAATATCAGGCCGGCATGACACTGATGGCCACCGGCAAATATCAGGACGCCATCGCCGAATTCACGCGCGCCGTCGGAATCTGGCCGCAGCATGCCGGCGCGTATCTGGAACGCGGCGTCTCCCGTCGCTATTTGAACCAGAATGATCTGGCGCTCGCCGATTTCGATCAGGCGGTCCAGTTGAACCCCAGCCTGGCCCGCGCCTATACCGCCCGCGGTTTCATCTACCGCGAGCGTGGAGACGTCCAGGGCGCGCTCGCCCAGTTCAGCAAATCCATCGAAGTGTCGCCCAACGTCGACGCCTACTTCGAGCGCGGCCAGACCTACGAAAACCTGGGCGAGCACCAGAAGGCCATCGACGACTACAACAGCGCCATCCACGAACTGCCCAATGCGCCTTACGTCTATCGCGCGCGATCGCTCTCCCGCCGCGAGCTGGGCGACCAGGCCGGCTTCGAAGCCGATCAGCAGATGGCAGCCAGCTTGGAACATCGCCACTGATTTATGTTTGTTCCGCTCACGCCGCTGCGGTGCCTGCACCGCGCCATGGATCTTTTTGGCTCGAAGACGGGCGTCGTTTCGGGCGACCGGCGATTCACCTACGCCGAGTTCGGCCAGCGCGCCGAGCGCCTGGCCAGCGCGCTGCCCCAGTTCGGAATCGGCGCGGGCGACCGCGTCGCTTATCTCAGCTTCAATAATCATCAGTTGCTGGAAGGCTATTACGGCGTGGTGCAGGCGCGCGCCATCGTGATGCCGCTGAATGTGCGTCTTTCCGAACCCGAGCTGACCGCGATCCTGTGCCATTCTGGCGCGAAGATGCTGCTGTTTGAAAACGATTTCGCGCCGATGGCCGAAAAGCTGCGGCAAAGCTGCCGCAACGTCGAACGATGGGTGACGCTCGACCAAAAAATTCCCGCGGCCGATCTCACTTATGAAGAGCTGCTCGCCGCCGGCCATGCCGGGCGCGCCGATATTTTTTCCTACGACGAATCGGCCGTCGCCGAGCTGTTCTACACCAGCGGCAGCACCGGAACGCCCAAGGGAGTGACGCTGGCGCATCGCACTTTGTACCTGCACGCGCTGGACGTCGCGACTCTTTATAAGGACGTCGAAAGCGCGGTCGACCTGCATACCATTCCGCTGTTTCACGCCAACGGCTGGGGCCGTCCGCAGGCGTCCACCATGCTCGGAATCACGCAGGTGATGGTGCGACGCTTCGAGCCGAATTTCGTCTTCGGGCTGATTCAGCAGCACCGAGCTACCGATATGTGCCTGGTGCCGACCATGGCCAACGCCTTGATCAACGCACCCGATCGCGGGAAATTCGATTTGTCCAGCATGCGCCGCGTGATGATCGGCGGCGCGGCGTCGTCGCCGGAGCTGGTCGATCGCGTGGAAAAAGCGATCCCCGGCTGCGAATGCATGTCCGGTTACGGCCTCACCGAAACCTCGCCGGTGCTGACCACGTCGCGTCCCAAAGGACTGCACTACGCCTCCGATGCCGAGCGGCTGCGCCGCCAGGCCATGGCCGGATGGCCGGTTCCCGGCGCGCGGATTCGCGTGGTCGATCACGAAATGAAGGACGTGCCGCGCGATATGAAATCGATCGGCGAAGTGGTCGCCATGGGTGACCACATCATGGAGGGTTATTATCAGGAGCCCGAAGCGACCGCGGCGGTGATGACCGGACCCTGGTTCCACACCGGCGACATGGCCGTTTGGGACGAGGACGGCTACATCCACATTGTCGATCGCAAGAAGGAGATCATCGTTTCCGGCGGTGAAAATATTTCCTCGCTCGAAGTGGAGCGCGAAATTTTCGCGCACCCGGCGGTGCTCGAATGCGCCGTGGTCGCCGCGCCCAGCGATCAATGGGGCGAGGTTCCGGCCGCCATCGTAGTGCTGAAGCCGGGCGCATCGCTGACCCAGGAAGAACTGCTCGCGTTTCTTTCGGCGCGGCTGGGAAAATTCAAGCTGCCGCGGATCGTCGAATTTTCCAAGGAATCGCTGCCCAAAACCGGCACGGGAAAAATCCGCAAGATGGTGCTCAAGGAAAACTTTTGGGCGGGAAAAGAGAAGCGAGTGCAGGGTTAGGGCGGAAGGTGTGGGAAGCGGCTGCTTCGCAGGTGGCCGACGATGATCACACCTCCCAATCATGTTTGAAATGTTCCGCGTTGCCGTCCCGCCCGATCTTCTCGCCGATCTGTACGAAGCCGGAACCGCCGGCATTATTGAGCATGACGGCTGGCTCGAAGCCTTCTTCGACGATCGCGAAACCGCGGCGCGCTTCGGCGATCCCGTCGAATGCGAGCACACCGATTGGGTGCAACACACCTACGACGCGTGGCCGCCGCTGCTGGTCGGCGAAAAATTTTTCGTGGTGGCTCCCTGGCGCGGCGATCCCACGCCGCCGGGAAGGTTCCGTCTGGAGATCAACCCCGGGATGCAATGCGGAACCGGCCAGCATCCCTGCACGCAGCTCTGTCTCGAAGCGATGGAGCGGGTGCTGCGCCCCGGCGATTCGGTGCTGGACGTCGGCACCGGGTCCGGCATTCTGGCGCTGGCCGCGAAACTGCTCGGCGCCGGTCGCGTGGTCGCCTGCGATATCGATCCGGAGGCGGCCAGGCTGGTCCCGTTTTTCGTCGGCAGCGTGGATGCGGTGCGTTCCCATTCCTTCGATGTGGTGGTCGCCAACATCAGCGACTGGGTGATCGAAGAACTGCGCCCCGAATTTTCCCGCGTCGCGCGCCGGCAGATCCTTTCCGGGTTCCGCGACGAACAGGGCCGCTGGACGTGTGTCGTGGCGTAAGCCGCCAGGCTTGCGTCTTCGCGGCCGGGAGCACAAGCCTGGCGGCTTATGCCACTTCCGGCAGTAGAATAAAGACGCGACCGCATGCAGCGTCTTCTCGATCTTTCTTTGCAGGATCGCGCTCGCGCTGTTCGCGAAAGCGGCGCTCTCGCCCAATCCCTTCCGCCCGCGCTGCGCGAACATTTCGAGCTTCTGCTGGCCGCATCGCCCGCTCCTGAACAGGGTCTGCATTATTTCGCGCGATTCCCCGCGCAGCGCATCAACGCCTACAATCTGCGCCCGCTGATCGCTATCTTCACGCACAGCCAGTTTCTGGCCGAAGACCTGATCGAGCATCCGGAATGGTCCGCCGACATTCGCGACCTGGACCGCGTGCTCGAAGCCGAGGAATATCGCGAACGCCTGGAATCCGCGCTCACCGCCGGGCTGCCGCGGCCGCTCGATCTGGCCAAGTTCCGGCGGCGCCAGCTTCTGCGAATCGTGGTGCGCGACGTGCTCGGTCTGGCGACGCTGCCGGAAATTACGGCCGAGCTTTCCGCGCTCGCCGACGCCATTCTCGAAATTGCGTACCAGCGGATTTTCGAAGATCTGGTGGCGCGATTCGGCCGGCCCGAGGCCGGATTTTCGGTGATCGCGCTCGGCAAACTCGGCGGATTCGAGCTCAATTACAGCTCCGATATCGACCTGATGTTTCTCTATTCGGACAACGGCCGCACCGCGGGAGCGCAGCCGGTTACCTGCAAGGAATTTTTTCAACGCGCGGCGAATGAGTTGACGGCGCTGCTGTCCACCTACACGCCGGAAGGCCTGTGCTATCGCGTCGATCTGCGCCTGCGTCCCGACGGCCGGCTGGGCGAGGTTTGCATTTCGCTCGACGGAGCGCGCCAGTATTACGAGAAACGCGCGCGGGACTGGGAATTGCAGATGCTGATCAAGGCTCGCGTGGCCGCGGGCGACCGCGCCGCCGGACGCGCGCTGCTCGATTTTGTCGAGCCGCGGATTTATTCGACCACGCTCGATTTTTCGGCTGTCGAAGCGCTTTCGGTGACGCGCGAACGGCTCAATGAAAAACTGGCGGCGAAAAAACGTCCCGCCGGACAGATCGACGTGAAGCTGGAGCGCGGCGGCATCCGCGATATCGAATTCGTGGTGCAATGCCTGCAACGGCTGCATGGCGGAGCCGAGCCGTGGGTTCGCCACGGCGGCACGCTGCTGGCGCTGGCGCGTTTGCACGACAAGGATTTTCTCTCCGACGCCGAATACGGCCAGCTCGCGTCGGCCTATCAGTTCCTGCGCCACCTGGAGCATCGTCTGCAATTCGCCGAGGATCGCCAGACGCACACCTTGCCGCGCGATCCGCGGGAGCTGGAGCTGCTGGCGCGGCGCATGCCGGGCGGCGAATCGGCCGCATCGCTCGCCGAAAAAATGCGCGCGCATTTCGCGCACGTCATCGAAATTTACGAGCGCGTGGTGCATTCGCGCAGCTTCACGGAAGCGCCGCAAACTTCGAGCAACGTGGTGCGCGCGCTGGATCAGCGTGCGCCGTCGGTTTCGGCCGCCCTGGGGCGCGCCGAACTGCATCGCGGCGTGCAGGCCTTCGAGCATTTCCTGGAACGCCTGCCCGCCGATCGCCTGGAAGGTCTCGACTCCGATCCCGCGCGCACTCACGCGCTGCTCGATCTGTTCGAACATAGCCCGTATTTCGCGGAAGAATTAATTCGCACGCCGGAGCTGGCGGAGGAAATCGGCCGGCCCGCCGGCGTCGAACCCGCGCCGCGCGAAGCGGGCGAACTGCGCCGCTGGTATCGCCGCGAAATGCTGCGCATTCAGGCGGAAAGCATCTGCCGCCGCCAGCCCATTTTCGAAACGCTGGCCGAAACCTCGGAGCTGGCCGACCAGGTGATCACGCGGACCTACGAAATCGCGCTGGCCGCCGCGGCGCCGGCGCAATCGATGTGGGTCATCGCGCTGGGACGGCTGGGCATGCGCGAATTCGACCTGGCCTCCGACGCCGACCTGGTTTTTGTCCTGGACGATTCCGCGGCGGGCGAAATGCCGTTCTGGACGCGAATCGCCGAGCGCATCATCAATCTGATTACCGCCTACACCGGCGACGGCGTCATTTTCGCCGTCGATACGCGGCTGCGGCCCAATGGCAGCGGCGGACCGCTGGTGCAAACCGAATCGGCGTTCCTCGATTATTTCGGCCGCGTGGCGGCGGCGTGGGAAGGCATCACTTACATGAAATCGCGGGTGGTCGCGGGCGATACCGCGCGCGCCGAATCGTTTCTGCACCAGCTTCAGAAAGCCGACTGGCGCCGCTATGGGCAAAGCGGCCGCTCGCGCACCGATCTGCGCCAGATGCGGATGCGCCTTGAAAAAGAACAGGGCGCGTCGCATCCGTTAAAGGCCGGAACCGGCGGCTATTACGACATCGATTTCCTGCTGATGTATCTGCGCCTCAAAAGCGCGGGAATTTTTTTCAAGGTTTTGAACACGCCGGCGCGCATCGAAGTGCTCGAAAGCATGGGCCATCTGGATCGCGAGGAGGCGCGGTTTCTGAACGAAGCGGCGACCTTCTATCGAGCGCTGGATCATGGGTTGCGCGTTCTTTCCGGACATGCCGAAGGCCGGCTGCCGGCTTCGGAAGCGCAGCTTGCGACGCTCGCGGCGCTGCTGGTCCGCTGGAGTCCGGTGCCGCTGGAGGCTCTCGCGGAAATTCGCACCCGGACGCGAGCGCTATTCGACCGGCTGTTCGGCTAGCCGGGCGCTCTTAAAAAGGCTGCTGAAAAAGGGGACAGACTACTCTGTCCCCGCCTGTCAGTTATTCGTGCCGCGTGCGACTATGGCCGTGGACAGAGCGGTCTGTCCCCTTTTTCAGCAGTACCCTGCTAGACTGCGTGGGCCACTGGAGCGAGCAGGGCCGCGGTCGATTCGCGGATGCGCAAGGTGGTCTCCAATACCAGTTTTGTGGGCGGGCATTGCGGCTCCTGCATGCGCCGCAACAACAGCTCGACGCCTTTCCGGCCCAGCTCATAGGCTGGCTGCGCGATGGCGGTCAGCGGAGGATCGACCGCTTCGGAGAAAACAGGGTCGTCGAAAATCGCCAGCGCCACGTCCTGCGGGCAGCGCAGCCCCGTTTCACGGATCCCGCGCAGCAGCGCCACTCCCAGCCTGATGCTGCCGGCGATCGCCGCGAAAGGCCGGGGACACGTCGCCAGCAGTTTGCGCACGGCGTAGAGTGCGTCCTCCGGCCGCGAACCCGCGGTGATCTCCAGGCTCTGGTCGTGAGCCAGCCCGGCATCCTGCAAGCCCTGCCGGTACCCGGCGAGACGCTCGCTGGCCGGAGACAGGGCCAGGTCGGAGTCCAACACGCCGGAGTCCAAAAAGGCGATTTGCCGGTGACCATTGCCGGCCAGATGCAGGGTACACTGTTGCGCTCCGTGAAAATTGTTCACGACCACGCAATCCACGCCCGCTCCGGCGATTTCGCGGTCCAGGCAGACGATGGGCGTTCCGGAAGATTGAATGGCGCGGATTCGCGCCGGGTCCGCGCTCATGGCTCCGGCCAGCAGGATTCCGTCCACGCGGCGGCTGCGCAGCGCGTCCAAACCCTGCTGTTCGCGCTCCGGCTGATCGTCGGAGTTGAGCGTGATCAAAATATAATTGGCGCCCCAGGCGGCATCCTCGGCGCCCCGCATCACCTGTGGAAAGAACGGATCGGTCATATCGCTGATCACCAGTCCGATGGTCCGGGTTTGCCGGATTTTCAGGCTTCGGGCGACATGATCGGGGTGATAATCGAGCTGCTTGATCACCTCTAAAACACGGTCTTTCAATCGCTTACTGACAGGGACCGACCCGCTGATCACGTTCGAGACGGTACCCACCGAGACTCGAGCCCTGTGCGCAACCTCTTTAATCGTCGGCATTTTCAGAGATCCCCCGTGGGCGGGGCAGTTCCCTCAAACTCCCCGCTTCCTAATAAAGTGACGCCGTCCTGACGTTTGTTTCAGGGATGGGGTCGTCTCTGTATCGCAAATTTTATTAAAGAATTGGCTCACCGAAGCGGGCCAGCAGCCGTTCGATCAGGCGCTCGATTACGGAGACCTCAATCGGCGAGTTTTGTTCCCAATGCCGGAGAATCCGTTCCGCGACGCCGTCCACCACGCGACTGCGCAGATCGGTCAACTGCGCCTGAGTGGCCGCCGGAATCGATTTGCTGAAATAGTGCGCCAGCTGGCGCTCCAGGTCCTCGGACGTTTCTTCGGATGGCTCGAGAGGACGCTGTTGCAGACGGGCTTGCAGTCCGCGAATCACCATGCTGGCCTTCTCGGCCGCCTGGGTGAGGCCGGGTTCCGGTCTTTCCGGGAGTTTTCGCGGTGCCACGGAGCGCTCTTTCTTTGCGATTATACAGGATTACTTCCAGCAGGGTGTCCCCTTTTTCAGCACCCCTGCTAGTAATACTAATCTAGGGCATTGACCTTAGGCCATGTCTCGGTTACAATCGACCTTGCCGCTAATCAGTAGCTCTAGCTCTGCGATTTACGGGGCTATAAAGTTCCGTTTCCCAGTGACTTGGAAGCACCTGTCTTCGTCGGTGGACGGCGAGCGGTGGGAGATGGTGGTTCCCCGGATGGTCCGTCCTCCCAAGTTGACAGCTGCGCCTGACCGGCCGTCTACCGACCGGGAGTTCCGGGAGTGCAATGATCTGTTTGCGAATCTGCCCCGCTCAGATTCGATCTTCCTTCGTTTTTTCCGCTGGTTATTTGGATTCCGGGATGGATTTGGATCGCCTTCGAGACGGTGAACGGCTGCTCAACCAGGCGCGATTCGAAGAAGCGCTGGAGTGTTTTGCCGCCGCCGAAGGGAACGATCCGCGGGCGCTGTTTGGATCGGCGGTGGCGCGGCAGATGCTGGGGCGATTCGAGGAGGCGGAAAGCCGCTATGAACGGCTGCTGGCGGCCCACCCGGCGCACGAAGAAGCGCTGGCGAATCTGCTGGCGATGAGCGTGGAGCGCTTTGACCTGGACCGGGTGGAATCGTATTCGCAACGGCTGCTGGCGGCGAATCCCGCGTCGATGGCCGCGCTACAGGGATTAGTGATCGTCGCGGTGGAGCGGCGGCAGCTGGAAACCGCGGCGCAGTATTTCCGGCGAATCGTCGCCGAGCCGAGGCTGGCAGACGGGGACGGCGACGCGATAGAGTATCGTTTGAGCCGGGAGACCGTGGAACGGCTGCGGAGTTTTTATGGCGCGGTTGCGGATTCGTATTGAGCTGAGCCGCGGCGGAGTCGGCGTGCCGCTGCACAAGCTGGCGAGCGTTGTCGAAGAGGCGCAGAAGTTTTTTCACATGCTCGCCGAAGACGTGCATATCGAAGCGCAGCGCGGCGAATGGCTGGGTTTCGATTTCGACAATCAGAGCCTGAATTTCACGGCGGAGTACGTCGGCACGGTGACGGCGCCGCAGGTGCAGGCGTTTTACGCGGCCTTCGACGGCACCACCGCGCTGCGCCGCGCGACCATCGGCCAGTTTGCGCGAATCACCGAGGCGATCGGGGAAGACGAATTGGTCGGCTTCGGGCTGTTTCAATCCGAGCGCGACGCGGAACCGACGGAATGGCGCTGCCTTTCGCGCCGCGACGCGCTGCGGATCGCCGAAGAGATTCAGGTTCTGATCGGCGGGAGCAGCGACCAGGCGTCGCATCTTCCGGCGGTGAGCGACGCCAAAGCGAGCCTGTTCGGCCGCCGCGAAGAAGATCCCGGACTGGCGGCGCGATTGGCGCGGGTCGAAAAAAAAGTAGACGAGCATTCGACGCAGCTCGGCGATTTGCGCTCGCAATCGGCGGCGGCCGAAGAAGGTTTCCGCAATCTGCTATCGGCGGTGGAGGGTTTTTGCGATCAGGCCGCGCAGCAGATCGAACGAATCACGCCGGGCGCGCTGCCGGCTCCGCGGCGCGCGCCGCGCCCGATTCCGCGCGGCTGGATTCTGGTGGGAATCGGCGGATTGGTCGCCGCGGGGGTTCTGTTCGCGGCTTTGCACGCATGGCCGGCGCGGCCGGCTGAGCCGGTAGCCGCCAAGACGGCGCCGGTGGTGGAACCGCAGCCTACGCCGCCCCCCGTGCCCACTCCGTCGCCCGCGCCTACTCCAGCGCCGCGCGAGCCAATGCACATCGATCTGGCCGCATCCGAGCCGACTTGGGTCACCATGACGGACGGCGCCGGCAAACGGCTGTTCGCGGGTCTGCTGGTGCCCGATGCGCCGCGGACGCTGGAAGTGGACGGCGAGGCGAAGCTGCGGACGGGCAACGCCGGAGGATTGCTGGTGAAGCTGAACGGCCATCCGATCGGCCCGATCGGTCCGCATGGCATGGTGCGGGAGATCGAATTCAAGGACGACGGATTTACCATCATCACGCCGAAGCAGCCTGCGGCTTCTCGTGACAAGTAGGAGCGTGAAATCTGCGTTGATTGCGAAGGATGGGGAGCCCCCGCCATGACTGGCGGGGCTGTAGGTGCGCGTTACAGCCCCGCCAGTCATGGCGGGGGCACATCGCGCATCAACGACGCGCCCGGACTGACGCGCTCCAAAGAAATCTCGAAATTCGCTAGAATCGCGGAAGCCATGTCTCCCGCCGCTGCCCTGCTGCTGGCCGCGGGAATCCTCGCTTCGGCGCAGACTCCCGAGGAGGAACACGCCCGGCTGATCGAGGCGGCGCGCAGGAACGCACTGGCTTTCACGCATTCCCTGCCCGACTTCTTCTGCTCGGAAACGCTGCGGCGCTTCGAAAGCCGCCCCGGCGCCGCGGACTGGCGCGCCAAGGACACGCTCGAAATCGAGCTGAGTTATTCCCAGGGCGAAGACGATTACGAGCTGATCTCGGTCAACGATCAGCCGGCGCTGCAATCCTACGACGCCACGCCGGGCGCGATCACGCATGGCGAATTCGGCGCCTGGCTCCATACGATTTTCGATCCGGCCTCGGCCGCCGGATTTCGATGGGAGCGCAGCGAGCCGATCGGCGCGCGCAGCACCGCGGTGTTCTCCTATCGCGTCAGCAGCGCCAAATCGGATTACCACCTGTATTATCGCGACGGCGGCCTGTACCATTCGGCGCATGTGGGCTACAGCGGTGACGTGTGGATCGACCAGGCGAGCCAGCGCGTACTGCGCGTATGGATTCAGGCCGAAGGGATTCCCGAACATTTTCCGGTGCGCCAGACCTCGCATCTGTTGGGCTACGATTTCGCCTCGATTGCCGGGCGCGAATATCTGCTGCCGGCTTACGCCGAAACGCGCGTGGCCACGGTGAAAGAGGATTTTCGCAACCAGATGGAGTTTCTCCATTACCGCAAATTCGAGGCCACGGCGACCCTGCGCGGCGAAGGGCGCATGGCCGCGGCGAACGCGTCCCCAGCCGCGAACGAAGCGCGGGTGCCGGCCGCGACGATCGAGCGGCTGGAGTTTGAAAGCGGTGTTCCGCAGCGCTCGGCCAGAGCGGCAGCGGAATTGAACCAGTTTCACGACGAATCGGAATTGATTCCGGCGCCGGCCCCACCCGATGCGCCGGCCGTGGCGCAAACGGTGGCGGAAGCACGGCGGCTCGCGTCGGCGTATCTGGAATCCCTGGCGCCGTTTTCTTATACCGAGACGTTCACCGTTTCGACCAAACCGCCGCGGCGCGAATCCTGGGAGCCGGTGGGTTCGCTCACCGCGCGCGCCGATCATTCGGCGTCGGGTGAAGCGTTCCGCATGATCGCGCCGGACCGTGCGGCTCGCGCCGATCAGGCGCATTTCGAGACGGCGCTCCATTCGTCAGCGTGGAATTTCGAATACACGCGGCTGCTCGAAAACGTTTTGGCGCCTTCCGCCCCGGCGGAGTTTCGCTGGTATCGCGGGGCCATGCTGCGCGGCGCCCCGGTGGAGGTTTATTTCTTTGTGGTGCCGCAGGCGTCGTCGCATTACTTGATCCGGCGCGGCTTTTCGACGGTGGCGGCCGCGCAGCGCGGCTTCCTATATGTCGACCCCAAGACGGATCGCCTGCTGCGCATCTTCGCGGAAGCGGCGGCGATTCCGCCGGGAACTGCGCTGCGGTACACTTCCGCGCTGCTCGATTTCGCGCCGTCGGGCGGCCGGCTGCTGCCGCTGCGCGAGGTGCTGCGCGTCGATTCGCAGGATCTGGCGACGCGCTATGAATCGTCCTATCAGATCGACGCGCGATAGCCCGCGGCGTCGTCAAACATTCCCGCGCTTATTTGGGCATTGATATCGCTGACGCAACCTTCAGTATGGGTGCGTGGCGCACGCACTTCTGCGTGCCGCGCCGGCACTCCTGCCGACGCTGGTTCCGCTCGATCAGCCATGCGTCGAGAAGAGTCTCGACGCGGCACGCAGGAGTGCGTGCGCCACCAACGGACCGAAGCAACTGCCTGGATCAAGTATATTAGCGCCCTTATTTGCCGCTTCGCACCAGCACCCTGTTAGAGAACGTGAGAACCGATGTATGATGACATTCATGCGGCCGCAGCGAACCTGATGCGCCCTCTCGACGGTATTCGCGTTCTCGATTTTTCCCACGCCCTCGCCGGACCTTATTGCACCACGCTGATGGCGCACTATGGAGCCGACGTTTATAAAATCGAATCGCCCGATGGCGGCGATGTCGGCCGGACCTGGGGACCTCCCTTCACCGGCGAGGTGGCATCGTTTTTTTTGGGGGTGAATCCCGGCAAGCGCGGCGTGGCCATCGATTTGAAAAAGCCTGAGGGGCTGGCGCTGTGCCTGGACCTGATTGAGCGCGCCGACGTGCTGATCGAAAATATGCGCGTCGGGACGCTGGAACGGCTGGGCTTGGGATATGAAGCCGCGCGCGCCCGCAATCCGCGCCTGATTTATTGCTCGATCAGCGGCTACGGACAGAACGGGCCGTCGCGCGAGGAATCGGCGATGGACCTGATCGTGCAAGCGTCCAGCGGGTTGATGAGCATCACCGGCGTCGAAGGCGGCGAGCACGTGCGCTGCGGCCATTCGGTGGCCGATATTACCTCGGGAATGTTCGCGCTGATCGGAATTTTGCTGGCGCTCGAAGCGCGCCAGCGCAGCGGCGCGGGGCAGTTCGTGGATGTGGCGATGCTCGATTCGATGATTTCGGCGATGTCGTCGAATCTGGCGTATTTTTCCGGCAACGGCGTGGTGCCGGGACCGTTAGGAACGAAATTCGGGGCGATTGTGCCGTATCGCGGATTTGAGACGGCGGATCGCGATCTGGTGCTGGCGGTGGCGAGCGCGAAATTATGGCCGGAATTCTGCGCGGCGATCGATCATCCGGATCTGGCCGATGATCCGCGTTACGCGACGAATGCGCTGCGGGTGAATCATCGCGGCGAACTGGAGCCGCTGCTCGAAAAAATGTTCCGGACGAACACCTGCGCGCATTGGATCGAAAAAATGCGGGCGCGGGGGATTCCCTGTACGCCGGTGCGGACCTTCGATGAAGTGGTGGCCGATCCGCAGACGTCGATTCGGGGAATGTTCCCGGTGGTGGAGGGTTTTCGCGTGCCGGGTCCGCCGGTGAAGTTTTCCCAAACGCCGGGGTGCGTGACGCGAGGCGCGCCCAAGCTCGGCGAGCATACGGAAGAAGTGCTAAGAGAGCTGCTGGGATTGGACGACGCGGCGCTCGATCGGCTGAAGCGCGGCGGGATCATTCATGGCGAAGCGCGGCCGACGGCGCGACCCGGGTAGCCCGGCGCGCCGGCAAATAGCTCGCTGCCAGAGCGACTGCGATGAGCAGGAACAGCACCGCCGTGAATGTCGCGGGATCGGCGCCGCGCACCTCGAACAGAAGACCTTCCAGAAAACGGGTCAGGCTGAGCGCTCCCGCGACGCCACAGACTGCACCGATCGCGGTGAGCCGCAAGCTTTGACCCAGGACCAGGCGCACGACATCGCCGCCGCGCGCGCCCAGAGCCATGCGCACGCCGATCTCATGCGAGCGCCGCAGCACCGAATACGCCAGTACGCCATAAATCCCAATGGCGGCGAGCAGCAGAGCCAGTCCCGCGAACGAGGCCAGCAGAAACAGATTGAAACGCCGCGCCAGAGTCGAATCGTCGATCACTTGCTCCATGGTTTCCATGGGCGGAAGCGCGAGCTGACGGTCCAGGCTCCAGACCGCGTGGCGCACCGTGGACGCGAGATTTTCCGCATCGCCTGCGCCGCGTACCGCCAGATTCAGCGAGCTGAAGGCGCCAAGTTGCGCGTAGGGCTGGTAAGTGTGCGGAACCGTCGCCCGATCGAGAGGACCTTGTTTCACATCTCCGGCCACACCTACGACGGTCAACCAGGCGCTATCCGAGTTTTGAGTTCCCCATTTCAGGCGCTTTCCCAGTGCGTCTTGCCGCGGCCAATATTTTTCAGCGAAGGACTGGCTGACGATGAGCACGCCGGTGGAATCATGCGTGTCGTGCTCGTTGAAATAGCGGCCGCGAAGCAGCGGGATGCTCATGGTCTGAAGGTAATTTCCGTAGATCACGGAGTGAAAACATACGTTGGCGCCGGTTCCGGAGGCCGGCGGGCGGCCTTCCAGCGTAAATATGTGCGTCCAGCCTCCCTGGAGCGGCAGGTCGGTCGATGCGCCAGCGGAAATCACGCCGGGGGATTGCTGAACGCGCTCCAGCAGTTGCTGAAAAAACGACGCGAACCTCCCGCGATATTGCTCGACGGGCAAATCGATGGAGGTGGTCAGCACGTGCTCCGGACGGAATCCGGGATTGGTGTTGAGCACGCGCTCGAAACTGCGCACCAGCAATCCGGCGCCGACCAGCAACACCACCGAAAGCGCGATTTCAGCTACCACGAACGCCGCGCGCAGGCGCTGCTGCGCGTGTCCTTCGGAAGCGCCGCGGGCGCCTTCCTTCAAGGTGTGGTTCAGATCGGCTCGCGACGCGGACAGCGCCGGCAACAGGCCGAACACAAATCCGGTAAGCGCGGTCAGCAGGAAGGTGAACAGCAGCACATGGCCGTCGAGATTGATCTCCCGAAAGAGTGGAACCCTGGGAGGGATCATCGCGGCTAAACCCTGCTTGATCCAGATCGCGGCGAACATTCCCAACAAACCTCCGGCGAAGGCGAGCACCATCCCTTCGACCAGCAACTGGCGAAGCAACCGCAACCGGCCCGCGCCGAGGGCAAGGCGCAGCGCTATTTCCCTTTGCCGGCCCGCGGCCCGCGCCAGCACCAGGTTGGCGACGTTCACACAAGCGATCAGCAGCACGAAGCCGACGGCGCCGAAGAGCATCCATAGCATTGCCGCGACCGGTCCACGGACTTGCTGATTCAGCGGCTGGGCCACCAGCCCGAGATCGAAGTTGCCGAGCGACTGGTGGTTCGCCTCGGCCCATTCGCCGTAGGTGCGGAGAATACTTTTCGCGACCGTTTGAAGATCGGCGTTCGCCTGCGTAATTGCGGTTTTCGGTTTGAGCCTGGCAAACACGGCGTAATTGAAGTTGTCGCCGATCTGGCTTAGCTCTTCTTTGGTCAGGGCCAGTGGAACCCAGATATCGGCTGCCGGACCTTGCGACATGCCGGGCAGCGGGAAGACAAAATTTCGCGGCATGACGCCGATGATCGTGTAGGGGATGCGATCGAGGTCCACGGTTCGTTCGAGGACGCCGCGATCCCCGCCGAAGCGCTGCTGCCAAAGACGGTAGCTTAGGATCACGACGTGATGCCCGATCGGCTCTTCCGCGTCGGTGAACGCGCGGCCGAGCAATGGCTGGACGCCGAGAACTTTAAAAACATCGCTGCTGGTGCGATCGGCGATCACGCGCTGCGGCTCGGAGATGCCGGAAAGTTCGTAGGTCCAGAGACAGATTCCGCCGACTGCCTCGAACACGTGATTCAGTTTCCGGATCTGAGAAATGTCCGGCGCCGAGACATGAATGGGAGACGCGGCGATCAGCGGAACCACTTCCTTGACCATCACCAGGCGGTCCGGATCGGCATAGGGCAGCGGACTGAGCAGCACCGCGTTGATGACGCTGAAAATCGCGGTGTTCGCGCCGACGCCGAGCGCCAGCGTCAGGACCGCCACGGTGGTAAATCCCGGGCTTTTGAGAAGCACGCGAATGGCGTAGCGCACATCGTTCGCGAGGGTTTCGAGCCAGTTGATTCCACGCATATCGCGGCATTCCTCCTTGATTTGCGTAATTCCGCCGATCGCACGCAGGGCCGCGCGGCGCGCATCTTGGCGAGTCATGCCGCGCGCGAGATTTTCTTCGATCTGCTGCTCTAAATGAAACTGGATCTCGGCGTCGAGCTCGGCGTCGGCGGCGCGGGTTCGAAACAACGACTGCAGCCGCATCGCGAAAACACGAAAACGCCGCATTTCAAGCCTCTTCGAGAACCAGGTTGACGCCCGACGACAGGCGCTGCCAGCTGGCCAGCTCCTTTTCCAACTGCGCGCGGCCGGATTTGGTTAACGAATAGAATTTCGCTTTGCGGCCGGTCCCGCTTTCCGACCAGTGCGCTTTGATCCAGCCCTGATGTTCCAGGCGATGCAACGCCGGATAGAGCGAACCTTGCTGAACTTGCAGGATTTCGTTTGAAACCTGCTGGATTCGTTTGGCGATCGCCCAGCCGTGTTTGGGTTCGAGGGAAATCGTCTTCAGAATCAGAAGGTCGAGCGTGCCCTGGACCAGATCGGCCGATTTGGCCATACCTAGATAATCTACAACTGCAATTGTAGATTGTCAAGGCAGCTATCGAAGATTCGAATGTGACCGGCGGTCGGTGTGAGAAGAGCAGGAAAAACCCCCGGCATCACTGCCGGGGCTTCCCGAAATCGTTGCGACTTTTCGGGTCGCGTGGCCGCGGACAGGAAACGGAAACCGGTGCGGCGTGCGTCTTAAATTCTTGGGGAGATGAAGTACATTTGCGCCGCAAAAACATTAAGTACCCTTTACATTCACAAACTTTCACGATGGTACCGTGTTTCGAGGATCAGGACGTCTTTACGACCATGAGGACACCAACGAGGCTTTTGACGCTTATTTTCACCGTGGCCGGCGCGCTGGCGCTGGCGCAGGGTCCGCCGCCTCCGCCCGATGCGGGGCCCATTGGTCAATCCACTGGTCAACCCAGTGATGAGCCCGCTCAGGACCCGCCGGGACGGGCGGCGCGGCTGAGTGTGGTCACCGGGAATGTTTCGTTCCAGCCGGGTGGCGTGCAGGACTGGGTTGCGGCGACGCCCAATCGTCCGCTGACCACCGGCGACCGGCTGTGGACCGACGACAATTCGCGCGCGGAGGTGAATCTCGGCTCGGCGGCGTTCCGGCTGGATTCGAAAACCAATTTTTCATTCATCAATCTGGACGATCGCGTGGCGCAGGTGCAGCTTTCGACCGGCACGCTGAACGTCCGGGTGCGCCGTCTGGGCGAGGACGAAGCGATCGAGGTGGATACGCCGCAGGCGGCGCTGTCGATTCTGCGGCCGGGCGAATATCGCGTGGACGTGAGCGAGCAGGGCGATGCGTCGGTGGTGACGGTGCGCGGCGGGCAGATCGAGGCGACCGCGGGAGAGGCGGTGACGATTAATCCGCGGGAGCAGGTGCGGATCATGAATGGTCCGGGCGAGGGCGCGCCGGCGACGTTTGACCGGCGTCCGGCTCCGGTGCCCGACGGGTTCGACAATTACTGCGAAAATCGCGACCGGCACGAAGAGATGGCGCGATCGGGGCAATACGTTTCGCGCGACATTCCCGGCTATGCGGATCTGGACGCGGCGGGGGTGTGGCGTCCGACGCCGGGATACGGCGCGGTGTGGTATCCGTCGGCGGTTCCGCCGGGTTGGGCTCCTTATAAGTTCGGCCACTGGGCGTGGGTCGCGCCGTGGGGCTGGACTTGGGTCGACGATGCGCCGTGGGGCTATGCTCCCTTCCATTACGGGCGATGGGCGTTCATTGGCGGCGCGTGGGGCTGGGTGCCGGGTCCGATGGCCGGGCCGGGGATGGTGGTGGCCCGGCCGGTGTATGCGCCGGCGCTGGTGGCCTGGGTCGGCGGGCCGAGGTTCGGAGTTTCGATCGGGATCGGCGCGGGTCCGGCGGTGGGGTGGTTTGCGCTGGGGCCTCGCGAGGTGTTCGTGCCGCCTTACGCTTATAGTCCCGCATACATGGAACGCGTGAACGTAACCAATACCGTGATCGTGAATCGCGGCGTGTTCGTGAACGTGAATCCCGCCGGGTTTACTTACGTCAATCGCGGGGTGGTGGGCGCGGTGGTTGCGGTTCCGGGCGGAGTGATGGTTGCCGGCGGCGCGATCGGCGGGGCGGCCATCGTGGTGCGGCCGGAGGTGGTCGCGCGAGTGGCGGTTACGCCGGTGGTCGCGGTGGTTCCGGAACGCGGCGCGGTGTTGGGAGGACGCGCGGTGGTGGGCGTGGCTCCGCCGGCGGTGGTGATGAATCGGACGGTGGTGACGCGGCTGGCTCCGCCTCCGGGGCCGGTTCCGTTCGACCGGCAGCGGGCGATGATCGCGGCGAATCCGGGGCGGCCGTTCAATGCCGCGGCCGTTCGCGCTTCGGCGCCGATGGGCGGCGGCGCGCGTCCGATGTACCGGCCGGCGATGGGTGGTGGTGCGGCGCCGCGGCCGGGTCCGGAAGCGCGGCCGGCGGCGCGGCCCGGAAATCGTCCCAATCCTGAGGCGCGACCGGAAGCGCGGCGGCCAGAGGAGCGCGGAGCGCGCGGCAACACGCAGCAAAATCGCCGCGGAAAAGACACCCGCAAGGAAAAGGAAAAAGAGCGGGAAAAATAGGGTCCCGTAACGCCAGAAACGCGGGGCGCGGCGGACCGGTCTATCTAAGCGGGAAACCCGGTCCAGGATTCGGTGAGGCGCCTGGCCGAGCTGCGTCCCTCGGTTCTGGCCGCGCTCGCGCGGAATTTCGACCTGGTGGCCCGGCCGGAGCGTGGGCGATGCGTGCATTCCCCGGCGGCGCAGGTCTCGCGTTAATTTTTTAAATTTTTCTTGCCAGCATTCACCTGATGGGAGATATTGAAGTTGTGGGCATCGTCCCGCTTATGGGTTCCTTGGATTCAGAATGGCGGAGCAGATTCTGTACCTTACCGAACTGCGCGGCCTCAAGGTTTACGACCTTAAGGGGCGCAAGATCGGTGTGGTTAAGGACGCCGCGCTGGTTCCGCTGATCGATCCGGTTCGCATCGACCGTTACCTGGTGGGCGGGGGTTGGACGTGGCTGACGGTGCGCCACGATCAGATCCGCTCCATTTCGCTCGACGGTATTTATCTTAAGGACGAAAATCTCACGCCGTATCATTCCGATGAATACATGCTGCGCATGGTCCGCGATCTTCTGGATCAGCAGATCATCGACGCGCAGGGGTACAAGGTGGTCCGGGTGAATGACGTGACTTTCGAGCTGCGCAAAGAGAACGGCGGCGATCAACTGTGGGTGCTCGAAGTGGATATCGGCATCCGCAGCATTTTCCGGCGGCTGCTGGCGGGGTTTCTGCCGCCGCGCTGGGTGCGGCGCCTGCAAGTGCGGATTGCGCCGCATTCGATCCGCTGGGAATTTTGCAACATTCTCGAAGCCGATCCGCAGCGCCGCCTGCGGCTGAACATTTCCAACCGCCTTCTGGAAGACATGCACCCGGCCGATCTGGCCGATATCGTCGAGGATTTGAGCCCGCAGGATCGCGAGGCGATTTTTGAAAACATCGACAGCGAAGTGGCGGCGGAAACCTTGTCGGAAGTGGATCCCGACATTCAGGCCAGCATCCTGGAATCGCTCGAAACGGAAAAAGCCGCCGATATCGTCGAGGAGATGCCGCCGGACGAAGCCGCCGACGTGCTGGCGGAGCTGGAAGAAGAAACCAGCGAAGAAATCCTTCAGGAGATGGAAGCGGAGCCGAAATCGGAGGTCACCGAGCTGCTCGAATTCGAGGAAGACACGGCCGGCGGCATGATGAACACCGAGTATCTGGCGCTGAAGGAAGACGCGACCGTCGCCGATGCGCTGACCGCGCTCAAAAACAATGAAGAGCTGCTGGAAAATCTGAACACGCTCTTTCTGGTCGACGCCGAGGATCATTTAAAAGGAGCGGTTCCCTTGGCACGCCTGTTCCTGCAGGAAGGCGCGACACCGCTGGCCGGGCTGGCGGCGGAGACGCTGATCGAGGCGCCGGTGAAGGAGCGGCGGGATCGCGTGACGGAGTTGTTCGATAAATACAATCTGCTGGCGCTGCCGGTGGTGGATGAGGACAACAAGCTGGCGGGCGTGATCACGGCGGACGACATCATCTCCGTGCTGCGCCAGAAGTAATCGTCAATCGACTGGACAAATCGAGATCGCACGCTGCTGATTGACAAAGACTGGGGTGGTGGGCTCGACAGAACTCGAATCTGTGACCTCCTGCGTGTCAAGCAGGCGCTCTAACCAACTGAGCTACGAGCCCCAAACGTGGACCTCTTCTGATTTTAGACCACTTCCGAAATCGATCAAACGGCCACGCGCAGTTCGCCCGGCGGACGCTCCCTCGATTCTTGGCCTTTCGTACTTATTTCCGCTGGTCGATACCGGCTTCGGTCGCCGTATCGTCCGGTGCGGTCACGAATCCACTCACCCGGCGGCCTTGCAGAATGTGGGTCCAAATGATTCGCGCCTGCCCGGACGAGGACTTTCCTTTGTAATTCACGGTCAGACCGGGTTCCAGCAGATTGGAGTCGTGAACGGCGCGGAACCCGCACCGGCTCGACTCAATCAACTCCACTTGAACCACGGCCGGCACCGGAAGCTCAATTGTAATTTCCACCGCGCCCGACGCAGCGGCGCGCGGAAAGGCCCGTCGATCGCGGTTCGCTCTGCGCTCCGGAATGAAAATATCTTTCATTGCCGCACCCGTTCCCTCAACCGGCGATGGACACCACGCGTTCCGTGGTCAGACGATACGATTTGATCTTGCGCTGCAGCGTTCTTCGGGAGATCCCGAGGCGCGTGGCGGCTTTCTGCTGATGCCCGTGAGATTCCTGAAGGGCCTGGACAATGGCGCTGCGCTCCAAATCGGGCAGCGACGCCAGACGGTGCAGGTCCGCTCCAAATGACGACTGCGAAAATTCCTCCGGCAAATCGGCCGGGACGATTTCGCGGCCGGACGCAAACACGGCCGCGCGAACCACGACGTTGCGCAATTCGCGCACATTGCCGGGCCAGGAATAATCGATCAGCATCCGTTTCACGTCGGAAGAAAAAGTCAGCGCCGGCGCCTGCTGTTTTAAATAAGCCTGGGCCAGCGGCAAAATATCTTCGCGGCGTTCGCGCAGCGGCGGGACCAGCAGCCGGATCTGCGACAACCGGTGATACAGATCCGACCGAAAGAGTTGTTCTTCCACCGAAGCTTTCAGGTCGCGATTGGTCGCGGCCACCAGGCGCACATCGACGTTCACCTTTTTTACGCCGCCCACCCGGTAATAGCCGGCGCCATCGAGGACCCGCAGCAGCTTCACCTGCATGCGCAGATCGAGATCGCCGATTTCATCCAGGAACAGGGTCCCGCGATGCGCCAGCTCAAACAGCCCGGGCTTGGCGGAATCGGCGCCGCTGAAGGCGCCCTTTTCATAGCCGAACAGCTCGCTTTCGAGCAGGTTTTCCGGAAGCGCCGCGCAATTCACGTCCACCCAGGATGCGGCGTTGCGCAGGGAACAGGAGTGGATCGCGCGGGCGATCACCTCCTTGCCCGATCCGCTTTCGCCGGTGATCAGCACCACCGCGTTGGTGACGGCGACCTTGCGCACCAGGGCCAGCAGCCCGAGCATGGCCTCGCTGGCGAAAACCGCGGGAGAGCCGAGAAAATCGTGAATTTCGGGAGACGTCATCAGAGCGATCTTCCTTATCCATCTTGCGGGGAAATGTGGATAAGGTCCATGAGTACTTCTTCTAAGGTGTGCGAGGAATCGTTCTTAGCTCTTTCGACCCGCATAGTAAGTTCGGTCTGTCTGCCGATAGGCAGGAGGTGCGCAAAGTTTTCGAACAGGCAGCGCGCATGGCTGCCCTGGTTCTGCTGGCCGGATGGGGCAGCGCGATGCTGCTGCGCGATGCGCCGGGCGCGCTGGTCGACGAACGCGAGCTGAATCCGCGCGCCGGCGAAGAAACCATTGCCGCGCTGCGCCACAACAGGGCGCGCGAGCGCAGCGTCGCGGCGAATCTGGCGTCGTATCTCCGCGGCCTGGCGCACGGCGAGCTGGGATTTTCCGAATCGAACCATACGAGCGTGGCCGCGCTGATCGCCGATCGCGCGCCGCGCACCCTGCGCGACGTTGGCTGCGGTCTCACGCTGGGCTGGATCGCGGGACTGGCGGCCGCGGTTTTGGTTGCGCGATTCCCCCGCGCGTGGCCCTGCGACGTCGCCTTTCTGGGCGCGTCGGCGATCGCGCTGAGCTTACCCGCGGCGTTCCTCGCTTATCTGGCGATGCTGGCGCAGGCGACGCCGAAGCTGGTTCTGGCGGTGGTGATCGCGCCGGAGATTTTTCAATACTCGCGCAACGTTCTTCGCGACGGGTACGGCGCCGCACACGTCGAAATGGCGCGAGCGCGCGGAGTTTCCGAATCGGCGATCCTGGCGCGTCACGTTTTTCCGGCCGCGGCGCCCCCGTTGATCGCGCTGGCCGCTGCCTCGGTGAGCATGGCCATCGGCGCGGCGATCCCGATTGAAGCGATCTGCGACGCGCCCGGTTTAGGCCGGCTCGCCTGGCAGGCGGCAACCGCGCGCGATCTCCCGCTGCTCATCAATATGACCATGCTGGTGGCGCTGGCGACCACGAGCGCGATGACCATCTCGGAATTTTTTGTACGGCGGGGCAACCGATGAAAGTGCTGCGGCTTGTGGCGGTGATGTTTCTCACGCTCGCCGGGATTACGGTCGCGACCGCGGACGTTTGGGAAAAACATGGCTACGACCAGCAGTTTCGTGAATTTCCGGATGCGAGCCCGTCGCGGCGATTTCCGCTGGGAACCGATGCGCTCGGCCGCGACCGGTTGGCGCGGCTGGTTTACGGGACGCGGGTTTCGTTGTTGCTGGCTCCGGCGGCGGCGCTGGTCTCCTGCGCGCTGGCGCTGGCCGCGGGCGGAATTGCGGGACTGGCCGGCGGGGTCGCGGAACGCGCCATTCTGGCCGCCGCGGACCTGTTTCTCTCGCTGCCCTGGTTTTTCCTGTTGCTGATCGCGCGCGCGTCGCTGCCGCTGAACGTGTCTCCGGCGATTTCGGTCACCATCATGTTCCTTTTATTAGGGGTCCTCGGATGGGCCGCGCCCGCGCGGGTGATTCGGGCGTCGGTGCGGGAGCTGCGCCACGCGGATTTTATTCTGTTCGCGCACGCGTCCGGCATCGCGCCCTGGCGAATCCTGGCGGCGCATTTGGCGCCGAATCTGCGTCCCGTTTTGCGCGCACGATTCTGGATTGCGATTCCGGCTTACATTCTGGCCGAAGCGACGCTCGGAATGCTCGGGCTGGGAATTTCCGAACCGCTGCCGTCGCTCGGGGGCCTGCTGCGCGACCTGGAAAGCATCGACATCAGCTCGCGTCTGTGGCTGCTGGCGCCCGCGGTTTTGCTTGCGGCGGTGATGCTGAGCTTGCAGGTCCTGCGTCCGGCGGATCCTACCCTATGAAACATTTCCTTTTATTTTTGTTGACGCTCGCGCTGCGCGGCGCGGAGCTGCACTTCGCGCTGGCGGCCGAGCCGAAAACCGTCGATCCGTTCCTGGTCGCCGACGAACCGGCCGAGGCCATCCGTTATCTCACCGAAGGCTCGCTGGTTCGCGTGAACCGGCTGACGCAACAGCCCGAGCCGGAACTGGCCGAATCCTGGCAGGTGCTCGCCAACGGCAGGAAAATCGTGTTTCATCTGCGGCCAGGCGTGACTTTTCCGGACGGACGCCCATTCACTTCCGCCGACGTGGCCGATTCGTTTTCGAAGCTGCTCGCGCCCGGCCTGCATTCGCCCATCGCCGATCCGTTTCGCACCGCGAAGGGAACCGTTAAGGTGACGGCGCAGGGAAAATACACCGTCGTCGCGGAATTTCCCGAGCCGGTGCCGCAGGCCTTGCGGCTGTTCGATCAGGTTTCCATGGTTTCCGCGGCCGCCGCGCAGCGGCCCGCGCCCGGCTTGGGACCGTTCCTGATCGCGGAACGAAAACCCGGCGTATCGATTCTGTTGCGGCGCAATCCCGCGTACTGGAAGCGCGGATTGCCGCGGCTCGATTCGATTCGCATCGAAATTTTGCAGAATCGCGATCTGGAGCTGCTGCGCTTCCGCCGCGGCGAGCTCCAATTAATTGATAAGCTGACGCCCGAATTGTTCGATCGCCTTCGCGCCGATTCTCCGGCCTCGGCGATGGATGCCGGTCCCACGCTCGATTCGGAGTTTTTGTGGTTCAATGAAGCGCCGCGCGCGCCCATCCGCGGCATGGCGCGCGAATGGTTCCAGTCGAAGAATTTCCGGCGCGCGATTTCGCTCGCGATTCATCGCGACGATCTGTGCCGCGTGGTTTATCGCGGGCACGCGAGCCCGGCCGCGGGTCCGGTTTCGCCGTCCGATAAAATCTGGTTCGATCAAGCCTTGAAGCCCGACCCGTTCGATCCGGCCGGCGCGAAAAAAATGCTGGCGGCGGGTGGATTTCGCCTGGAGGGAAATACGCTGCGCGACCGCGCCGGAAACGCCGTGGAATTTTCCATCATCACCAACGCCGGCAGCGTAACGCGGCAGCAGATGGCCGCCATGATCCAGCAGGACCTGGCGCAGATCGGCATTCGGGTGAATCTGGTCACCCTCGATTTTCCGTCGCTGCTCGAACGGATGACGCGCTCGCTCGATTATGAAGCCTGCCTGCTCGGCCTGGTGAACGTGGACGCCGATCCCAGCGGCCTGATGAATATTCTGCTCAGCTCGGCGAGCAATCATCCATGGAATCCGGCGGAAAAATCGCCGCAGACGGATTGGGAAGCGGAGATCGACCGGCTGATGCTGGCGCAGGCATCGACGGCCGATGCCGCGGCGCGGAAAAAAAGCTTCGACCGCGTGCAGGAAATTCTGCACGACCAAGAGCCCATTGTTTATTTGTTGCATCCCAACGCGCTGGCCGCCGTTTCGCCGCAGCTTGAAGGCGTAACCCCAGTGCCGTTTTTTCCGCATACTTTCTGGGACGCCGAACACCTGGATGTGAGAGCAAAGCAGTGACGGGTCCGCTGCTGCATTTGCGAATCTCGGTCGATTATCCGAACCGGGCCGGCGTGCTGCGCGATTTTTCGCTGGCGGTGAACGCCGGCGAAATCGTGGGCCTCGCCGGGCCGAGCGGGGAAGGCAAGAGCACGGTGGCGCTGGCGATTCTAGGATTGCTGGCGCGGCGCGGCGCGCGATGCACCGGTGAAATTTTTTTCGAGAATCGCGACTTGCTGCGCTGCAAGGAGCGCGAGCTGCGCCGGGTCCGCGGCCAATCGATCGCGCTGGTGCCGCAGAGTCCGGTGGCCGCGCTGAATCCGCATGTGCGGCTGGCGCGGCAGATCGAAGAAGCGTGGCGGGCGCACCAACGCGGCGGTCCCGACGCGGCGGCGCTGATGCGCAGCGTCAGCCTGCCGGAGGAGCCCGCGTTTCTGAAGCAATATCCGCGCAGCTTGAGCGTGGGCATGGCGCAGCGGTTCGTCATCGCGCTGGCCATTCTGCACCGGCCCGCGCTGCTGATCGCCGACGAATCCACCAGCGCTCTGGACACCGTGACGCAGGCCGAAATCCTGGCGCTGTTTGCGCGGCTGCGCCGGGAATATGGACTGGCCATTCTGTATATCTCGCATGATCTGGCGTCGGTCGCTGCGCTGTGCGACCGCGCGGCGATCCTCAAAAACGGCCGCGTCGTCGAAGACGCGCCGGTTACCGATATTTTCGAGAATCCGCGCCACGCCTTCACCCGTCAATTGATTGCCGCCATCCCTCGCGTCCCGGTTTCACACCGCGTGTTCGGCCAGGTCGAACACGCCGGATAATGCGGCCGCGACCGAGTTCAGCGCGGCCAGATCGTCTCTTGAAAACGCGTCCGCGCCACAGCGGTACAGCGAGACCGCGCCCGCGATCCCCGCGGCGGTGATCAGCGGAACCGAAACCGCGGAGCCGAGCGCCGCGAATGCGGCGGGATTGATCGCATAGCCCGATTCCACGGCCGGATTGCCGTTGAGGATGGTCTTTCCGCTTTCCACCACCCAACCCGTCACGCCCTGGCCGACTTTCGCCTCGCCGGAAACGAATCCGCCGAACGATGCGGAATCGGTCAATTCCGGAAGCAGCGCCGCGCCCTTGCGGCGATAGACGGCCAGGGCGTCGTAGGGAATGAGCGCTGCCAGCCCGTCGCGCAACGCCGCCAGGGCGCGGGCGCGATCGCGGCCTTCCGAGATCGCCGCGCACAGTGTGGCGATGGCGCGGTCGCGCTCCTGCGCCTCCGCCAGCGTGCGCTGCATTCTCTCGAGGTCGCGTCCCGTTTCCCCGGCACTGCTCTCGAACCCCGCCGCCGGAGCATCGCCGCGTTCAATTTTCACATCGGTCGAAAGCTTGCGCATGCGAATGCAGCTCCGGGCGAGCTGTTCCAGCTCGACGTAGCGCCGCGCCAGCACGTCCACCACTTTGGGATCGAAACATTTTCCCGATTCGGCGAGAATCATCTGAATGGCCTGATCGAGCGGCAGGGCGCGGCGATACTGGCGGTCGCTGGCCAGTGCGTCGAGCGTGTCGACGGCGGCGAGAATTCGCGCGCCGACGGGGATCTCCTCGGCTTTCAATCCATCGGGATAACCGGAGCCGTTCCATTTTTCATGATGCCCGCGCACCAGCGGCGCAACGGAGTACGGAAAGCGGATCCGTTCCACCAGCTCCGCGCCGATCACGGTGTGCGTTTTCATGATCTCGAATTCTTCCGGCGTCAATTTTCCGGGCTTCGAAATAATATATTCCGGCACCGCGATTTTCCCCACGTCGTGCAGCAGCGCGGCGGCGCGCAGCGCTTCCAGCTCCGTTTCGCTGAAACCCAAATCCTTGGCCACCTCGACCGCGTAGGTTTCGACGCGCGCCAGATGATCGTGCGTGGTCTGATCCTTGGCCTCGATCGCCAGGGCCAGCGTTTCGATGGTGCGGCGATGCAGCGCGGCGACCTCTTCGGCGTGAATCCGCCGCTCTTCGGCGCGCTTGTGCCCTTCTTCCAGGCGCGCCAGATAGGAACTGTGCGAACGGTACACCACGTAGAAAATCGGCAGAACCAGCAAACCCGCCTGCCATCCGGCCACGCGCGCCGCCACCGTCACCACCCACGCCGCTGACGCGCCGACAAGATAATTCGGAAAGGACCAGAAATAAGCATCGTGCCAGACCCGCCAGACATTTTTTTCTTCGGTCAGCGCGATCACCGTCGCGATTAAGAAGGTGTTGGCGACGAAAAAAGTTCCCGCGCTCAGGATGGTGCTTTGCAGACCGGTGAGGCGATTCACCTGGTAGGTCGCCTGAATCGAGCAGGCCATGCTGGCAACATTGAACATCACCTGCACCGGACGGGGCCGTTTCTTGGTCGCGCAAACACTCTGCACCAGGATCCCCAGGCAGCCCATGATCATCGTCTGCGGCACCGAAAATTGAGACACCCCGATCAGCACGAACAGGAAATTCATCGACATGGTGCCGGTGACGGAGGGAAGCGTGATCTTCACCGCCGAAGCGGCCAGCGCGATGGCCAGGTAAAACACATAGCGGCCCTGATTGTCGAACGCCCAGATCCAGGGCCCGCGCAGGCCGTTCCAGATCGCGCCGGCGAGGATCGCCGCGCCGGCCGCCGCAACCACCGAGATATACAATTTGGCCGCGCGGGAACCCATGCTCATCCGTTTATCGGCACAATTGCGCCACCACTTCAGCACCCGCGTCAGTCTGACGCCGGAAGCGTCAAGGTGACGCCGCGGCGCTCCGCTGGCGGCGCCAGACGACCTTGTTTTTGTGGGCGTTACCGGCTGCGCGCCGTTTGGCACTGGCGATGCAACAAAGGTCGCCATGAAATTCCTCCGGCGTCATACTCTTCTCGTTCTCCTGCTGCTGTTCGCGGCGCTAAGCGGATTCGCCCAGAGCCCCAAGATCGCACCGGATCTGCTCAATCAAATCGGCAGCTCTTCCGGCTCCCTGAACGTCGTCGTTCAGTACAATCCCAGCTCGAGTTCCCCGGGCGGACTTCTCGGACTGCTCGATAACCTTCTCGGCGGACTTCTCAACCTGATCAACAGCCTGGGCGGCGTGGTCACCCATCAGTACAACTCCTTCCCGGCGCTCTCGGCGACGATGCCGGCGTCAAATATCACGACGCTCGCCAACAATTCGTCGGTGGCGTACATATCGCCCGACCGCCAGCTTTCGGGAACGCTCGACCTGACCACGGCCGCGGTGAATGCCAATTGGGCGTTTCAGTCCGGCTATACCGGAGAGGGCGTCGGAGTCGCGGTAATCGATAGCGGAATCTACAATCATCCCGATCTGGCCGGCAAGGTGGTTTACCGCCAGAGCTTCGTCCCCACCACAAATACGGACGATTACGGGCACGGCACGCACGTCGCCGGAATTGTGGCGGGCAGCGGCGCATCGTCCACCGGCCCGAATTTTTCCATCACCTATCGCGGCGTCGCGCCCGGCGCATCCTTGATCGACCTGCGCGTGCTCGACGCCAACGGCATGAGCAACGACAGCATCGTGCTCGCCGCCATCGACCGGGCCATCGCGCTCAAATCCGCGTACAACATCCGGGTGATCAACCTTTCGCTCGGGCGTCCGATCTATGAAAGCGCCACGCTCGATCCGATCTGCAATGCGGTCGAAGCGGCCTGGAAAGACGGTATTGTGGTGGTGGCCGCCGCGGGCAATTCCGGCCGCAACGGCTATGCGACCATCCTGTCGCCCGGCAACAGCCCCTACGCGATCACCGTCGGCGCGATGAAGACCGAAGGCACGCCGCAGCGCAGCGACGATCTGATTGCCAGCTACAGCTCGCGTGGCCCCACCTACATCGACGATTATGTGAAGCCGGACATCGTGGCGCCCGGTAACCTGGTCACTTCGCTTCTGGCGCCCGGTTCGACGCTGTCGCAGGAGTTTCCCGCCAACGTCGTCTCCTCCTCGGTTTACATGAAGTCGGGCTCCGCCCCGCCGTTGTATTTCGTGCTGAGCGGCACCAGCATGGCTACGCCGGTGGTCAGCGCCGCCGCGGCGATTCTCATCTCCAACGAACCCGGTCTGACGCCGGACACCGTGAAAGCGCGGCTGATGAAATCCTCGGGCAAGACGTTTCCTGCCTCGAGCTGCGCAACCGATAGCACTGGGACTTACTGCGACACCTACGACATTTTCACCGTGGGCGCCGGATACCTGGATATCGAAGCGGCGGTGAACAATCAGAATGGTTCCAGCGGTCTCGCATTGTCGCCGAGCGCTTTGTGGAATCCGCTGCTGTCGACGGCTCTTCTGGTAAAGTCTCCGTTCTCACTTTGGGATAACAACGTATGGAGCGTGGAAAACGTTTGGGGCACGCAGGTGATCGAGCCGGTCGGCGGAAGCTCCGCCGCGTGGGGGACCTCGGCGGCCTGGGGCAGTTCCGCGGCCTGGGGGACGTCGGCAGCCTGGGGAACGTCGGCAGCATGGGGAACGTCGGCCGCCTGGGGCACCAGCGTGAACGGAAACGGCGAAAAGTAAAGCGTCCAGCGTCCTGTGAAAAAGGGGGCAGACCGCTCTGTCCACGGCCATGGTCGTACGCGGCATGATGACTTACAGGCGGGGACAGAGTAGTCTGTCCCCTTTCCCGTTGTATCCTTACAGCCATGCGCTGGATGGTATGTTTGCTTACGATGCTGCCCGCGGCCGCTCAATTGAACTATGACCACATGGCCGATCGCATCGTGCGGTCGCTGGCCCTTGAAACCGGCGAGCGCGTCATTATCCGCTACGATCCCGGCTATTTCCACGAAATCACCGCGCCGCTGAAAGCCCGGATCATCGCCTCCGGCGCGGTGGTCGCGGACGAATTGGAGTATCTGAAGCCGCCGGCGACCGATCATGGCCGGCTCGCCGAAGCGCTGAAAACGGCCGACGTTTATCTGTGGATGCCGCTGCGCGATGAGCTGTACGTCTCGCCCGGTGAGCAGCAGGCGCTGGCTGATTGGCTGAAGCTCGGTGGAAAACGGCGCGAGATTCATTTTCACTGGTCGGGCGGCAGTGTGCTGGCCGACGGTTTGCCCACCGCTCACCCGGCGGCGTTCGATTCGATTTATCAAAGCGCGCTGGATATCGATTACGCCGCGCTGTCCGCCCGGCAGGACCGGCTGATCGCCGCGCTGCGCTCCGGCACGCTTCACGTTCGCACGCCGGAAGGAACCGATTTGACCATGCGCGTCGGCGACCGTCCGATGAACAAGCAGGATGGCGACGCGTCGCCGGCGCGGGTGCTTCGCGCCCGCATGAAAGTCGATCGCGAGATCGAATTGCCGGCCGGGGTGGTCCGCGTCGCGCCGGAGGAAAACACGGTGAACGGCACGCTGGTGATTCCCCAGGCGCGCCTGGGAAAAACGATCGCGCGGGGAATCCGGTTGCGGATCGTCCGCGGCGAGGTTACGGAAGTTTCGGCCAGGGAGAATCGCGGGGCGTTCGAAGCCGAGCTCAAAGCGGGCGGCGCGGCCGGGTTTCGCTTCCGCGAAATCGGCATTGGCGTGAATCCCCGGCTGGCCGTTCCGGCCGGATCGAAAGTGCTCCCGTATTACGGCTATGGCGACGCGGTTTTGCGCCTCAGCCTGGGTGATAATGAGGAACTGGCGGGTGGGGTCCCCGGCAACTGGCATCGCTGGTTTTTCTTTCCCGGCGCGACCGTCAGCGTGGGCACGGAACTGATCGTCCGGGACGGCAAACTCACGCTGAAATGACCTGAACCGATCCGGAACGCGCTCGAGGCGCGACGCAACGGAGCGCGTCCGGCCGCGGTAATCACCAGTAGCAAAGCACCCAAAAAAGGTTTGGCGTTACTTCGCGCCTGTGGTACCTTCAGATGAGGCTGGTTGTTTCCCTCCCGCGCCGTCCTCATTTAATAAAAGCCTTGCTATGAATACGCGGTCGCTGTTCAGCATTTTTTCCTCCGATCTGGCCATTGATCTGGGAACTGCCAACACCCTGGTTTACGCAAAAGGAAAAGGAATTGTTGTTAATGAGCCGTCGATTGTGGCCATCAACAAGAACAATGGCGAAGTGGAAGCGGTGGGCAAGGAAGCCAAGGAAATGCTGGGCCGCACGCCCGGCAATATCGTCGCCATCCGGCCCATGAAAGACGGCGTGATCGCCGATTTCAAAGTGACTGAGCGGATGCTCAATTACTTCATCCAGAAAGCGCACGGGCGCAAAATGCTGGTGCATCCGCGCATCATTATCGGCGTTCCCAGCGAAATTACGCAGGTGGAAAAACGCGCGGTGATCGATTCGGCCTATCACGCCAAGGCGAGCGAAGTGTACCTGGTGGAACAGGCGATGGTCGCGGCCATTGGCGCGGGGTTGCCGATTACGGAGCCCTCCGGAAACATGGTGGTGGATATCGGCGGCGGAACCACGGACGTTGCCGTCATCAGCTTGAGCGGCATCGTCTATTCACGGTCGGTGCGCGTCGCCGGAAACGAGATGGACGACGCCATCATGCAGTACATGAAGCGCAAATACAACCTGCTGATCGGCGAAACGACCGCGGAAAAAGTGAAAATGTCCATCGGCTCGGCCTACACTCTGGACAAACCGCTGACGATCGAGATTAAAGGACGAAATTTAATCGAAGGCGTGCCGAAAACCATCACCGTGGATGACACCGAAATTCGCGAGGCGCTGTCGGAATGTGTGGCCACCATTATGAACGCGATCCGCGTAGCGCTGGAGCGCACTCCGCCGGAGTTGTCGGCCGATATCAGCGATCGCGGGATTGTGCTCACCGGAGGCGGCGCGCTGCTCAAGAATCTGGACAAACGAATTCGCCAGGAAACGGGCCTGCCGGTATCCATCGCCGAGGACCCGCTGGCTTCGGTAGTATTGGGTACGGGTAAAATGCTGACGGAATTTAAGCTGCTTCGCCGAATCGCAATCGAATAAACTTGTTTTAAGGCAGTATGGAGTACCTGCTCAACCGTTATCGCAACCTGACCGTGTTACTGTTGGCGATTCTGGCGCAGCTTGTTTTGCTCGCCTATCAGGTGAAAAGCAACGGCGAGGTGCGGCTGATCCGGGTTTGGGCGGTCACCGCGGTGACGCCTCTGGCGCGCGCCATCGAGGGCACGCGCAGCGCGGTT
>Ga0335073_10001249_pt1 | contig 33934 bp, 19 predicted proteins | sample Lox_Sample_22_FD_207093 | JGI IMG/M metagenome (GOLD analysis project Ga0335073, IMG submission 207093) | Soil microbial communities from Loxahatchee National Wildlife Refuge, Florida, United States - Lox_Sample_2.2 | ecosystem: Environmental > Terrestrial > Soil > Wetlands | place: USA... | reverse complement strand
TGACCAGATCGACCTCCTGCTCCCATTGCGTATTGAGTTTAGCGAGGTTCGCTTCGGTAGCCGCGAGCTTCTCTTCGATTGCAGCCAGGCGCTCGACGTGGTCTTCACCGACAGTCGTTTCGCGTTCCAGAATCTGCTTCTGGACCTTCAGGTCGTCAATTGTGCGCGTGGCGTCTTCGACGGCGGGAGGGATGGTGTTCTGACCCAGCGAGAGGCGTGCGCAAGCTGTGTCGAGCACGCTGACGGCCTTATCGGGCAACTGGCGTCCTGCGAGATACCGGTGCGAGAGCTTCACCGTTGAGGTTACCGCTTCGTCAAGGATGCGCAGGTCGTGGTGCTTCTCAAGAGCGGCGACGATTCCGCGAAGCATGGTTGCACACTGGTCTTCGCTCGGCTCCTCGACCTTGACCACCTGGAAGCGGCGGGCAAGAGCTGCATCTTTCTCGAAGAACTTCTTGTACTCCGACCACGTGGTGGCAGCGATGGTTCGAAGCTCTCCGCGTGCGAGCGCGGGCTTGAGCAGATTCGCGGCGTCGTTCTGCCCGGCCTGGCCGCCAGCTCCTATCATCGTGTGCGCTTCGTCGATGAAGAGGATGATGGGGTGTGGCGACGACTTGACTTCGTTGATCAGTCCCTTGAGGCGGTTCTCGAATTCGCCCTTGACGCCGGCGCCAGCCTGCAGCAGTGCGAGATCGAGGCTGTGGAGCTGGACATTGCGCAGCGACGGAGGCACGTCGCCCGTGCTGAGGCGCAACGCAAAGCCTTCGACGACGGCGGTCTTGCCGACTCCTGCCTCGCCAGTGAGGATGGGGTTGTTCTGGCGGCGGCGCATGAGGATATCGACAACCTGGCGGATCTCCTGATCGCGGCCGAGAACGGTGTCGATTTTTCCGGCTTTCGCATTGGCGGTCAGGTTGACTGTGTACTGATCGAGATGCGGAGTCTTGCCCGAGCCAGCGGGCCGCGGAGCTTCTCCCTCGCCAACACTCGGTGCGGCGGGCATGAAAGGCTCCGACTCTTCCTTCGATTTCGCCGTGACGGTATAGAAGTCCTTGCGCAAGGCTTCGGGCGGGATGAGCTGCAGCTCTTTGCTGACATCGCGGATGAGGCGCGATAGTTCATCGCTGGAGAAGAGAGCGAGCAAGGTAAAGCCGGTGCGGATCTGGCGCGCGTCGTATTCGATGGTGGCAACGGTCCACGCCTCGGTGAGCATTTTGACCAGCAGCGGGCTGAAGGCTGGGCTGCGTGCATTGCCGGTCTTGAGCCGATCGAGGCTGCGCTGCAATTCGGTAGTGAGGCGAGACTTGTCGACTCCGTACTGTTTCAGGATGAAGGCAATATCGCCATCTGAGCTGTCGATTGCTTTCAGCAGATAGTGCTCGATCTCGATGTCGTAATGCGTGCGCGAGACACACAGGCCAGCCGCGGCCTCGAGGGCGCTTCGAGTTGCATCGTCCAATTTTCCGATTAGTGACTTCAGGTTCAGGCTCATCTTGCTTACTCCCGTGGGCGGAAATGCTTCAACTTAAGACAATCGGTACGTGGCCTCGTCCGGATCACGCTGCATCGGGCGATTCTTGATCCAACTCACGAGGCCGAGACGCGGAGCGCGGACGCTTTCTTCCCCGAGCGCGGCGCCGGGTGTTTCTTCGCGCTGAAGAACGAGCTGGACGACAAAATCAAACTCGCGGTTCGCGTAGAGACGAAGCCAGGCATGGAGTTCTCGGCAGGCGTTCGCACCGGGCAGGAATTCCTGATATCGCGCGAAGTTCATAGGCCCGAGACGGATGGTGACGGTGCCGTGCTGATCCCACACCTCATCGCCGACGATGGTTCCCATACCGAGCCGCTCACAGAACGCCCCCATATCGCGAAGGAAGGTGAGATTGGCGGGCGGCAGGCGATTCCAGGTGCCGGTAAACTGGTCAACGGAAACGGGGACATCAAAGTAATCCTCAAGCAGTTGCTTGAGGCCTTGCGCGGTTGGCCGACGCTGGGACAAGAGTCCCGCATAGTAGAGGCACGCCTCATCCTCAATATCCATGCGGTGCGTCAGGTCTTTCGTCCCGAGCCCGATCAGGTCAAGCAGGCGCGCGCTGATGACGTCGTCGCTCGCTCCGGTTCGTTCGTAGGCGATGTAGAAGCGATATTTCTGCCAGCCGCGATAAAAGAGCGCGATGATGCGGTGATTGAAGATGTCGAAGAAGTCGCCCGGGGCGCGATCTTTTGCGCGGATGCGTTCGAGTAGAAATTCCGTGTAGGGATGCGGGAGCACCCCGGTCGCAGCGCACAATCCCATGAAGTTGACGAAGAGCTTCGGCGGCCCATTCTTACCGGGCTGGAGGTCCTGAATCTCACTCGCCGGGAAGCTGAGAGTCGGCACCGAAGAAAACTGAACCACCTCTGACGACGGGGAAACGAACAGGCCTACGGGATTGCGCTCCGGGTATAGGCGCTCCAGCAAACGCACGGCCTGGAAGAACCTGACGGAGTACGGTTCGCGTTCGAGCATTGCACGGATTGACTCGAACCGCGGATCAATTTTTGTCGCGCTTATATCAGCGGTTTGCTGCCGGCTTTCGGTTGCCATTCGCCAAGCATCTCCTTTCGCTGATTTGTGCGCGCGGCCAGCTGACAGAAGCTGTTGATCGAGGTGTACGAACCGAGAAAGCGATCGAGCACGTTTGCAAAAAGGTAGACACCGCCGCCTACGAACTGACGCTCGTCGAATTCGAGCTCAACACGCATGCCGCGAGCCGGCACATTGCCGTAGATCGATTGCATGATTGCGAAGTGAGGACGGGAGGTGAGGCCAGTGATGCCGCCGATCTGATTCTCGAGATAGGACGAATCAGTGAAGTTGTGCAGACGCAGGATTTCCTGCAGCGAGGTCAGTCCTTCTTCGACCAGCGACAGATAGTTGAGAGACAGTTGCGAAACCAGCCGCCATAGCTGTCCCCGCGCCGTCGGCGGGTCATATGTAGGCGACGGCCTGCGCAGTGCGGTGATCTGTTTGACCACCGGAAATTCTTCCGCCATGAAGTCCCCTTCTTCGATGCCGAATGGAAGGCGCGAGGGCAGGTCGAAGTTCGAGCAGGAGCAGCGGACGGTGAGCACCTCGGCATCCGGCTCGGTCATGATGCCATCGACGTCGACCAGCGAAAGATGCATCGTCGAAGGCTCGCGCTCGCCGAGCACGTTCATGCGGCGAACGGCGTGCCAGTACGCGCGGCCTGACTCCTTACGCGCCTGGAAGCGATACGAATAGAGGGGATCGATCTGAATGCTTTCGCGCCGGGTGGTATTCGATGCCATCACTTCGTCGATGGAGAAAATCTCCGTCGTATCCTGATGGCGGACGTCGGGAATTACCTGGTATTCGTGCTTCGTGTGAGTTACGAGGATCGGTTCGGCGACATGTGAGAAGAGATTGATAACCGGAGTGCAGCCCAGCCGCAGCGTCCTCGCCGAGACACCGATCTCGAGGTCCTGGTGCCGCTCGGGTCGATCGAAGCGAGAGAAGCAGAAGAGGATCTCGGCCTGATCGGTGCAGCCTGCTTCATGGATCGCTTCGAGTCCGCTCAGGTCAAAGAAGAGAAATTTTTCGGAGAAGGTGAAGTACTCCTGCAGCAGCCGGTAGCCGTCAAAGGATCGCTTGGGGAATGGGAGCAGAGCTTCATCTTCTTCGAAGCCCATGGCGCGCAATTGCGCGGGCGAAATGCTGATCATTTTGCTGCCGCGTTGCTGAGGATTGCGCACCAGGATGGAGATGCAGTTCCGGCAGAACAGCTCATAGAGGGTGTGGACGACATTGGTCTCGCCCGTGAGGTGAAACGCCAGCTTCCCGATGCGGAACTGATTGAATGAGACGTCGCGTGCACACTCCAGGCGCATGCGAACAACGCCCACGGTTCCGGGGATTCGCACTGGTTCAGTAAGGCGCTCGGGCTGACGCCACTCGCATTCACTGACAGAGAACGGCCAGAGCTCGACCGGATATGCGGTCTGAAAGCGGCACGCGAGACCGTCGACGGTGCGTTTCGTCGCGAGCTGCGTCTTCGCGGGAATGCGCAATCCGGCCGTCTGCTTTCCCTGCTCCGGATCAAGCTGGCACTCCACGACAGTCATCGAAGGAATGGGCCGCAGATAGTGGGGCTGGACGATGCCGAGGAGCGCCGAGGTCACCTCGGGAAAGTCGTCGTCGACGCGCAGGTGCACGCGAGCCGCCATGAAGGCGAAGGCTTCGAGGAGACGCTCGACGTGAGGATCGTCGCAGCGATCGGGCTCAAGCAGGAGTCGGCTGGCGACGCGAGGATACTTCTCGGCGAATTGCCCTCCGAGTTGTCGAAGGTGCGCGAGTTCGCGTTCGTAATATTCCAGCAGTTCTTCGCGCATCCGCTATTTCACCTTGTACTCGCCGCTGGAAAGCTCGAGCACCGTGTCAAACGAGATCTCTTCCGGTGCAGGATCGAGCTTCATGCTTCCCTCGATGTGAAAGCGGAGGCGCCGGTCAGTGGTGTCGGAGCCTTCCAGGGTCACGCGGACATCCATCAACCGCGGTTCGAAGTTGCGGAGACACATTTCGATCGCCTTGCGCAGGCGGCCATGGTCAGATGCAGAGGACAGGCCCAGCGAGCTGATGTCGGGCAATCCGAAGTTGATCACCGAGCTCTTAGCCAACGGGTAATCAACGAGCTCGGGAATTGGAGGCTGCCGCGTGTTGAGCAACCACTCCAGATCGCGCTTCAGCGCTTCCTTGAAATAGCGTAACGACTGCGAACGCGTCGTTGGCCAATCCTCGACGGTCGTCAACCGGTCGAGAACAGATTGCGTCACCAGCGTTTCTGAAGTTGAACGCGCCAAGCCTCGGGGCTCCTTTCATACCAGGGTCTGCTAACACCCTTAATGCGAAACATCCATTGCAGCGGTTGGATCAATGCGGCACAGCTTGGCAAAAAGCGCCTCTCTCACGCCATTGCTCGTAGAGGGATCGAGACATTTGAGCAGCAGCGCCATGGGAGGCGCAATCATGTCGCTGGATTCCCACTCTTCAAGGCGGCGCTGATCGATCTCCTTCACCAACTCTTCGAGGACGGGATGAGCGACCTTGTTCTGACCTGCGCTGACACACAGTTGCGCCACCTGCAATCTACGCTGAAAGCGCGCGCGGCCACTCGGCTGTTGTGCCGCATCGCGAACAAGAAGCTGGATCGCCTGCGGGAGCTGTCCGCGGCGGATCATATCTTTGGCGATATCCAGAACGTCGGGCGGGGGTTCTTCGCCCTGTTCTTCCGATGCATCATGTGCCACTGCATAGATCGGCTCCGGTTCGGAAGCCGGCACCTCCTGCACGACAACGACAGGCTCGGGCGGCTTCGGAATCACCATCTCTTCCAGCCACCGCTGGGTTTCGGGATTCGCAGTCGGCGTGTCGTCGTTGAGGGTCCAGGTGGGAAGCTCGGGTATATCCTTCAGCAGCGCCTGCAAAGTAGCAATCACGCTTGCTGAAATCGCGCTGTATCCGGCTTCATAGCTCGCTCTCCACACGTAGCGATGGACATCCAGCCACGCACGTCCGCAAGGCTCACCCGCTGCGGCTACCGCTGCACTCAGCAGTTCTTCCCAATTCGATTCCGAGGCCAGTTTTTTGAGATTCTGCCGTGCTTCGGTTGGCGGCGATACCAAAAAATCGTACGAGGCGTAACTTCCCTGCTCGCGCATTTCACCAAGCCGGACCGACGCGTGCAGCAGATACGCGACTGGGCTCGAAGGCTTGTCTTTCTGAAGAAAACGAGCGCAGGCCTGAATACGGCCGATCGCGTCGTCCGAATCAGTGGGCTCCGCGGAAAGTGCCTTCTGTTTTTTCGCCTTCGCTGCCGGGACAGCTTCGACAACTGCTTCGGGCTCCGTTGTGACTTCGGGCTCGACCTCTGACACCTCAACGGCTTCGTCTGCCGCGGCAGGTTCAGGTTCATCGGGCTCGAGCTTGCGCTTCTCGTTCAGAAGACTGTTAATGACCTGACCGACTTCTTCGAGGGAGGTGCGCAGCTTGTTGAATCCGGGACCATCGTCACCATACTTCTCCTCGCAGAAGACCTGCAGGGTGTCGATCGTTTCGGTCGCGGAGCGGATTGACTCGTCGAGGTTCGCGTAGAAGGACTTTGGACTGGAGGCGAAGGCTTTATCCCAATCCTCGCCGGTCACCTTGCCGTCGGCGATTGCCCGCTCGCGAGCCTCACGCTTGGCGTCGTTGTATTCCGTATCCGCTTCATAACCGATCGCGCGGGATTCCTTGTATTGGTAGGAGTTGAGTCCGTCGCGCGTGATCGGAGCTTCGCGCAGCAGTGTTGCCACGCGATTTGCCGCCCACTCCATGGGAACGGCGCGCATGCCGGCATCGCCGTCTTCGATCTCGGGATAAAGTGTGTCCCAGAACTGCTCCTGCAGGTCCTGCATCAGCTTGAAGCAAGGCTGAATCAGGCCGATTCCTTCGCGCTTGACGTAGGCCTCGGTCAACCACGCTGCGAGTTGCAGGTCTTTACTTTTGCTAGCGAGAGCTTCCGCGGCAAGCTTGATCACGAGCGCATAGTCGGCCCTTTTGACCTGGCGCTGCCAGTCTCCACTGGGTATGCTCTCGTCTTCTTCCGTTCGCGCTTCTTTGATCTGATCGTAGATGCGCTCGTATCTCAGGCTCACACCGGATGGATTTTCGCCGGGTACCGGATTCAGGAAATCATCACGTAGTGGCACTTTCAGCCGTCTCCCCGGCGTGATGGAAGGTCAGGTTCCGCAGTTGGAGGAACGGCTCCTCTTCATCTCCGCACAGCAACAATTTTTGACCGAGAGGCACCTCGCCATACTTCGGATCCTCTTCCCAGACGGTCGCGCGGCCAAGACGAACCGCATCGTCGGGATGCTTCCAGGAAAGAGGCGAAATGACAGGCAGCAGCACCTCGCCGAGGTCCTGCAGACGAAAGTCGGACGTGGTGTGAAGAATTGCCGGCATCCAGAGCAGATCGCGCAGCTTCTTCGGCGGCTGCACTTCGATCGACTCCACATAGGCGAATGGGATCCAGGTATAACTGCCGGCGATGAACGCTTCGAGATGCGCGCCAATCCGCGGATCGGCGTCAGAAAAGTCCGCAAAGTCCGCTCCATTCCATTGGCCGGAGGGGGACGGATGCGTGGTTCCCAGTGGAAGCTCGTCTTTGGCAAACATCTCCTGCCTGGTTCTCTCCGCGTGCAGCGCGGACCGATAAAGCATCGCGCCCGAGGCCGCTTCGGGGCTCGAATCGGACAGGACATCGAGCTGCTTGGTGGCGCGATCGTACTCGCCGGCAAAACAAAGCAGTTCGAACAAAAAAGTACGGCGCCTGGTGTCGAGTGGCTGTTTTTTCAACTCGTCACCAAGCGCGTCGATTGCAGGCTTCAGTTGGCCGGCACGGTAAAGCGAAAGCGCATCCATGAGGGGGCTGCCTTACGTGAGCTTGTTTTCCTTCGTATTGTAAGTGACTGGGCCAGTGCTCTTAAGAGTGCCGTCTTCACCCTGTACCGAGTAGTCGATCTTGATTTCGTTGTAGGTGAATGAGATGCTCACCGTCGGAACCTCGCTGGAGCCGGAAATCTGCAGGCTGCTGACAAACATCTCCTTGAAGTCGACCTTCAGATAGGGTTTGCCGTCGGCGCCGGACTTGATAGCACTCATCGTGCCAGTTTTGATGTGCGTGCCGGCTCCAATCGATTTGAAGAACTTCGGTGTTGCCTTATCGAAATACGTCATGATGCTGAAGTCGCTCAGATCCGCCTTTCCGGCGCCCGATCCGCCTGTCCCGGCGACCGACGACACCTGGGAAGCACCCCAGCTCCAGCTCATGATCTGTATCTCATCTTTGTGGTTTGAGTCCGCGGATTCGCCTTGAATCCCATCCGAGAGCTTCAGGAAGTAATCTACCGCCATATCTTCATTCCTTTCTAGGGTTGCTGACGCACTGCGGGTCTAGTGTGCCGCAGTCAGAGACGTGCGGCGATGTGCTGGCTATGCTACTTTCGCGCCGACGCCGGCAAATCCGCCACCAGACGAAGCGAAACGGAGAGCTCGTCGAGTTGGAAATGCGGTTTCAGAAACGCGACCGCGCGGTAGGCGCCAGGTTTGCCCGGAACTTCGGAAACCTGGATGGCAGCTTCCCGCAACGGCAGTTTCGCCTTTGCAGCCTGGGAGGCATTGTCGTCCGCGCACACATAATTACTGATCCACTGGTTAAGAAACTTCTCGCAGTCCTGACGGGTCATGAAGCTGCCAATCTTGTCACGCATCATCGCTTTCAGATAGTGCGCAAAGCGCGACATGGCAAGGATGTAAGGCAACTGCGCGGAAAGGCGCGCATTGGCGTTTGCTGCTTCTTTGTCGTACAGCTTAGGCTTGTTCGCCGTCTGCACGCTGAAGAAAGCCGCGTAGTCGGTTCCCTTGCAGTGGACGAGGGGTACCAAGCCCTGATCCGCGAGTTCCTTTTCGCGGCGATCCGTAATAGCGACCTCGGTTGGGCACTTCAGCGCGATGTCGCCTTCGTCGGTACGGAAGGTATGCGCCGGAAGACCCTCAACAAGGCCTCCGCCCTCCACTCCGCGAATCGCGGCACACCAGCCGTGACGCGCGAACGAGTTGGTGAGGCGCGCACCCAATCCGTAGGCGGCATTCCCCCATAGATATTTCGAGTGATCGCTACCGTCGACTGCCTCTTCATAGTCGAAAGCGTCGACCTGCTTGGTGTCTTTCCCATAGGGAAGACGCATCAGGATATGCGGAAGAGTGAGCGCGACGTAACGGGAATCTTCCGATTGGCGGAAGGATTTCCACTTGGCGTATTCGGTAGAGTCGAAGATCTTGCCGATGTCACGGGGAGCGCCAAGCTGGGTGTAGCTGGTCAGATTGAGCAGCTCAGACGAGGCGGCAGTCATGAAGGGTGCGTGAGCCGCAGAGGCAACCTGAGAGACCCGCTCCAACAGCTCGACATCCTCTGGCCCGCGGCCGAATTCGTAGTCGCCGATCAGAGCCGCAAATGGCGCGCCACCGAAGACTCCGAACTCCTCTTCATAAACCTTCTTGAACAAAGCACTCTGGTCGAACTCAGGCGCGCGTTGCAGATCCTTCAAGAGTTCGCGCTTGGATACGTTGAGCACCTTGATCTTGAGCATGTCGCTGGTTTCCGACTGATCGATCAGGTACTTGATACCTCGCCAGGTTCCCTCGAGCTTCTGGAGAGCCGGATAGTGCAGGATCTCGTTCAGCTGCAAGGAAATGAGCCGGTCGATCTGCGCAATGCGCGCCTGGATCGTCGCTTCCGCGTCGCGGGTGAGCGTCATCTGACCCTGGAGCACCTGGTTTACGAACTCCTTGACCATGTCGCGGCCGCGCTCGAGCGTTGCGGCATCGCGGTCAAAACGGCCCTGGGCAACGATCTGATCAAGGAGGTTCTGTTCTGCCTGCTGCTCAACTGCTTCATTCGCGACAGAAGCCGCCGCCTTCGTAGTGCTCATTTCTCACCTCCCGGAGTCCCGAGTTCAGAGCGGAGCTTTTCGCGCATCTCCGTATTTGAAACTGCTTCGAACAATGCCTCGTCCAGTTTGTCGTTGCCCTGCAGACTGCCGCGCAAATCGGAAAGGCGGGTGCGCAGATCGAATAGCTCCTTGAGAGGGCCCACCTGCTTGGCCACGTTCTCCGGCGAAAAATCGTCTAGGCTCTCAAAGTGCAGATTCACGCCAATCTGGCCCGCGTTGGGATCGTCGCTCAGCTTGTTGGGGACGGAGAAGGCCAGGTGCGGCTGCATTCCTTTGAGCACACTGTCGAAATTGTCGGGATTGATCTCGACAAATTTACGGTCCTTGAGCGCAGCGAGAGGCGTCTCGGGTTGTCCGGTCAAATCGCCGAGCACACCCATGACAAAAGGCAGTTCCTTGAGTTCGATCGCGTCGCCGATCTCAACGTCGTAAGTGATATGCACGCGCGGCGAACGGACGCGATCCAGTTTGTGCTGCGTACTTTCTCTAGCCATAGTGTTTATCCTCGACTGGCGGCGCGGAGAAACCGTCCGCCCTGGGGTTCAAATCAACGACTCGATCTGAAAGGAGTGATTGTCAGCCTCTCTACTCTATGCCTTTGTCTATGAACACGTTATTTCACGGTTTTGGACTTCCGAGGCCGCTCAAGTGAGAGCGGGCTAATTATTAACTTAGCTATAGTGCGTGTCAAGGCTTGCACGTTACCAAAGACATGTTCGCTGCACTTGCAACCGACGCCTGATGAGTTAGACACGTGAGCCGGCAAAATATTCCAACCACCTTTGACCTGAATAGCGCGAAACAAGGGCAGGAAGGATCACGATATACTCAGACCCCGTACAGGTATCCAAAACATGCGACAGTTGCAGCCGGTTGTCTGGTCGAAGGGCGTTTTTCTATCGCCGCAGCATTTGCAGGCGCAGGACCGTTTCTTCGAGGAAAACCTTCGCTTTCTTTCCGACTCTCTTGCCTTTCGCAACTGGGGATTCTCCTCGCTACAGATCGACGGCACGGGGCTGAGCGAAGGCCAACTCAATGTGAGTCAGGCCTCCGGTGTATTTCCCGATGGCCTGATGCTCGACATGCCGGCCTCTGACGCACCGCCTCGGTCGCGCACGCTCGAGGAGTGCTTTCACGAGGGGCAAAACCGTTGCTCCTTTTTCCTTGCCATTCCACAAGACAGGCCGGGAGGCATCAACGTAGGCCTTCAGCGCGGCGGTATCAGCACCCGTTTCTATTCTGAACTCCAGATGCTGCGCGACGAAAACAGCACAGGCATAGAGAAACCGGTGTCACTGGCGCGGAAGAACGTGCAAATCCTCGCCGAAGGCGAGAACCTCGAGGGATCTGTTCTCCTGCCGCTGGCTCAGATCGAACGCACCGAGGCGGGCAGCTACCGGCTCGACACCAAATACGTGCCTCCGATGCTGAACATCAAAGGCAACGAGCTTCTCACCGGCATCCTGCGCGGACTGATCGAGACGCTGGTGGGCAGAAGCGGCCAGCTCGCCGGCACACGACGCCAGCGCAATCAGTCTCTTGCCGATTTCAGCGCTTCGGACGTTGCCAACTTCTGGCTGCTTTACACCATGAATACGAATCTGCCGGTCCTGCGCCACATGCTGCAGAGCGATCGTGTCCACCCGGAGACATTATTCCTGCAAATGTTGACGCTTGCCGGCTCTCTGACCACCTTCTCGCCGAAGATCGAGCCGCGCGACCTGCCCAAGTACGAGCATGAAGAACTCGGGCCATGCTTTATCGCTCTGGACGCAATGATCGCCGAGTTGCTCGACACAGTGGTGCCCAGCAACTTCGTCGCCCTGCCCCTCAAGCCGTTGCGCGATTCGATCTATGCCGCGGCGATCGACAAGGATAAATACTTCGAGAACTCACGCTTCTATCTGGCTATCTCGTCAGATATCTGGGAGGCGGACCTGATCAGCAAGACGCCCATACTTACCAAGGCGTGTTCGGCTACGCACATTGAGCAGCTGATCCGCCAGGCACTTCCCGGCTTAAAGATGATGCACGTGCCGGTCCCGCCACGCGCCATTCCGGTGAAGCTCCGTTATCAATACTTCAGTCTCGAGCGGAGCGGTCCGGTTTGGGACGCAATCGTGCGCTCGCGCAATTTCGGGGTGTACGTACCGGGAGAAATTCCCAATCCCGAGATGGAACTGATCGTTCTGTTTGCGAACGCCGAGTAGGTGCTTGTAACTAGCGCTACTTGTGGCGCAGGACAAAGATCAGGATCAGCACGATTACCACCAGCACAAAGACGTTCAAGATCAGAATCAGCGGCAGGTATTGCTGAAGCTTGCTCGGAGCGGGTGGGGGTGGTGCCGGTGGCGCCGGTGCGGGCGGAAACTGAAACGCGGGCGCCTGAAAATGCGGCATCGCCGCCGGCGGAGCAGATGCGCTGTGGGCAGCGGGCATCTGACCAGGCATCTGCGGCATCGACGGTGCAGAAGGAAACGGGGGCGCCTGCGGGAACTGCGCCGCGGGCACGGCCGCCCGCGATGGCTGCGGAGGAGCTACCGGTGGCCCCGGAGGAACACCCTGGCCCTGGAGGTCGCGAAGCTGCGATCCGGAGATGACGCGCGTGAACTCGCCGGGACCGACTGAGGCAGAAGGCGCCGCCGGAGCGGGTTGAAACGGCGGCATCACTGGAGGCTCAGCGGCCGTTTTGGGGGCTGACTCTGACTCCGCCGAAAGCGTCTGAAGCAATTGAGTAAATCCGCCGGCCGCGGGAACAGCCGTTGCGGGCTGGAGAGGTGGCGGAGGCAGCGCGGGCTCGGCTGGCTTGACCGGCTCCTCCTTATTCAACGCCTGCAGAAGCTGCGTAAATCCCCCTTGCGCCGGCGGCATTCCTTCCGGAGGACGAGGAGGATTGCTTGAAAACTGAAAGGTGCTCGGCGGAGGCGGTTCGGCTTTTAAAGACTTCAGAGGATCTTCCGCGGGAGTGGTCTCCATCGGCTTGGCGGAGAACATCTGCGTAAACGCTCCGGGGCCGGAAGCCTGCTGAGTTGGAGCCGCTGGAATTACCGCCGGCGATATTGTCTCGTCCGCAGCGGAGGGAGACTGAAACATCCGGGTAAAGTCTCCAGGCGCGGCGGGCGCATCCGGCCTGGAGGTTTGTGCAGGAGGAGGCAGAGGCGCCGGAGGCGGCGCAATTGGGGCACTCTGCTTCGGTTCGCTCTGCGGAGCCGAGATGGTGTTGAACATCTGCGTGAAAGCGCCTGGAGTGCCTGCCGCGGGAGGAGGTTCCGGCGGCGCAGCGGCTTCAGGCTTAGGCGTCGAGGAACTCAGTGTCTGCAGCAATTGCGTGAACTCACCCGCTCTGGGCGCGGGAGGCGGTGCCGGTACAGGCGTGAAGGTAGTCTTCTCTACCACCACCTGAGTAAACACATTCGCCAGATCAGCCGGAGGTTTTGCCGCGGTGCTGGGAGGGGTGGAAGGCGCGGCTGGCGGAGTCGCAGGAGCGGACGCGGCTGGCTGAGTTGCAGGAGCGGGCGCGGCCGGTGGAGTCGGGTTCTGCAATGCCTGGAATATCTCAGTAAATTCTCCGGGCACACTCGAAGACGATACCTGTGTTGCCGGCGCGGGCGGAATCACCGGAGTCCACTGCTGAGTCTGGACCGGCGCTGAGGTGCTCGGTTTTGTCGGTTCGGCTGGCGCCGTGGAACCAGCCTGCTTTCCCATGAGGGATTTCAAAAGATCGTCGTCCGGGGGAGGTGCCGGGTTGGGGGAAATCGTACCGAAAATGGCGGTTGCGCTCGATGGGTCGCCGGTGGCAGATTCGTCTTTGCCAGGAATTTCGAGATCATCGAACGGAGATTTGGGGGAGTCCATACAGGGCCGCCGTATTTCCTAATTATCGCTTGATTCTGGTGACCAAGACTACATGGCAATTACTTGACAGTAAAGAGTCAGCAACCTACGATGCACACACGACTTGGCCGCAGCAAATCCATGCTTTAGAAACTCGCGGGGCGAGCGCGACGATTGACCCTCTCGACGCCGCATGTCCGCGAGCCGCACAATAACAAGCTTTCGCCGAATGGTTCGGTCACTATGAAATTTTTGTCGCGGGTGGTGTGGTCGGAGGGGATGTATCTTGGTCCTCACCATTTTCAAACCCAAAGCCGCTATTTTGAAGATTCGATTGCCTTCCTCGCATCCAGCCTTTGGCATGAGCCGTGGGGACTACTTCACGCCGAGCTTGACCAGAAAGCCATCCGTAACGGGAACGCAGTTCTGCAGCACGCCTCGGGCATTTTCCCCGACGGCCTGACCTTCGAGCTGCCGAATTCCGACCCGCCTCCGGAGCCTCGCAACCTTACCGAGGTGTTTCCATCCACGGATGCGGTGCTGCCGCTATACGTGGCGATACCAAGCCGCCGTGACAACGGCTTCGACTGCGATCTGAGCGCAACGACGAACGGGGCGCGTTTTTCGCGAATGCAACGCACTTTGCGGGATGAAACTAATGGCATCGATGAGCGCGAAGTTGAGCTGGGGCAGAAGAATATCCAGCTGTTGACCGAGGCCGAGCTGACACCCCACATGTTGTCGATTCCCATCGCTCAGGTGCTGCGCGACGGACGCGGCCATCTTATTTACGACGAGGATTTCGTTCCGACCTGCCTCCGCATCAGCGCCAGCGAGCCTCTGATGCTGCTGGTCAAGCGTTTGCTCGAGACTATCGGTGAGAAGAGCAGCACCATCTCGCGCAGTGCAAGGCGTCACGGGAGGTTTGAAGCCGGAACGGCCGCTCTGGACGTCGCCAACTACTGGTTTCTGCATGCACTGCACAGCGCTATTCCGCCACTGCAGCATCTGAGCACGACGCGGCACGCCCATCCTGAAGATGTATTCGTAGAGCTTTCACGCCTGGCCGGAGCATTGTGCACCTTTGCCGTTGACTCAGATCCACGGCAACTTCCCGTCTACGATCATCGCTCTCCCGGCCCGGCATTCCGCGTGCTCGATGCGCATATCAGAAAGCACCTCGAGATTGTTGTTCCGTCGAACACCGTATCGCTCGAGTTTCAGCCGCTCGAGCCCTATATCTTTGCTGCCGACGTCGTCGATGAGCGCTGTCTGCGCCATGCCCGCTGGGTCCTGGGGGTTCGTTCCTCCCTGGGCGAATCAGAACTGCTCAACCTGGTGCCGCGGCTGGTGAAGGTATGCTCTTCCCGTTTCGTTCCGGAGCTGGTAAAGCGCGCACTTCCCGGGATGACACTCCACCATCTACAGGTACCTCCCACGGCGATACGCGCCGAGGTGGACATGCAATACTTCGCCATTGAAACTACCGGTCCGTGCTGGGAGCATATCCTGCAGACCCGCAAGGTGGGGGTTTACATTCCCGGCGAAATCTCGAAGCCGGAGTTTGATCTCACAGTCATCGTGGAGACATCTTCATGAGCACGCTTCGCGTCAACAGCCTCGCATATTGTTTCCAGGAGGTGCTGACTGCCATTCTTCGCGTCCGCTTCCAACGGCAACAGGTACAAGACTCGGAGAGCTTCCGCGCGCAGATGCGCCGCTCTCTGCAAGCGGCTATGCAGGAGGCGCGGGCGTTGGGATACGCCAGCGAGACTGTGCAGATGGGCGTGTTCGCAGTAGTCGCATATATGGACGAAAGCGTCCTCAATCTGCAAAGCCCCGCCTTCGCTGACTGGGCGCGGCGTCCGCTGCAGGAAGAGCTCTTCGGCGGCCACCTTGCGGGCGAGACTTTCTTCCGCAACCTGAAGACGCTCCTCGGGCAACAGGATTCTCCCGAGGTTGCCGATGCCCTTGAGTTGCACTGCCTCTGCCTGCAGATGGGATATCGCGGCCGATATGCTCTGGGCGATTCCGGAGAGCTGCACCAGATGCTGCGGATGGCGCGCGAGAAAATCCAGCGGATTCGCGGAGCGGCCTACCTTGTGCCTCCGATGGCTCCGCCGGAGGTACGACCAGCAAGGGCAAAGGATTCCTGGAGCCGAACCCTGCTCATCACCACATGCGTGCTTGCCGCGTTGACCGTGCTCGCGTTCGGCGGCTTTGAACTTGCCCTTGGTTCAGGAGTGTCCGAGGTGCAGAACACCAGTATGAATGCGCGATAGGAGCCAGCCGTGGTATCGATCGTAATTTCTGCCCTGATCTTTGTTCTCTCCATCGTGCTCGCCTGGCTGGCCGGGCCACTGCTTCATGTGGAAGGCACTTCCCTTCTCATCCTCCGCATCCTGCTTGTTCTGGTAGGCGCGGCTGCCGCCACGATCATTCTGGTTTTGCACTTTCGCGACAAGCGCCGCGACGCCGCCACGAAAAACATCGCGGGCGGCTCCGATATGGACACCCTGCTGCGCGATGCAGAGAAAAGACTGGCCGCCGCCCAGCGAAGTGGCGCGAAATCGCTCGATTCGCTGCCGCTGCTTTATCTCGTTGGTGAAGGCAACTCGGCAAAGACGACCTCTATCCTCAAATCCGGCCTCGATCCGGAGCTACTCGCGGGACAGATTTACCGCGACCAGGATGTGATCGCCACGCCGGTGGTGAACCTCTGGTATACGCAGCAATGCGTGATCGTCGAAGCCGGAAGCGCGGTTCGGAACAGCCCCGCTCTGTGGAGCAAGCTCATCCGCAAAACGCGGCCCAAAGCATATCGGTCCGCCATGGGAACACAGGCTCCGGTACGCGCCGCGGTCGTCTGCATCAGCTGTGAACTTTTCCTTGGAGCCAGCGCGTCGGACGCGGTGCTGGCCGCCGCCCGATCTACCAACCAGATGCTTCGCGATCTCGCCCAGCATCTCGGCACGGAAGTTCCGGTCTACGTGATTTTCACCAAGCTCGATCGGGTTCCCGCTTTCAGCGAGTATGTGCGAAACCTGACCACCGAGGAAGCATCGCAGCCCTTCGGTATGGCCTTCGCGCGCAACGAAACATCGAGTGGCCTGTACGCAGAGAAAGCCATGGCCGAGGTAACTTCGACACTTGATCGGCTGACTTTTTCCCTGGGAGAGTATCGGCTGGAAATGCTCGGGCGCGAATCCGATCAGCGGAATGTCGATCCGGTGTACGAATTTCCCCGCGAAGTTAAGAAGCTTCGGAACAATCTCGCGTCTTATCTGGTCGAATTGGCGCGGCCAAGCCATCTGAATGCCAATCCATATCTGAGAGGGTTCTACTTTACTGGTGTTCGCGCGCACACGATCGAGCAGATGGTTAGCGCTCCCGCGCAGGCTCCGAAAGCGGCGCCTGCCGAAGCTGGCGCGACGCGCATGTTCAGTGTGCAGCAGATGCAGGCTCCAAACGTTGCACCGCCACAGCAGGTGATATCGCAAAAAGTGGCACAATGGTGCTTTCTGCCGAAGCTCTTTCCTGAAGTGGTTTTGCAGGATCGGAGCGCGCTGGCCAGCACCAGCCACAGTGGCAGAACGCATGCCTTCCGCCGGGTCGTCTTTGCCACTCTGTCTCTGTTGCTTTTGTTCTATCTCGTCTGCCTGATCATCTCCTATGGCAACAACTCGAAGCTCGAGCACGATATTGCAAGGGCGGCAACCGCTCTTCCGACACGAACAGTGCCCGCAACTACTCTGGCATCCACGCCGGATTTGACGTCGCTGAACCAGCTACGTATCGCCTTGGTGCAGCTGGAGAATTATCGCCAGCAGGGGCCGCCGCTCATGTATCGCTGGGGTCTCTACCACGGAGATCAACTGCTTGAAGCGGCGCGCCACATCTACTTCGATCGTTTCCAGCGGCTGCTACTTGCTAACACGCAAAACAACCTGGTCACTGCGCTCAATGCTCTTCCCGCTTCGGCGTCGCCGGATTCAGACTATGGCGCCGGGTATAACCCGCTCAAGGCATACCTGATTACAACCACCAATCCGGACAAGAGCACGCAGGAATTTCTCACTCCGGTATTGACGCAGTACTGGCTGAACGGGAGGGTTCCCGATAGTGACGAGCAAAAGCAACTTGCACAGTTACAGTTTGATTTCTATGCGAATGAACTGAGGTCGGGGAACCCCTATTCCATTGCCCCGGCAATGGCCAGCGTCAACCACGCACGCTCATACCTGGCAAGCTTCGGCGGCTTCGCCCGGATCTATCAGCAGATGATCACCGCAGCCAACAAAGCGGCGGCGTCGATTGACTTCAACCGCCTCTATCCGGGCTCGTCCTCTGTCGTGATTGACTCGCATGTTGTTCCCGGAGCCTTCACACGCAATGGCTTCGCCTTCATGCAGGACGCGATCCTGCACCCCGACCGCTACTTCAGTGGCGAAGCGTGGGTGTTGGGAGATCAGGCGCCTCCGTCGCTCGACGCGAAGGCGCTGACTTCACAATTGGCCGGCAAATATCTCGCCGATTATCAATCGGAGTGGCGGACGTTCCTGCGTTCCGCATCAGTCGTCAGGTACCGCGACCTCAAAGATGCGGGCAGCAAGCTCCAGATCCTTTCGAGTCCAAACACACCACTGTTACAGCTGTTTTGCACTATTTCGCAGAATACGAATGTTGCGAATCCTGATATCTCGAAGGAATTCCAGCCAGCGCAGGTGCTGGCGCAGCCGGACGGCTGCACAGTGAAGCTGGTGAACGACAAGAACGCGATTTACATCAACGGGCTGATGTCATTGCAGGGCGCCGTCTCGCTGGCCGCGGCGAATCCCGCGCCGCCGACTCCGGAACAGTTGCAGCCCATTGCCTCGGCAGCAGTGAGCGCGCACGGCGCGGCGAGCCAGACTGCGCAGGCATTCAATCTGGATCCCCAGGCGCATCTCGATCAGGTGTCTCTCAAGCTTTTGCAGGACCCGATCACCAGCGTTGATGGCCTCGCGAAACCGGGTCCGGTGGGAGGCGGCGAGCTCTGCGCCGCACTTGGGCCGGTGCTGGCAAAGTTTCCCTTTTCGCAGAAGGCAACCGCCGAAGCGAGCCCAGCGGAAGTTTCCGCTGTGTTTCAGCCGGGAACGGGAGCACTGTGGCAGTTTTATGACGGCAAGCTGAAGCCACTGCTTGTACAGCAAGGCTCGACTTATGTTCCGGCATTGAGCGCCGCGCAGAAGGTAACACCGGCATTCCTGCAATTCTTCAACAGGGCCGCGAGCATTTCGAATGCAATGTATCCTGCAGGCGCGACCTCCCCCACGCTGACGTTCACTGCGCACCTGCGCTCACAGAACGTTCCGTCTGCCACACTGACTCTCGACACCCAGGCGTTGTCCGGATCGGATGTCTCGAAGCAACTTACCTGGTCGGCGCAGAGCTCTCAGGCGCAGTTGATGGCGACGTACGGCAACGCCTCGGTTCCGCTTGCCCAGTTCTCCGGGCCATGGGCGCTGTTCCGCCTGATTGAAAAAGGGCAAAGCGAACCCGGGGGTGGTCCGCGATACGCTTATCCGGTTGGGCTTACGAATGCGTCGACAACCGTCACCGGAAATACGCCGATTGTGCACCTGGAATTCTCAGGCCCGGGAGCCACTCTCCTCATGCCGGGTGGACTGAGCAATCTCAAGTGTGTTTCAACTGTCGCTCATTGAGCGTAGGTCTCGAGTTCCGCAGTCGGCGCGGACTCATCTGAATCGCTGAACCTGAGCAGGAGGCAAGTCACGTTGTCGACGGCGCCCTGGTCTTTTGCGGCGTCGATAAGGGACTGGCAGGCTTCTGTAAGGTCGGGCCGGGCGAGAACCAGATTCGCGATTGCGTCGGCGTCGGCGTAGCGTGTCAGGCCATCAGTAGTCAGCAGGACGATGTCGCCGGGTTCGAGCGCAGCGGTGAAAAGGTCAGGCTCGACTGACTCGGCAGTTCCGATGGCGCGTGTGATCAGCGACTGCAGCGGGGATGATCCTGCGTCGTCGGGACTCATTACGCCGTTACGCACCTGCTCAGCGATATAGGAGTGGTCGAGAGTGATCTGGGCACATCGTCCGCTGCGCAGAAAGTACGCGCGGCTGTCGCCGACATTTCCGATGACGATTTTGCGGCCATCGAGACAGGCCGCTACAAGCGTCGTCCCCATGCCGCGCAACTCATCGCTGTCGCGGGCCAGCAAACACACCTGCTGATTTGCATAGAGTATCGCCTGGTATAGCCGCTGTTCCCCCTGGACGTCAGGCGGCTGCTGATTGAAAAAGCGCACCAGTTCGGAGACAGCGGTGCTACTTGCGACCTCTCCTCCGGCCATCCCACCCATGCCGTCGCAAACAGCAAAAATCTGCGTGGAAAGATCGTAACCAAAGCTGTCTTCGTTGTTCGATCGTTTGCAACCTACGTCAGTTAAAGCTGCAACTTCAAGTTTCAATACACTTTGGCTTTCCATCGTGGAAACTCTTCTTTTTCGCCAGACTGGCAGCTTTACGGGTGGCTTCAGTTTGAGACTTTACCACTTCCGCAGGTGCGCGATAAGACTGCCAGAATCATTGCAAGCGTGTAAAGACCCGTGTGACGGCTGCAGACGGTTGGTCGAAGGCCGGTCCGTGATCACCCGGAAGTGGCATTTTCAGCGTACAATTTCGCGGGCGTGAAGCACCTATTTGGGTTACACTCATTGGCGCCAACGTGAACGCTGCGTTGTTCCCCCCTAGTCGATCTTTGTTTCGGAAAGGTCTTCGCCATGGCGTTAGAAGCTGGAACACGCGTCGGCGACTACGAAATTCTGGCATTGCTGGGCGCCGGAGGAATGGGCCAGGTCTACAGCGCCCGCAACATCATCTCCGGCCGCACCGAGGCGATGAAGGTGTTGCTGCCTGATTTTGCGGCCGAGCAGGATCTCGCAGCCCGTTTCACGGCTGAGATTCGCACGCTCGCCGGTCTCGATCACCCGAACATTGCGCAGTTGCGCACCGCCTTTCAGTTCGAGAACCGGCTGGTAATGATCATGGAGTTTGTCGAAGGCGTCACCGTCGACAAACGGGCGAGCGAAGCTCCGATCCCGGTCAGCGACGTGATCAGCTACTCGATGCAGGTGCTTTCCGCGCTGAGTTATGCGCACAGCAAAGGAGTAACCCACCGCGACATCAAGCCCGCCAACATCATGATCACCTCGCATGGGTTGGTGAAGCTCATGGATTTCGGCATCGCCAAGTCCACCAACGATCTGCAGCTTACACGTCCCGGCACGACCATGGGATCCGTCTACTACATGTCTCCCGAACAGGTTCGCGGAGGTACAGTCGACGCCCGCTCCGACATTTATTCCTTTGGCGTGACCCTGTACGAGATGCTTACCGGCCGCAGGCCATTCCAGGCAGACACCGCCTACAGCGTGCTCAACGCCCAGCTTACTGAAGCACCCGCTCCGCCGATGCAGATCAACCCGGCTCTTTCGACGGAACTGAACAACATCGTGCTGCGGGCCATGGTCAAATCTCCCGACGGACGCTTCCAGACCGCCGAAGAATTTCGTACAGCGTTACGCAACGTACAGAAACCTGAGGCGCAACCAACTTCGTCACAAGCGTTCGCCCCCGCTGCAACTGTGCTCGAGAGCAATCCCACGCCGATGCGGCCGGTTGTTGTTCCCGGTGCGAATCTGCCAGGCATCACACCAACAGCCACGAAGGGTCACCGCAGTCTTTGGATCGGCCTCGGCGCGGTAACGGCGATCGTCGCAATGATCGCTGCGGCAACAGTTCTGCCACGCATGTTGTCGACACACGCGGACCAGAAGGCTGCTCCTCCTGTAACGCAGACGCCCGCCCCGGCACAATCTTCAGGAGACGCCAACAGCGGCGCCGCACAGCCAGCGCAGACAAACCCTGAGCCTGCTGCTCCCAATCCGCTGACCAGCGCAACTCCGGCAGGAACTACTGGCGGCACGAGTCAACCCACGATGCCCGGTGCTTCAACGCATCATCCGCAGTCGTTGGCAAGTGCTCCCGTGATGAAGCCGGCGGTGCAGGCCGAGAGTAACCCGCCGGGCCCGACGAAGCAGGAGATCAGCCAGGCGCGCGAACGGATGATTCAGCTTGATGCAGATGCTGAAAGCGTCCGAGCCGGTATCCAGCAGATCCGCGGCCAGCAGCAGGCACAGGGCCTGGATATACGTGGAGACGTGCTGGCCTCGTTGACCCGCATGAACTCTTACCTCAATGAGGCGAACCAGGCACTTACCCAAAACGACATCGAAACGGCCCAGAACGAAATGGACCGCGCAGAGAAAGAGATTTCGAACTTAAAGACATTCTTAGGCCGTTAGGAGAGATCAGCGATATGCGTAACATGTTTCCCAAAATTCTTTCCCTCATCCTGGTAAGCTCGCCGCTTGTGGCTCAGGCGCCGGTGCGGCACCGGGTGGCCGTTCTCGATTTCGGGTACGCCACGGTTATGAGTGCCTCACAGGCCGTGTTCGGAACAAATGTAGATATCGGCAAAGGCATCGCCGACATGCTCATCGACAAGTTGCTCGCCGATGGCAGCTTTCGCGTGATCGAACGTAATGCCATCGACAAGGTTCTTCACGAGCAGGACTTCTCGAACAGCAACCGTGCTGATCCCAACACGGCAGCCAAGATCGGGCACATCCTCGGCGTGGATGCGGTCATTACCGGCGACATAACGCAGTTCGGCCGCGACGACCAGAACAAGAATTATGGCGGCGCGGTGGTGGGCGCGTGGACGCACGGTGCAATTGGCGGGGTTGGCAAGCACGAAGCAAAGGCTGTTGTGGCGATCACCGTCCGCATGGTCGATGCAACTACCGGCGAAATTCTCGCGTCAGTGACCGGGAAGGGTGAATCGGAAAGAAAAGGCACGGATCTGTTGGGCGGAGGCTGGGGCGGCGGTTCTGGAGCCGTAGGCGGAGCCAGCATGACCAGCAGCAATTTCGGCCAGACCATCATCGGCGAAGCGACCAACGCGGCGGTTGCGCAGGTCGCTACCGGGCTCAGCGCCGACGCATCAAAGATTCCCGATGCGCCGCCACCGCCTAAGGTCGCCATTTCCGGCCTCATAGCTGATGCGTCCGCGCCCGACAGCATCATTATTAATGTTGGAAGCAGCGCGGGAGTTAAGGTCGGCGACAAGCTGGCAGTGGCACGAAAGGTACGGGACGTCAAAGATCCGGCAACTGGAAAAGTGCTGCGCTCCATCGAAAGTCCGATCGGCGAGCTCACCATTACCAGTGTCGATGCAGGGTCCGCTGTGGGAACCTTCGCAGGTTCGGGGACGCCAAAGACAGGAGATACGGTGAAGACACCTTAAACCGCGTCCATTTTCTTTGCTATGGGCCAGCTGGCATCTCGACCGGCTGGCCATTTTGCATGGGCGGCATCGCAGCCACCTGCTCGAGGAACTGCTTCAGGACTTCTTCACCTGTTCCGGTGACATAATCTCCGGGTCTCTGGCCGCCCTTGCGCCACGCCAGCAGAAATACCAGCGGAATCCAACCGCGCCGGTCCTGCGACAATCGCTGTCCAAAACCAAAAAGAGCACGTGACAGCTTAAGAGGCAGCCGGACACCTGCGACGTGGTTCGCAGACGGGTCCTGACATAGAGCGGGTGGAGAGGTCACCAGGTACTCGCGGCAACTTAAAGGACGGATCGGATGAATGCTGCAGCTCTCATCCTCGAGAAAAGGGCATGGAACGCTGGCGTGGAAGTAGTCGATCGCCAGTTGTGTCGCAGCCTCTTCTTCCAGCGTCCATCGATCATCGAGAATCTTCTCAATGACACCGGCGTCGCGAAGCGCCAGCAATGCGCGATGAAAGCGGCCCTCAAGTTCCGTGCGCTTTTCGTCAGGCAAAGTACTCATCCATTCGGCGAGAGCTTCGGCTTCGAAGAAACTGACGGGTACCAGCTGCCGGCAGCAAGCCCCACAACCGGCACGGCACGAGATTGGCGTGCCGGCCGATTCGGCCTCTTCGCCGACCCGGCCGACGATTGCGTTTTCGAGGTGCTGAATAATCGGAAGTAACTGCGTCAGCGTCGTGGGACCGGTGGGCAGATTAGCGCTGGCGTTGAGGAATCCGCCAGCCACTGGCAATTGAAACGCGACCACCGATGATGAGGGGCTTTCCGGATTCACCGACATAATTCGCTCAGACACAGGTAACAATACGCCCGGCGTCGCACTATTGTAGCGGGGTTCACGTGCGGCTCGATAAGGACAATCGACCGTAACCTCCAAGTCGAGTGTGGTAACGTGATCCGTGCCCCTTTCTGCTGGATGCGGGACTAGAATCGTGTTACCGTGCCGTCAGTATTAGCGAAAAGTGATTAATGCATTGTGTTTGGCTCTTCCGGATGAACGGATTCCGGCAGCAGCCTTTTCTGCCGCAGTTGGCGTCGGGCAAAGACAGTGGATGCGCTCTCGACCAAGAAGATAGGTAAATACGAGATCACGGGCATTCTGGGCCGAGGCGGCATGGGCGTCGTCTATCGCGCGGAAGACAAGCGCATTGGCCGCCAGGTAGCCATCAAGACGCTGACCGAGGGCTTCTCGGGTCAAGCCGATATGCTTGAGCGCTTCTACCGTGAAGCGCAAGCGGGAATCCTTCAACATCCCAACATTGTCATCGTCTATGACCTCGGTGACGAGGACGGCGTGCCGTTCATCGTCATGGAGTACGTCAATGGCGATCCGCTGGACAAGATCATCACGTCCGGCAAGCCTGTTCCGCTGATCGATAAGCTGAGCATCATCGAGCAGGTCTGTGCGGCACTCGGATACGCGCATCAACGCGGCGTCGTCCATCGCGACATCAAGCCCGCAAATGTGATCCTGCAGCCGGACGGCCAGGCGAAGATCGTCGACTTCGGCATCGCGCGCGTGCAAAGTTCAAACGCCGAGACCGGCCTCACACGCACGGGCAACGTAATCGGCACCATTCACTACATTGCTCCGGAGCGCCTGCGCGGCCAGCCCTTTGACGGCCGGTCTGACATCTTTTCGACGGGCGTGATGCTGTACCTGCTGCTGGCGGGCGCTCTTCCCTTCTCCGGCGAAGACATGTCCGTGCTGCAGAAGCTGGTGAACGAGCCCCACCCGCCTCTTGGCACTTATATCTCCAACTATCCGCCATATCTCGACGCGATTCTTGATCGCGCCCTCGCCAAAGATCCTGAGCAGCGCTACGCAAGCGCCGAAGAATTTGCCGCCGATCTTCGCGCGGTCATCGACGACCTGAAACAAAGCCGCGTGTCGGAGCTCTTCAACGACGCAGAGCGGCTGACGACAGAACAACAGTTCGGCCGGGCTCGCGAGGTCCTTCAGCAGCTCATCAAGATCGACGCCCAGCACACCGGCGCAAAACAGTTACTGGGCATCGTTCAGCAGAATATCGCTCGCCTGCAACGCGCCGAGCAGGTTCGGCAACTGGTCGCGGAAGCCGACGAAGCTTTTGCGTCATCGCGTTTTCCCGAAGCCCTGGCGTCGCTCGAACAAGCCTTGAAGCTGGACCCGGCAAATACCGATCTGCAGGCAAAGCTAGAAGCCGCCAAAGAGAAGAAGCGCGCACAAGACGAGATCATCAGCCTGCTCGCAGAAGCCGACGCTTCGCGCAACCGCGGTGATCTTACCGGAGCACTTAGGACTCTAGAGAAGGCGCTTCGCCTCGACCAAGACAACACAAAGGTTCGCGCCACGTATACCGAATATGCCAAGCAAGCAAAGCTGGCTGAGCAACAGGGCCAGATTCGCGAGATGCTCGGCAACGCCCGGCAGGAGGTCTCTTCGCGGCGCTTCACGGCGGCGATCGAAATTCTTCGCGAGGTAAGCAAGCTCGACCCTTCGCATCCCGAAGTGGAAAGCCTGCTCAACACGGCGGTTAGCGGGCAGGAACAGGAACGCCGGCGAAAGCTGCTCGAGCAGATCCAGGCGCAGGTAGAAAACTGTCTGCTTGCCGACGACTATGATCGCGCCACAGAACTCATCAATCGCGCCGTCGAACAGCTACCGACAGAACCCTCGTTGCTCCAGTTGAAGACGCGGGTCGCCGGGCAAGCACGAAAGTTCCGCGTCAAGCAATTGATCGATGTCACCGCGACCAAAGCGCAGGAAGCATTCGCGACTTCGCCGCACGAAGCGCTTGGCATCGTACAGAGAGCGCTGCAGGAATTGCCGGGCGAAGAGCGCCTCATGGCGCTCGAAGACTCTTTGCGGCAGCGCCTTAAGACTCTTCAGGCAGAGGAAGTACGCGGCCGCTATCTGCGCGAAGCTCAGGAGTCGATAGACCGCAGCGAATTTGAAAAGGCCATCGGAATACTCGAGTCCTACCAGCTTGAGTTCTCAGACAGCACCGGCGTCAATCAGCTGCTGGACTTCGCAAAGTCTGAGCTTACCCAGCAGCAGCGGCAGACGCGCATCACTTCCTGCGCAGCCCAGGCCAAATCCCTGATCCTGGAAGACCGCATCACGGAAGCCATACGACTGCTTGAGCCGGTCGCAGCGGAAACCGGCGACGCCACACTCTCCAGGCTCCTTTCCGACGCTCACGGACAACAGGCTGAAGCTGCCCGCAGGTTGGAGCTGCTCACAAATCGCGTTGCCAAGTTACGCGAGGGTGGCCACCTCGATGAAGCCATCAAGCTCCTCGAGGCCACACCTGCCGCTGCGGCAAAAGGCACTATGCTTAGCGCGATGCTGTCGGAGCTCCGCACGGAGAATGCCCGGAAACAGGCATTGCTTGCAGCCATCAGTACCGCATCGCAATCCCTCGACAAAATGGATTTCCACGGAGGTCTGGAGGCACTGCAGAGTGTGCGCCGCGCCTATGGAGACTCCGACGATCTGAGCCGGGCCATTGCCGACTATGAGGCGCGACGTACAGCAGTCGCGAACGAGAGTGTAAGCAAATCAGTGGAGGCGGCGCGAGCAGCGCTTCTCCGCAACGATGCGGCAGCAGCATTGAACGAGTTGCAAGGATCCGCGAGCCTTGTAGAATTTGCCGGCAGCTTACAGCAGGCGGACTGGCAACGCCTGAGAACAGAAGCCGTCAAGCCTCCGGCGCGCAGGCCTACGGGCACCGTTGATACCAGCCCCGCAGGGCTCGCTCCTGAAGAATCCCGGGTGGCAGCAAGAGAGCCAGAGCGAGGCCTGAGCCCCAAGGTGATTGCCCTCGCAGCCGGTGGGCTCGGCCTGCTCGTGGTGTTGGTCCTGGCGTTCTGGCTGCTCAACCGCAGCCACAAACCCACAGCCGCGAGTCAGCCGGCACCGGTGCCGGCGGCGCCGGCGGCGTCCGGGCCTCCCACTGGAACGCTGAATGTCGAAGGCAACATGGGCGATGTTGATGTGTTCGTCGATGGCGTTCTTAAGGGCTTCACGCAGAGTGACGGGAAGCTCTCATTGCCGCTCGATGAGGGCACCCATACGGTACGACTGACCAAAGCAGGCTATGAGGATTTTCAGGCACCCCCGATCACGATTAGCGCAAACAAGGAAGCGAGCCTGGCGTTCAAACTCAGCCAGAGTACCGGGGCTGCTCTGCCGCCTCCAACCGAAGCTTATCTGACCGTTCACTCGTCCCCGGGAGCTTCCGTCAGCGTGGACGGGACGCCACAGGGAAAGATCGATTCACGGGGCAGTCTGATTCTGCCGGTAAAGCCGGGGAAACGTTCGGTCCAGATCGTTCTTGATGGCTACCAGCCATTCGGTCATAGTGTGACCGTTAAAGCCGGAGAGAAGCCAATCCTGGCGGCCACGCTTACAGCAATTCCTGTGAAGCCTGCTCCTGCTCCCGCGGTTGCGCCCTCGGCACCCCCCGCGCCAGCGCCCGTCCAGATCCAGTCGTTCTCCGCATCCGCATCCCAGATCGAGCAAGGGCAGGCAACGACTCTGAGGTGGGAGACGGCAAATGCCTCGGAGGTGACCATCGATAACGGAATCGACCGAGTGGATAACAGCGGCCAGACAACCGTCCGGCCCACGGCCAATACCACCTATACGCTGACCGCGAAAGGCAACGGTGGAACTCAGCAAAGGTCGTTGAACATCCTCGTCGAGGCTCGGCCGGTCGCTGCAGCGGCGGCGACGGCGCCTCCGCCAGTGCCCCACGTCGACGACAAGGCGCTATTGAAGCAGGTAGTGAGGGAGTTCGAGGGCGCCTTCAATTCGCATGATACCGGCAAGGTGAAATCCGTCTGGGTTGGCATGAACTCCGAGCAGAATAAATTGTTGCAAAGCCTCTTCAAATCCAATCCGGAAGCCAGGGTGACGGAGGAGTGCCCGGATTCGTCGTTGAGCATCCAGGGGGATCGTGCCCAATGGGTCTGCACAGAGGTCACGTCAATCAAGAGCTCAGGTAAACTGACTGACTTTCCCCGTAAGCAAACTCTCTCGTTCGCGAAGAAGGGCGACACCTGGTATTTGTCTGAAAAGCATTGAGCAAAAATCTCACGATGTGCCCGCTTCCATCACCGGTGTACAGCGTCCCGAGGGCGCTTCAAATACATGGCTTTCGGTCGCGGATGTTAATGACTTATTCAATAGCGTCCTGGTTAATCTTGACTTCTCCGGATATAGACCTAAAAATGATCGCCGTTCAGTTGATACACGAATCAACGACCCACTCACCAGGACAGGGCTCTGCCTTTCCCCCGGGCGCTGTGGCCGCGATTTGATCGACCAAGCAGTTAGCAACAGCTCTTTTTGTTGAGTCGTCGCTCAGGCGTCGCTCTTTTTGATTCGATTGCCGACCCGTCAGTTCGAATCGTCAAGCCCTGGTTTTGCTCAAATTTTTTGTAACCGTTGGGGTGGATTCGTCGCGTCACCGCGCGCATTCTTGCACCCCATGTTCACGACCAGCCGACGAGAAGTCGCCGTGTCTTCGTTGGCTCCTTAACAGTTTGCATTCTCCGGAGATCACAGATGGCACGCCGAGACGATGTTTCTTCCCGCGGTCCTGGGTTGTGGACTGTTTGCTGCCTCATGTTGTGCAGTCTCGGTCTCATGGGGAGCGCGTTCGGCTCCACTTTTACCGTTACAAACACGGGTGACAGCGGAAGCGGTTCACTTCGGCAGGCAATTACAGATGCTAATAATGCTTCCGGCAGCACGATCAACTTCGCCGCTGCGGTGACCGGGACCATCACATTGACCACCGGCCCGCTTCCGGACATCGCGGTTGACATGACCATCACCGGGCCCGGCGCAGCCAGCCTGACCATCTCTGGCAATAACTCGACTACCGTTGGGACAATCTTCACGATCGACACAGGAGTAACAGCCTCCATATCCGGGCTGACGATTGCTAACGGCAACAGCAACGCAGTGAATGCGGGTGGAGGCATTCTTAACGATGGAATCCTGACCGTGAACAACTGCACGATCTCCGGTAATTCCGGAATCGGTTCCGGTAACGAGGGGGGCGGCATTACCAACTTCGGCACGCTGACGGTGAGCGGCAGCACTGTCTCTGGCAATAGCGCGTCACAGGGAGGCGGCATTTTTAATGGTCAGACGAACACACTGACCGTGGTCAACAGCACCTTCTCCGGCAATTCCGTAACGACCAAAGGCGGCGGCATCTATAACTATCCGGGTGGCACGCTAACGGTGACGAACAGCACCATATCCGCCAATTCTGCCGGCGAGGACGGCGGCGGCGTAGAGACCAACGGCACTACGACGACGATAACGAACAGCATTGTGGCTGGGAACACAGCCACAGCCGATGATGACGTTGATGGCACTTATACCGACGGCGGCGGCAACGTCATCGGCGTCAGCCCGATCAATCTGGCGCCACTGGGAGATTATGGCGGCCCAACCCAGACCATGCTGCCTCTCTCCAATAGTCCGGCCATTTGTGCGGGCGCAACCGGCGCCCTGGTTACAGACCAGCGCGGTTTTCCGGTAGGTGCGTCCGGTTATTGCACCGCCGGCAAGATAGACTCTGGCGCAGTCCAAACCAACTACACGGCGATTCAATTCACGAATGCGGGCGCCAACGGCTATGCCGCTGCCGCGAACAGCGCTGTCGCCTTCCCGGCGGCCCCAATCGTTTCTGTGACGGAGAACGGCCAGAATATTGGCGGCGTGCCCGTGACACTAACGTTCAATGGAGCGGGTACCGCGACGGGACTGGGACCGGTAACGACCGTGGCCGGCACCGGTGCGACCTTCAGCGGCATTTCGGTCGATGAGGCGGGCGCCGACACGCTCGAGGCCAAGCTGACCGTGCGCTCCACAATTCTGAGTGACTCCGCCAACCTCAAAGTTGTGATGATCACGTTGACTCCGGCAGCAGGCGCTCTTTCCGGTGCGACAAAGGGTGAGCCCTACAGCATGGCATTTATCGCGTCCGGAGGATCGACTTCTACTTACACGTACACCCATGCGATTACTTCCGGCGCATTCCCCACGGGGCTGAACTTCAACGATGGGACTGCAACATTGTCGGGAACGCCGACGGCTACAGGGAACGTCGGATTTACAGTCACTGCGACCGACAGCAATGGATTCGCCGGTACCCAGAGTTATTCGCTGGTGGTGAACAACCCGGTGACAGCGACGCAGTCGATACCCACCAAGATGCTGACGGTAAATCAGGCGTCGACATCGTTTACGCCGGTAACGGGGTCGGGCGGCACGGCACCATTGAGCTACAGCATCTCTCCCTCTCTGCCCACGGGCTTGAACTTGAGTACATCTACAGGCACGATTACCGGCATACCCACGGCGACGAGTCCAGCGACCACTTACACGGTGACGGTCACGGACGTCAATAGCTCAACGGCGACAGCAAGCTTCTCATTAACCGTAAACACCGGCGTGATACCAACCACGTCCGTGCCTAGCAAGACACTGACCGCAAACCACCTGATAACGTCATTCACGCCGGTAACGGGTTCCGGAGGAACAGCTCCTCTGAGCTATAGCATCTCTCCCCCTCTGCCCGCGGGCCTGAACCTGAGTACGTCTACAGGCGCGATTACCGGCACACCTACGGTCGCCAGCCCGCAGACAACTTACCAGGTGACAATTACGGACGCCAGCAATACGACAGCTTTATCGAACTTCTCCCTGACTGTGAACAGCGCGGTGATGGCGACAGTGGCGGTGCCAGCCACGATGCTGACGGTTAATCAGTCATCGGCGTCATTCACGCCGGTGACGGGCTCGGGCGGCACTATACCGCTGAGCTACAGCGTCTCTCCGTCTCTGCCTACGGGGCTGAATCTGAACACATCCACTGGCGCGATCACCGGCATACCCACGGCGCCCAGTCCGGCGACGACCTACACAGTGACACTAACCGACAGTAATCAAGCGACTGCGACAGCGACCTTTTCGCTGACGGTGAACAGCGCGTTGACGGCGACGTCAATCAATACGGAAACGCTAAGCGTGAACCAGATGGCGTCATTCACGCCGGTAACCGGCTCCGGTGGCACCGCGCCGCTGCACTACAGCATATCTCCGTCTCTTTCCGGAGGCCTGAGTCTAAATTCCTCCACCGGAGCGATCACCGGCGCGCCAACGGCAACCGGTGCAGCGAAGGTCTACACCGTAACAATTACCGACGCAAACCAAGTGACGGCACAGGCAAACTTCACGCTCACGGTGAATCCCGCCGCTACAAACATCTCGGTTACCTCGTCGACCGCAGCTAATACTTCGACGATCAACGAATCTGTAACCTTCACGGCTACGGTTACTACTGCCGCGGGTAGCGCGACTCTGGCCGGCACCGTAACGTTTACCGACAACGACAATCCCATTCCTAACTGCTCGGTAACCGTGAATCCCGTGAACGGGATGGCCACCTGCAGCACGGCGTCGCTGGCTCTGGGCACTCATACCATCAAGGCGACATACGGCAACGACAACAACTTCAGGGCCAGCAGCGGCATGATCACCCAGACGGTGAACCCGGCCCAAACCACGACGACCCTGATCTCATCCGCACCAAATAACACTTCCACCGTCAACCAATCTGTGAGCTTCACGGCCACCGTCTCGGCCGCAGCCGGCAGCACTGCCCTTTCAGGCGTACTTAACTTCACCGACAACGGGGCTCCGATCGCGGGCTGCACTTCCCTGCCGGTGAAGCCGGCCACCGGAGTGGCAATCTGCACTACCGCGACATTGCTCAAAGGAGCGCATACGGTTGCCGCCGCCTACGCCAACGACAATAACTTCAGCAGCAGCAATATGTCGCTGATGCAGACAGTTAATGCGGCTCAGACCGCGACTACTCTGACATCTTCACTGAATCCATCCGTCGTTAGAAACGTAAATAATCACAATGATGCCGTGACCTTTACAGCCACGGTGACGCCGATAACCGGCCCCGTGCTGCTGTCGGGCGCTGTGACTTTCACCGATGGCGGCAATCCGATTCCCGAATGCGGTTCTCCCATACCGGTTGCAGCGGCTACCGGTATCGCTACCTGCACCACTTCCTCGCTCGGTTTTGGCTCGCACACAATACTGGCGGTTTACGCGAGTGATGCCAATTTCCTGTCGAGCAACAGCACCGTGTCTCAATCCGTCCAGGATTACGCACTAAGCGCGCCGCCCGCTCCGGTGGCTGTCACCCTGGGATACACGAGCCTGAACGACGTTTTCACTCCCCAGGTCACGTCGGGTGGAATGAGCAGTATCTCTGTAACACCCGTCCCTATATCTGGATTTACCGGCACTCTCGCTCTCACCTGCTCCGTCGTTCCGGTTACGGTCGCGACGACCGCTGTGCCTCCGGCGTGCACTCTGGGAAGTCCAACTGTAACGATCACCAGCACCGGCGGCCAGACTGCCGTAACCGTCGTTATCGACGCCACCAGCGCCTCGACTACTCCCGGAGCCTATAGCGTGAGCGTTGTTGGCGTAGATTCCACGACTGGACTGACCCACACCACCACGCCATTCATTGCCTACGTTCGAGCGAAAACTGACCCGATCACAATCGTTTCCGGGGCAACCACCGGTAACACAACCAATGCAGACTTCATCCTTCCGGCGAACGTCAGCTTGACCAATCTCAAATGCACCTCGGTAGGTGGACCAACGCTGACTTCAAAAGTTGATCCCGCCGGGCTCTCTATCGGATGCACTTTCAACCCGACCTCTGTGCCTTCTACAACGACCATTCAAACCGGCACCGTCGCTGTAACCATCTCCACCAATGGCATGGCGATGGCGCAGCTGGCAAGCAACAAAGGAATCTTCGCCGCCGGGCTAATCGGGATCCCGGCTCTGGCGTTGGTTGGCCTTTTACGCGGCAGGAAGTCCGCGAAGCGCACGTTCTTCCGGTATCTTGGGATGCTCTTTATCGCTGCTGCCGTGATGCAGGCGATGGGCTGCGGAGGCCACTTCACGAGAACCACTACCAACACCGGCCTGACACCACCGGGCACTTATCTCGTCCTGGTTCAGGGTACTGGCAGCGATGGCCTGACATACGACGCAGTGATTCAAGTAGACGTAACTCGCTAACACCTGCGGCTTCCGGGATCAGTAGGAAATCTGTGAAGCCGGGAAACCAGTCTTGCCGAGGGAAAACAGATGATAAAGCGTACTCTGCCGCTGCTGTTGCTCGGATTTGTATCGGGCGTGAGCGCAATGGGACAAATCAATTGCGCCACAGGAAGCCCCACTGCTACCAAGCTAGTCTGCCAGATACCGTTCTCGACCGGAGTTTTCAACACCAACGGCGGCATAAGCCCGGGATCCCTCGCGGCGGCCCAGGGTATCGCTTCCACAATTAACTCCGCTTTTGCGACGCAGGTCAGCCAACTGCCACTGGCGAGCGCATCCGCCGGAACCATCGTGCTTTATAAGGCGGGCGTTCCTCTCACTTACGACAACCTCGGCCCTATTCTGACGGATCGCGCAACAACTATCGGTAGACACAGGCTCTTTCTGAGCTTCAGCGCCAGCCAGTTTTACTTTACAGACATCGACGGGATTTCCCTGAGCAAAATTCCGTTTACTTACCAGGCGACCGCGACGGATAAGACCACGGGCGCAGTGCTCAGCAATACCTTTACGACAGAGACCTCCAATGTGCACTTCAAGCTGAATCAATATGTCGCCGTCGCCACCTATGGCGTATCCAACAGGTTGGACGCCTCAATCGTCGTACCTATCGAACGAGTCTCAATCGGCTCCGCGACTCTCGATACGCAGGCTTACATTTTGAATGCAAACAATGTCGTCGTCCTTGGACCATACGCCGTTCCTTCAACATACGTTCCCGGAACGGCCAGCGGCGTCGGGGATATCGTCTTCAACGGAAAATACATTGCCTGGCGAGATGAGCACAGCACCTTATCGGGGGGAATGAATCTCCGCACGCCAACTGGGGACGATCAGAATTACCTGGGTTCGGGAGCTTGGGGATTCAATCCGTATCTCATCTATTCATATCTGGCCAGGATCTCACCTCATGCCAGAATCGGATATCAGTGGAACACCACTACCGAGCTAAACAATCCGACG
>Ga0335073_10001248_pt1 | contig 33943 bp, 28 predicted proteins | sample Lox_Sample_22_FD_207093 | JGI IMG/M metagenome (GOLD analysis project Ga0335073, IMG submission 207093) | Soil microbial communities from Loxahatchee National Wildlife Refuge, Florida, United States - Lox_Sample_2.2 | ecosystem: Environmental > Terrestrial > Soil > Wetlands | place: USA... | reverse complement strand
CCGACTATGAGCAGCACGTCTCGGTCGCCCGTGACCGCAAGACTCCGCTGCAGCCGCTGGCCGGGACGGCGGTCGATGCCGGGTGGGATCCTGAGCTGGCTCCCGCCATGCTCGCGCTCGGCGTGGCCGTGCAGGAAGAGTCTGCTCTCGAACTCCTCATTACCGATGTGACCTAGCCCGGCGCCCGCGTGTAACGCCGCCGGGCCGGAATCCGTTCCGCAGGCTCGCCCCGAAGAACTATGACCCATAATGCGGGAATCTTCTCGCCTGACCCATATTGCGGAATCCCGGGGTCCTGTACACGATGACATTTCGAGCAGTTAGGGCCACAGCAATACAGCCATGACTTGCCCATTGTCAATAGGCGACTTTTGGCCCGGCCGATGTTAAGGTCTGCCACATATCTTCTGGTAGATAGCGTATGAAGCCCAGAAGCGCGCCAAATATAAAGCCCCGATAACAGGACTATGAATCTTCGGTCACCGAGGAGGCCAGCGAATGAGCAGCACACCGGCAGATCTGTCTGATGTTCCGCCTAGACTCCGGCGGGACGTAGGGCTGCTGCCGCTCTTCTTTGTTTCGGCCGGTTCGGTCATCGGCTCCGGCTGGCTGCTCGGCACGCTGAACGCATCCAAGGTCGCCGGGCCGGCGGCGCTGATCTCGTGGGTCATCGGCGTGGTCCTGCTGATCGGCATCGCGCTGATCTACGCCGAGCTCGGCTCCACCTACCCGATCTCCGGCAGCACCGCGCGGTTCACCTGGATCCACGCGGGCACCCTGGGCGGCTTCTTCGCCGGGACCTACTCCTACCTGCAGGCCATGGCCGTCGCGCCGATCGAGGTCGAGGCCACTCTGGGGTACCTCGACGCGAAGTACTGGCCCTGGCTGCAGAACTCGCAGGGCCTGCTCACCGGGAAGGGCCTGGCCGTCGCGATCGGCTTCATGTTCGTCTTCACGGCGCTGAACCTGTTCGGGATCAAGTGGATGGCCCGGACCAACACGGTCGCCATGTACTGGAAGATCCTGGTGCCGTTCGCGACCGTCATCCTGATCATGAGCAAGGCCTTCCACCCCTCGAACTTCACCGCGGCCGGCGGGTTCATGCCGTTCGGCATCAAGGGCGTGTTCATCGCGATCCCGCTCGGCATCGTGTTCGCCCTGGAGGGCTTCGAGCAGGCCGCCCAGCTGGCCGGGGAGGCGCGCAACCCCAAGCGGGACGTGCCGATCGCGGTGGTCGGCTCCATGCTGATGGGCGCCGCCCTCTACATCCTGCTGCAGCTGTGCTTCACCGGCGCGCTGAACCCGGCCACCCTCGCCCACAGCGGCTGGCAGGACCCGTTCGGCACCGTCAACTCGTTCGGCCCGTACTACCAGCTGGCCACCTCGGTCGGCCTGGGCTGGCTCGGCACCGTCTTGATCATCGACGCCGTCGTCTCGCCGGCCGGAACCGGCCTGGTCTACGTGAGCGCCGCCTCCCGGCTGTCGTACTCGCTGGCCAAGACCCGTTTCGTGCCGCCGGTCTTCGCCAGCATCGACCGGCGCGGCGTGCCCTGGTTCAGCATCATCTTCGGCGGCGCCTTCGGCTGCCTCCTGTTCCTGCCGTTCGGCAGCTGGGCGGGGCTGGTCGGAGCCATCACCGCGGCGTCGTCGTTCATGTACAGCTTCGCCCCGGTGGCCGCGGTCTCGCTGCGCAAGAGCGACCCGAACCGGGCCCGGCCGTACAAGGCCCCGCTGCTGAACGTCGTCGCCCCGTTCAGCTTCGTGGTCTCCGGGTTCATCATCTACTGGAGCGGCACCGCCAACAACCTGAAGATCGACGCCGCCGTGGCCTTCTTCCTGGTCCTGTACGTCATCGCCCGCCGGATCGACCCGAACCAGGAGCCGCTGGACTTCCGGGCCGGGGCGTTCGCGATCCCGTGGATCATCGGCCTGACCATCTTCTCCATCTTCGGCGGCAGCTACGTCGGCGGGATCAGCACAGGCCCGGGCGGCACCGGCTCGGCCGGCGGTTACGAGACGTTCCTCGGCACCAAGATCGGCGTCCACCTGCCGTTCTGGTGGGACCTCGGAGCCATCGCGGTGTTCAGCCTGATCATCTTCTACTTCGCCGTGAACAGCCGCCTGGGCCCGGCGCGGGTCCAGGCGCACGCCGAGGAGGCCGCCGCCGACGCGCACCAGGAGGACCTGGACCTGGGCGTCGGCCACGCCGCCTAACAAGCCGGCCACAACGCCTAACACGTAGCGGACGCAGCTGCGGGCAGGAAGACGCACTTGGTCGCCAGGTAGGCCTCGAGCCCTTCCGGCCCGTAGATGCGGCCCATGCCGCTGGCCTTGCAGCCACCCCACGGCGCCCCGATATCGGGCACGTACAGGTTGACTCCGAACGTCCCCACCCGGGCGCGGCGGGCAATCCTCAAGCCGCGCTCGGGGTCGCTGGTCCACACGCTCCCGGCCAGCCCGTAGCTGGAGTCGTTGGCGATCGCCACCGCCTCCGCCTCGGACTCGTACGGGATCACCGACACCACCGGCCCGCAGATCTCGTCCCGGGCGATGGCCATCCCGGCCGTCGCGCCGGCGAACACGGTGGGCTGGTAGTAGTAGCCGCGTACCGGCGTGGCCGGCCGGCGCCCGCCCACGACCACCCGGGCCCCGGCCGCCACGCCCGCCGTGACGCACGACTCCACGCTGGCCCGCTGCCGCGGGTTGGCCAGCGGGCCCATGGTCGTCTCCTCGGCCAGCGGATCGCCCACCACCAGCGACGAAGCCTGAGCCGCGAGCACACGTACCGCCTCTTCGTAAAGGGACAGCGGCGCCAGCACCCGGGACATGGTGAAACAGGCCTGCCCGGAGTTGGCGAAGCACAGCGAGCCGAGTTCCGCGGCCGCGGCCGCCAGGTCCACGTCGTCCAGCACGATCGCGGCCGATTTCCCGCCCAGCTCGAGCGTCACCGGCTTGAGGCTCTGCCCGCAGATCGCGGCGATCCGCCGCCCGGCCGGCGTCGGCCCGGCCACGGCCACGGTGTCCACCCCGGGGTGCGCGGCGAGCATCTCGCCCACCTCGGCCGTCCCGGTGACCAGGTTGAACACGCCGGGCGGGAACTCGGCTGCCTCGAACGCCTCGGCCAGGATGTACGCCGACAGCGAGGTTTCCGGGGCGGGCAGCAGGACCACCGTGCAGCCCGCCGCCAGCGCCGGGGCCAGCTGGCAGAAGGCCAGGATGAGCGGGTAGCTCCAGGACGCGATCACTGCGGCCACCCCGGCCGGCTCGCGCCGCACCACGGTCCGCCCGGCGAAGCTGATCGCCTCCCGCACCTCTTCGGCAGACAGCGAACGGGCCAGTGAAGCGTAATAGCGGATGATCCCGCACGGCACCGTCACGTTCGAGCGGCGGGACAAGGTGATCGGCATGCCCATCTCGGCCGTCACCAGCCGGGCGGTGTCCTCGGCGCGGGCCTCGAGCGCCGCCGCCAGCCGGTCCAGCGCCCCGGCCCGCTCAGCAGCCGACAGCAGCGGCCAGCCGCCGGCGTCGAAGGCCTGCCGGGCGGCGGTCACGGCCACCTCGACGTCCCGCTCGACCATCGACGGCACGGCACCGGTGACCTCTTCGGTGGCCGGGTTGACGATCGTGATCACGTCGGCCGAACCCGAGCCGACCAGCCGGCCGCCGGCGTACACGTCCCGGTACTCGAGCACCGCGGGCCCCTAACCCTGACAAGGAAAGTGCCTGTTAATCTGGTCGCCGGACGCACCATTTGTCAAGCTTTCGGCTGTGGCCGCCCCCAACGTCCGCATCCTTGTGACCAGTTCCGGCAGCTGACCAACAAATCACGACCACCATTTGTGGCCGGCCACAACGCCGCGCCCGCCGCCGGGAACGTACGATCACAACCATGGCGCTGCCCGACTGGTCGCCCGTCCTGTCTCCCACCGGCCAGGCGGACGCACACGCCGCGGAGAACGGAATCGCCCGGGAGAACGCCGCCCTGCGCGAGCTCGTCACCGTCTACCGCTACCTGTCCGGCCTGGCCCTGCAAGACGCCGACCTGGCCGGGGTGGTGCAGCTCATCTCCGACCGGATGACCGCCACCGTCGCCGTGGTCACCCAGCTCATGGACGTGCTGACCGCCTCGGCCCCCGGCGTGACCGCCGACAAGGCCGCCGCGGCGGTAAGAGAGCACGTGGTCCATCCGAGACTTGGCCAGGTACTGAGAGCATCAAGGCTGAGCCAGCGCGCGCTGCGCCTGCCGAACGTCGGTGGTACTCCCGCCATCATCGTGGCTCCCATCCTCGTGGGGGATGAGGTCCCGTCGTACCTGCTCACGATCGATCCGGCCGACAACCTCTTCGGCGAGGACATGAGCCTGCTGGTGACCGAACACGCCGCCACCATCTGCGGGGTCATCCTCGGCCGCGAGCGGGTGGTGGCCGCCGCGGCCCGCCGCGTGCGCGACGACCTGGTGGAGGGCCTGCTGCTGGGCCGCGGCCGCGACCACACCGACACCAGCCGCTGGGCCGCCCACCTGGGGTACGACCCGGCCCGCGACCACAACGTCATGGCCGTCGCCTTCGACCTCCCGGCGCCCGAGGCTGGCGCCCATATCGCCGGCGGCCACGCAGACGTCGCGGCGCAACGCCAGCGGGTCGCCGAGAGCATCGAGCACTTCGTCGCCACCCGGGCCCCGGACGCGATCATCTCGGCGCGCGAGTCCGAGGTGGTGATCGTGGCCGCCGCCCCGGACGAGCCGGGGCCGGCCGTCATGGACGCCCGCCGTCTGGCCCACGCCTGCCTGGCCCGGCTGGCCGAGCTGTTCCCGTCGGCCAAGGTCGTCATCGGCATCGGCGGCAGCTGCCGCGACCCCCGCGAGGTCGCCCGCTCCTACGCCCAGGCCCAGCGCACCACGCAGACCCTGAGACGGCTGGGCCGGCCGAGCACCGTCAGCGCGTTCGGCGACCTCGGCATCCTGAGGCTCCTCCTCCAGGTCCCCGACCTGGCCGAGCTGCGCTCGTTCGCCGCCGACGTGCTGGGCAAGCTCAGCATGCACGAACAGGAGCACAAGTCGGAGTACCTGACCACGCTGGCCTGCTACTTCCGGGAGAACAACAGCCCGCAGCGCGCCTCCCGCATCCTGCACGTCCATCCCAATACGGTCGCCTACCGGGTCAAGCGGATCGAGGAGATCACCGGGCTGCGGCTGGACAACTACACCGACCGGCTGATCGCCCAGGTGGCGCTGGAGATCCTCGACGCCCTCGGCGAGGAACCGTGAAACGGCTCGGCGAGCAGGTCCTCGTGTGCGACGGCGCGATGGGCACCATGCTGCACGCGGCGGGCGCCGCGCTGGACCGCTCGCTGCCCGAGCTCAACCTCTCCGACCCCGGCCTGGTCAGCACGATTCACGAGAGCTACCTGGACGCGGGCGCGGACATCATCCAGACCAACACGTTCGGCGCGAACCGGCTGTGGCTCGGCGACCACGGCTTGCCGGACAAGGTGGAGGAGATCAACCGGGCCGGGGTCCGCATCGCCCGCGCCGCGCAAAACCAGAGCGAGCGCGAGGTCCTGGTCGCCGGGTCGGTATCGCCCGCCGTCACCGCGTCCCAGCGCCGCCGGGTCGGCTCGGCCGAACGCGCCGAGGTCATCCGCGAGCAGATCCGGTCCCTGGTCGCCGGCGAAGGCGTCGACCTGCTCATCCTGGAGACCTTCGGTTATCTCGACGAACTGGTCGAGGCGGTCTGCGCGGTCGCCGACCTGACCGACGTGCCCGTCATCGCCCAGGCCACCTTCGCCGATGACGCGTACACCCTCGGCGGCGAGACGCCCCGCGAGGTCGCCACCGTCCTGTCCGGCCTGCCGGTGGCCGTGCTGGGCACCAACTGCACGATCGGCCCGCAGCGCATGCTCACCGTGGCCGAGGATCTGGTCCGCTATGCGTCGGTGCCGGTCAGCGCCCAGCCGAACGCCGGGCAGCCGCGCCGGACCGGGCCGCGCACCTTCGAGTTCGCCATCGACGGCGGGTACTTCGCCCGCTACATCCGCCGGTTCACCGAGGCCGGGGTGTCGCTCGTGGGCGGCTGCTGCGGCACCACGCCCACCCACATCCGGGCCGCCGCCGACACGGTCCGCGACGCCAGTCACCTGGCCGTCCCGCGCGCCCGCGCCCGCCCCGGCCCGAGCCCGCACCCGACGCCCGTACCCAACGCGTCCGGCACCCTGGCCGATCAGCTGGCCAGCCGCCGGTTCATCGTCGCCGCCGCGGTCCCCACCGAGGCCGGCGAGGCCCTCGAGGCGGCCGCCGTCCTGCAAGCCCAGGGCATCGGGCTGCTCGCGGTCCAGCCCCCGGAAACCGCCCGCACCCACCTGGACTCCCTGGACATGGCCCTGCACCTGCAGCAGCAGGCCGGCGTGGAGACCGTGGCCACGGTGGCGACCTGGGACAAGACCATCATGACCCTGCAGGCCGACCTGCTCGGCGCGCACGCCCTGGGGATCCGCAGCGTGATCAGCACGACCGGCAGCCCGCCGGTCCGCGGTGACTACCCGGCCGTGGACGGGACCTGGGAGGTCGACTCGCTCGGCCTGATCGCCCTCCTCGACGGCCTCAACAAGGGCCGCGACTCCAACGGCCTGGCCACCGCCGCCCGCACCTCGTTCTGCATCGGCGCGCGGGTCAACCCCGGCGCGCGCGACATGGACGCCGAGATCGCCCGGGCCCGGGCCAAGGTGCGGGCCGGCGCGCACTTCCTGGTCAGCCGTCCCGTCTACGAGCTGGACTCGCTGCTGCGCGTGGTGTCGGCGCTGGCGGCGCAGGAGGTGCCGCTGCTGCTGTCGGTCACCCCGTTGCGCAGCTTCGAGGAGGCGGACTACCTGGCCCACGAGGTTCCCGGCGTGACCATCCCGCCGGGCACCCTGCGGGCCATGGAACGGGCGGGCCGCGCCCGGGCCCGGGCCGTCGGCCTCGAACTCGCCGCCGGCCTGCTCCGCGACGCCCGGAATCTGGTCAGCGGCGTCATCCTGACCGCCGCGGAGGAAGACCTGACCGTGCTAGCGCCGCTCCTGTCCGCCGTGGCCTGAGGTCCTTTCTTTCATGCCGAACGGCCCGTGGTATCAGGGCATGTGTCCGCCGACCCCGGCCCGCCCGGGCCGCCGCCGTAACTCACTAACGTCCCGCTAACACCACACGCCCCATTTGCGTGGTTGATTTTCGCTTGGCGGTGGATAGGTGGCGCTGGGGCACCACTGATCCACCGCCAAGCGAGGATCCACCACGGATGATGGAAGTCCGGCCCAGGCTCAGCGGAACAGGTTGTCGATGTAACTGCCGCCGATCCCGTTGTTCTCGTAGTGGTTCCGGCACAGCGCGATGTAGTCGAAGACGTCGAACGTGCCGTTGGCCTCCCCGTTCTCATCCAGCCAGATCAGCGGGCCGGTGACGTTGAAGGTCACCTTCATCGGCTCGGGGGAGTCGTACGCGATCAGCGTGTGCGACTCGCCGGGCGCCTCGTAGACCCAGTCGCCCGCGGTCGCCACCCAGTCATGCTCCAGGTAGCCCCACTTGCCGGAGATCGTGTACGCGAAGACCTGCTGCGGGTGGTAGTGCCGGTTCACCAGCCCGGCGCCGCGGCACATCAGCACGTCGCACCACCGGTTCTGGCTGGGCGAGATCCACAGCGGCCGGGTGCCGACGGTCTCCGACAGCGGTGCGTAGTAGCGGTCGTCGTCCGTGGCGGCGTCCGCGATATACGCCTCGGGCAGCGCACCGGGCCGGAACTTCTGCTCGATCGGCTTGAGCTCCCGCCAGAATTCGCTGTTCGCAGTCATACGCCCTCCTCGGCAAATCGCACCACGCCAGCTCAGCGTCTCCCACCCCGCCGCGGGTGCGCCACCCCCGAAGCGCCGTCCCGTGGCCGGAGCACAATGCGCCCAGGCCGGGAATGTCGCGCGGGACAATCCCGCGACTTCACCCTCCCGCCCGCCTTGCCCGGGCCTGTCGTGCGCAGGAGGCTCGTAAGGTGTCAGGGCCCTCAACCGCGCGAATCCATGAAGTCCCGGTCCCCGAGCCGGACCTGACCCCGGACGCGGTCATCGGCCGGGCCCGGGCGCTGATCCCGGCCGTCCGCGACCAGCAGGACGAGGCCGAACGCCTCGGGCATCACACCGCCGAACTGGACCGGCAGTTCGCCGCGGCCGGCTTCTACCGGCTCTTGCAGCCGCGCCGGTTCGGCGGCTACGAGTTCGACCTGCCGACGTTCTGGCAGGTCATGCTCGCTGTGTCGGCCGGTGACCCGGGCACCGGCTGGGGCCTGACCCTGGGCGCGCACCACGCCCTGGTCGTCGCCGCGTACTTCTCCGAGGACGGCCAGCGGGCCATCTTCGGGCCGTCGGGGGACTTCCGCTGCCCGCACCGGCCGCCGCCCATGGGCACCGCCGAGCCGGCCGACGGGGGATACGTGGTCAGCGGCACCTGGGACTACTGCTCCGGCATCGCCCACGCCACCCACTTCATGGGCAACGCCCTGGTCACCGGCACCACCGACCGGATCGCCGTCGTGATCCCGCGCGAGCAGGTCACAGTCCTGGACGACTGGGGCGACGGGGCCATGCTGGGGATGAACTCCAGCGGCTCCAACAGCGTCCGGGTCGACGCGGTCTTCGTGCCCGCTCACCGCACCGCGCCCGGGGACTGGACCCACCTGGACACCCAGGCGCCCGGCGTCGCCCTGCACGGCAACCCGATGTACTGCGGCCGGATCTACGGCGTCTACCACGCGGGCCTGGTCATCCCGGTGATCGGCGCGGCCCGCGCCGCACTGGTTGAATACGAGCAGATCATCACCACCCGCATGACCTACTTCCCGCCCCAGGTGCCGCGGTACACCCACCCGGACTACCAGCGGTCCTACGGTCAGGCCCTCGCGCTGACCGACGCGGCGGAAGCGATCGTGGCGCACGCCGGGGAGCGGTACATGGAGCTCGCCGGGCGCTGGGACCAAGCCGGCGAGCCGTTCACCCGTGAGCAGGACGTGCGCCTGTTCGCCATGATCCAGCAGGCCGGCCAGCTCGCCACCCGGGCCGTCGAGATTATCTTCGCCGCCGCCGGGTCCTCCGCGGCCAAGCGCGGCACCCGGCTGCAGCGCTACCACCGGGACGTGGCCATGTACTACGGGCATATCGCCGCGCAGCACCTGGCCACCGCGGGCGAGCTGGCCCGGGTCCACTTCGGCCTGCCCGACAGCCTGTTCTGACCCGAGGACCGCTGATCCGTTCTGACCCGAGGACCGCTGATCCGTTCTGAACCGAGGACCGCTGATCCGTTCTGAACCGAGGACCGCTGATGACCGCCCGTACCGCACCGCCGTTCCGCGCCGACCTCGCCGCCGCCTACGCCGACGAGATCACCGCGCTGGCCGCCCTCGGCTGCCAGTACCTGCAGTTCGACGACACCCTGTTCGCGTTCCTCGACGACTCCGCCTGGCGGGCGCGGGCGGCCGCGACCGGCCTCGATCCCGGCCACCAGCACGAGATCAACGTCGCCGTCATCAACCAGGCCCTGGCCGGCCGTCCCGACGGCCTGACCGTGACCGTGCACATGTGCCGCGGCAACTACCGCTCGGCGTGGTTCAGCTCCGGCGGCTACGACTTCGTGGCCGAGGCGGTGTTCTCCGGCCTGCACGCCGACGGCTACTTCCTCGAGTACGACGACGAGCGCTCCGGCACTTTCGAGCCCCTCCGCTTCGTCCCGGCCGGCCAGGTCGTCGTCCTCGGCCTGGTCACCACCAAGACCCCGGTCCTGGAAGCCAAGGACGACCTCAAGCGCCGCGTCGAGGCCGCAGCTGGTCGCGAATTTCCGGACCTTTCCGCTGGCTGGGTCCGCACTGCGGGCGGGAGCGGCGTCACCGGACGGCATGGGTGGTGGCCTGCTGCGGTACAGCGTCCCCGGTCAGCCTGCCGCGGGACCAGATCCAGTTTATATCCGTTATGCCTGAACTTCAGATTGAGACATTCCGGGCGCCGATCATGATCACGGGTACTTTTGGTCACTATTTGACCATTTCTGCCCGTGATCATGGAAAAGCCCGAGCCGAACGTGCCTCCTTAAGCTCCTGGCACTGCGTCTACCGGGGCAAGCCCCAACACGACCGCGCCCCCTGCCTCCCGGCGCGTGCTCGCAGCCACGCGTCAGACCGTGCACCGGCCAGGGCCGCCCGCACCGGCCAGGGCCGCCCGCACCGGCCAGGGCCGCCCGCACCAGCCAGCGTCGGCCGCCCGCCGCACGCCGCGAACCCGCCGCGGTCAGGACTCGTGGATGAGCAGGCCGCGGATGTTGCGGCCGTCCAGCATGTCCCGGTAGCCCTGGTTGACCTCGTCCAGTGAGTAGCGGTTCGTGACCAGTTCGTCGAGCTTGAGCTGCCCGGCGCGGTACAGCTCGAGCAGCCGCGGGATCGTGTCGAACGGGTTGCCGCTGCCGAACAGCGCGCCCTGCAGCCGCTTCTCGAACAAGGTCAGCTCGAACGACGGTAGCTGGATGGTCTTCTTGCCCGGCCCGGCCAGCCCGGTGATGACCACCGTGCCGCGCTTGCGCACCGCCGCGAACGCGGCCGCGATGACCTCCTCGGTGACCACGCCCACGGTGATCAGGGCCTGATCGGCGCCGACCCCCCGGGTCAGCGACATCACAAGATCAAGAGCGGCCTCCGCGGAAGCCGCGACGTGCGTGGCGCCGAACTCCATGGCGTTCTCCCGCTTGAACTCCAGCGGGTCGACCGCGATGACGTTGCGCGCGCCGGCGAACGCCGCGCCCTGGACCGCGTTGATGCCGACGCCGCCGATCCCGTAGATCACGGTCGTGTCGCCCGGCCGCACCCCGCCCGCGGTCACCGCGGTGCCCCACCCGGTGGGCACCCCGCAGCCGACCAGCGCCACCGTCTCCAGCGGCAGGTCGTCGTCGATCTTGATGCAGGAGTGCTCCGACACCACCGACCGCTGCGAGAACGTGCCCAGCAGGCACATCTGGCCGAAGTCGTCGCCGTCGGCGTGGAACCGGAACGTGCCGTCCGGCAGGCAGTTGTCGACGAACAGCGCGCCCATGTCGCACAGGTTGGTCATGCCGCTGGCGCAGAACCGGCAGTGCCCGCAGGTCGGCAGGAACGAGCAGACCACATGATCACCCGGCGCCAGCCGGCTGACGCCGCTGCCGACCTCCTCGACGATCCCGGCCCCCTCGTGCCCGCCCACGATCGGGTAGCGGACCGGGATGTCACCGGTGCGCAGGTGGTCGTCCGAATGGCACAGCCCCGCCGCCGCGAACCGGATCAGCACCTCGCCTTCCTTGGGCGGATCGAGGTCCAGCTCGATGATCTCCCAGTCCTTGCCCATGTCCCTGAGCACCGCTGCCCTGGTCTTCATGCGACCTCCCGCCTCGTCGCATGCCATCATCCGCCGCCGCGGCGTCGCCGTCCATGTGCCGGGCCCCAACAGACCAGCCCGCCCCTTATCTCAGAAGGTCAAAATCATTCGTCCGAACGAGCCGCCCTGCGCGCCCCCGCCATCCGGTCACGCCGACATGGCCTTGGCCTTGGCGTGGCCGGCCTGGGACCGGGTCGCAAGGCCGAACCGCGCGCCCACGTAGTACACGACCGCGGCGAACACGAAGCCGACGATCCACGCGATGTCAGCTCCGCCGAGGGAGTTGGCGATCGGGCCGACGTAGACGGCCGGGTCGTTCATGAACGGGAACTGGATCCCGACCGCCAGCGCGTACACGATCAGCGCGAACCAGTTGAACTTCCCGTAGATGCCGTCGGCCTTGAACAGCTCGGGTATGTCGTAGTGCCCGTGCCGGATCACGTAGAAGTCGGTCAGGTTGATCGCGGTCCAGGGGACCAGCAGGTAGAGGGTGAAGACCAGGAAGTTCTCCAGGTCGGTGATGAAGTTGCTGCTGGCCTTGATCGCGATCAGGGTGCCGATGATGGCGACCACGGTGGTGGCGATGAGCCGGGCGGTCCGCCCGGTGGTCTTGGACGCAAGCTTGCCCGACGGCGAGATGATCGCCATGAACGTGAGGTACGGCCCGTACAGGTTGCCGAAGTTCCCGGACCCGACCCCCAGGATGAAGATGATCAGGAACAGCCACTTGGCGGACAGCAGCCCGGCCAGGTAGTCGGGGGCGTTCGCGGTCACCGCCTTGTCGGCCACCACCGCCGCGATGGCGCCGATGCACATGACCAGGGAGGCGCCGCCCACCGACCCGATGTAGGTGTAGCTGAAAGTCTTCCAGCCCGGGGTGCTCTCCGGCATGTAGCGGGAGTAGTCCGACACGTACGGTGCCCAGGTGACCTGCCACGCGACGAACACCGAGATGGCCAGCAGGATGTTGCCCGCGGTGTTGTCCCCGGCCGGCTGGTGGCTGGGCAGGATGGTGCACAGCTTGATCAAGATGGCGACGAAGGCCAGGGTCGACACGTACGTGAGGACCCTGTTGTAGAGGTGGAACATGTCGTAGCCGAAGGCCGTGATGAGCAGCACGAAGGCGTTGATGATGATGATGCCCTCGGTCGTGGTCACGTGGAGCAGGCTGGCCACGGCCTGCCCGCCCAGGATCGCGCTGGAGGTGAAGTACCCGATGTACATCAGCACCACGATGAGGTTGGGCAGCGCGGTCCCGTACATGCCGAACTGAGCCCGGGACTGCATCATCTGCGGCAGGCCGAGCCGCGGTCCCTGCACCGAGTGCAGGGCCATGTACAGCCCGCCGGCCGCGTTCCCCACGATGATCGCGAAGATGGCCCAGGGCAGGCTGAGGCCGAAGACGATGGCCAGCGCGCCGACCGAGATCGCGAGGATCTGCACGTTGCTGGCCGCCCAGAACGTGAACAGCGTGTGGGGCTTGCCGTGGCGCTCAGAAGGCGGGATGTAGTCGATCCCGTGGCGCTCCAGGATCAGCGGTTCTTCACGCGCTCTCGTCGCTTCCAGGTCAGATGCGTCAGGTGCGGCACTCATGGCATCTCCTCATTACCGCTGGACCGAAGGGACGGTACAGGCCTGGCATTATCGCCACTATCCCGGTTGCGCCTGATCAAGCGATATGGCGCTAGTTGCCGAAGAATGGCGGATGTTCCTGGCAGGAACCGCCAATGAAGCGGCCAGCCGCACGTGCCTACGATTCTGAGGGAGCGCGCCCGCTCCGGTACGACGACTCACCGCGGAGGCCTGCCATGTCTGTTGAGTTCGGCCTGGCTCTGGAGAACTTCACCCCGGAGGCGAAGGTTCCGGACATGGACGCCATCTCCGCGTACTCGGTCACCGCCGAGGAGCTCGGCTTCGCGTCGGTCTGGGCCTGGGATCACCTGTTCCTCGGCGCCCGCCGCCCGTTCCCGTTCGCCGAGGCGCTGACCACGCTGAGCATGGTGGCCGCGCGGACCAGCCGGATCATGCTGGGCACGGGCATCCTGGTGCTGCCGATCCGGGAGCCGGCCATCCTGGCCAAGACCGCGGCGACCATCCAGCTGGGCAGCAAGGGCCGCCTGATGCTCGGCGTCGCGGCGGGCTGGTACGAGCGCGAGTTCGCTGCCACCGCCGTTCCGTTCGGCGCAAGAGGCCAGATCTTCGAGCGCAACCTGGACCTGATGTACCGGCTGTGGGACGAGGACGACGTGACCGGCGAATGGGACGGCCGGGTCCTGACCCACGTGCGGATGCTGCCCCGGCCCCGGCCGAGGCCGCAGGTCCTCATCGGCGGGTACGTGGACCGGGTGCTGCGCCGCGTGGCCACCCGCTCGGACGGCTGGGTGACCTACTTCTACACGCCGCAATCCATCGCCGGGGCGTGGACCAGGATCAAGAATTACGCCGAGGACGCCGGCCGCGACCCGGACGACCTCAACCTGGTCGCGCAGGTCCCGCTGTGCGTCGGTGACTCCTACGAGCAGGCGACGCGGAAAGCCAACGAGTACGTCGGCAGCTACTTCGACGTCCCGGCCTGGAGCGAGGCGACGCCCGAGTCGGCCGTGCGCGGGACGCCCGAGCAGTGCGCCGAGCAGATCGCCGCCTACCTACGGGCAGGCGTGAAGCACCTGGTGTTCTGCCCGTACAACTACCAGCCCGAGCAGGTCTACCGGCTGGCCACGGAGGTCCTGCCGCTGGTCGGCAAGCTGCAGGCGGACTGATGGAGCACGTAGCCGTGCTAGCGGCCCGGGCCGAGCGGGAGACCTCCGCGCGCCCCGCCACGGACAAGCGGATGACCGCCGAGGCGGCGGTGCAGCTCGTCCGCGACGGCGACCACGTCGCGATCGGCGGCACGCTGTACTCCCGGACGCCGATGGCGCTGGTCTTCGCCCTGCTAAAACAAAGGCGCCGGCACCTGACCGTGTCCCGCCCGCTGGCCTGCTACGAGATCGAGCTCTTCCTGTCCACCGGGGCGCTGGACCGGATCGTCACCAGCTGGGTCGGCATCGGCCTGCCCTGGGGCCTGGCCCCGGTCTTCCGGCACTACGTGGAGCGCGGCGAAGTGCACTACGACGAGTGGAGCCACCTGGCCATGGGCCTGCGCTACAAGGCCGGCGCGATGGGCGTGCCGTTCCTGCCCACCCTGACCATGCTCGGCTCCGACCTAGCGGCCCGGGTGGATCTGCAGACCGTCACCTGCCCGTACACCGGGGAGCGGCTGGCCGCGGTGCCGGCCCTCAACCCCGACGTGGCCCTGATCCACGCCCACCGGGCCGACATGTTCGGCAACGTGCAGGTCGACGGGTACCAGCATATGGACGTCGATATGGCCCGGGCCGCCCGCACGGTGATCGTCAGCGCCGAGCAGATCGTCGGTCCCGAGGAGATCGCCGCCCGGCCGGACCAGACCATGCTGCCGCACTTCGCCGTCGACGCCGTGGTGGCCGCCCCGTACGGGGCCTACCCGCACGAGTGCTACGGTCGCTACGGGCCTGACCTGCAACACTTCGACGCCTACGCCGCCGCCGCGAAACAGCAGGGCCCGGCCGCGGCCCTGCGCTACGTGCAGGACAACGCGGACGCCGATTTCGCCAGCTTCCTCAGCACGGCTGGCCCGGACCGCCTGGCCGCGCTGGCAGCAGACGCGCAGGAGCTGATGCCCCGATGAGCGATATCACCGCTGAGGAGCTGATGGCCATCACCGCCAGCCGCCTGCTCCAAGACCACAAGGTGGTCTTCGCCGGGGTCGGCATGCCGCTGCTGGCCTCCGGCCTGGCCCGGCACCGGCATGCGCCGCACCTGACCATCGTGCTGGAGGGCGGCATCATCGGCGCGGCGCTGCGGCCGGGCAAGCTGCCCATCTCCACCAACGAGATGCGGGCCGCCTACGGGGCGCAGATGCTCACCGACATCACCGACATCTTCCTGTATGCGCAGCGCGGGTTCTTCGACTACGGCTTCCTCGGCGCCGCCCAGGTCGACATGTACGGGAACATCAACACCAGCGTCATCGGCAGCATGGACCGGCCCCGGGTCCGGCTGCCGGGCAGCGGCGGCGCGAACGACATCATCTCGCTGTGCCACGAGGTGCTGATCGTGACCCAGCACGAGCCGCGGCGGTTCGTGGAACGGGTCGACTTCATCACCAGCCCCGGCTACCTGTCCGGCGGCGACAGCCGGGCCCGGGCCGGCCTGCTCACCGGACGGCTCGGCGCCGTGGTCACCGACCTGGCCCTGCTCGACTTCGAGCCGGCCAGCCGCCGGATGCGGCTGGCCGCGCTGCAGCCGGGCGTGACCGTGGCCCAGGTCCGCGAGCAGACCGGGTTCGACCTGCTGGTCAGCGACGAGATCACCGAGCTCACCCCACCGTCGGCCGAGGAGATCGCCATCTACCGCGAGCTGCGCGACGGACCGGTCGCGGAACCAGCCGAGGTGGCGTCATGACCAAAAGGCCCGCCCGGGTCGGGCTGATGATCCCGTCCTCCAACACGATGATGGAGGTGGACTTCACCCGCGACCTGCCGCCCGGCATGGCCCTGCACACGGCGCGGATGTACATGGAGGACACTACCCCGGCCGGCGAGAACCGGATGCTGGACGAGTTCGCCCTGCCCGCCGCCCGCGACCTGGGTACCGCCCGGCCCGACGTGGTGGTGTTCGGCTGCACCAGCGCCGGGGCGCTGCGCGGCAACGACTACGACACCCGGCTGTGCCAGCAGATCAGCGAGCTGACCCACGCTCCGGTGGTGTCCACGATCGGCGCGGTCCGGGCCGTCATACAGGCCTCGGGCGCGGAAAACATCGGCGTGATCACCCCGTACGTCGACGAGCTGAACGAGAAGATCAAGGATTCCATCCAGGCGGACGGGATCGACGTGGCCGCCATCAGCGGGCTCGGCATCACCGACAACTTCCAGATCGCGGAGGTCAGCCACGACGAGATCGTGGCCTTCGCGGTCGACGCGCTCGGGCCGCTCGCGGTGCAGGGCGTCATCGACCTGATCTTCGCCTCCTGCACGAACTTCGGCGCGATGGCCGCGCGCCCGGCCATCGCCGAGCGGCTCGGCGTCCCCGTGGTCACCAGCAACCAGGCCGTCCTGGCCGCCGCCGTCGCCCGCCTGCAGGTTTTATGGTCGCCCCCGCCTTCGATTACGTCGCCGCCGGCAGTTACGACGAGGCGGTCCGCCTGCTGGCCGAAAATGGTGACGAGGCCAAGATCCTGGCCGGCGGGCAGAGCCTGATGCCGATGCTCAACCTCCGGCTCGCCCGCCCCGAGCTGCTGATCGACATCAACCCGGCTGACCAGCGCCTGCCCTGCGTCGCTCTGTCCAATTCCGGGGGCGGCCTGCTCCGGCTGCCCGCCCTGACCCGCCACCGGGTCCTGCTCGAGCATGACCTGGTCCGCCAGCACTGCCCGCTGCTGGCCGACGCGATCCGGTACGTGGGCAACGTGCGGGTCCGCAACCGGGGCACGATCGGCGGCAGCCTGGCCCACGCGGACCACACCTCCGAGATCGGCTGCTGCCTGCTGGCCACCGGGGCCCGGGTCGTGGCGCGCGGCCCGGCCGGCGACCGCACGATACCGGCCAGCGACCTGTTCGCCGGCTACTGGACCACGACCCTGGCCCCCGCCGAGATCATCACCGACGTCCTGATCCCGGTGGCCCGGCCGCGCCAGGGCTGGTCTTTTCACGAGATGGTCCGTCGCACGTCCGACTTCGCCATCGTGGCCGTCGCGGTCACCGTGAATTTGGCCGAACGGGCCGACCGGATTGCGGCCGCCAACATCGCGCTAGCCGGGGTGGCCGACCGGGTCGTGCTCGCGGACCCGGCGCTGCTAACGAGCGATCCGGACGAGACCGCCGCCCGGATCGCGGAAACCCTCGACCCGCCCGATGACGTGCACGCATCGGGGGAGTACCGGCGCCGGGTAGCCGGAGTGCTCATCGCCCGCGCGCTCCGCGAGGCCTCCGCCCGGGCGGCCCGATGAACAAACGGCAAATAACACTGACCGTCAACGGCCGTGACCACGAGGTCTGGGTCATCCCGTCGGACACCCTGCTCGACGTGCTGCACGATGAGCTGGGGATGGCCGACGTGCGCTACGGCTGCGGCGAGGGCGTCTGCGGCACCTGCACGGTGCTGCTGGACGGCGACCCGGTCAACGGCTGCCTGACCCTGGCCGTGCAGGCCGCGGGCCACCAGGTGACGACCATGCGCGGACTGCTCGGCGCCGATGACACCCTGCACCCGCTGCAGGAATGCTTCCTGCGCCGCGGCGCCTCGCAGTGCGGCTTCTGCACGCCCGGCATGGTGCTGACCTCGCTCGACCTGATCCGCCGGGTCGGTCGGCCCACCCGTGAGGAGATCAGGTACGCGCTGGTCGGCAACCTGTGCCGGTGCACCGGCTACACCAAGATCCTCGACGCCATCGAGGAGTACGCGGACCAATGACACAGCTCACCGAGCCGAGATCGGGCTACCGGGTGGTCGGCACCTCACCCGCCCACCACGACTTCGTGGACAAGGTCAAGGGGTCGCTGCACTACGCCGCCGACTGGCAGCTGCCCGGCATGCTGCACGGCCGGGTCGTCCGCAGCCCGGTGCCCAGCGCCCGGATCACCGGCATCGACGTCACCGCGGCCCGCGCGCTGCCCGGCGTCTTCGCCGTGCTCACCGCGGCCGACGTGCCGAGCAACCAGATCGTGGAACGGGCCAGCGGCGGCCTGGCCGAGCTCGAGGTGACCGTGCCGGTGCTGGCCGCCGACCGGGTCCGGTACATGGGCGAGCCGGTGGCCGTGGTGGCGGCCGCCACCCCGCAGCTCGCGCACGAGGCGGCCGAGCTGGTCGCCGTCGACTACGAGGAACTGCCCGGCGTGTTCGACGTCGAGGCCGCCCGCGCCGACGGGGCGCCGCGGGTCCACGAGGTCGGCAACACCCTGGTCAGCTGGCAGATCCACTGCGGCGACGTGGACGCCGCGCTGGCCGCCGCCGACGTGGTCATCGAGGGGGAGTACTGCAGCCAGCACGTCGAGCACGCCTACCTCGAGCCCGAGGCCGGCGTGGGCTGGCTGGAGAACGGCGTGCTCACCCTGCGCGTGTCGACCCAGGTCATCGAGCACGCGGCCATGATCGCGCACATCCTGGGCCTGCCGCAGAGCAAGGTCCGGGTCATCGCCGCGTACATGGGCGGGGGCTTCGGCGGCAAGGAGGACATGACGGTCGAGCCGTTCCTGGCCCTGCTCGTCTGGCACACCCGGCGGCCGGTGCGGATGATCTGGGACCGGCAGGAGTCGCTGGTGGCCAGCACCAAGCGGCACCCGTTCATCATGCGGTACCGGACCGGGGCGGACCGCGACGGCACGATCACCGCCCAGCGGGTCGAGATCCTCGGCGACGCCGGGGCCTACCCCAACCTGTCGCCTCGCGTACTGTTCGCCGCCGCGGCCTGCGCCTGCGGGCCGTACCGGGTGCCCAACGCCAGCATCACCTCGACCGCGGTGTTCACCAACAACGTGCCGGCCAGCGCGTTCCGCGGGTTCGGCGCCATGCAGATCGTGCTCGGCTACGAGTCGCAGCTGGACGAGCTGGCCGCCCGGCTCGGGCTGCCCCGCACCGAACTGCGCGAGCGCAACTTCCTGGCCAAGGGCGACCTGCTGCCCACCGGGGAGCGCCTTGACACCTGCGTCGAGGTGGCCGAGACCATGCGTCGCGCCATCGGGCTGCTCGGCGAGCCGCCGCGGCCGTCGGCCCCGGGCAAGCTCGTCGGCCGCGGCATCGGCTGCAACCGGCACCCGTACGGCCGGACCATCTGGTTCCGCGACCGCGCCTCGGCCTGGCTGAGCCTGCAGGCCGACGGCACGCTGCTGATCCGCTCCGGCGTCACCGATCTCGGCGCCGGGCAGGCGGCCAGCCTGTGCCAGATCGCCGCCGAGGTGCTCGGCGCGCGGCTGGACGACATCAGCGTCTACATCGGTGACAGCGCGCTGAACCCGCCGGCCGGCGGCACGTTCGCCACCCGGCAGCTGTACATGTCCGGCAACGCGGTGCTGCACGCGGCCCAGGAGCTGCGCGACCGGATGGCGCCGGTGGCCGCCGACCTGCTCGGCGCGCCCGCCGACGACCTGGAGTTCGCCGGCGGCCGGGTCCGGGCGCACCGGGGTGACGTGAGCATCACGCTGGCCGAGCTGGCCGCCGCCTGCGAGCAGCGGGCCGTCAGCACCGCGCACCTGTCGACCTGGCGGGCGCAGGCCGGCTCGTTCGACCCCCGTACCGGGCAGGGCGACACGTTCCCCGACTACACCTACGGCACCCACGCGGCCGACGTCGAGGTCGACGTCGAGACCGGGCAGGTCACCGTGCTGCGCTACGCGGCCTGTCACGACGTCGGCCGTGCCATCAACCCGATGCGGGTGCAGGGGCAGATCCAGGGCGGCGCCATGCAGGGCCTGGGCTACGCGCTGACCGAGGACATGGCCATCCAGGACGGCTACGTGCAGGCCGCCCTGTTCGCCAGCTACCTGATCCCGAACGCCCGGGACTTTCCCGACGTCCTGGTCGACATCGTGGAGAGCGGCGAGGGCAAGGGCCCGCTGGGGGCGCGCGGGATCGGCGAGCCGCCGATCGGGAACGTGGCCGCCACCATCGCCAGCGCCATCCAGGACGCGATCGGCGTCCGCCCGGACCGGCTGCCGATGACCCCCGAGCGGATCCTGGCGCTGCTCGACGAGCGGACCCGTCAGGACGGAGCGGCCCGGAAGGAAGACCTGACGTGACCTCGCTCGGGCTCGAACACGACGTCGTCGACCTCGAGACCTACCGGCGCACCGTCGACTGGTTCCGCGGTGCTGGCGTCCTGCTGCCCACCTTCGCGCAGCTGGCCGCGCCGGCCGCGCTGCCCGCGGCGCTGCGGGAGTCGCTGGCCGCGGTCCCGCCGGACGACGCGGACCCGCGGAACCTGTTCCGGGTGCACTGGTACAACGACCGCGATCGCGCCGGGCAGGCCGCCGTGCCGGTGCACGTGGTCCTGCCCAGCGAGCTGACCGGCGTACCCGCCCGGATCGTGGTCGCCCTCGGCGACCTGTTCCCGATGATCCGGGCCCACAAGGTACTGGCCGCGTACGCGTGCCTGGTGCCCCGCGTCATCACCGGCACGTTCGATCCCGCCTGGGACCGGGCCGTCTGGCCGTCGACCGGGAACTACTGCCGGGGCGGGGTCGCGATCTCCCGGCTGATGGGCTGCCGGGGCGTGGCCGTCCTGCCGGCGGGCATGAGCCGGGAGCGGTTCGCCTGGCTCGAGGACTGGGTCACCGACCCCGGGGACATCGTCCGCACCCCGGGTACGGAGAGCAACGTCAAGGAGATCTACGACAAGTGCGCCGAGCTGGCCTCCCAGCCCGGCAACGTCATCTTCAACCAGTTCGCGGAGTTCGGCAACCACCTCGTGCACTACCTGTGCACCGGCCGGGCCCTGGGGGCCGTCTTCGACTCGATGACCGCCGGCGAGCCGGACTTGCGGCTTCGGGCCTTCGTGTCGGCCTCCGGCTCGGCGGGCACGCTCGGCGCCGGTGACTACCTGACGGAGCGCTACGGCGCCAAGATCGTCGCGGCCGAGGCGCTCGAGTGCCCGACCATGCTGGCCAACGGCTTCGGTGAGCACAACATCCAGGGCATCGGCGACAAGCACATCCCGCTCATCCACAACGTGATGAACACCGACCTGGTGGCCGGGATCTCCGACCGGGCCACCGACCAGCTGTCGGTGCTGTTCGCGGCCCCGGCCGGCCTTGACTATCTGCGGATCCGGCGGCGGGTCCCCGAACCCGTGCTCGCCTGGATGCCCCACTACGGGCTCTCCAGCATCTGCAACATCCTGGCCGCGGTGAAGACGGCGAAGTACCTGGCTCTCGGGCCGGACGACGTGGTCATGACGGTAGCCACGGACGGAGCCGCGATGTACGGCAGCGAGCGCGAGCGCATCGGCGCCCGCGACTTCCCGGCCGGCTTCACCTCGGCCGACGCGGCCGAGGTGTTCGGCCGGTGGATGCTCGGGACCGGCCCGGACGACCTACTGGAACCCTCGCTGGCCGACCGGACTCGCATCTTCAACCTCGGCTACTACACCTGGGTGGAGCAGCAAGGGGTGTCGCTGGCCGACTTCGAGGCGCGGCGGGATCAGCGGTTCTGGACCGGCCTGCGCGACCTGCTGCCCGCCTGGGACGCCATGATCACCGAATTCAACCAGCGGACCGGCCTGGCGGCGGGATGACCCCACCCGCCAGCACTATCTGCTGTAGCGGGTGCGGCTACACCGCCGGCCCGGCCGACCCCTATCCGTTCCGCTGCCCGCGGGCCGGGACCGACGACGCCGACCACGTGCTGACCCGCGTCCTCGACCCGACTGCCGTCCGCTTCCCCGGCGCCCCCGCATCCGCCCCCGCCGCCGCCAACCACTCCAGTAACACGACCGGTACGAACCCCTTCCTGCGCTACCGCACGCTCATGCACTCCTACCACGCGGCCGCCGCCCGCGGCCTGCCCGATGCCGCCTACCGCGATCTGGTCGTCACGCTCGACGCCTCGGTCGCCGCCGTGGACGGCCGCGGCTTCCGCGTCACGCCGTTCTCCCGCAGCCCGGAACTCAGCGCGGCGCTGGGCTTCTCGGCGGGCGGCGGCGTGTGGGTCAAGGACGAGACCGGCAACGTATCCGGCTCGCACAAGGGCCGGCATCTCATGGGAGTGCTCATCCACCTGGCCGTGATGGAGCGCCTCGGCCTGCTCGACCCGGCCTGCCGCCCCGCCCTGGCCATCGCTAGCTGCGGGAACGCGGCCCTGGCCGCGGCGGTGGTGGCCCGGGCCGGCGGCTGGCGGCTCACCGTGTTCGTGCCGCCCGAGGCCGGCGCGGGCCTGGTCGGGCGGCTGCGCGACCTGCGGGCCACGGTGGTCGTCTGCTCCCGCGAGCCGGGCGCCCTCGGCGACCCCGCGTACCTGGCGCTGCGCCAGGAACTGGATCACGGGGCGCTGCCGTTCACCACCCAGGGCCCCGAGAACGGCCTGGCCATCGAGGGCGGCCAGACGCTCGGCTATGAGCTTGTCACCGATCTCGGCCACGGCCGCCTGGATCACCTCATCGTCCAGGTCGGCGGGGGAGCCCTGGCCAGCGCGACCATCCAGGCCTTGCGCGAGGCGGCCGAGCTGAGCGCGATAACCCGGCTGCCGAGGATCCACACCGTGCAGACCGCCGGCGCCCACCCGCTGGAACGCGCCTACCGGCGCGTCCAGGCCTTGCTGCCCGGCCGTCTCACCCCCAGCGCCATCCACCAGGCCATGGCCGACGCGGCACGTCACCGGTCGGGGTTCATGCAGCCCTGGGCGCAGGAACCCAAGAGCGTGGCCGCCGGCATCCTCGACGACGAGACCTATGACTGGCGGGCCGTCGTAGAGGGCATGCTGCTGACCGGCGGCCGGCCGCTGGTCGTGAGCGAGGACTCGCTGGTGCAGGCCAATCGGCTGGCTGTGGCCCGGACCGGCATCCCGGTCGACCCCACCGGCTCGTCGGGCCTGGCCGGGCTGGTCGAGCTTCGGCGTTCCGGTGAGATCCGCGACCGGGACCGGGTCGCCGTGCTATTCACCGGACGCCAGCGGGAATTAGTCTCATTACCAGGAGGAACTCCATGACCAAGCGCACTTACGGTGGTCCGCTGATCGACGTGGCGGGCGCGGTGGACCTGCACTGCCATCCGTTCCCCGACCTGTTTCCCCGGCTGGCCGACGACTTCGACATCGTGCGGGCCGCGCGCGACGCGGGCATGAAGGCCATCATGCTCAAGTGCCACCACGAGAACACGGTGTCGCGTGCGTACCTGGTCCAGCGCGTCATCCCCGGCATCCGCGTGTTCGGCGGGATCGTCCTGAACTACTACGTGGGCGGCATCAACGCCGCCGCCGTGGAGGCGTCGCTGAAGCTCGGCGGCAAGGAGGTGTGGATGCCCACGGTCGACGCGGGCTATCACGCCGAGGTCCACGGCGGCACCGGCGGCTACGACTCGCAAGCCGGCGGCCGGAGCCAGGCCGAGGGGATCTGGGTGGCCGATAAGGAAGGCAAGCTCAAGGGTGAGGTCAAGGAGGTGCTCGAGCTCGTCGCCCAGTACGGCGCGATCCTGGCCACCTCGCACCTGGCCCCGCGGGAGATCGTCGCCCTGGTCCGCGAGGCCCGGTCCGTCGGCGTGGAGAAGATCGTCATCACGCACCCCTACTTCCGGGTGCCCAACCTCGACCTGGACACCCTGGAGGAAGTGGCCCGGATGGGGGCGATGCCCGAGTTCGGCTACTGCACGGTGTCTCCGGCCTGGCAGTACGCCGCGCCGGAGAAGATCGTGCAGAGCGTCGAGCGGATCGGCGCATCCCGCTGCCTACTGGTCTCCGACACCGGGCAGCGGCACAATCCGCTGCCGTCCGAGGCGCTGCGCATCTTCGCGCAGACGATCTTCGAGAAGGGGGTGCCGATGGAAAAGGTGACGCGGATGATCACCGACAACCCCCTGCAGCTGCTCGACGCGGACGCCGACTACCAGCCCAGCGCCGAGGACCTGGCCTGGGCCCGCGGCCTGGTCGAGGACCCGTGCGCCGGGTCGCCGGCCTCGCCGGCGCCCGTCCTGCAGGTCGCCCTCGCGCCCGTGCCGGCCGCGCCGGCCCCGCCCTCGGCCAACGGTCCGAGCTGAGGCCATGCCCAAGGCCAACGGACGGGCGGGTGTCGTACCGGGCGGGCGGGAACGGGTGCTGCCCGGGCGGCGGCGGCGCGCCGGTCGCGGGGTCCAGGTCCCGGTCGACGGGCTGACGGTCCGCGAGATGCTCGGCCAGGACGCCATGCGCGGGACCCGGATCATCGCCGGTGCCGACGGGCTCGATCGCGTGGTCCGCCGGCTCAACGTGATGACCGTGCCGAACATCGTCCGCTGGACCAAGCAGGACGAGTTCCTGCTCACCACCGGGTACCCGCTGCCCCGGCAGCCGGGGGAGTTCGGCGCCCTGATCGAGCAGCTGGCCGCCAAGGGGCTGGCCGGGCTCGGCGTGAAGCTGGATGAGTACCTCGCCGAGGTCCCGGCCGACGCCGTGGCCCTGGCCGACCAGGCCGCCTTCCCGATCGTCGTCATCCCGGCTACCTCGCCGCTGGATGACGTGCTCAGCCAGACGTTCGAGACGATCGTCAACCGGCAGGCCGCCGCGCTGGCCAGGCGGCAGCAGATCCACGACGCGTTCCTGCGCGTCGCGCTGACCGGCGGCGGCCTGGCCCGGCTGTCCGGCGAGCTGGCCGAGATCCTGCCCGGTGCCGACGTGGTGATCTGCGATCCGGATGGCTACCCGCTGGCCGCCACCACCCGGTCCGGTCCGCAGGAGCACGACTTCCGGGCTCTGTACCTTTCGGCGGGAACCGGCCGCGTCAACACCGCCTGGCTGGTTGCGGGCGTGCACCGGGACACCGAGGCCGGGCCGCCGTGGGCCGCCGCGGGCATCCGGGCCGGCGAGATGCAGCACGGATGGGTCCTCGCGGTCGGCGGCGCGCAGGGGCTGCCCGGGATGGCCGAAGTGGCGGTGGAGCAGGCGGCGCTGGTGGCCGCGCTGGAGATCACCCGCGACCTGGCCGTGCTTGCGGTCGAGCAGCAGTTCGCCTCGAACGCGCTGCACGACCTGGTCACCGGCACCGCGGCCAACATGGATCAGGCGCTGGAGCGGGCGGTCAGGTTCGGCTGGGACCTGCGCCGCCCGCTGACCGTGCTGGTCGCCCGGCAGTGCGGCGCGGAGCCCGGACAGGACGCGGTGCGCCTGGACGGCCAGTCACAGGAGGCCTCCGCGCTGCGGGCGGTCGAGCTGTGGACCCGGGCCGTCCGGGACCGGGACCGCGACGCGGCCATCGCCGGGTTCGCCACCGAGCTCGTGGCTGTGGTGGGCCTGGCCGAGCCGGCCGCGCTGGCCCGCAAGATCCACGCGGACCTGACCGCCTCAACCGGACGGGCCTACTCGGTGGGCGTCAGCCAGGTCGGCGCGGGACCGCTGGACATCCCGCGGCTCTACGAGGAGGCCCGGGTGGCGCTGCAGGTCGGCCAGCGCCTGGCCGGCAGCGGCGCGGTCACCAACTTCGCCGGGCTCGGGCTGTACCGGCTGATCAGCAACGTGAGCCAGGCCGAACTCCGGGCGTTCGTGCACGACACGCTCGGCCCGGTCCTCGACCTGCCCGAACCCGCCCGCTCGGACCTGCTCAAGACGCTGGCCGTGCTGTCCAGCACCCGCTTCAACGTGGCCGAATCGGCCCGCATCCTGCACTACCACTACAACACCATGCGCTACCGGGTGACGAAGCTGGAGCGGATGCTGGGCGACTTCGCCGACGACGCGGCCGCGACCCTCCGGATCGGCGTCGCCCTGGAGATCCTGCGCATGTACGAGATCTCCGGCGACACCCTGCAGGCCCTGCTCTGACAGGCCCTCCTCTGAGTCGCGACCCGAGCCGGTTACGAGCCGGGCTCCAGCAGGTGAACCGGGCCGTCGGGGCTCCGCTTGAGGGAGAACAGCGCCCACACCACCTTGCCGCCATGGCCCGGCGGGGTGTGACCCCAGATATCGGCCAGGGCCCCGATGACGTGGAGTCCGCGGCCGCCCTCGCACAGGTCCCCGGGCTGTCGCTGCACCGGGGTCTTCGGGCTGGGGTCGGCGACGGCGCAGATGACGCTGCGCCCGGGCTGCAGCAGGGCGAGCCGGATCGCGCGCCGCGGCGCCGCGCCGACGCCGGGCAGCGCGTGACGCAGCGCGTTGGTCAGCAGCTCAGACACCACGACCGCGATATCGTCGCAGCGTTCCGCGGCCCCCCACCGGTTCATGGTGGCGACGGTGAAGTCCCGGCCCGCGCGGACCGAACGGGCGTCGGGACTGGGCGTGCGCAGCGCGATCTTGGGGAAGCAGGTCCAGCCCGGGCCGCCGGGTCGTGCCGATAGCGGCCAGTTTCCGCTGGCCACCGCCGCCATCCGCAGGACAGGGGCGAGCCACTGGCAGCTGATGCCCATGTCGCCGGCCGCGCTGCGCGCCAGGCCTGCGAGTTCTGTCATGGCCATCCGATCGTGGACGTTGCGGCGGTCAGGAGAACATGCGCGGTAAAGGGCATTTTTCCGCATGCGCGACCCGACTGCAACGGCTCATGCACGTTTTTTTGCACAGGCTTATGCACCGCACACTTGCATGGGCTTTTGCACAAGCCGATGCAGTGTGCATTCAGCATGTTAGGATGCACGTGCAAGTTAGAACGCCCGTCCACGCATCGCCCGCGTGGCCGTTCCTTCACCCGCTTACGGAGGAACCATGCAGTTCAGGAACGGCATCCCAGCTGGCCAGCTGACCGCCGCACGGTGGCGCAAGAGCAGCGCCAGCAACCCCAACGGGAGCTGCGTCGAGGTCGCCAAGCTGCCTGGCGGCGAGATCGCCGTCCGTAACTCCCGTGACCCGTACGGGCCTGCCCTGGTCTACACCCCCGCCGAGATAACGGCGTTCCTGGCCGGGGCCAAGAGCGGCGAGTTCGATGATTTGCCCCTGGGGGGCGACGCCGCGTTACGGGTCCGTGCGCCGTCTTACTCCTGCGGCCTAGAGTAGGTGTCCGGACGGGCAGGTAACCTACGCCTGCCCGCCGGCCCGGAAGCAGGGACCGGCCCGGAAGCAGGGATAGGCCCGGAAGCAGGGATAGGCATGGCCTGGGCAGGCGACGAGCCGCGGGGCCCTACCGTGCTGCGCATGATCCTCGGCAGCCAGCTGCGCCGCTTCCGGGAGGCCGCCGGAGTGCCGCCCGAACAGGCGGGTTACGAGATCCGGGCGTCCCGCTCGAAGATCAGCCGCATGGAGCACGGCCGGGTCGGGTTCAAGAGCCGGGACGTGGCTGACCTGCTGACCTTGTACGGCGTCCAGGACGACCAGGTCCGGGCTACCATGCTGGCCCTTGCTGAGCAGGCCGGCACGCCGGGCTGGTGGTCGATGTACGACGACATCCTGCCCGACTGGTTCGAGGTGTACCTGGGCCTGGAGGGGGCCGCCTCGGTCATCCGCACCTTCGAGCTCCAGTTCGTGTACGGCCTGTTCCAGACCGAGGAATACGCCCGCGCGGTCACCGTGCTCGGCAACGAGACGGCGTCCGCCGAGGAAGTCGACCGGCGCGTGAGCGTGCGGCTCACCCGGCAGAGCCTGCTGACCAGCCCCGAACCGCCGCAGGTCTGGTCGGTCATGGACGAGGCCGTGCTGCGGCGCCCCGTCGGCGGGCTCACGGTGATGCGCGCCCAGCTCGCGCATCTCCTCGACGTCGCTGGCCTGCCCCAGGTCACCCTCCAGGTGGTTCCCTTCGCCCAGGGCGGTCACGCCGCCGCCGGCGGCTCCTTCAGCGTGCTGCGCTTCGCCGAGCCCGAAGTGCCCGACATCGTGTACATCGAGCAGCTCACCAGCGCGCTGTACCTGGACAGCCGCGCGGAGGTCGACCGCTACCTGGAGGTCATGGACACCCTGAGCGCCCAGGCCCTGAGCCCGGCCCGCAGCGCCTCCTTCCTCGCCGAGATCGCCAAGGAGATCTAACCCGGACGGCCGGCGGGCAACGGGATATAGTGGCGCTGTCTTGCTCTAGGCAAACCTCCCCTCCCCATGTGAGGATCCCCGATGACCGACGACGGTGCGGCAGTCCCGGGCGGCGTGAACGACGACGACACGGCCGGGACCGGGATCGACACGACGGTTCCGCACTCGGCCCGGATCTGGAATTACTGGCTGGGCGGCAAGGACAACTTCGCCGTCGACCGTGCGGCCGGCGATGCGTGGGAGGCGACGTTCCCGGGCATGCGCGAGATCGCCCGCGCGTCCCGGACCTTCCTGACCCGCAGCATCCAGTACCTGGCCCAGGACGCGGGCATCCGGCAGTTCCTCGACGTCGGCACCGGGCTGCCCACGGCGGACAATACCCACCAGGTGGCCCAGCGCGTCGCGCCCGAGGCCCGCATCGTGTACGTCGACAACGACCCCCTGGTGCTGGCTCACGCCCGGGCCCTGCTGACCAGCACCCCGGAAGGCGCCACCGCCTACATCCACGCCGACCTGCGTGACCCGGACAAGATCGTGTCCGAGGCGGCTGACACGCTGGACTTCAGTCAGCCCGTCGGGCTGATCCTGAGCGGTGTCCTGGGTCACGTGGTGAACATCGACGAGGCGCGCTCGATCGTCCGCGACCTGATGGACGCCCTGCCGTCCGGCAGCTACCTGTCTCTCAACGACGGCACCAGCGTGATCGGCCGGGAAGAGCTCGAACAGGCCACCCAGGACTACAACGACAGCGGCGCGATGCCGTATGTGCAGCGCACCCCCGAGGAGATCGCCAGCTTCTTCGACGGACTGGTCCTGGTGGAACCCGGCGTCGTCTCGTGCCCGCGCTGGCGGCCCGGCCCGGCCCCCGGCGATCCGCCCGCCGAGCTGGATGCGTTCGGCGGGGTCGGCCGCAAACCCTGAGGCCGGCTCGAAGATTTCGTGCTGAGCGGTAACGTTCCCGGAACGGTTGGCGCGTAGCGTCCCGTTCGTGAGCAACGCGGGGGGGCCCGGCCCGGCGGCGCAGCGGACCGCCGCGCCAGGACAGACGGCCCGGTTCCGCCTGGGCTCACCGAGGGCCTGGGCCTGGGCGCTCGGCGCACTGGCGGTGTTGTCTTTTGCGGCCGCGATCCCGCTGAGCCTGCTATCAGGCCAGCTGGACAGCGGGGTGATAGCCGCCGTGATCGGCGTTCCCTGCGCGGCGGTGGGGATGGTCGTCACCCGCCGTCAGCGGGAGAACCCGCTCGGCTGGCTTTTCCTCGCGATCGGCGCCTGCCTGTTCCTCAGCACGGCCGGCGGCGACTACGCGGTGCTGGCCTACCGCCTGGGGCACCGCCTTCCCCTCGGCCCGGTGGCGCTCGCCGTGGATCAGCTCTGGGGCCCCAGCCTCGTCTTGTTCACGGCCGCCATCCTGCTCTTCCCCGACGGCAGGCTGCCCTCCCGGTTCTGGCGCGGCGCGCTGCGGGTTTATGTCGTGTGGTTCGCGGCGATGCTCGCCGCGACCGGCGTGGCCGTGGCCAGCGCGCTGGCCGCGCACCCGGTCCGCGTCGACAACAACGGGGGCCTGACGGCCCTCGACTATCCGGCTGGCTGGTACCACGGCGTCCAGGGCCTGCTCATCGTCGTCCTGCTCGCGCTGTCGCTGGCCTTCATCGCCCGCCAGGCGCTGAGCTGGCGGCGCGCCACCGGGGAGCGGCGCCAGCAGCTGAAGTGGCTGGCCAGCGGCGCCGCCGTCAGCATCATCTGCCTGTTCCTGGCGGCGAGCGTCGGCTCTGGTTCGTCCAGTAACGGCCCCACGCTCTGGGGCGTGCTGAGCAGCCTGGCGTGGATGGGTGTCGCCGCGCTGCCGGTATCCATCGGCGTGGCGATCCTGAAGTACCGGCTGTACGACATCGACCGGATCATCTCCCGGACCCTGGCCTACGCGATCATCACCGGCCTGCTGGTCGGCATCTACGCCGGCCTGGTCCTGCTGACCACCCAGGTGTTCCGGGTCCACTCATCGGTGGCGGTGGCCGCCTCGACTCTTGCGGCGGCGGCGTTGTTCAATCCGGTGCGCCGCCGGGTGCAGCGGGCCGTGGACCGCCGGTTCAACCGGGCCCGCTACGACGCCGACCGGACCGTAGCCGCGTTTGCGGCCCGGCTGAACGACGCGGTGGACCTGGACTCGGTCCGGGACGACCTGGCCCGTGTCGTGCACCAGGCCCTGGAACCCGCCCACGTCTCGCTGTGGACCAGCTCGCGGAGCCGGTAGCAGACCCCGCCACCCCAGCTGCGCGACGTTTCCGCGGAAACGTCAGCCATCCGTCGCCGTCGGATCCGGGGCGGCGCTCAGCTTCAGTTCCGAGCTGTGGTAGGCGGCGCGGCCGGCCAGGTCCGGGCTGTACCGGGTGATGATCTGCCGGACCCGCCGGGCGGCCAGCGGGCCGAGCAGGTCGTAACACCCGATGAACAGCTCACGAGCGTGCGCCCGCGGCCACGCGGAGGGCAGCAGCTCGGCGGGCAGGTCGGGGTCCAGCCCGGGGAAGGCCCGCCACTCGTCCATCACCCGGGTGCGGGCGATGAGCGCGTCCATGGGCGGTACCTGACCGGCCGCGGTCGTGTCCCGCAGCCCGCGGGCGAAGGAAACGAACCGCTCGTACCGCGAGCGCAGCCCGTCCAGGTCCCAGGCGCGGGCCGGGATGTCGCACTCGGCCGGCACCGAGCTGGCCCGGAAGGCGGTCGCGGTGGTGATGTCCAGGTCCTTCAGGTACCCGATCACCTCGGCCGCGTGATCGCGCGGGGACAGCCACAGGCCGTCATACAGCGGCGCGAAGCCGAGCCAGCGCAGCTGCTTGCGCAGCGCGTCCCGCGCCGCCCGGTTGTCCTCCGGAATGGAGAACGCGACCAGCGACCACATCCCGTCCCACGGCTGGTTGGCCGCGCCGAAGGAGAAGATGCGCCGCGCGCCGTCGTCCAGGATCGCCGCCGCCCGCGAGCTCAGCCGGGAGTACGTCCGGCGGCCGCTCTTGGACGTGACCAGCAGCCCGTTGCGGGTCAGCCGGCTCAGCGCGGCCCGGGCCGCCGAGTCGCTGACCCCGAACTCGGCCAGCAGCGCGACGATCGCGGCCGACGGCAGCGGCTCGGTGCGCTGCCACCAGTAGTCGCCGAGCAGGGTGAGCAGCAGCCGCGGCGGCCGCTGCGCGGCCGCGCCGGGCGACATCCACGGCTCGGCCTCACCGAACTCGCCATCCTCCAGCAGGCTGCTCACGAGATGAGAATAACGACTGCGCATCAATACTGCGTTTCGCAGACCACGGACGGCTCGCCGACACCCAGGAAACGGAAGCAGTTGTGCCAGGTGATGTCGTCCAGCACGGCCGCGGGCAGGCCCATGGACCGCAGGGTCCGCCCGGCCGGCTCCTCCCGGGGCATGGCCGGGAAGTCCGAGCCGACGAACAGCCTGTCCGAGCCGATCATGTCGATGAGGTAGCGGATGGCCCGGTGGTCGAAGACCAGCGAGTCGTAGTAGAACCGCCGCGCCAGCTCGGCCGGGCCGGCCGCCGCGGCCCAGGGGGCGGCCTCCGGCCCCGGGCCGCCGGGCCGCGGCGGTTCCTCGTTCCAGGTCCGGCCCCAGAACCACTGGGCTCGGGGCAGCATCAGCGGGAACCCGCCCGCCCCGTGGCTGAACGCGAGCCGGAGCCGAGGGTGCTTCTCCGCGACTCCGCCGGTGATCAGCGCGGCCGCGGCCAGGCTGCCCTCCACGCCGACGCCGAACGTCGCCATCGCCGGCCCCGGCAGCCGGTCCGACGGGACCGGCATCGCGTGCACGAAGATCGCCGTGCCCAGCCGCTCGGCCTCGGCGAAGAACTCACCGAAACGCGGGTCCCCCAGCGACGCCCCGGCCACGTTGGAGGCGATCTCCACCCCGGCCAGGCCGAGTTCGCCGGCCACGAAAGCGAGTTCCCCTGCCGCCAGCGAAGGGTCCTGCAGCGGCACCGTGCCGAGCCCGTAGATCCGGCCCGGTGCCGCCGCGCACAGGCCCGCGATGTACTCGTTGACCCAGCGGGCCAGGTCCCGCCCGTAGGCGGCAGGCAGCAGGTAGTTCAGCAACGGCGGAAACGGCGAGACCACCTCGGCGTCCACCCCACTGGCAGCGGTCGCGGCCAGCCGCTGCTCCGCGTCGAACCAGGCCTGCCGCGCGGTGAAGCGCACCGCCCCGGATGCCAGCAGCCGCGCGCCATCGGCATCAGGAGACATCGACGGCCACGACGAAGGGTCGCAGCCCGCGGGAGCCGCCGGGAACGACCCGGGGATCACGTGCGCGTGCAGGTCAGCCAGCACGAAGCGCCTCCGGCACGATCGCGACGTGCACCGCGTCCTGGCCCGGTACCTCTCCGGCCAGGGTCTCGATGGCCCGCGAGACATCGGACAGCCCGAACGTGTGGGTGTGCATCCGCGCCAGCGGGAAGCGGCCGGTCTCGATCAGCCGGATCGCCTCGGCGTAGGCGCGGGAGTCCACGCTGAACGCGCCGATCACCGTGAGCGCCTTGTTGATGATCAGGTCGGTGGACAACTCGACCGGCGCCCCGCCCTTCAGCCCGGCCAGCACCACCCGGCCGCCCCACCGGACGGCCTGCAGCGCGTCCCGGATCGGCTGCGCGGCCATCGGCGTCAGCTCCAGTGCCACGTCGGCCCCCGCACCGCCGGTGACCTCGCGGACCCGTGCCACGGTGTCCTCGGCGTCCACGTTGATCGTCACGTCCGCGCCGAACTCCCGGGCCAGCGCCAGCTTGCCGGCATCCCGGGCCAGCCCGGTCACGATGATCGTGCCGGCCCCGGCCACTCGCGAAGCCAGCACCGCGGCCAGGCCGCGCTGGCCGGCCCCGAGGATCAGCACCGTGTCGCCCAGCCCCACCCCGCCCAGATGACACGCCCACCGCACCCCGGCGCCCAGCGGGTTGAACATCACCGCCACCTCGGCCGGGATATCGGCTCGCACCTTGTGCAGGATCGAGTTCGGGTGCAGGTGGATGTACTCGCCGAAGCCGCCGTACGGTCCGAGCCCCCGCGACGCCGGCTGGGAGCCGCCGTGGCTGCCGATCCGGTTCCGGCAGGACATATAGCGTCCGGCTAGGCACAGGTCGCAGGACCGGCAGGGGATGAGGATCTCCACCGCGACCCGGTCGCCCGGCTGGACGCCCCAGCGCGCGGCGGCCGCCGAGCTCACCTCCTCGATGATCCCGAGCGGCTCGTGCCCGGGCACCATCGGCAGCCACGCCTGTCCCAGATTCCCCCGGTACTGCTCGACGTCGCTGCCGCAGATGCCGCACGCCTCGATCCGCAGCAGCCCGCCGTCGTCGGGTCCGATGACCGGCCGCGGGAACTCCCTGATCTCGATCTGCCGCGGCCCGGTCTGCACCGCGGCCCGGATCATCTCAGCCATCGGAGGACTCCAAAGGGATCAACGGCACCGGGCCGGCCTGGTCCCCGGCCGGCGTATACGCCCAGTACTTGGCCCGGGCACCGCCGTCGATCACGAAGTCGCACCCGGTGATCAGGCGGGCGTAGTCCGACGACAGCCAGGCGATGCAGTGCCCGATGTCGGTGGGAGTGGCCGGCTCGCCCATCGGGATCTGCCCCCGCACGTCGAACGTCCCGGTCGGCCGCCACCACGCCGGCCGCTCGGTGCCTTCCGGAGCGCGCGCGTCGGGCAAGCCGCCGCGCGGCCGCTCGATGCCTTCTGGAGCGCGCGCGTCGGGCAAGCCGCCGCGCGGCCGCTCGCCAGCATCAAGCCGCGGCCGCCGCAGCTCGGTACGCCCCTCCGCGCGCCACTGCGCCAGCAGTTCCGGGTTGTCCGGCCGCGGCGCGGTCGGGGTGAAGCTGTTCACCCGGATGCCGTACGGGGCCAGGTCCATCGCGGCGG
>Ga0335073_10001247_pt1 | contig 33963 bp, 25 predicted proteins | sample Lox_Sample_22_FD_207093 | JGI IMG/M metagenome (GOLD analysis project Ga0335073, IMG submission 207093) | Soil microbial communities from Loxahatchee National Wildlife Refuge, Florida, United States - Lox_Sample_2.2 | ecosystem: Environmental > Terrestrial > Soil > Wetlands | place: USA... | reverse complement strand
CGAGGCCCCGAACGAATGTGACGCCGGCAGCAACTGCGGGGGCGGGGGAACGGCCGGGATTGCGAACGTCGTCGCGTTTCTGCCTGTCCTGGCCGACGCGGCGCGCATGCTGCAGGTTCCTGTTGTTGGCCCATCGTTCACCCGGGCAGAAGCCTATGCGTCCACTGGTTCAATTGCGCAATGGATCACATTGAATAACCTCCACGTGTATTTCGGCGGCCGGAATCCCGGCACGGAAGGATGGGGTGCTGGTGATCCGCAAGGTCACCGTTACGGCAGTCTTGATTGGTGGCGCGATCAAGCAAACATCAATGCTCCCGGGCTGCCTGTTGAGATCACCGAAACGGGCTATGAAGCCTACGATCGGCCCGCACGCCCGGGAACTATTCCGGCTGACCTCGACGCGGCGTATCTTTTACGAACCTTGCTTCTTGCATGGAATCGCGGTGTGCGGCGGACATTCATCTATGAATTGCTTGACGAGTTTCCAGACAGCGGTTACGGTCTTCTGCGTCACGACCTCACAGAGAAACCTGCCTATATCGCGCTGAGAAATCTCCTCTTGATCCTGAGTGACTCACCGCAATCTACGAAAACTGGCTCTCTTGCGTTTTCGATGGAATGCAGCGATCCGACTCTCTCGCATACACTGCTCGAAAAAGCGGATGGTTCGTATGATCTCATTCTCTGGCTTGAGCGAAGCAGCTATGACGCATCAACTCTGCAAAACATGGGCCCGCAGCCCTCGGCGAGCGTGCAGCTCAAGATCGAGCCGGCGTTTGGAGTATCGCAAGTAATCTCCTTCAACCAGGATGGCTCGACGGAGAGTCAGAACTTTTCGGCTCATCCCTCAATGCTGCCCATGACTGTGAATGATCGCTTAGAAGTGGTGCGCATTCTTCCGCGGTGATCTGCGCGGCGTTAATGATCGGCGCGTTACTCCCTCCCGACATTGACAGCAGAGATGGCCGCCGCACCGGCCGGTTGCTTCGTTGAAGTTGCTCGTCCTTCGAGGAGATTTCTGATGAAGGCCCGTCCAGGTCTCTCAATGGTTTGATAGGCCAGCGCGGAAAGTGGAATGGTAAGGCTGATGCCGGCCAATGCGGCGAATGTCTGTCCATGCTTGAAACCGGCAGCGTTGATTTGGTAGTGAATCCACCCGAGGATGCCGTAGAGGAGAGTGTGAATCATGTAGATGCTGTAGGAATAGCGGCCTGCAGTTTCAAAAGGCGCCGAACTCAAAATGCGCGCAGTGTAAGACCCTCCATGCGCAAGGCCAACAAGCAAAGGGGGAATCAAACACGCTACGAGCAAATCTGTTCGCGGAATCGTCAACATCAGGATGACCGCCATTGCCAGCGTGTCCTGAATCCACCGCTTGGAGGCAAACGCTTTGCCAACTGGCGTCACGAATAACTGATAAGCGATCATGCCAAGAATAAATTCGGAAAGGCAGCGAAATACAGGCAGCGCGTATTGCGAAGTGTGCACGTCTAAAACTGCTGCTGCGTCAACGGCATGCGCATGCGATGCCGGAATGGTGGTGAGACAAACCAGGACGCCGAAGCTCAGGGTAATCGCAATCCAGCGTCCAAACCGGGTTCTTGCAAGGCAGAAGAGAAAGAGAGGATACAACAGGTACGCTGCCCACTCCGCGCTGATTGACCACCCAGGGCCATCGAGGCTTTCTGTGATGCCCCAGGCCTGCACCATCAACAGGTTCCACAGAAGCGCAAATTCCAATTTCAGATGGGGCGTTTCGAGAATCTTGCATCTAATCAAAACGAATGCGCACAACGTACCTGCAAGGTAAAGAGGGTACACCCGCGCGACTCTCTTGCCCAAAAATTTTCCATAGTTGGCGAGGGAGTGGCCGCGGTCGAAAAGGTGGCTGTATGTGAGTGTCATCACGAAGCCGCTGAGCACAAAGAAGATATCGACTGCCAGATAACCATGTGCAAGCAGCGTCGTCAATGGATTCGTGAATCGTTGCCCGATGAAGAAATGAAACAGCATCACGTAGACGGCGGCAATACCACGCAAGCCAGTAAGAGCTTTGATTTCTTTATCGGGATTCATCCGTTTTACTCCGGGCAAAAGAGGGATGCGGACGCTGACTTACTTCGATGCCAGGATTAGTTTGTTGAGTACAAGAATGAGGAGCAGTTACAATGCTCATGTTAGCACTCGTAAGCATTCCGATCTGCGGTCATCAAAATTATGTCTCCGGTTGCAATCGTCTCTGCTCGACGCACATCGCTTATGACAAGCGCTTCCGCTGAAAATTCAGTGGAGTATGTGCGCACACTGCAAAGCGGGCTCCTCTGTACGAACAATTGATCCTGTAAGTAGACCGAGGCCAGAACCTGCGCCGGGTTTGCGCAGATGCCGTGACTATCGATCACTTAGGAAAGATTCTTTTTCGAGGAGAAGCATGATGAAGATTGCTATCGTTGGTCCATTCTTTCTACCTCAAATCTATGGCGTCGAAAAGGTTATGTGGTATCACGCGCGCTATCTGGCTCGCCGTGGACACGAAGTGCATGTGATCACGAGCAATCGGCGATTCCCAGCGGGCCAATTTGATGATGTGCCCGAGGAAGAAATTTATGAAGGATTCACAATTCATCGTGTTCCCATCTTGCTTCGCTCTCCGTCTCGCTTTTTCTATTACTTAAGCAATAGTGGATTTTTGTTGAAGGGATTGTACCGGCTGCTGGAGCGGATTTCGCCCGACGTAGTACACGTTCACAATGTAGCGTCTCCCGCGTGGGCCCATACCTCTGCGCGTTATACACAGGCGAACGGAAGAAAATTATTTTATTCCGCCCATTACCATCCTGATTGCCTTCAACTTCCGCAGTGGCATACCTCGCTTGTTCACGCGCTGAACAGGCTGCCCCTTACCGAGGCGTCTCGTGTCTTTCATCTCACGGCTGCGGATTTTGATCTCTTCGCGCAAGAGTATCCCAACGCTAAGAAGGATCGATTCGATGTTTTACCGAACGGCGTACTGCCTCCGGAAAACATGCATCGAAATAAGGACAAATGCTCTGCGGCGCTCAATATTTTGTTTGTCGGCCGAGTGGAAGATCGCCGGAAAGGGTTTGACCTCCTGGAGAATGTGTTCGCAAACGTCCGGCAATCGGGCTGGACTCTCACTGTGATCGGCAAGGTGAGCGACGAGAAGCGATCTGCTCTGCTCGAACGATTCGGCGAATCAGTTCGCATACTCGGAGTAGTGGATGAAGCGGCATTGGAAGAAGAATATGCTGCCGCCGACATGTTCGTAATGCCTTCCCGCTACGAAGGATTCGGCATGCCGTACATCGAGGCAATGCGCTACGGTGTACCTGTCGTCGGAACGCGAGTAGGCGGTATTCCTGAGGTCGTCCCGCAGGGAACTGGAATTCTCATCGCAGTCGATGACGAGAAGGGCCTGGCAGATGCGGTGGTGCAACTGGGTGCCTCTGCAGAGGTCCGATCGCATATAGGCAGGGCCGGCAAGGCCTGGTCAGAGCGCTTCCATTGGGATCGTATCGTCGATCAGTTGGAGATGCACTATCTCAGCTGATCGAGGCAGGTTCATCTCAACGCCGGATCATCTGGGCCCCCCGCGAGTAAGCAAAGTCAGCCGCCAACACGAGGATGCATTGAATGAAATTTGCTTTACCACTTGAAAAGCTGCGAGCGTACAGGCTCATCCTCGCTTTTGCAGCGGTGGTGGTTGGCCTGATGTTTACGCCCGGGGCTAAGCTGCTCATTCTTCTGTATCCCTGCGGCTGCTTCTACGTTGCCTTCAGCACGTTTAGAAAAGATAGCGCGCAGTTTCTTGAATTTGCGACATGGATCTTTTTTCTGACACCTTTTGTCAGGCGCGTCGTCGATTATGAAACAAATGCCAGAGAGATGGCGATCATCTCAACTCCATTCGTGATTCTGGTTATTCCCTTGTTGTTCGTGGTGATGCGCTGGAGGAAGGTCGCCACCAGGCAAAGCGCTCCGTTTTTCTATGCAATCGCCGCGATTCTTTACGGCGTATTCATCGCTTGCGCTCATGCACAATTCTCCAGCGCAGCTACCGGAGTGATGACTTGGCTGACCCCAATCGCATTTGGTCTTTATCTCCTCTCCGAGCGAGAACATGTGTCCGCGCTTTACAACGGATTTGAGCGCGCTATGCTCGGTGGCACCTTTGTGGCCGGTGCATACGGGTTGATTCAATACTTCATTGTGCCCAGCTGGGACGCAGCCTGGATGCGTTCGGTGGATATGGTCACGATTGGACAGCCCGAACCTACAGAAGTGCGGGTGTTCAGTATCCTCAATTCTCCGCAGATTCTGGCAGCATTTTTGATGGTCGGTATCCTCATGGCCTACAGAATGCGCAGCCGCTGGAAATATCCAATCCTCCTGGCAGGGGTTGCTTCACTGGCGCTCTCGTTCGCGCGTTCAGCATGGATCGGCCTGCTGGCCGGATTGCTCTTTCTCGGATTCTTCGCATCGCCGAAAGAGAGAATCCGCACCATCACTGCCACCATCGGATGTGCATTGCTCGTATTTGCCGCATTCAATGTTCCTGCTTTGGCAGATGCGCTCTCCACGCGCTTCAGCACCTTCACTGATTTGCGCCACGATGAAAGTGCCTTGGACAGAAAAGAAACTTACGCGCAAGTGATTGAAATGTTACAGCACTCTCCAACGGGGATTGGTTTGGGGGTTGACAATGGCATGGCTGACGCTGAAAATGACAGCAGCGTCGTTGCGGTTCTCCTAAGCCTTGGAATACCCGGCGCTCTTGTATTCGCAGTAGCATTGTGCATTTGCGCTTGCACGTTATTTTCGCCGCGGGCTGTTCGCGATCGTTCTCAACTGCTCGGCTTGCAATGCTGTTTCGTCGGTCTCGCCGTCGAATCGCCATTGAACAATGTGATTAATGCACAAATTGCTTTCCTGCTTTGGTCTCTGATCGGATTGTCGTACGGGATTCGGGCAACGCAACAGAATCGTGACTTTGAACGAAACCAAAGCCGCGTTCGTCCGTTGATCGTGAACTAGATCGCTCGTCAATCCATCGAGTGTGCTCTTATCGAGTGTGCTCTTCAGGTATGAGCCACTGAGCGTGAATTCTTACAGGAATTCAAATACTGAAATGAGCAAAGATCTATGACTGGAAAAGCCATTCACCGAGGCGGGCCGGAGCCGCTGAATCTTCCGGTAGACCGGCTGGCGCCTTACACGCGTGCCGACGAGCCTGAGATGTCCGTGTCAGGCTTCCTCGACATCCTCGCTGAGCACCGCGAACTCTTTCTTGCTATCTTCCTTTGCGTCCTTGCTGCGGGTGCTGCATACATTTTTGGTTTTCCCAAGAAATATGCTTCGACAATGGAATTGCTGGTCACCAACAATCGGAGCACCCCGGCGATCTCACCGGGAAAGACTGACACCACCGGAGCGGTCCAGGAAGTTACAGAAGAACAGCTAAACTCCGAAGCCGAGATTCTGAAAAGCGCAGATGTACTGGATCCCGTCGTAGATCCAACCTGGACTCTCGATAAGAAACCGCACACAGCGGAGGAGCAGCAGCGTCACGAAAGAGCGGTAGGCCTTTTGCGCAAAGAGCTTCAGGTGACGCCCGTCCGCAAATCGTACCTGCTCTCGGTGCAGTTGACGACGACTGACCCAAATCAGTCGACCCAGCTGCTATCCCGCCTGCTGACGTCGTTTCTCGATGAAAAGCGTCGCCTGATTCAGCCCGCCGGCCTTTCGCAGATGTTTGCTCAGCAGGCCGAGCAATATAAGCAACAGTGGCAGGACGCACAACAGCAGTTGTCGCAGTTCCAGCAAAACCAGGGCATCGTCTCGGTTCCCGATCAGGAGGATCTGCTTCAGAAAGAAATCCTCTCGGTGACAACAGACCTGCAGGCTTCCGACGCAGAGCTTGCCTTTACGCGCAACAAAATCCACGGCGACATCTCGCAAATCAGCGCTACTCCGCAGCGTCTGGTTACTCATAAGACCGAGATCCCTGATACCGGCTCGGTCGATCAGCTGCACAAGCAGCTGAATGATTTGGAGCAGCGCCGGACGGAGCTGCTCACGAAATATCGCAGCGATGATCGGCTCGTCCAGCAGGTTGAAAGCGAGATCGCTCAAACCAAGAGTGCTCTCACGCAGACACTGAATTACCGCTCGAATGAAACATCAACGGATATCAACCCAACGTGGCAGGCCGCACAGCAGGACTTTAGCGAAAGCAGCGCCAAGATTGCCGCGCTCGTGGGACGTCGCAAAGCGCTTCAGCAGGAGCTGGATGATCTGAACCATAAGCTCCAGGCAACGGAACAGGACGCGGGAACGTATAACGCGCTCCAGCATAAAGTGGCGGAGCTGGACCAGAACTACCAACTCTATCTCCAAAAGCGTGACGATGCACAGATGGCCGAGGTCATGAATGAGCATCAGGTGCTCAACGTTGCTGTGGCGCAGCGGCCCACATTTTCTGAAGCGCCGGTCAGCCCGAAGCCGCTGCGGGATGGAGTTCTCACCGTAGGAACAGGGTTTCTGCTTGCGTCCTTTGTCGTCTTCCTCGTTCACAACGGTGAAAGGTCATCTGACGAAAAAATACTGGATTTTGAAACCGTGCCGCGCTACCCGATTCTCGTCGATCTCCCGATGGAGGAATCGATTGCGGGATCGAGTGCGCCGGCACGAGCCAATGTCGGATCCTGATGCGTGCTTCTGATCTCTTTCACCGAAAGCGATGATTGAGACAGATCTCTCGCTGCAAATCAGGCGACGCGGGGGCGAACACAGATAGGCCCCTCCATTCCGACTCGAGTTAAAATTTGTCGCGAATGCCCTTTTCAACTTTCTTGCCTTGAGAATACGCATCTAATCGTTTACGTGCCTACGTCAACAAGGTCGTATGTCCAGCTTGCTATGCAATCCTGCAGGTCGGCTTCGGGAAGGAAAGATAAGTGCCGCCACTCTCTAAATGCGTGTAGGTCGTCGGCTGTCAGCCATGCGTGCGGCCGAGGCAAACGATGTGACTCATCGCGAGTTATCGTGCGGTAGGATCCACACTGCTCGCTTAGTCCCGAAAATGTGCGCGGAATTGGAATGCCACGATGCGCAGGCGATGACGTAGAAAAGACCTCGTCCTCGACTCTACCCGCGAAGTCGGGATGTGATCCTCGGGGCCCAGACCTTTGAGGATTGGCTTCCGAAAAGTGCGCAGACCTTTTTCCCCGGTGGGGCGTTTTCTTCTGCCACCGCTTCACCCTTCAAGGGGAATATTTCGCTGGTTTGTGAACTGAGCATACAAAACTCATTGTGTTCGAACTATTCCTCGCGAAGGGATGGATGCCCATGTTTCTTTATTTCGATAGCTTGATCGTACTTTTTCTCGCAGTCTTATCGGTGCTTGCATCGCATCGGGCGCAACTCACGGCTACCACCGTCCAGGACTTTCTGACCCTGCGTGTCACCGTACTGAATGTAGTGTTTCTCTTGCTCTTTGCGCTCTTCCGGGCGACGTTCAGGACTCGCCTGTTTGGCGACAGAAGACTGCGCAGCATTAGCTCGCAGGTGCTCAATGCTTTTCGCAAAGCGGCTGTCATGTCGGCTGTGCTTTTGATCTATCTGATTGCACGAAAAGCCACAGAGCCAATTATCTCAGTGACCAAGGACTATTTCTGCGCAGTGCTCCTGTATGAGATGTTCCTGCTGGTGATTGCAAGATCTCATAACAGCTATTCGTCCGCCGGCAAGTTGAAAGTCCTGATTCTGGGTAGTGGCCCTCGCGCGAGCAAGGCCTGGCGCGAATTGCGTCTTCGTCGCACGACCGATCGAGAACTGATCGGCTTTGTCGATGACCGCGATCTTTCAGAAATGGCGCCGGACATCGCGGCCCGTTATGTGACGGATGTAGATGGCCTGTCGAATTACCTGTTGCACCATGTCGTTGATGAGTTGATTGTCGCTGTTCCTCTTCGCTCTTGCTATGAAGTGGCGCAGAGGGCCGTAGCTATTGCTGAATCGACAGGGGTACGGGTCTTTTGTCTCAATGACATCTACACTCTCTCGCATTCCGCAGCGCTACGGCGCCGCCTTGACGCCTTCATCGAACTCGTACCGGACGATGAAACGCATCGCTTGCAGCACGCGCTGAAGCGCGCATTCGATTTCATCGTTTCCTCAGCGGGCCTCATTGCGCTCTCACCGCTGCTTTTGGCGATCGCCATCGCCGTAAAGGCCACCAGCAAGGGCCCGGTGTTTTTTGCGCAGGACCGTTTTGGACATCGCCGGCGCCGCTTCAGAATGTACAAATTCCGGAGCATGGTTGAGAACGCACCGCAACTCATGGCGAGCCTGGAGGCACAGAACGAAGCGTCTGGCCCCATCTTCAAAATGAAGAGGGACCCGCGTGTGACCAAAGTCGGGAGCTTTCTACGCAAAACATCGCTCGATGAGCTGCCGCAACTGTGGAATGTGGTGCTCGGCGAAATGTCGCTGGTCGGTCCTCGCCCCATGAGCGTACGCGACGTATCTTTGTTCAGCGAAGCGACACTTATGCGGCGCTTCAGTGTTCAACCGGGCATCACCGGAATTTGGCAGGTCTCCGGGCGCAGTTCGCTGACCTTCGACCAGTGGGTTGCTCTTGACTTTCAATACATCGAAGAATGGTCGCTCGAACTCGACTTCAAAATCCTTGCGCTTACCGTGCCTGCAGTACTCAAGCGCTCCGGCGCAGCGTAGTGTGCGCAGGTCCACGGCTCTTACCTGGTTCTAGCTTCGTAGGTGACTTATGAGAATTGCAATCATTCATGATTACTTCACTCAAATGGGAGGAGCTGAGAAGGTTGCGGAAGAAATGTTCCGAATGATTCCGCGGGCATCGCTCTTCTCTACCGTAGCCTTCGACGATCGAATGCCGCAGGGATTGCAGGGCGTGCCGATCAAGACTTCCTGGATGCAGCATCTACCGGCGATCCGTCGCTATTACCGGCTTTATTTTCTTCTTTATCCTTTTGCGGTCAGCAGTCTTGATGTATCTAACTACGATCTCGTGCTGTCGAGTTCTTCCGGTTACGTGAAAGGCGTGTCGGCCTCACGCGACGCGTTGCATATCTGCTACTGCCATACGCCGATGCGTTGGGCTTGGAACTTCGACGGATATTCGGAACGCGAGTCTATGAGCCCGGTTGTCAAGAGTGCTCTGCAGGGGCTCACATGGCTGTTGCGTCAATGGGACACAGCTGCTTCCCGTCAACCTGACCACTTCATCGCAAATTCAAAAGTCGTAGCAGAAAGAATCCAGAGGGCGTACGGGCGAACCGCGGAGGTCATTCATCCGCCCATCGATGTTGACCGGTTCCATTTGGCAGATCAGGTCGATGACTACTACTTGGTTCTCTCGCGCATGGTTGCCTATAAGAGGCTCGACCTCGCAGTAGAAGCGTGCACCCGGCTGAACCGGAAGCTGATTGTCGTTGGTACTGGCCCTCATCGTAAACATCTCGAATCCATAGCTGGTCCAACCGTCAAATTTGTTGGCCGGGTTCGGGATGAGGAGGTAAATCATCTCGCGGCTCACTGCCGTGCCTTGCTATTCCCCGGCGAAGAGGATTTCGGCATGGCCCCGTTGGAGATCGCTGCCGCAGGTCGGCCGACGATTGCATTCCGCGCCGGCGGCGCGGCCGAAACCATCATCGATGGCGTGACGGGTGCGTTCTTCGACCAGCAGACACCGGAATCGCTGATGCAGGCCATCGAGCGTTTTGAAATCCAGAATTGGTCGCCCGCTGAGATTCGTCGCCACGCAGAGGGCTTCGGCGTGCCCGTATTCCGCATGCGCTTGCTTCAGTTCCTGTCTCGCATTGGTGCTCCTCTGCAGGATAGCGACCTGCTACCTGTCAACGAGCAGCACCCTCCGGTGTCGTGTGGAATCGAGACGGCGCTGGCGCGGCACATGGCCACATCGCTTTGAGCAAACAGAAAGTGTATCTCTGTCGCGCGCGAATAGATTGCCTGGAGAGGAGATAAGACATTGAAATCCGTTCTAATGAAATCCGTTGTGGTGACTGTCCTGCTGGTCGTCGCAAGCGCCAGCGTAATGTGCGAAGTGCCGGATCCAAGACTGCACGCGCGCGACCGATATCACCTGCATACGGGAGATACCCTGCTTCTGCAATACAGGCTCAGTCCGGAGCTAAATCAAACCGTAATCATCGGACCTGACGGCTACGTCGATTTGAACGTCGGGGGACCGGCAAAACTTGAAGGTCTCACTCTTACTGAAGCGCACGATCTGATTGTGCAGCTTGCCTCCGCGCGTCTGAATTCTCCCGAGCTGAATATTGAGCTCAAGGATTTTCAGCGGCCTTACGTTGTGGTCGCAGGACAGGTCATGAATCCTACGCGTATAGAGATGCGCGAAGACATGACGGCAATTCAAGCCATTATGCTCGCCGGCGGTTTTCGCGACAGTGCAAAAGAAACCAAGATCGTGCTCTTCCGGCGCCTCAACTCAAAGTCGGATATGGCGGAAGTGCATGTGCTCAACCTGCACAAGATCCACAAGACCGCTCAATTGGAACACGATATGGCTCTGCAGCCGGGAGACGTGTTATATGTTCCTGAAAATGCTGCCACCCAGTTTGGTAAGATCATGAGGATTCCAAACTTCTCGATGTCTTCCGGTGTTCCTTTGTACTAACGGTGATTGCGACCTCCGGAATAGACTAGAGTGTGTCCCGGTAGGGAATCGAAGTGAACTACCGTGGCTCTGCGTCCGTTTTAGCTTAGCTGCAGCTGACGCCCCGAGCGCCGCACCCTTCGGTGAGCAGCTCGCGCCGCTGGCCTTTTTCTTGTCGCTCTGAGCAGCAATTCTTCCAGCTGCGCTGCAGCAAGCGGCTTGCTGAAAATATATCCCTGGATTTCATCGCATTGATGGTTTCGGAGAAACTCCAGCTGGCCCTCCTCTTCCACGCCTTCTGCAATGACTCGAAGGTTCAGATTCTTGGCCATGTCGATGATCGCTGCAGTAATCGCTGCATCATCGGGATCCTTTGTGAGGTCTCGCACGAAGGAGCGATCGATCTTGAGTTTGTGCACTCGAAATTGCTTCAGGTAACTGAGACTCGAGTAGCCGGTCCCAAAATCATCAATCGCCAGCCCAATGCCCATATCGCTTAACGTGCGAAGGATTGAAAGTACCGAATCTCGGTTCGATAAGAGAAGGCTTTCCGTGAGTTCGAGTTCGAGTAGCTCTGGAGGCAGGCCCGTATCCTCGAGAATACGGGCGATCAGGTCGGAGAAGACATGTTGTCGGAACTGAACGGCCGAGATGTTCACTGCCACGGGAACTCGAAGCAGGCCCATGTCGTGCCATCGTTTTGCCTGAGCACATGCAGTTCTAAGTACCCACTCCCCAATCGGAAGAATCAATCCTGTGCTCTCGGCAATCTCAATGAAGAGGTCCGGACGAATGAGTCCCTTCTCCGGGGCCTGCCATCGCAGCAAAGCCTCAAACCCCGCCAGTTCGCCGGTCTCTATGATCATCTGCGGCTGATAATTCAGGAAGAGCTCGCCACGCTCGAGAGCCATTCGAAGGTCTCTCTCCATCGAAGTTCGTTCCTGAATCTGATCGTTTAGCTCCGTGCTGAAGAATCGGTACGTATTTCGTCCGTTTTCCTTGGCTGCGTACATAGCCTGATCCGCATAGCGAATCAGGGTTTCTCGATCGTGCCCGTTGTCGGGATAGAGGCTGATGCCGACACTGCAGGTGGTGTGAAGCGAGTGCCCTTCAATAAGGAAGGTCGAAGAGAGCTCCTCCACAATGCGACTTGCCGCAAGTTCAATCGCTCGCATTTCATGGATGTCGTCCATCACAACGACAAATTCGTCCCCCCCAATTCGGGCTACTGTGTCTTTCGCCCTGACACATTGCCTGAGCCGGCTGGCAATCTCCTTCAAAACGACGTCGCCGATGGTATGCCCGAGCGAGTCATTGATCAATTTAAAGCGGTCCAGGTCGATAAACATAACGGCGACCTGTTCCGCCGTCCTTTGCGCCCGGGTAAGCGCCTGTGCAATTCGATCGTGAAGGAGCGCACGATTCGGCAGGCCCGTAAGCGGATCGTAATAGGCCAGGGTTTCAACTCGCATCTCCGCGAGTTTCCGGTCGGTAATGTCTTCCGTAGTGCCATCGATGAACTTTACCGCGCGATCCTCATCATGAACCGCGTGACAATTCACGCGAATCCACTTGCGGGCCCCGGTTTTGGTATAGACTTCCACCTCCGCGCCCTGTACCGGTCTTCCCACGGCGGCTGAGTGCACCAAAGTGGCCATGTCTTCCGGGTTAACAAACAGCTGAACGGCCGCATTGGAGACATCTGCGAGCAGATCCTCCGGCGATTCATAGCCATGAATCTGAGCGAGGGCGCAATTCACCGTAATCGGCCGGCCCTCCGGGGTCGCCCGGAAGATGCCAATCACAGCAGTTTCAAAGATCGTTCGATAATTCTCTTCCGCTTCACGGACCGCCGCTTCCATCCTCCGCGCGTTGGTCACATCATGGAAGTACCAGATTCTGCCTCGATGACGGCGATCTGCATCCTCCAGCGGCGCCGAGTAGCGCTCGAAGATTCTTCCATCGTTTAACCGAACTTCATCCGTACTGCGCTCGTTCGGGTGCTGATACAAATGATCAACTCTCCCAAGGAATGCGCCCGCGTCGTCGATTTGACGAGTGACATACTCCAGAACCGCGCGATCATCTTTCGTATCCAGCATCTCCTGAGGTATGCCAAAAAGCCGTCCGAACTGTCTGTTGGTAAGAATGATCCGGTTGCTTTCATCGACGGCGAGAATTCCGTCGACCGTCGTTTCCGATTCGGCTTCAAGGAGCGCTGTCTTGACTTTCAAAGCTTCTTCATTGCGCTTTCGTTCCGTGATATCCCGGATGGTTGCCATCACCAGCTGGCGCCCGGCAAGCGTCAGCGCTGAAAGCCTGACCTCTGCGGGAAATACTTCTCCATTCTTCCGCTGATGCAGCCATTCGAAACAGTGGCTGCCGTTTGCAAGAGCGGCGGCGGTCGTCACCTCTACTGCCAGCCGCGAAGGCTGCCCGTCGGCTTGGTAGGGCGGAGAGATGTCGGCCGGATGGGTGAACTCGGCCGGATCATTAAAGCCAAACATCTGCAGCGCGGCTGCATTGCAGTCGATCAGGCGCTCGCTGCCCATCAGCAGGTACGCATCAGATGATTCCTCGAATAATACCCGGTATTTTGCTTCACTCTCTTGGAGGAGTGCCTGCGATCGTAGGCGCTCTGTCACGTCGAAGGCGGCGACCATCGTTGCATGGTGATTTCGATAAACGATATCGTGGGCTACTATGTCGACCTCAACCATGCTTCCGTCTTTCCTCCGATGTCTCCAACGGCCTGGATTCTGCAGCCCCGTCTGCTGCTGCCTCAGGTCTTCGAGCAGGCTTGGGATGTCCTCCGAAGGACGAATATCCTTGATGCTCATGGCAAGAAATTCGCTTTCGGAGTAGCCATATTGGCGTACAGCCGCGTCGTTCACCGCCAGAAAGCACAAGGTATTGCGGTCAAACACCCACATGGGAATGGGGTTGCTATGAAATAGAATTCGATACTGTTCATCGGAGGCGCGAAGTGATTCCTCGGCTAATTTTCGGTCAGAGATGTCGTGCGCGATGGATGCGGCCCCGATAATTGCGCCCGCGGCATTTCGGATGGGAGAGATCGTCAGATCGACGGAGATGCGATCACCGCTTTTCTTCACGCGAGTGACTTCGAAATGTTTGATCTCGTGCTCTCTGAGCACTTCTTCCAAAAGCGATATGTGCGGGCGGGTTTCGCCCTCCGGATCGAGAATAGTAATCGGCGCACCAAGGATTTCATCCGCGCTGTAGCCGAACATTTGCGCGGCGCCTTCGTTCCACGTGTGAATCGCGCCGGTCAATGAAGTTGAGATAATTGCATCATCCAGCGAGCGGACGATAGCCGCCAGGCGGCAATGGAACGGCGCCACATTCGGCAGAGAGGCATTCGCCGTGAGGGCATCTCTTTCATAGTCACATTGAAAGCAGGATGCATCGCTCGGATGGATAGCGAGTCTGTTGTGAGCAGGTTGCGCGGGAGACGTTGAAGCCTTTGGCATTTGACTCCTCCGCAGCAAGACTGCTTCTATGAGCCAGTTCCCTGATGGCGAATCTGCTCAGTGTCGCTGTGGCGTGATCTGATTCACTTCTATTAATCGGCAACGACAGCCAAGCGAAAATTGCACGATTGTCGTATGCAATCGTGTGACGCGGATCACATCGGCATTGCATCAGATGCCCTTGACCTCGCCGCCGTCCATCCGGACAGAAGCGCCGGTCATCCACTTCGCCGCCGGGGACACCAGGAAGGCCATCAACTCTGCAATCTCTTCCGGCTTGCCAAAGCGGGCGATGCCAACCTCCTCCGGGAATTTCCTCAACGCGTCTTCTACCGTCATGTTGTGCGCGGGCGCCCATTTCTTGAAGAAGGACTCTCGCCTTCCTGTCATCACGGCACCGGGCACAACGCTGTTCACCTGCACGCCATCTTTGATGCCCTGCTCTGCAAACGCCTTGGCGAGCGCAATGATGGCAGCATTCACCGCGGCGACCGCCGCAAAGCCGGGTTTGGGATCAAGAGCGGCGCTTCCCGAGATCAGAACCACCGATCCTCTCGAGGCTTTCAATGCCTCCCATGCGCGGATAGTTAGACGGCGAGCGCCATGGAGCTTGAGCGCCATCCCATCGTCCCACTGGACATCGGTCATCTCGAACAGATCAATCTGCGGCACTGCCCCGGCGATGTTCAGGAGCGCGTCAATTCTGCCGAAGCGCTCGAGCGTTCGGTTGACGACGGCTTCTGCTGCCTGAGGTTCGTGCAGGTCGACCATGCAGACCAGCGGCTCGGCGCCTTCCGAGCTGACAGCTGCCGCGGTTACCTGCAGCGCCTGTTCATTCCGCGCCGCCAGCACAATGGCAGAGAAGTCGCGCGCCAGCCGCACCGCCGTCGCGCGGCCGATCCCCTGGCTTGCGCCTGTGACGATAGCAACAGATTGAGGCTTCATAGAATTCCTCCCCAGCCTTCGAAGGCAAGCCGAATATGAGGCTTCAGCCTACATCGAAAGCGTCTCGCGGGCAGCGGCCAATATCGTATCCACCACCAGATCGGGATGCGTGTACATTGGCGTATGGTCCACCTTGTGGGAATGGATGGTTGCCTCCATTCGCTTCGCCATGAACCGTTGGTTGTCTTCGGCAATCATCCGGTCCTCTTCGGCAATCAGATACCACGAAGGTTTCGCCTTCCATGCAGGCGTGGGAGCCTTCTCCTGGATGCACTGCACCGCAATCGGCCGTTGCACAGCCGCCATGACGGCGAGCTGATCCGGCGATGCGTTGTGCGCGACGGCGCGGCCAAAACCCTCCGCCGGCATCCAGATCAGTCCGTTGGAATCAGGTTGAAGATGCGGAGCCTCGCGGTGAGGCTCCGTGCGATAGAAGACATCAGCGACAGTTTCGCCTTCATCCGGCGCCAATGCAGCGACGTAGACAAGCGACTTGATCCGCTCGTCATGGCCCGTCGCAATCACAGCACCCGCGTATGCATGTCCAACCAGAATGACCGGGCCTTCGGTCCTCTCGATGACTCGCCGAAGAGCAACGGCGTCATCTGTGAGCGAAGTAAGAGGAATTGGTGCTGCGATAACGTCAAGCCCGTGACGCCGCAAGGGCAGAATGATATTGGCCCAACAAGACCCGTCAGCCCACGCCCCGTGTACCAATATCACGCTGCCAGCTTGAGAGCGGGGATTCATCGCGCAGTCTCCTTCTCTCTTCCGCGATGAACATCATTTGCCTTGAGAAGCTCCTTGATGGCTGAAGCAATCTCTGTCGTATGCGTCTCGAGGGCGAAGTGGCCAGTGTCGAGAAAGCGGACTTGCGCATTCGGAATGTCTTTGCGAAATGCTTCTGCGCCCGCGGGAATGAAAAAGGGATCGTTCTTGCCCCAGATCGCCAGCAACGGTGGTTTCGATTTCCGAAAGTATTCCTGAAACGTGGGATAGAGCTTTACATTCGATGCGTAGTTCAGAAAGAGATCGAGCTGAATTTCTTTGTTTCCCGGACGCTCCATCAAAGCAGCATCCAGCGTGTACGACTCCGGCGCGATGGCATCCGGATTGGCTACGCCATGCGTATATTGCCAGCGAGTTGCGTCAAGTGTCAGGATGTTCTTTCGAAGCACATCTCTGTTCTCGGCTGTGGGCTGCGACCAGTACGTCCTGATCGGTCCCCACGCATCGCCGAGGCCTTCTTCGTAGGCATTGCCATTCTGCGAAATGATGGCCGTCACTCGTTCCGGGCGGTGCATCGCTAAACGGAAGCCTGTCGGCGCGCCATAGTCAAATACGTAAATTGCATAGCGGGTCAGGCCGAGCGCTTCAGTGAATGCTTCAATCGTGGTGGCCAGTGCGTCGAATGAATAGACATACTTCCGCTTTTCCGGTACCTCTGTGAATCCAAATCCGGGCAGATCCGGTGCGATCACGCGGTACTGGTCGGCGAGCTGCGGAATGAGATTCCGGAACATGAAGGAGGATGATGGAAACCCGTGCAGCAGGAGCACCACAGGCGATGCCTCGTCGCCGGCCGAACGATAGAAGATATTGATGCCATCCGCCTGTACCTTGTGGACAGACGTCAGTGGCACCGCACGCTGTTGCAGGGCAACGCCTGCGGCTGAATTTTCAGACAAGACCTGATTCATAACAAGTTCTCCTCACTTGCGGTAGTCCAGTTAGGGTGGGCTGTGCCAACACACGGCAGACCTGCTCACCGGCATGAAACAGAATGGCTCGTATCCGATCGATTGCGCCTGGTGCCCGCTGCTGATCAAGTCACGCAGCGCGCAGCTTTTGGATGCACATGGGCTGCCAAAAAGGGGCGCCTGTTTTCCGCAACCTCCAATCCCGGTAATCTATTGCCACGCCGGGACATCCTCTCTGGCGATGGCGTCCTATCGCGTGCATTGGCCGACGAACTCGTGACGAATATCCATCACTGGCAGAGACCGGTCAATGCCTCCGTCACTGACAGCATTTCTTGCGGCAGGAACGCCCGCACTCCATGCAGGGCCGCCTAGACGGATAGGTGCATCGCCGCTGCAGCTTATTCCCGGTGCTTCCATCGAACGAATGCTCCATCCAGTGAAAATGGACCCGGCCCGGTAACAGGGCCAGTAAGCACGACACGTAGAGCAGATCACACTCGTATCCGGGTGGTCCGAATTTTGCTCCGGCTGACGTTACCGCGAGAAGTTTGATGGAACTAAACCCATACTGCACATGCACCGTGACCATGGCCACGAATAGGACACCTGCCATGGGCACGCTGACAAACGGCACAAATGCGCCAAGCAATACAGCTAGGCCTCCCACTAATTCAGTCAAAATCGTCAACCATGCCATCCAATGTGGGGCAGGTACATGCAACGCGTGAAGGATCGAGGCAAACGCTTCAGGCCCTTTGAGCAGCTTGGCATAACCGTGCTCAATGAAGCCGAGCCCAACAATCAGCCGCAAAGGAACCGGAGACCAGGTAGCCAATTTGTCCCGACTGAACATCACAGCTACTCGATTTCTGCAAGAGGTATTGCAAAGAGACTGGCCAATCGATGGCTCAGCTTGACCGATACAAAGAATCGCGGGCCGCTCCAGACGAAGAAGAGAAGCTCGCCATCGCAACGGCTCTAGCTGTCAGCCTGCACTCTTCGAGCTGACGCTTTTCGGCCGAAGTAACTAATCAGGTAAAAAGATGCCCCGAGAGATATGACATCCTTGAAAAGGAACAACCCTATGAAGCTCATGTAGCGCATTCCGTGAATCCCAGGAACGGAGATGATCGCGCCCGGTGTCGTTATAACCATTGTGCTGGTTATAAAGAACATGAACGTTGTGATCAGCCCGCCGACGATACCGGCTGCAGGTTTCAGATAGCCAGCGATCATGAGAATCGCCGCCATGATCTCTGTTGTGCCGATAATGTCAGAACCGATGTAGGGTCCGAATATCTTAAAGTGCCACCAGATCAGCGGGCTGTGATAGACCAGGGGAGCAATGCCTTCGGCTCCGGGGGCCGTCATCTTATAGGACCCGGCCCAAAGGAGCATAACAATCATACCGATGCTCATGACCAGGAAAGGAATATTCCGATTGTTTATCCATGCGGCCAAATTGGTTAAGAGGGTAGGGAGCCTGTTCACGATGTTTCGTCCTTTCTTCAGAAAGCGAATTGCTTTCGAGCCGAGTCGCTTGGTTATTCGCTGTAGTTCACGAGTGCCGGGTCGGCACGCTCAAGCGAATTGTGGTCGAGGTGAATGCAGACGGCCAACATCCGTTTGCGGATCAGGGCTTCCGATATGTCGTAGAAAGCCGTCGCCGCGCACGATGCAGGCGAGCCTTGACCGCTCCTTCAGAAATGTTCAGTGCCTGGCCGATCTCCTTCAGCGAGGACCCTTTCGTCATTCGCATTTGAATAGGCTCTCGCAGAAGAGGGCCAAGGTTGCGGATCGCGCGCAATAGCCGGATCTGACGCTGGCGCCACTCGTACACCTGCTCAGGATTGGGAGCCGAGTCTCTGAAGTCAAAACAGCCTTCTTCGGCCTGACCATCCGGCTGGCTATCAATCAAGATCTCGGCTCGCGTTCGCCGCTTGCGAAGTATCATCAGGGCGGAGTGAATGGCGATCCGTGTCAGCCACGAATAGATGCTCGATCTGCCTTCGAACGCGCGAATTGCCAGATAGGCGCGCAAGAAGGTGTCCTGGAGTGCGTCCTCGGCATCTTCAGGGCTGTTGGTGATGGAAACGATTGTCTTGTAGAGACGCCGGGAGTAGAGCGCGTGGAGTTCGGCAAAAGCTCGGGGCGATCCGGCTTGAGCTGCGGACACGAGTTCGTCATGTCGAGTGATCGTTCGTTCCACCGCGCGAGCATTTGGAAGACTGGCATGATGCGGACCGTTCATGATTGACTCCTTGCGACAGCAGAATGCAATCGATGGGCCATTCACGCGGGGCAATTCGCAGGAGGAAATCGGTGACCTAGGGGACTCTGCTGCCGAATGTTAGGTTACTCTGGCGAGTTCGCAGAGCTTCGAAGGTGCGTGACGGACCTGCGGCTGATGACTGACACTGACGGGATTTGGACGCGATGGCCGCCGCAGGCACGCATCAATTCTTTGCGCGTTGTCTCGAGTCCAGCCTGCGGCAACGTGCAGTCAGCGCTTCACTGCGTCATGTGAGATAAAGAGTCAATGTGAGCGCACTCGACAGCTGCCTCTTTGCCTTCGCGGGAAGAAGCGGGACGATTGATGCGAAGCTTCCGCATCCTGTAAACGAGAGATGTCCGCTTCATTCCCAATCGCTCAGCCGCGCCATTCTGTCCGCCTACGATCCAGCCGCTTGCCTCGAGCGCGCGCACGATGTGATCTCGCTCCAGTTCCTCAAGGCCGGTCATGGGAACATTTACCCGCCTGAACGCACTGAAGGGCTCCAATTCGGAAGTCGGGGCACGCAGAACGGTGTGGGGGGAAAGAATCACGGCTCTCTCAATGAAGTTTTGCAGCTCGCGAACATTTCCCGGCCAGCGATAGCGCACGAGCGCCTCCATGGTCTCGGACGGAATCGTATCGATTTTCTTGTTCATCCGTCGTGCGTACGACTCGGTAAAGTAACAGGCCAGTTTCGGGATGTCGTCCGAACGTTGTCGCAAGGCAGGAACATGGATCGGAAACACCTTCAGGCGGTAATAGAGATCGTCTCGAAACAACCCCTGCTTCACCATCGCAGGTAAATCGCGGTGGGTAGCTGCGATCACGCGCACATCCACCTTGCGGGTCCGGTTGCTGCCGAGCCTCTCGAACTCCTGTTCCTGCAGAACCCGCAGCAACTTCGCTTGAAGCTCCAAAGGAATGTCGCCGACCTCATCTAAGAAGAGCGTGCCGTTATTGGCGAGCTCAAAGCGTCCGGTCTTTTGCGCAATGGCTCCGGTGAATGCTCCTTTCTCGTGCCCGAACAGCTCGCTTTCCAGCAGTCCCAGCGGGATTGCGGCGCAATTCAATTTGACAAAGGCTCTCTCCCGCCGGCCGCTCAGATTATGAATCGCCCGCGCAATCAGTTCCTTGCCTGTGCCTGTTTCACCCAGAATCAGCACGCTCGAATCCGTAGGCGCAACAATCGATACCAGGTGTAGCGCGGACTTCAGGGCTGGACTCTCCCCTATGATCTCCCCGAATTCAGCGCAAATCTCCTCTTCCAGATAGAGCCTGCGCTTCTTTTCATGAACGCGTTCCCTCATTGCGCTTTCAAAGTCCATCGCATTCTCAACAGCAATCGCTACGCTCCGGGCGACCTGTTCCAGAAAGGCGACCTCTTCTTCAGAGAAGGCTCTCTCCGAGCGGCTGAACGCTCCGAGCACACCAACTGCTCCTCTTCGTCCGATGAGAGGCAGTTCACATGCAGACTTCAAACCCTCCGCCATCACTTGCTCAAAAAAGCCTCGCCCTTCGCGGTTGCCAAAGCTCTCAGGGTCATTGCGCAAATCTTCGAGCCGATGGATATGTTGCTTCTCGCCGCTTAGAAATGCCTTGCCGCAGGTCGACCCTTTGAGGGGAACCATCGTGCCATCGCGGATGGCGCCCCGGCCCTCGGGATTGTAGAGAGTCGTTACACGCAGGTTCGCGCTCTTTGCATCTGGCAGAAGCAGGGCACAAAGGTCGCAGCGAGTTACGCGCAACAGATCGGTGGACAGGGTCTCCACCAGGCGGCGCATGTCCAGCTTCGAGGTCATGCTGTTTGTGATTTCCAGAAGAAGCCGAAGCCGATCGCGCTCCACACGCAATCTCTGCTCGTTCAGGCCACGCTCAATTGCGATTCCGGCGATGTGACTGGCGTATTCAATCAATTGCAAATCGACAAAGCCGGGACTGCGCGGCTCGCGATAATGAATGGCAAACGTTCCCAGAACTTTTCCATCGCAGGTGAACAGGGGCCGCGACCAGACGGCCCGTATGGCATAAGGCGCCAGCCGGTGACGATAAACATCCCAGATCGGATCTGAGAGGATGTCGGTCACATAGACGGGTTCTCGCCGATAAACGGCGGTCCCGCAGGATCCGCCTTGCGGACCAACGAGCATTGATCCTACTTCAGTGATGAATCCGGGAAGGCTGGGTGCAGCCACGCAATGAAGCTGGCTTCCGCTTTCGTCCGGAAGCCAGATGGTGCAGAGTGTGCGGTCGTCCCGAGACTCGACCAGCTGAGCAATGATGGCGAGCACCTCAGCCAGCGGAGCGCCTGCAAAGATCAACTGCAAAATGCCAAGCACGGATTCGGAGGAAAACATCGCGGGATGGCTTGGCACACCGTTTGCGCTCGCCATTAGCGGTGTCGGGGATTGTACTGCGGAGTCCATCGTCTCTCCTTTCTTAAACTGCTCCGGAAAAGGAGAAGGTGCCATTCGCGCGAAAGGCCTGCCATTAGTGTCCACTTATAAAACAACACTTGTCAATCTATCTTTTGCCGGTTACAGTGTGTCGATATTGAGAGCGAGAGCAAATCGATGAGCCCGAAACGATCTGCAAAACCCCGCGCCCTGTTTTTGGCAGGCCATCCGGCCCTGGATCTTCTGAATACTCTACCGAGAGTGAACGACCGGCTCGTGGATCGATTGCAAACCGATGAGGATGTTCTTTTGTGGCTCGAACAAGCTGGAATTCCTTCATCCACAACCAACAAACCCGAACCCCTGGAGCTTCTGCATGCCGCAAGAGCGCTACGTGACGGCATTCGATCCCTTGTACGAAAAAGGAAGAAGGGAAAGCGGGGAGATCCTTCCATCCTCAATCGGTTTCTCGCGGCTGGCCCGAGTTACCCAAAGCTGGTTTGGAACAAGCGAAATAAATTGAAAGTTGACATCGTGAGGCCGCAAAAGACAGCCGAGGCAATTCTGGCGCCCGTAGCCGAAGCCGCTGCCAATCTGCTGGCGACCGCTGACTTCGATCTCGTAAAGCGCTGTGAAGATGAGGCCTGCGTGCTGTGGTTCCTGGACCAGACAAAATCGCACAATCGGCGCTGGTGCAGCATGGAACTGTGCGGAAACCGGCACAAAGTGGCCGCCTATCGAGAGCGCCTTCGCGATTAACGATGGCATCCACTGCAGTCAGAGTGGGCTGGATCACCTCAGATTGGCCTCAGATTCGCTTCGACCGTCGACCGATGGGCTTTTGTCCGCTTCAAATCCCGCGCCGCAGAGATCCTCCGTCGTGCCCGATGCAGCCGCGTTTTCACAGCCGCCTCTGAGATGCTCAGCGCAGCGCCGATTTCCTTGATCGACCATCCTCGAGTCATCTGGATCTGCAGCGGAGTCCGCAGCTGCGGATGGAGATTGCAAATGGCGCGCTCCATGTTCGAGTGCAACTGGCGCAATTGGTAGATCTGCTCGGGGTCTGGGGCTGAATCCTTGACTTCGAAACAGACAGGCTCAACCCCGCCGTCGGGATGAGGATCGAAGAGCACCTCCGGACGCGCCCGGCGCTTGCGAAGCATCATGAGGGCTGAATTGATGGCGATCCGCGTCAGCCACGAGTAGATATTAGAGCGACCTTCGAAGGTGTGGAGCGCCAGATGTGCGCGCAGGAATGTGTCCTGCAGTGCATCCTCGGCATCTTCCCGGTTCCTAGTGATGGCAATAATCGTTTTGAAGAGGCGCCGGGAATAGATTGCGTGGAGTTCTGCAAATGCCCTGGCCGATCCCCCCTGTGCTGCTGTCACAAGTTCATCGTTTCGCGGCATCGCCGGTTCTGCAAAATGCATGTCATAACACGTGGCTCGACTGGCAGTACTCATAACGGACCTCCGTGGGGAAACGGAAACGGTTCCGGTGGATGTTTCCGCGCCAGTCATCCGCTGATCGGCGCGCTGGGGATGTTGCTTCGCAATTCTCATTGAGGAGAACTGGCTGGGTCTGGACCAAGTTGTAAGTGCGGCCGGAGCAGGAGAAGCGGGCCGAGAGCTCAACCAAGGGACCGTCTAAAACAAAACCAGCTTGACTTGTGTCGAAGGTGCAAGGACCCTGGAACACTGGTTTCTCCACAGGCCACGCTGGCTCTGGCACCGATATTGCGTAGCGTATCCGGCGCCTTCGTTCATGCCGTCGTATAAACTCATTGTCGCTGTACGCTGATTTGTCCGCAACCCACTCTAGAGCGAAATGCATATCCCTCGTTCGAGTAATCGATATGCGAATATCGCGTGAATGGAGGGGTGTCGCACGAGCTGAGAGTGGTGCTGCGAGGTGCCGGTCAGCGGTCGGGGAGATCAAGGCGTTGACGGCCGAAGATCGCAGCGTCGATAGAGTAGGCGCCCGGGCCCAGCATCGAAACCGCGATGCCAATCGCCATCAGGCAAATCAAGGTCCGCAGATCATTGGCCCCTTGCAGGAAAAGTGGAATCTCTGCGATAGCCGAGACTACACCGGCGATGGGGGTCCACAGCCCCGCCAGAAGAAAGGCCGCGATAACCGCAGAGCCGACCAGAAGGAGCCCCGTCACATGATGGACATTTCCAAGCCAGCAGGTGATGCAGCTATGCAGCAGGAGCGTTCCGCCCGTGACTCGAAGAAGCAGGAGCGCTCCGCCTGGCCAGCCGCTCGGAAACATGGAAAAGAGCCGTTGCAGGTGTGCACCTTCGCTGAGGTGCAATGTACACAACATTCTTCAAATTCCTAATACCAAAAAGGGGAGAGGGCGCCTAATCCTTTCGAGTAATCAGAGGTCGATGATGCCACGCTTCAGCGCGATCGTCACAGCATGAGTTCTGTCGCTCGCGCCGAGTTTGGAAAGGATGCTTCTCACATGCGCCTTTACGGTATCTTCCGTAATGTTCAAGCGATCGGCGATCAGCTTGTTGGCATTTCCCTGTGCGATCAGTTGCAGCACTTCAATCTCGCGCGCCGTGATCAAGCTGTCGGCTGCATACTCTGCTACCTGGCTGGCTACTTCAGGTGAAACGCGCTTCTTGCCGGAGTAAACGGCGCGGATCGTTTCCAGCAGCTCTTTGCGTAAGAGCCCTTTCAGAAGATAGCCCTGCGCGCCGGCCTTGAGAGCCCGGACAATCTGCGCATCCCCGCTGTACGTGGTCAAGACGATGATCTTGGCATCGGGAAACTCGGCGATGATGCGTGTAATGGCTTCCATGCCGTTCATATCTGCCATGCGCAGATCCATCAGGGTTACATCGGGCCGGTGCTTGCGGAACACTTCGATTGCTTCGCGGCCGTTCGAGGCTTCGGCGATCACGGCCATGTCGGTCTGCGTTCCAACCAGCGATGCGATACCATCGCGCAACAGCGGATGATCGTCAACGGTGAGAATCCGGATGGGGTGGGGATCAGTGGACATCTTTGTCGAACCTCTTTCTGAGAGCAGGGAAACCATTCTTTGCTTTGAACTCGTAGTAAGCGACCCGGCCGGGCACCGTCAGGTCCAGCTCAGTACCTGCACCGGGCTTGCTCCACACCTCAAGTGTCGCGCCTAGCTGGGCCGCACGTTCCTTCAGGCCGATCAAGCCCCAGTGGCCCAGGCGATGGCCATTCTTGAGGATCTGGGGATCAATGCCCATTCCATCATCGCGAAACCGCATACGCAGATGTGCTTCGCCAAATGTAATCTCCGCTTCGATGCGGCGGGCGCTCGCGTGTTGAAAGGCATTGCGTAGAGACTCCTGCGCGATGCGAAGAACCTCGACGTTCACTCGCGGATTCAGATTTTTCGGTGCGCCTTCCGTCAGAGTTGCGTACTCCGGCTGAGGATGGCCTTCCTGCGAATATTCCTGCGCCATCTGGTCCATCATGCTCTTGATCGCCTTCGCCAGGTTCGGCGTGAGCGAAGGAGCCGAGCGGATATTCTGGATCGCGTCGCGGCTCTCGGTAAGCGCGTTGTCCGCTCGATCGAGGGCTTCCTCAAGCACGCGCTTGGCCTCAGCGGGTCGTGTGGGCAACATGTTATTCACAGTCTGGAAGCGCAGCATGAGCCCCTGGAAGCTTTGCAACAGCGTGTCATGCAGCTCCTGCGCGATGCGCGTCCGTTCCGAGAGCCGCTCCTGAAAGCGGGCATTCATCTGTTGTGAAAGCCGGATGCTTCTCAATCGGCTGAAGAGCAGAATCAGAAGAACGGTGGTCAGTATGGCGCTAGTGCGAAACCACCAGGTCTGCCAATAAGCGGGCTCAATCGCGAAAGCATCCACCGTTTCGGGGCTGTTCCACAGCCGGCCCTCGCGTGAAGCAATCACGCGGAAGCGGTATTGGCCCGGTGCGAGATTGTGATAGCTCACTTGCCGCCACTCGACCGTATCGCTCCAATAGGGGTCTGCGCCCTCCAATCGGTAGCGAAAGCGGATGCGGTCGGGCGCAAATAGAGAATCGCTCTCGTAGTGGAAGGTCATGCTGCGCGTCCCGGCCGGTACCTCGTGTGATTCGCCCAGGTTGATGGTTTTGCCGTTTGCGGAAACCGAATCAATACGCACCACGATGGGAAGCGAATCGCGAGCCGACAGCATGGGCTCTCCCGATGCGATACCGCGGCTGAGTGCGACCCATACTTTCCCCGCGGGGTCTGTCACCAGCGATCTGTCGCGGCGAACAGCTTCAATACCCGCCAAGCCGTCCGACATTCCATAGCTTTCGACATCCGCCAGGTGCACGGAATCTGCCAGCAAGGCTTCGCGATTCACGCGCAACATATGATAGGCAGTCGAAATCCACAAATACCCAAGATGATCCTCGGCGATGCCGAGCATCTGTTCGCGCAGCGAATTCGGCAGATTGTGAAGTACCGTCATGTGCTCGCCCGACAGATAGGTGATGCTGGCATCGCTCACAATCCAAACCACTCCCTGCGCATCGGCGAAACAAAAGCTCACGCCTGGTGGGGACGAAGCATTGTCTGTATTCCAATGCGTCCAGCTACGGGCATGAAACTCTTCCAGTCCCATGGGAGTCGCAACCCAGATAGCGCCGTCGGGACTCTCGGCAATCGAATTCACCGCGTTCGATTCCAGCCCGTTGCTCGTGGAATACGTTTTGAAACCGGAGGGCCCAAGAACCGACACGCCGCCGCTCACCGTTCCTGCCCAGACCGTTCCATTCGAGCTTCGGTGCACGGCATACACACTGTTCTGTGCAAGGCCATCGCGCGTTGTGTAGGTCCGGGTTGCGAGCGTGTCACCTCGGCGCACGATGCGAGTGAGTCCGCCGCGTTGCCGGCCAACCCAGATCTCTCCATCGCCGCCATCGATCGAGTAGACCACATCGCGATCGAGACCATCCTGGTGCACCTGTCTCAGCTCGCCACCTGCGTACCAGTAAAGCCCTCCCGAGAGCGGCGCGAACCAGACTGCTCCCTGTGTGTCCGCAAAGATGGGGCCAATCGGCGCGGCGGGAAACCCTACTGCGGCCGAATAGGTTGTGAAGACACCGTCCTGTAGTCGCTCCAATCCTCCGGAGCCACCGAACCAGAGATTTCCTTCGCCGTCGGCAAAGGCGGCATTCACAGCGCCATCGCCTGCCGCACCGCTGCGGAAAGTCACATCGCCGGCGGCAGTAATCCGCAGCACTCCTTTCGAGGTGCTCGCCCAGATGCATCCGGAATCCCAAAACAGCGCCACAACCTGGAGCCGACGCGTCCAACTCGGAAGAGGATCATTGAAATGCCCGTCCGAGGTGAGGAATCGAACGCCATGATCGGTTCCCACCCAAAGGCCTCCGTTGCTCGCCGGAAGCAGGGCATTGATGGTCGTGTCATCCGGGACAGAGGCAGCCTTGACGACGCGTCCCTGTTGCAGCATGAAGAGACCCGCGTCCTTCGTTCCAGCCCAGACCCTTCCGTCGCGTGACTCGGCAAGCGCGGTGACGGTGGCTGGTATCTCGTCGCTGCCGCCGATCGCCTGCAGCTTGCCGCCTTCCCCTCGCAGCGTCGAGTTCCCGATGCCCGAAAGGAGAATATTGTATCCGCGGTCGAGAGACATCGCGCTGAAAGTCATCTGCTGAACGTTAAGCGCTTCGAACGCGTCACTGAAATGACCGTCACGATAGAGGAGCAGGTGCGAGCCATCCAGAAGGATCCACAGCACACCTTGTGCATCGAGCGCCAGGCCACGCACCGGGCCGATCGCCGGCATATCCGGAAGCGGCTGCTGGATCAGGTCGAACGTATATCCATCAAAGCGCACCAGTCCGCGATCCGTGCCAATCCACAGATAGCCGTCATTCGACCTGCAAATTGCATAGATCGTGCCGCCGGGAAAGCCCTGTTCAGGTCCCCAATACTGATGCACAAATTGAGACAGCGACCGGGTAGGATCGAGTGCCGGCGCCGGCTTGGACAGACAGGCGAGCGAGAGAACCGTCACAACCACGCAGAGGGAAAAACGCGACGGCGTTGAGTTCCTACGGTAAGTACTCGAACTTCTCAATGACAACCTCGGAAGGTTGTTGCGATGGATTCCTCGAATGGTGGAACTCGTACAAGTTCATATGGACCGTTTCGCTTGCGGGCGCGGGGATGCCGGATGTGAAGACGTGTTCGCCTACCGGACGCGCTTCGGCACCGCCGTTCTGCCCCGGAAATGACTTGAAGGTTGCCTTTCCCGGCTCCCATCGAAATGTATGCGTGACCACACCGGGAGGCGCTTCGAAGCGGAAGAGGTTCTCAGCCACATAGAACGGCTGAACCACATACTGCGCGTCTTTATTTTTCGGATTTCCCCAGCGGCTCAGCTCGATGTCGAGCTCGTTGCGGAAATCTTCCGAGTGAAGGTCATCCCACGTATAAAACCCCACCACTGCCGATGGATTCAGGCGTGCGGAGTCCTGGATGACGAATCGGTAGGTGCCATAGCCGAGGCTCCGTGTAAGGTTCACTTCTGCGCATGCCCATTTGCCATTGCGGTTTGCCATGCGCAGGTGCAGATACCCACTGCTGTCGACCCACGCATTGTCCGGATCGTAGTCGTTCGGTTCGCCCCCGCGGTCACTGCCGGCTGCACGCGCAAGCCAATCGTAGCCGCTGAAATGGAGCTTCTTTTGAACGATGGGAGTCACCACCCTGCCTTTGACGACCGCGATTGCGGCGACGCCGTTGCCGATCTCCGGAAGAGCGCTGATGCGCGATGCGGGATGATAGCCCGGATTCACCAGCAGGGCAGCGTAATCGATGCCGAGATGCGTCGAGTTGCTCCAGCTGCCATCGGGCAGAATCTTCGTTAAAGGCTGGTTGGCAAACGGCTGTACATACCAGATGCCGCTATGCGCATAGAGAACGATCTGCTGACCCGGCTGTGCCCCGCGTACGGATCCTCCCAGAATGTCGAGCTTCTGTGGACCGCCAGGATCCGCCGGCGGAACGCGCGTGATCTGTATCTCCGGGCGCGACCCCTGCCGTGGACCACAGCCGGCCGCGAGGAGGGCAATGGCCAGAATGACAGCAGGTCGCATCATCCGCGCCGCGGGGATGTTTTCTGGGTCGTTCATTTGCGTACGCGCTGGCTTGCATCCTCCTGCGCAACCTTCTAGAGACAAGACGGCAGGAGGCGGGGAATCATTTCGTAAAATCATCGTACACCGCCCAAAGGGCCTGCCAGATCAATGAGAGGAACTGGCTAGAACTCTTTGGCCTGCGCTCATCCGCAAATCGCCGGATTCGTATTGTCTTCGCGGCGCGATGTCGGCCCTAAGCTGAACTGCTCACCGCGGTCTAAAAACAATCAAACCCCAAAATAATCAGACCCCAAAAATAATCAAACTGTGGCCGGGAAAATGCATCCTTTCAATATGGGAGATGGACGTACCGTCACCGAGACGTCCATCCAGCTTCGGCACGTCGCCCCCGGGTCCGGCAAGCCCTACGCTGCAGTCAGAGCGCATCCCGGTCCGTCGGCCGCTGGTCTTTATGCCCCCTCCCGCGTCATACTCTACGAAGACGAGACCGGCGGCTCACTCTTCGCGTACGACGAGCCGTCAAACCCTTTCGGCCAGTTCAACGATGAACAGGTTGCGGCGGTCGCTCGCGGCCTGCATGCCGCGCTGGAGCGCGCCCTGCGGCAAGCTTTGGAGGCCGCCTAATCTGCAACCTCACCCCCGGTTCAGGATTCTTATCAGAAGGCTCGCGTTATCGAGTGTCGGCGCCGCGCGGGTTGCAAACGCGATGCGTCAATCGTCTTGATTTTCTGCCTCAGACGGCCGGGGGAACTCAGCAAGCCCGGTCTGAAATCTCAGCTTCCCACAGGAGTCACATAGCATGCAGCTTGGAATGATCGGTCTTGGAAGAATGGGCGCCAACATGGTACGGCGCCTGTTGCGTGGCGGCCATCAATGCGTGGTCTTTGATGTTTCGCCGAAAGCCGTGGAAGAACTGACCGCTGACAAAGCGACCGGAAGCAGTTCCTTCAGTGATTTGGTCAGCAAAATGGCAGGGCCGCGGGCCATCTGGCTCATGGTGCCAGCAGCGGTCGTGGACCATACCATCGCTGATCTTCTGCCGCATCTTCAGCCGGGAGATATCGTGATCGACGGCGGCAACTCCTGGTATGGAGACGACATCCGCAGAGCGAAGGAACTGGCCAAGAAGCAGGTTCATTACGTGGACGTAGGCACCAGTGGAGGCGTCTGGGGCCTGGAGCGTGGCTATTGCATGATGATTGGCGGCGAACCGGACGTCGTGAAACACCTCGATCCGATCTTTGATACGCTGGCGCCGGGGATGGGCGATATCGTGCGCACCCCAGGTCGCGAGTCGATCAAGGGCACCGCGGAACACGGCTATCTGCATTGCGGACCCAACGGCGCCGGGCACTTCGTCAAAATGGTGCACAACGGCATCGAGTACGGCATCATGGCCGCCTACGCGGAAGGACTGGGTATCTTGCGCGATGCCAACGTGGGCAAGCAGCAGCACGCTACCGACGCCGAGACCACGCCCTTACGTCGTCCGGAGCTTTATCAGTACGACCTGAACATACGGGATGTCGCCGAGGTATGGCGCCGCGGCAGCGTGATCGCGTCCTGGCTGCTGGACCTGACCGCTGCGAGCCTGGTCAAGGATCCCGATCTGGCAGAATTCTCCGGTCACGTCTCAGACTCCGGCGAGGGCCGCTGGACCATCAAGGCAGCCATTGACGAAGCGGTTCCCGTGCCGGTGCTTTCCGCGGCACTCTACCAGCGCTTCTCCTCGCGCGGCGAGTCGGATTACCAGGACAAACTGCTGTCGGCGATGCGCTTCGCCTTCGGTGGGCATCTCGAAAAATCGGCGCCCAAATAATGGGCTGCAAAAAAGAGAGGTACTCATGAGCATCCCCCAGTCCGATGCGCTCGTGTTTTTCGGCGCCACCGGCGACCTGGCGTACAAGAAAATCTTCCCTGCGCTGCAGGCCATGATCCGGCGCGGTCATCTGGATGTGCCAATCGTGGGCGTGGCCAAATCGGGATGGAATCTCGACAACCTTCGTGCGCGCGCGAAAGACAGCTTGGAAAAGCACGGAGGACTCGATCCCCAGGCCTTCGACAAGTTGATGAGCCTGTTGCGTTACGTCGACGGCGATTACCAGGATGCCGCAACCTTCCTGGCGATTCGCCAGCAGCTCGGCTCGGCGCAGCGGCCTACTCACTACCTAGCCATTCCGCCCGTCCTGTTCGAAACCGTGATCAATCAACTCGCCCAGGCGGGATGCGTTGCCGCACCAGGCTGCGCGGGCGGTGCACGCGTGGTGGTCGAGAAACCATTCGGCCACGATCTCGCCTCAGCTCAGGAACTCAACCGGATTCTGCACACTGTCTTCTCCGAGTCGGCGATCTTTCGCATCGATCACTATCTCGGCAAGCAGCCGGTCAACAACGTCGTGGTCTTCCGGTTTGCCAATGCGCTGATGGAGCCATTCTGGAACCGGCACTACATCGAAAGCGTGCAGATCACCATGGCGGAAAACTTCGGCGTGGAAGGCCGGGGTGGATTTTACGATCAAACCGGCGCCATCCGCGATGTGATCCAGAACCATCTCTTCCAGATCCTGTGCAATCTCGCCATGGAGCCCCCGGTTCGTCTCGACAGCGAAACCATCCGCGACGAGAAGGTCAAGGTTCTCAAAGCGATTCCTCCGCTCGACGAAAAGAATCTCGTGCGCGGGCAGTTCCGCGGATATTGCCAGGAGAAAGGCGTAGATCCCCATTCGCAGACCGAGACCTTCGCCGCGTTGCAACTGGAAGTCGAGTCGTGGCGGTGGCGCGGCGTACCGTTTTACATCCGCGCGGGCAAGAACCTGCCTGTCACCTGCACTGAGGTGCTCGCCCGCTTCCGCGAACCTCCCACCGTCTTTCAGGGCCACTCCGCAGAGCGAAACTATCTCCGCTTCCGCATCAGCCCGGAGATGGCGATCGCCATGGGAGCCACGGTGATGTCGCCGGACGAGTCAATGGAAGGCCGTCCCGTGGAGATGATCGCCAGCCGCCGCCCGAATCCCGAGGAGATGGAAGCCTACGAACGCCTCCTGGGCGACGCGATGGCCGGCGACGCCAGCCACTTTGCCCGCCAGGACTACGTAGAAGAAGCCTGGCGCATCGTCGATCCCGTACTGAAGGCGAATACGGCGGTCAGCCCCTATGACAAGGGCACCTGGGGTCCGCCGCAGGTCGAGGAGCGGGTTTTGCCTCCGGAAGGCTGGTATAACCCGCCCGCCGAAGCGCGTACCCTCCGCGCCGCGCCCTAATCCTTCCTGCCGGGTGGAAGAGCTCTATTTCGGCTCCTTCTGCTCGGCAGGAGGCCCGCCCACCGACACTAATCCTTTATCCACCAGCACCGGTGGCTTCCTCCAGTGCGTCGCCTGCTCGAAGGCATAGGCCCACCCCAGCAGGTCGCCGTCATGCCAGGGCCGCGCGGCAATCTCCAGCCCGAAGGGAAGCCCGTTCGCATAGAATCCTGCCGGTACCACCACCGCCGGCACGCCGATCATATTCACCCAGCCGGTGTCGCTATGCGGCCCGCCGCTCAGCGCTCCATCCTGCGGCATCGTCTCATCCGGCGGCGGCATCTGCGCTGCTGGATACACGTAGCCGTCCAGATGCAGCCGGTCCAGCGTTGCGGTATAGATGTCCAGCGCGCGTTTGCGCGGCTCCAGTACATCGGCCTCGGCTTGCGGATCGTTCTCGAAGGTCGTCTGCTTCACCACCGGCCGCGTATCGTTCGGCACAGTTCCCGGCTTGTCTCCACCGATGATCGTTGGCGGCAGCGGCGCGCCGACCGCCTTCTCGTACTCCTCCGCCGAGTGGTATTCCGCGGGCCCATACGCGGCGAGAAATCTCTCCGTCCCCTCCTTGATGTAGGGCAGCGTGCCCACGCGCGATATGGTCGCCGCAAAATCCTCGCCGAGAATCGAATCGTCAAACACCACCGTCGCGCCCGCAGCCCGCAACGCGTCCACAGCACGCAGAAATGCCGCCCGCGTCTCCGGCTGCAACGGCACATGCGCCGCTTCGCGGTCCGCTGCCACTTGCGCATCGGTCTCGCTCGATGGACTGCCCTGGAACGGAATCCCCGCTCCGTCAAGAATGCAGGCCGGCACGCCAAACCGCTTGCCTTTGAGCGCGTCGGCGTGCAGATACTGCGTGTACGGTCCGGGCTGCGCCTTCGCCGCCGATCCAGTCGTCGCCGGATCAGCCCGATCTTCACCTGCCATCACACTGAGTGCAATCGCCGCGTCCGTCACGTCGCGCGCGATGGGCCCTGTATTGTCCAGCAGCCAGTCCAGCGGAGCAATCCCCGCAATGCTCACCAGCCCCCGCGTGGGAAACACGCCCACCACTGCGCTCGTCGAAGCCGGCATGCGGATCGAGTTGCCCGTGTCGGTGCCGTTACCCAGCAGCGCGAGATTCGCCGTCACTGCCGTCACCGTTCCGCCCGACGAGCCGCCCGGACTGAAGCGCACATCGTATGCGTTCCCCGTGCGCCCATACGCCGTGCTCCGGTTCGTATCGCTCGCCGCAAAGTCCGGCATATTCGTCTTGCCCAGGATCACCGCGCCCGCCGCGCGCAGCTTGGCAACGATCGTCGCATCGCGCGGCGCAACGAGCTCGTGCCCCGGGATCACGTATCCCTGCCATCCATCGCTGGTCACCAGCCCCTTCACGCTGGTGTTTTCTTTAATCACGATGGGTACGCCCCACAGCGGTTCGCGCGTAAACCCGCTTCCACCGGCCTGCGCCTCAGCATCTTCGCGCGCTGCCGTCGCCAGCGCTCCCCGCGCATCCACTTTTTCGAGCGCCGCATAGATGCCGTTGTACCGCCCGATGCGATTGAGGCACCACTGCACCACCTGCGTCACGGTGTATTTGTGCTCGCGGTACAGTGTCTCGAGCTGAGGAATCGCCACCTCCAGCAGATCCTTGTCGGCACGTGATTCCGCCGCGCTGGGCGTTTGCGCACGCGCTGCCACTCCGAGCGAAACCCACAGGACGGCGACAAGGACACACACTCTGCGGACGCTCATGAGTTGACGATTCCTTTTTCGGCGATACGAATCACTCTACCATCCACCGCGTTGCATCCCGGGATCACAGAGTTCAACCCGCTTGGGTGAATACAATTTGAATGCTATTTTTGGAAAACTGAAGAACTCATCGGGCGGAGGGGATGTTTTGCGGCGGAGGCTGTGGCTTGCGAGTGCCGGACTCTTCCTGTGCACGGTGCTCGTGCAAGCCGAGAGCGCGGCCGATCAGGCCCGCTGGAAGGCCGAAGCCGCGCGCGTCACGATTGTGCGCGACGACTGGGGCATCGCCCACGTGCACGGCCCGAGCG
>Ga0335073_10001245_pt1 | contig 33978 bp, 44 predicted proteins | sample Lox_Sample_22_FD_207093 | JGI IMG/M metagenome (GOLD analysis project Ga0335073, IMG submission 207093) | Soil microbial communities from Loxahatchee National Wildlife Refuge, Florida, United States - Lox_Sample_2.2 | ecosystem: Environmental > Terrestrial > Soil > Wetlands | place: USA... | reverse complement strand
CAGGCCTTCATTCCTGAGTTGCTCTCAAGCTTTTACCTCGAATCTCTTGTGCACGGGAATGCAACGAAGGAAGATGCCCTGAAGCTCACTCGAATTGTTCAAGAGAATCTTGGTGCTAAACTTATTGAATCTGGCAAGTTGGAAGGCGCAAGATCTTTGATCCTCCCTCCTGGTATTTCCTCTTCCAACTTTCAACCTTAGAACTTTTTGTTAACGCCTTAGCAATCAAAATCACGATCGTCGAGACCGTTCCGAACCCCGAAAACGTCAATTCAAGTATAGAATATTTCATGCAAGTTGGCTCTGTCACTGAAGCAAGAACCAGAGCATGTTTGAACTTGTTGTCGCAAATATCAAGAGAAAAGGCTTTCGATTTTCTAAGAACAAAGTTACAGTTGGGATATTTGATTTGGAGTGGAGTTCGAGGGACAATCTCCACCGAAGGGTACACATCTTTTTGACAATAGTTCTCACTAACAGATATCGTATTATAATTCAAAGCGAGAAACCCCCTGCTTATCTCGAAGAAAAGATTGAAGTATTCCTGGATTTATTGAGGGAAGGCATTGTCGAAATGACTACAGTGGACTATGCATCACATGTTTCAAGCCTAGTACTTTCTCTAAGTGAGGCACCAAAGTATCTTGGAAAGGAAACGTACAGGTACTGGTCACACATCGACAGTGGATTCTACGACTTTAAGCGACGTACTTCAACCTGTTTACTGTTTTTCTGACCATATCTCTAGTTGACACTGACATCGAAAACATCCAAAATATCACTAAGGAGGAGCTTTTAACATTCTACGATAAATACATACATCCATCGTCACCACATCGCAGCGTCCTCTCAGTCCACGTCAAATCGCAGATTGAATCTAGTCTTCCCGGCTTTGCAGAACAGCTGGCTGAAGGTGTGAGAATCTTCATTGCAAATGAAGGATACGATGTCCCTCCCTCCGAAGTGACAGAAGCAATTGAGGGAGATTTGAGTCAGCTCCCTCAACGACTTTTTGCCCTCATTATTAAACACGGATACGACCAGGCGCGTGCTCTACAGTCTCTTGAGAAGGGGGCAGAAATGTTCAAAGCGCAGACGGAAGTGAGTGGAGAAATAAATGGCCAAGTCAATCATAAGCCGGAAGGATTAAGAGAAACCAAGATTCAAGATTTGAAGGCGTTCCGAAAGACGTTGAAGCTCGACGAAAAGCCATCGCCAGTTCAACCCTTGGAAATATATTATGAAAGTCAATCCCCGCGGCTTTGAAGAGATTTGAAGGATGATGACTGTCCGTTGATAGAGTCGACAGCATATTTCGTAGATAATATTTTCACATGATCGATAATTTCCCTTAATATATTATTCTGTCGAACGTTGGATCTCAGAATTTGTTTGCGGATGGATTCTAAGCCGTTTCGCTACGATCCTCAATTAAGTTGGCCAATTTCGGAAGCCATCCACCCTATTGGCTGCTTCCCCATACTAAAGGATTTTAACTACTTTTTCATTCTTCTTCGTCTAAATCCTCCGAATCAAGTGGATCTACGACGGTCGACCTCACGGAATCATGAAGGTTTGGGTTGCTGACGAGCTTGGGAAGATAAAATCATGCGTGCTCGAGGATAAACTGGGAGACGGGAATCCGCTGTCTTCTGAACTAACTCCTCTTCATAGCAGTGACCAACATGACCGAGGCGATTATGTGCAGATCCTGGCACATGCAAAATGGCCCAAGTCGGACAAGGTACGGGTGAATTTGGCGCATCTGCATACTGTTATCTCGTATACTGATTCTATTGATTAGCCTGCTGTAGCTATTGCTCGCAAAGGCGGTTTGATGCAGATACTGGATGCTGCCACTGGCGACATGCTCTGGAATCGAGTAGATACTCGTATAGAGTCAGAGGATCCCTTTGTGGGTCTCGAAGAGAGAGATGGACGTCTTTTCTGGTGTACGAATCGTGGCTTCATCGGATTTACCGCTCTTTCTATCTACGATTCTCCAGACTCCGAAAATCCCATTGCGTCCACCGAACCGATTGCACTGGAGATCTCTCCAGACCTTGTAATATTCCTTGCTAAGAGCATTTTTTCTAACCCTCTACAGAGAATTGAAAAGAAGGACGACGGCGGAATTTCGAAAGCTCGATGCCATCCTCGGTTTCCCAATATCTTTGCCTTTGGTGGAAAAGACGTCAACCTAGAAATTTGGGGAGCAGAGCCGGACCCATTTGGCAATGAGTCATACTCTTTGACAAAAATATGGGGTGCGAAGAACGTTGGCAATGACGAATACAACTTGCAGCAACCGGTGTGGATTTCAGACCTCCAGTTTCTGGACCAACAGCAGTGGTCAGCCGATCGTGGCTATTTATTAGCAGTCTGTACTAGATTTCGCCAAGTACACTCCTTTAACAAGGCTGCTGATCAAGTAGGTCCGCCTCTATAGTACTAAACAATCACAAAAACCAGTACTCAATGTCGAGATAGGCTCGTCTCCATTTGTCTCATTGGTTCTGGGGGCAAACGCGGGGTATGTAATAGTTAATGCGCTGTTGACGGTGTCCAGGGAGGTGATTTTGGCAGATTCTCATGGCAAGGTTATATCATTCTCTCTCGCTAAAGGAGTCGCGAATGGGGACTTCACTGGGCCAACAGGAAGTATTCTCTCACTTGATGTGCACAGGCCTTTTGGGGCAAATGGGATTCTCGCTTGCGTTGGACTTGACCGGATTTTATGGATTTTAGACTTAAAAACCCGATCAATGCTGGGGAAAGTCGATTGCAAGACTAAGATGACCAGCGTTTTGATCATAGATGGGTCGCTGGAGCCATCCAACTCCGGTACAGTGGCCAAGCGGAAAAGGCAGTCTACATCAGTTTCACCCGCAGCTAGCGATGATGAAGACGGCCGTCTGTGGGCAACAATACCCGAAATATCGGATGAAGGTGGTGGCAAAAGAAGGCGGAGCGGCCCAAAGGTTTAGCAAGGTTTAGAACGTTAAGAATGTGTATATAACGGTTTCTCTTGGCATTTGGCGACAATAGAATGGGACCAGTGATCTGAATACGAGCAGATCATGCTATATTGGTATTTACATATTTTTTTCTCTTCCATCCGCCCTATGCTGCACCTTCTCTATTGGGAAATCCAATATTGATTTCTTCCTTCGCGAGAACACGATCCAGTAACATCTCTTTTTCAGTCCAGTTCTGCCATCGATGAGCTTCCGCTTCTTGCAGTTCCTTGCGGAGATTTTCGTTGCGTTCTGTTGCCCATCTGAACTTGCGCTTGAGATATCGATACCGATCGACGTCGGAATAAATTGACATTTCACTGCTGTCGACCTGGTATCTGGGATCATTTTCATCGTCGTCTTGGCCATTTTCAGTATAAGAAGGCGATCTCCGACGCTTGCTCTTGTGATCCACAACCACTGGAGCCTTCACAGGAGGTTCTGGAGGCTTGCCAGTCTCTATTTCATGAACGGTGCGCATGTGCTTTGCAAGGGCATCCGACCTTGTGAAGGATTTGTCGCATTCTAGTCATGAGTAAATCTGAAGAGTCTTCAAAAGACTCATACCTGGAACATTACAGTAAAACGGCTTCTCGCCAGTGTGCGACCGTAGGTGAGCAACCAGAGCGAATCGAGAGGTTTGCGTTATGCCCCGTCTTGGACAGTCTTCCCATTCGCAGGTGTAGCGAGGACGCCGAGTTCCTATGTGATCTGTCACAGGATTAGCTTATTGAATAAAAGATTGGGTAAGAGGCGAATGTACAGTCATGTACGTGTCTTACGAGAGCATCAAGAGTGCGTAGGTCTCTGTTGCAATTATTCCACCGACAAATAGTAACAGCGTCTGCATCTTCTTCTGCGCCGGGGGTTCCAGGAAGAGAACCAGACGTATCTGAGCTGATGCCACCGTCGTCATCGTCCACGTGCGTCTCTTCTTGTATTTCTAATTCATGGTCTTCAAGCGGGGGACTCTGAGATTCCGACATGTCAACTCCTCCTTGATTCAGCCAGCAACAGTAAACAGTAGCCGTTGTTTGTCGGCAGAGCGTTGAGAGAAAACGAAATTGCGATTTCAACCTGAAACTCCTTTTTGCGAGCAGTAATGTCACGTGCGCCAAAAAGAGACACACTGTTTGTCAGCAACGCGCAAGAGAAATGTCGATCGGTGGGCCCCTGGTGGGCCCCCGCGATCCCCTTTCCAACGCGACAGTTTTCCAATCTCATCCAATGGCTTCGCTAACTACACCTGCATTGACACGACGCATTGGCTGCGGAGTGGCGCTAATAAGCTTCTCTGGGAATGTTGGTGGTGTTGTCTTCGCGAATCGCCTCAGGAGAACTGTCTTTGGCAATGACCCCTCATCATCAGGGGGAGCCGTCAACCATCGGCCTCCTTGACAGCAGCTGGCGCTGACATCTCCAAATTCCATGAGCGTAAATACATTTTAAGCTCTTGAGGAATGCACTGCACTGTCCCTCGCTAAATTTATTAAACCAACAATCGTACCTTTCCTATATATGGATTGGCAAGGTTCAATCCTCAACACCTTCACCCCAACATCTCCAATCTATCCATTTTTACAACGACAATATGCGAGGCCTTCTCCTTCTCCTCGCTATCGGAGCAACTATTTGCAGTGCGGCTGTACTACCTCCCCTCCATTCTAAGTCGCTTCGACAACGGTCAGCCTTGCGAGAGCTCTACCAGTCAAAAAAACAAGCCGCACGACGATCGGTACAAAGCTGTGGTATTACGGTCCCGTTGAGTTTGGCCGACTCCGGCTTTTGCGGCAACATCTCCATCGGTTCACAGTCAGAGCCTGTTCTTACACTCTTCGATCTCAGAGCCTCGCAATTGTCTGCTCTTTCTCCCGACCTCGAATTTTGCAGTAGTTCTGGGGATTGTTCCCCCGTCAACAGCAACATCAATTCATATAATCCCAATCATTCCGACTCTGCCACAAATTTGACCGAGACGTTTGTAATTACAGTATCCAACTCCACATTCAGCGGTGTCCTTTATGAAGACTCCGTCGTGTTAGGAGGTATCTTTACTCTAGTTTATTTCTTCTGACTTATTCGTAGACCTGAATATTCCTAAGCAGACGTTCGGATACACCCGACAGATTCATTCTTCCCAGAGCCAAACCTCTCCTCCGCCATATTCTTTCGCCGCTGTAGCCGGTCTTTCGAGTTGCAACACAGGCAATGACGCTTCCGGAAGTCTAACCTCTTTGATCGAATCGTTGTCCAACGGTGGACACATCCAGTCGCCAGGGTTCTCTCTCTCAATGAATCCACAAACTTCCAGAGGCCAACTTCTCCTCGGTGCTGTGGACTCTAGCAAATACACTGCTCCTCTCTGTCTCTTTGATCTGCCACATCCGAACTCTTGGTATTCGATTTACCTCTCAAAAATATCATCTTCCTCTGTAAGTTCAGAAGGACTTCCGCAAATTGAAGTTCTTTTCGATACGTCCAGCGACTCGATAGTACTGCCCAGTTCTTGGAGTTCTGATGTCTCGAACGTCTTCGGAGGGCAAATCGATGAGAACTCCGATCTCTTGATTCCTTGTACTGCCTGCTCAATAGAGTCTAATGTGGACTTCCTCTTGGGCAACGGATTAACAATCTCCATCCCCATATCTTCATTTGTGGGCTCTGTAAGTGGAACAGATGGAATGTGCCAGTCTCCTTTCTCTTTCACTACTGGTAACCAATTCTCTCTCGGAACGTCATTCTTGAGATACATTTACCTAACGCTCAACTCCAATGCGACACAAGGGTCTGTAGCGCAAGCTAATTTCGATGTCACTCAGTCGAATCTTACCGCCATTACTCCAGGCAATCCTATTCCCAATGCCATCTTGTTCGAGATCCCTCCAAATAATGTCGCATCATCTAGTGCGCTTGCGAGCTCTACAGCGAGTGGAAGTTCCTCACATACGCAAGCTATTCTAGTAGCTACTGGAGATGTTGTTTCTCATGAAATAATTTCAACCGTCACATCAGCGGGCTCCGAAGTCATCATTTCGACTGTAGTATTTTCTACTCTTACTACAACCTCTGAGACAACAATTACTCTCACTTCGGCCCAAAGTCTATCGTCTGCCTCGGTCTCGACTAACATATCTGCCTTCTCATCCACTAGCTCTGTTTCGACTACAGTGTCCTCTACTCATCCTGATCTTCTTTTAATCTTTGGTCGAACCTCATCCTCAATTGCTACCTCGTCTTCATCTGATTCCACTGTTGCCTCGACCTCCTTGTCAGCAGCTTCTGCAGTGGTCTCGATCTCATCCGTATCGGGGTCAAGTGTTCTGTCATCTTCAACATCCAACAGCCTTATTTCCAGAACTGCAGAAACTGATCTCGTGTCGGGCTCCAAATCTAGCTCAATAGTCGTCACATCTTCAACAATTGTTACCTCTTCGACGGCCGGTACACTGTCGACCAGCACCTCGTCAACCACGAGTAGAGCTATCGCTGGTGCTGTCAATCTCGTTGCTCTGTCTGGCACATCTACACCTTTGAGTTCCAGCAGTCTGACGCCGACCTCCTCATCATTGTCCGGCACCTTGTCCAGCACCACTGATCCTTCCTTCACTGCTCCTATCTCGACGCCCCTCAGTCTTGCTAGTGGATCGAACAGCATACTTTCGACTAGCATCTCCGGAATTGTCGGCAGCAACTCGATTAGCCAAGCCAGAAATACTGATGCTTTCGACGTCCCAGTCACGTCTTCGCACTTGCTCGATGCCACCAGTACTCTTTCTCAACCGTCAGATCCGGTGAACGTGAACATCTTCATACAGAATTTTATCACGCTGACAACAACGCATCGCTATGCTCCCACTACAGACGACAATGTCGTAACTATTACAACTACTGACACGGTCACCACGACTGTTGGCTGCTCTACCGATCCGACCATTACCGAAACTGTCACAGCTGAAATTATCCAAGTTCTCATCGTTCCGTCACCTACACCATATTGGGATGACGATTGCACATGTACCAAGAGCGATATCACATACGTCGACCAGCAGAGCGTCACGAAGACCGTTTATGTCACACCAACAAGCGTTATCATCCTGCCGACTGCACACCCGAAACCAACAACCTGCGAGACTGACATTATTGTGCCAACCGAACAGCCAGTTCCGACAACTTGTGAAACCGCCACCATCTTGCCAACAAGTTGCGAAACGGCCACTATCTTGCCGACTCAACACCCTGAACCAACAAGCTGTGAGACCGACATCATTTGGCCAACCGAACAACCAACTCCAACAACTTGTGATACTGCTACTATCTGGCCCACTCAACAGCCTGTACAATCAAGTTGTGAATGTCCCGATTGTTACTACACAGTGAAAAAGACATGCACAATCACTGAGACATGCACAGCGACTGTCCTCCCTACAACGGCGCTACCGACTTGGACCAACTCGGGTCGACGAACGGTGGAGACTTGTCCTCTATTGCTACTATTGGTCCTCGGGACCTTGGTACTAGTGCTGTAGCGTGTTCTATGGACCGAGATGCGAGATATCAGGTTTGAATTGAGATACCAAGACAGTCATAAAGTTGCAAAAGGAGTTGTAAATAAAGATTTGGATATACGAACGTCGAGCAGATACGAACGTCTAGCAGAGAGATCTCGCGTTGAGGTTGGCGAGTAATGTCAATAGTCAAATTTATCGGGATTGATCCCTTAAGCCTAAATGTGTGACTTGGCAAGGAAAGAGAGATATCTTTGTTGACGATGTCGCCACAATGCTGGTCAAGATTCCTGAAAGCGAAAGATCCAATCCGCTCCGTATTGCAATTTCGCTTTTACAATAGGTCAGGACATTCAAGCACTTGCACGGGAGACCCAGATAAAAATGTTTTCCATTATTATATAGCACGAAATCTCAATCTCACACAATTCATTAATTCACTTTCGTTAGACTTGATTCGTTCCATTTGCTTTGCCGGCAGGAGGCGGATAAGTAGGGGCTTGGTAACCGGCTAGCTCATTAGTCGTGGCGAAGATTAATCGATAATACCTGCAGCTCCTGGTTGCGAGGCGTCAAAGTAAGCAGGCGCACGGGTTGCCGCATTGTTGCCATATTGCGGCTCCGTGCCGTAGTTATATTGACCCTGTGAATATTGATTAGGTCCAGATGGATAGTTATTCATGTTGTAAGAGTTTTGCCCTCCGGTATAACCATACTGCTGCTGCGACTGATTGTACGTCGGGACGGTCCATCCGGTATAACGATATGGGGCGCCTCCACGTTTAATGCGACGACGATTCACACAACTGAAATTAGATTGCCACGAAACAGCAGGAGTACTGTATCAACAAGCACATGAGCAGGAAGAACAGGATGATGGCACCGAGAAGGACCCATCGTCTGGAGGTTAGGAAAACGCAAAGTAAGACAATCTACCCCCACACATACTATAGGTTAGCGTACGTAAAACGGCATAGAGGGGTACCCAGTTATCGTTGGAGCTACAAGTTAGTTGGGAGAAAACAGAAGAGGCGGATACCAATAGCCATAGACATCGCAATACACGGCCATGTTCAGGATACTAGATTAGACAGACTCGATGAGCAGCCGCTAGATCTGGGAGGATTTTAAAGGTGTTTGCGTCAGGGATTAGATACACAGCCACGGCCCTTTGGGGTGGCAGTGTAACAATTACAAATATTTTGATAAATATTTATCTAAATAAATAAGGCACATGTATATAGCGCAGTACCGTGTGAGGTAAACTGGTACCAGTGCGCCATTTTTCGGAAAAACCTTGACCGGACTCAGAATTCATGCAAGCCTTTACGCTCCATCCGACGGACCGCACGATGCTTCGTAACGCAAGATTTAGAAGTCGCATACTGCCTACAGCACGTCAAAAGTGCCTGATGCTAGCCGGTATTTCATTCCGCTGGTAATTCTTCGTCTACATTGATTCTACACATCTCATTCAATTCTTGCTCGGCCCATGAAACGAAAACTATGTATAGCCATCCAGGTCGATACTATAGCCTACCAATACGTTTTACTTTCCATAGATCATTGATAACAAAACTCATGAATGTACAATGCCAACCGACCAGACTACCCCACTCTACGTTCCTATCCCCTTCTCCTCCCACTTTACCAGGATTCGATCTCTCGACGGCTTCTTTTCAAGTTCTCTTCCAAAGATTTCAGGAGATCTTCGACGCTCAATCCCATATAAGTCCTTTTCCTATTCTCAGTTCGGGCATGCACGACGCTCTCGTGAAACGCCTCTAATGTAATACTCATTTCAGCCAAGTTTCTTTTCACAGTATCAACGACGCTCAAGCTCGCTGCTGTAAGCTGTAGATCCTCGCTGAGCGTTCTCTGCTGCAGCTTTGTCAACTTGTCCCAGTTAAACGCTGCGGGTATATTCGCTTTCCACCATGGATGGTTTGCTTGCAGAGCAGCGCTTTGTGACGCAATGGCTCCTCTTTGTTTCAACACCTCTCCGCCCACTCGCTGAGCCAAGTCCAGCGCTTTGTCGGCGATTTCCCCGGTTATATGCACATGCTCCTGCAGATCTTTTAACTCCCTTTCAACCTCCTCGAGAAGTCGATCTCGAGATGCAACAACTTCTTCTGCGCTGTATTTGCCTTCCCAGGATCCTTCAAGCTTGATCCAAAGTTGTTCGTATAGATATAGGATATGATCCATGACACCCTTTCCCTTCACTTCGAGCTTCGTAACTGACTTTCCTAGTGCCCGGGATTCCGAGGCTAGAGAATAGAACTGGCGAGCAATATACGCTCGATCCGTCCAATTTGATAGATGCAGCGCTGCGTCCCCGACAGAATGAATATTAACCTGTAGTCAGCACGTCATAAAGATAAAGGTAGTACGGAGTCTAGAACTAGTCTATTTGAAGAGTTATTCAAATAATTCAGATTGTGAATGACAGTGAAAGCGTTGCGAACTTCCAAATCCGTCGCAAAAGTTGCATTTCGCATAACTTCTTCACCTTCGGTTTTATTTCGAAAGCATCCTATTCCAACATATGCACACCATAGAGCTGGTGTCTTGGTGACCAATATTCGAGCAGGAAACGACAAGATCGATGTTGTTGTGGTGATTACCGAGGGGATTGCCGAAAATATGTATCGAGGAAATATCACGTAGGATGCAAAAGCTAGAACAGAAAAGGCAATGATGAAAGGCAACAGATATATGGCGATCCAATGTAATCCCCATCGCATCGGTAACATCACCCATCCTATGCTCCGTTGCAGAATCTCCTTGACATAATTGAATCGCTCTTCAATACGAACTGCAGGATGATGATCTGTGGCGACAGTCGAGACACTCTGTCCGGATTGTTTTGCTTGAAATATGTCGAACCAGTGCTTATTGGCGTATGTGAGTCTCATGGGAGGGGTCGGTTCAACTAGTACGTTGGAAGGTTGATCAGGTCCGTTCAGGCGACCGCGTCGGCTTTTCCTCTTTCTTCGCTTGACTGAGCCGGGGTTATTTGACGGCGACTCTTGTAGAAGCGGAGTTACGAGGGGTGGCTCCTCTCCTTTTAGTTTCACCGGCGAGTCTGGCAGTGGCGCCGTCGACGTTGTGTTCGTACTCTCTTGTGAACAAGGGTGTTCGGTATGAAAAGACGGTGGTGTGCTTTGCTGAGCGTCTGTGGGACTGTTATTTCGAGACAATGCTTGCGGAGGGAAGCCTGGAGAGTTGTCGCGAGAGATAGGTTCTCGTTTCACGACGATGGAGTCCGAACTTTCTGTACCCATGGTACCGTTTTCCATGGCAGTCGCGCGTTGCGAATGTCGAAGTGATCTAATGTTTTGCTAGGATGTGTGGTAGAAGGGAAAGAGGCCCGTTCACTTTTTTGACCCGTCGCTGGGCTTCTCTTTTGAGCGGTGGGTTCGTCACACTGGCGACTAAGCTAACTGGATAATCCACGTTGAAAGGCTGGTATACCTCGTAATTTGTGGACGACGATTGGTTTGTCAGATCCTAGTTGGATTTTCATCACAGCTGCAGGAGATCATAGCGTCTGCAGCGGAGGGACGTGCGCCCTGATTGATCGCTCTTAATATCACTACACCAACATCAAGTACGAGAATAAAGAAGGCTGGATGTTTCCAGAGAAGAACTCCTTCCTTGGATTTCCTCGTACTCTTATCGCAGTACAACCAAAAATCAAAATTCAAAGCAAAGTAATAGACTCTAAGCAAACAACCTCCCATCTGCGACGCGTTGAGATTCGTCACCAATTTAGCCAATCTGTGTCAACGCGATCTTTTGACTTTATTTTCTTTGTCTTCGTGCAGCTGAATAACCGAACATCGGTTTACCAACGGTAAAGTGTTTTGAACCACCAGGACTTGCCCAATGGTTGAAACGTGATAAATAGGTAGTTGCCATGCTCCGCCAAATCCAATACTGGTTCGGGCGGAATTACTTGATAGGAGAATTCGAGCTACTGATATTTCCGTCTTCCGTCTCGGAACGATGGCCAATTTCTCTACTAAATCGAGCTATTGCAGAGCCACTCCATTAGAGAAGTGGTCAACCGTCTTTGAGCCACTTATCTCTAGAGGAAATCAAAATGTTCGCAACGGTGCCGAATTTCACCAGGAGGCTACGAATTTTGGTCCGCCACAAGCTTTCTGGTATGCCAACTGGCAATTGCAAAGACAACAGTGCATTACCATCATATATATAGCTATAATTGCACAGGAGACTACTGCAGATACTAGTAAAACAATTGCAACCCCCCTAAACTCCACTTCAGATATCAAAAACTCTTACTTAGTCCAAGAATATAGATACAATTTTACAAGTCAAAATAGATATATCCACAAGTCAAAGGGCCACCATTCCAACTAAACCACCAATCCAACTCTCCCTTCCCAGATATCATCGTTTACGTCCGCTGCAGAACTTTTGGCGACGTCCCAATCTTGAGATGTGGCACATTTACAATCGACGTCAAGCAAACACAGAGACGTACGTTGCAAAGGCGCTCAGACGATCATTTGGATCAAGGGAAATATCTGCCGCCTCTTTTTCCCCAGGGCGTCTCCTCTTGATATTCTTCTGTTGTGAAACGTTCGCCGCGGCAACGGACCTCGGGGTGGAAGCATTGTGCAGATCAGAATGAGCATGGCCCTTGTGTGTTCGATAATGTTGCCTACAAGGAGTCAGTAATGGCGCCACCAAAAAGATTCTCACATGCAGTTGTCTTGACGCGAAAATCGCTGCGAGCAGCCAGGTTCGGGACATTGAAAGTTCTTTTCCCCAGTGTGGATCCGGTTGTGTCGAGCGACATGGCCAGAAGTGGTGAAAGTTTTACCACACGTTGCACATTCGTATCGGCGCTTCGTCCCTTTTGAGCTTGTCGATTGCACACTGCCTCTCCGAGACGCCACAGAACCGATACTTCGTCGATGAGAGAAATCTGACCCAGAAGATGTAGATGATTTTCGAGATGGCGATCCTGGAAGGTCGTAATTAGGAAGAGTAAATGAGATCAAGTCATTGAGGGGTGGAAGACGAGGAGAGACTGCCGGGATCGACGGAGAAGTTGTAGCGGGAGAGCCACCTGGATAGCTGGCATGATGGTAAGATAGGTCCGAATCGGATGACTGGGAAGGAGAGGAAGGGAACTGATGCGAAGAGGAATAATGACCGAAATCAGGGAGATTGAATGGTGGTTCATCATCGTTTAGCAAGGACACTCGTCTGCCACGAGAATCGCATATAGCGAATCCGTCGAGAGGCAGGGGGGAAGGAACAGAGATGGAAGGTAATCGAACTGCCATAATCGCGAGCGGCTGCCAATAAACCGAAAAGCCAAGGGTGAGCCTTGATAATTACGAGGCAGATTTGAGGGAAATGATTTGGTTGACAACACGGCCAAGGTTGAGGACTAAGTGTCTTCCTTGATTGTTGTTTGTGTCTGAAGAGTGGGAGACGGGTGTGATGTCTGAATGGAAATAGGTGATGTAGGTGTGCAAGGAATCTGGGCGGTATGCGGGTTAATTATCTGTTTCGAAAATTTGCTTGGTGGGCGTTGTTCAGGGACCCGGGTGGTATCAACCCCATTTACGTCATTCCATTTCTTTCTCGACCACACATACGACATAAATCGGTAATGAATGGCAATCAGGCCCCCGCTGATTGGCGGCCATTTTCGACTTCCTTGACTGGTTTGCAGTGACGAATGTCTTCATTTCAATTCAAAATTTCAAATTTCAAAATGGGAATCCATTTACTTTTTTGCAATGATCATCGGCAGGGATTGCAACATCCCATGCCTCTTTTAAAGTTTCTCCATGGCAGTCAGTCCTTGTTTTGATAGGACACCCAGTTATCTTCCCCTTCTCAACCAGTAGCCTCTGCAATGAATGTTACAATATGTATCTGCATGATCGGCGCCCAGCCGTCCCCTCCCCATCGCCCGCTCCTTTTCCGCCTTTAGCGTCCCTTATGTGTTGAATGCACAATATCGATTAGACAGCATGAGAATCATGCTGTTGTCATCTTCTTAAGATCATTTAAGGCTCCAGGTCGAATAGCTGAACCCGGCTGAAGCGAAGTGGGAAGGCGATTGCCTTAAGCGGATCAATTATCATACCACTTAGGTGTCATTGGTACTAATCGAACAAGCTATGGCCTAAAAAGCATAAATAAAAGTTTTCCCTTTTTTCGAGGGACCACAAATGACGTCGATCGGAGCCAATCAAATCCTGCCACTTGATGGGGCCCCAACACGTCAAAAGGATTTTGCTGGTTCAGGTATTTACGGAGAATGTCCATCAATTGCCCCAGGATTCGTATCATAGGTTTGTTTCGGCTCACAGTTTCCGAAGTAGTAATTAGAATAACGTTAGTCAACCAGCATGCTGGCTTAGAGACCTCCGTTCCTGGTGAAGATTGAACAAATCTGAAACATCTCAGACTAATCTTTCTGTCTTCCATTTTCATTGACTCCACCGATAGCTCCGTTAGTTGGTTACCGATAAGCAACACTAGGTGGCGCACATTGAGGATATCTTGAAATGAATCTACTGTAGACTTATGCTACATGTAGTAGTAAGATCTAAAGGTTCCAGGGGCAGAGAACCGGATCGACCTCGGTCCGATGCCGGGAGATCTGCGTTAAGGTCACTTTATTTCACACCACCCTCGTAGATCCCTACACCCTCCCAATCATGACCAAGCTGAGTGGAATACTGCATGTATATTCTTTGGATGCTGGCGCTCTCACTGTTTTCGAAAGCGGTGACTGTTCATCGACTTCCTGCCTCCTCTTCATAGCAGGATTGACAGAGGTATCACCCCGACTTTCGGCTCCTGTTCTTGTCTTCAAATCGATGTACCGCAATGGCTAATCGGTGGGGCAGGGTTACATGGGGACGCCATACATCGCGAAGTTATCCTCCGAGCTGGAGAACGTAAATTGGAGTTTCTGTCAAATCCATATGAGGAGCAGCTATCTAGGTTACGGCACTGGCAGCTTACTGCGTGATAGCGAAGATATCACGGCATGCATCAAATATCTTCGGGATAATGGCAAGCAGCATATTTTTCTAATGGGCCATTCGACTGGAGCGCAAAATAGTCTCCACTACGTGACAGCGACTGCCAATAGTGACCCTGGATCTGTTGTTGATGGAGTGATTGTAGAACCCTTCTTTGCTGAGTCTTGACTTTTCTAGCTTCAGGCTCCTGTTAGCGACCGCGAATTCATAAGATCCAAACTAGGAGATGCTAAGTGGAGCCAATACATTACCCATGTCTCCAAGATGATTGAGGCTGGAAAATCGGACGAAATCGTTCCAAGAGAATATTCTAGACTCGTGGGCGGAGCTCCTTGTTCAGCGTACAGGTTCAACTCTCTTGCATTGCCAGGGGTATAGCTGCTTCGAGCCTTAGTATATACTGACTGTTGTAATTAGGGCGACGATGATTTTTTCTCGTCCGACTTACGAGAGGACCGTCTGCGGGAGATCTGGGGCAAGCAAGCTTGGAAGAACATTCCTGTCGCGGTACTGTATAGCAGCGAGGATCAATATGTGCCGAGCTTTGTCGACAAACATGCAATGGTACAGAGATGGGAAGCCATTTACAGGCACGGTCGCAATCCTGAAGCTGTCGCCGGTAGTATCTTTGAAGTTCTTCCTCATGCCAATCACGAATTGGCTGATGAAAGGTTGTTACCCCTGTCCTTTCTCCAGTCGAGTGAAGTCTCATTCCCTCATAGAGCCCAGGAACGCATGTGCGCCTTAGTGGTCAATTTTCTCACGATCCATGTACCTGCAAAGCAGTCAAAGAGCGCGGTCCTCTAGCTAGTAGCTAAGCAGCAGGCGCGGACGACGAGTACTTTTTGATGCCTATATGGCGGGATGGAGTCATGACTATCGATACTTTTTGCTTGTGACACTCTTCGAGAAGTAGCGATGCCATGTTTTGCCAGCGAATCTACTTAGAAAATCCAGATCGGCCGGACTCAAGGCGATTAAATAACTTCAATGCATCCTAAGCCAGAGGAACAAGGTGATGGTTAGCTATACTAAATATGTAACGTTAACCCTTTAGCTGTTGCATGCTATGCAATTCAGAAAATTCTTGGCTCAAGTCAAATGCATGAATTTTATGAGATCGCATGCACATCTACGCAATTGGTTGTACCTGGCCTCATACCAGCTCACAGTCAGTAGCTGCGATGGCTACTAGATAGCCAGGCAATAGCAATAGAATGCGGCTCAATCGACTTGGCCGCAGATGATGGATCGGTAAATGGCCTGGAGTAAGCGCAAGAATTAAGTATAATGTATTCAGCAGATGCATACATAGAGCGCGTACACTTGCATATGTACTAGATGCATTCATGATTAAACAACTTATTGAGCTGCAGGACTCGATCGAACAAACGAAGGGCAAGCATTTGCTCACGCACTCACTGCAGGTTATTAATAATTAGCACGCTCCATGCATATATCGTGTGGATGCAACTTTTGGGGCTAAGATCGATGCATCAAATCTGTAGCTAGTAGGATTCAACGATTCAGCACTAGCCCCCTGATCTAGGTACTTATGGTATAATTAGCTAGTGTTTTGTACAAGACTATCGGTTTCTACTCTACTAGCTACTAGCTTGATGGGTGCTCTCGTACTACAGCGCGGCTGTTAATATGCATACGCATGGACATCTTGAACGTACCGATGGCCATAGATTGATTGAATTGCAATTGTAGAAACCAATTCACAATGCATATAGTTGGCTATATATTTTTCGTGGTTGGCGGGCCAACTGTGCATTGGATCGAGCCACATACAGGACAGTTGAAGTGAAACTTCATACATAGATGCATGCAAGCTGACGGTTTTTGAAATGCAGGAACGCGAACGTACACGAACGTAGATATTACCAACATGCACAGCTGCTGCTAGTTAGCCGGTCGCCATCCATGCCATTACTACCACCTGCTAGCTGCTGTGTATTTCTTCTTTTGAGCGAACGTGCAGATTGCATTGCCTTTGTATTTTGCATATATTGAATTGTACATTGATGATCAAGTAGGGATTCGCGTTGAGGCCGATCTGCTGCTGGCAGCTATAGTGCTTCAATTGCATCGCATTGTCTCGATCGCGGATAATATGCTTTTTGGCGGCGCTGGCGTAGCAACAATTGGCTGCATATGGATCGAGCCAGCATGCATATGATTGAAGCAACCCGCCAATTGTCGACCTCTTCAATCAATATACCGCACGTGTCGCTGTTCGGTTGCTTTGTGAGTACGTACGCACGTAAGAACCTGCAGGACTTCTTGGCCATGGATTAAACCCAGTAAGAGAGCCGTCTGTCCTGCGGCTGAATGACAATGTGAGGATCAGTAGTCGCAGTGATATAGATGCGCTGGACTCGAAACCCTTCCTGATCATCTGCAGACGCGCCGAGAAAGAGGCAATCGTACATAACGAATAGAGGTTGACAACTGTCTTCTGCGTAAGAAGATCATCAGCTGGATCCAGTCACTGGAGAATTATCGGCGGTGATAATGGAGGTTTAATTAGATTGCTTCAACGACATGTTTGCCTTAGCACTAAATAGTGCTTCCAGGGGCCACTGTTGCATCCCGCGGTGTACTGCTGATGAGCATGTCCTAGTAGATGACGAACACCGAGGAAAGATAGGTAGAGACTCCTTGCATCATGAGTTACATTGAAAGAATGACCGTCAGTAAACACGAACACGTCAAATCTCAATGCAAGATCGCGAAGCATGTACTTGAAGGATTATGGAAGGCACAGCGATGTGACCAGATCTCCACTCGAAACCAGAAAAGCAAAGCGTGACATAAGTTGGAACTTAGACGTAAGCAATTCGATATCAATAATTGTTCGATTTCACATGAAAGCGTAAATTTGGTGCAGCTGAGCTTTTTTAGTAGTATCTTGCCACGTCAGAGACGAGGATCGGAGCTGCGTCTTGCTCAGAAAGCTGGTGAACCGTTGACCAAGACTAAAGTGGGTACTTTCCAGATTTTGTAAAAGAGTAGGGAGATATTGCCCTATACATGGGTCGAGTTGTGGATAAATTGATAAATGTGCGGGTTACTTATGTTATTTTTTGTGAATCTCACGGGTCGAAGGGTTTCGCGTCGTTCGTTTGATTTCTTCCTTCCCATTTTATTCTCCTTAAAATATCTCGAACCGTACCCACCCACACCCTTTTATCCTTCAAGGACAGTGCGCTGTGCGAGTTTTTATTACATCTAATTTTCCTGCACCCGGAGCTTCAGAGTTCATTGCCCTGCATACGCACTGACCCTTTTTCCACGTCTCGAAAGCCACGCACCGACCTCTGCCTCTCTCGTTGGCTCCCCTTTAAGTGAGAGACGCTCTACTCACACGATGAACGCTAATTCGTCCCATCCCCCTTTCCCGCTTTACAATTCTGCTTCACAGCAACAGACCTCACAACCTCTGCAACAACCACAAAAAGACCAACAACATCAGCAACGACTGCAGCAGTTACAGGAGCTTGAACAACTACGACTGCAGCAGCAACAACAAGCCTTACAAGTTCCTCAACCACCACCCCCTTTCCCGTATCAAGCTCAGCAACTTCCTCAGTTCGTTCAGTATCAAAACAATTCTTCTTACATGACAGCTCCGATTCAACAGCAACAACATCCTTCTGCGGCATACTACGCCCACCAGCAATTGGACGTGCAGAATCGACTAGCTCATCTCCAACTTCAGCATCCTCAACAAATTCAACAGCGCTCAGGAAGACGTACACCAAGCCCTACTCGCCAAGCTCCTATGAATCCTCCGCAGCCATACTCTGGAAACAATAACCGCGCCGTTGTTCATAGAGATACTTCCCGGTTTACTCGTACCACACTGGACCGAGCAGAAGCAACAAGGATCAAACTGGAGCATCTTTACAAAGTTTCAGTTGAGCAGGCGGTAGAGCGCAATCAGCGGTATCTTCTCCTTGTTAGTGACTGTAATCTGACCTTGGATAGGCGCGTCGAGCTCGAGATGAAGCTAGCCCAGGAACGTGGCTCCGATGAACGAAAGAATCGCCAACTAATTTCGCTGGGGCGGAAAGAATCGCAATTTCTACGTTTGCGGCGTACTCGATTAGGCTTGGATGACTTCCATACAATTCGAGTGATAGGGAAAGGAGCATTTGGGGAAGTACGGCTAGTGCAAAAGACTGATACGGGTAAAATCTATGCCATGAAGACTATTCTCAAAACCGACGCTATCAAAAAGGAACAGTTGGCACACGTAAGAAGCGAGCGTGATGTTCTAGCAGAAAGTGACAGCGTTTGGATTTGCAGTCTTTATTACTCATTCCAAGATCGTGGATATCTGTATTTGATCATGGAGTTTCTACCTGGGGGCGATCTGATGAGTTTGTTAATCAAGGAAGACACCTTCTCTGAGAATATGACCCGCTTCTATATGGCCGAGTGTGTTCTCGCGATCGAAGCAGTCCACAAATTGGGATTTATCCATCGGTATGCTGATTTCTTTTTCTAAGGTTTCTAACTACTAGCGACATCAAGCCGGACAATATTTTGATAGACAAAGACGGTCATATTAAACTTTCGGACTTCGGACTGTCGACCGGCTTTCATGCCAACCATGACTCTGCATACTATGCAAAGTTATTTGATGGCCACTCAAATTTACAGACTGGTCGTGAATCGGTTGCCATAGATCCTATCAACCTTACCATGACACCACAAAATCGGGAACGGATTCTTACTATGAGGAGGAACAATCGACGTCAAATGGCTTACTCGACCGTAGGAACACCAGATTACATCGCTCCTGAGATCTTTACACGTGAGGGCTATGGCAAGGAGTGTGACTGGTGGAGTCTTGGTGCCATCATGTTTGAATGTCTCTGTGGCTACCCACCATTCTGTGGCGAGGACACAAACGAGACGTACATCAAGATCAGACACTGGAGACAAACCCTTTGTTTTCCTGACGATATTCATCTGTCAGCGGAGGCAGAAGATCTCATGAGAAGGTAATTGTTCTGTACGCTAGTATTTCGTGCTTACTCTTCCAGAATGATGACTTCTGCCGAACAACGGATTGGGCGAGAGAGTGCAGATGAAATCAAAAGCCATCCATTCTTCGCTGGCGTAGATTGGGACACCATCCGAGAGTGCGAGCCTCCATTTGTCCCTCAACTCAGGTCCATAATCGATACTGCGTACTTTCCTACAGAGGATTTGGAACAAGTTCCGCAAGGCGTTGCGCCTCCCGAATCTCCTGCACCTGACTCTAATGGCCTAGAAGGCGGTGAAAAGAAAGACCTCGCTTTCGTGGGTTACACATTCAGCCGCTTTGACATGCTCACGCGACGCGGAGCCATCTAGATGTAAGGAATCCAATGCGGCCGAACGTGGGATCGGGCCTTTCGTTCATGCAATTTCTTTTCAATAACTGAGGCGTTGATAGTAAATGAGGGTGGGTATTGAGTTTTGGAGGTATCATTTGAGGTTGCGGGAGGACCTTTAGCATTTTGCAACTTGTCAGGCAAAACAGGATTTTGACAGATTCAGAGATTCATTAAAGTTTGTGCAACATAGAATACGTAACGGCAAGATTTGATCAGCTGGTAGAAAAGTGTGTCGCATCAAACTACTCTACCACTTGAACACCTCTCCAAAATGCTACGCGATCCTTGACAACTTGGGCTCCATCCAAAGGTTTCGCATAGTACCAGACAGCACCTTTGTTGGTTTCCCCATCTATTGCAGTCAGTGGAAGGGAAATGTTGCAAAATACCAATCACAAGATCATAATAGCTAGCATCCCCTTTCCAGAAGCAGTGGGTCGAATAATCCGAAGGCTTGATATACTTTTCGTCAAGAGCGGATCTAGGGAAGTAATGACTTCCCTGTAGAGTCAGTTATAGAACGAGAATCGAGTATCAAACCTCGACGACGACAGTGTCGTCAGACTGAGCTTGAATAATTAACACCCAAGTTTATGGCGGGACTTACCAATGACAGTGCCCTTCCAGACAGCTTTCATGACGGCGATGGTGTAAGGTACGGATGAAGCGACCCTCAAGTACTGATTCAGAATTGGTAATCGAACGCTGAGTGTGCACAAACTTAGATATTTACGTAAAAGGACTTTTTGGCTTTTTTCGGCCGAAATTCAGGGGCTCACCCCGAAAGGTTAAACCGCAGCCGTGTTGCCGCTTAAGCATGGTTGGTGACGGGAAAAGGTGTGATAACTGACAACTTCTAATCTAATGACTAACAAGTGGTAGCTCTACGTCTTACAATTGTCATCTACTTGTAGGCTCTTTAAGTAAGGGAAATATTTGGGGAGGAGGCATGAACGAATTTCGCCAGGGGATTACGATTCACAGATTTTACGTACGAATCTTCCCATATTCATAGATCCAATTGAAAGGGCGCTCGTCATAATCGAAGCTTGTGATTCCAAGAATCTGTGGCTCCCTTTGGATTGGCTATCCGGCCAGTATGGAGTAGGTGAGGTAAGACTTTTGTTTGTGGAAGAATTGGGAGGACCTCGTATTGATTCTGCATGAATGTGTTGGATCTCAACCTAACATATCCCACCCTATCCACATGTTCAAGATAAGCAGTTCGATTCGCTTACGCTGACCCGACTAATCGGCGATTTCTGTCTCCGAAGCGAACTTATCAATTTGGCGGACTGCGGAAGTCAGTTGAAGCGATATAGACTTGAAATATTACCCCTGTCGTCATGGTCGATGTTGTCAACGAAGCTCGGCCCCGCACCGAATTCCGGAAAAGTGACCCTAAAATGGCATGGAGCGCAGCAATACTGAGGGGAAGGAGCGATTTAGCGGCCATTTCACCCACACGTGAAAGACTTGATTGGAGAAGGGTGAATTCGTTTAACCATAGATCAGAGAGATAGGGTGTTTGTTTTTTTCCGCTTGCCGAAATTGGACGCGAAATTGCCGGAGATTTTGTGCAACCAGTGATCATTTGCGCCCCCCACCGCCATTATCGAATGAGAGCAGCGCCTTGGAAGGATGAGCGTGAAAAGTTAGAAAAGACTATTGGTGGAGAGACACTTTCTAAGACCAATCAATTACGCGCCCTGATAAGTGACGCACCCAAATTCGGTTCGGACGTTCCGTCTCCAGACTTTGAGCCTCTCCAGCTCGTGAAATACGAATTTGCTTACTACCGTTGCAAATCTGAAACCCGGTTGCTAATGTATATAAAGTGCAAACCCAATAACACGGGTTCTCGTCTCAAGCCAAAGCATACAAGAGGTTCTCAAGCACAATGGCCGATTCGGTGACTACTAATCCCAAAGTCGAAACTTCGGGTAACAACACTGAAATAACTGGAGATGTTGAGAAACTCGCTAACACGGGCGTTGAGTCTCCGGTGCGGAGACAACCGTTTGGCGCTGTTTGGGTTGTGGTAGCTTGTGGGTTTGCTCTCATGTCAGATGGTGCTTCCTTCTTCATCTTCTCAGTGCTGATTCAAGGCTATTTGAACTCGGTTGTCGGAATTGTCAACACACTTCTCGGAAAGATCTACCCTGAAACTTATCCCGACTCTTCTTATTCCAAAAATATTACCTCGATTGTCTTTGTTGGAACGGTCGTAGGAATGTTGGTCTTTGGTTATTTCAGTGACAAGCTTGGACGAAAGTTTGGAATGATTGCTGCTACAATCATTGTTGTCCTGTTTTCAATTCTCAGCGCTGGAGCTTATGGAGCTGGCGGGAGTACAGATGGAATGCTCGCAGCACTCGCCGCATATAGGTTTTTCCTTGGAATTGGAATCGGTGCGGAGTATCCTGCAGGGAGTGTTGCTGCTGGTGAAGGTACAAATGAAGCGAAGAAGGGACACCGTCACGCGTTGTTTGTTATGGTAACCAACTTTGTCATTGACTTTGGGTGGGTAATTGGCGGATTTGTGCCCCTTGTGCTTTTGGTATTCCACATTCGTTTTCGAGGCTCATCCACAGTGGATTTTTGGCGAGGACCACCTTCGAGCAGTCTGGCGTATCTCGGTTGGTCTCGGCGCAATTCCTCCTCTCTCTGTTTTCTATTTCCGTCTGAAGATGAAAGATCCGGCTAGTTACGCCAAGGACGGAATGCGTCACACCAAAATTCCTTACTGGCTGGTTATCAAGAAGTACTGGACTCGTCTTGTTCCTGTGTCCATCATCTGGTTCATTTACGACTTTTCCGCATACTCTTTTGGTATCTACAGTTCAACCATTTTGGAGGGGGTCATTCCCAATGCTGTAAATCCTTTGCTAAAGGTTGGCTAATGTTCAGACATTGTATGAGTCTCTGGGCTGGAATGTCGTGTTGCTGTGCTTTTATCTACCAGGGGCTGCTGCAGGGGCCATTGCATCTGATTACCTTGGACCAAAGTACACTCTCGCTCTCGGTGTGTTCTTGCAAGCAATTTTTGGATTCATTATGTCTGGCCAATACGCAAACCTGGAGCAACATATCGCCGGATTTGTCGTCATCTGTATGAGATATTTATCTTCGTTCTGACAGTAGATGGTCTATTTCTGACGTTCGGTGAATTTGGACCAGGGGACAACATTGGCTTGCTGTCTGCTAAGTTGCCCGCGACTGCCATCCGCGGTCAATTCTATGGGATTGCTGCAGCGGTCGGAAAATTGGGTGCATTCACTGGGGCATATGCTTTCACTGATGTAATGGACCTGCATTATTAACATCTGACGCTAGATCATCAACGACTTCGGTGGTTCAAGCACCGCACGCGGAAACTCAGGTCCATTCTTCGTTGGCTCAGGCCTTGCCGCTTTCAGCGGAATTATTTGTCTTCTTTTTGTCCCTCGACTTGATCAAGACTGTATCCAAGAGGAGGACATCAAGTTCCGTAAATATCTCGAAGAACATGGTTATGACACAAGTAAGATGGGCCTTCCAATGGAGAAGGTAGTTGTTACGGAAGCCACCGAAGCCGCAACGGTCACTGATACAGTGGAAGTCCCAGCTGCAGAGGCTGTCAAGAAACAAAGTTGGTGGTCGAAGATGACAGGCGTTGCGGCTTAACCTCACTAATTTCCCTGAAGCACCGTTCTGTAGTGTACGGTGGTCGACTTCCACTCTATTCTATCTTTCCAATCCGACTTTTTAATTTAAGATGTTGAAAATATTACTTATCATAGGTATGTAGGATGAATATTGAGCCATTTACGGCCGAGACTTTCCTGGCATTATACCAGTACTCTTTTAATTTTTTGCGTCATGAGAACACAAGGGTAGTTATGAAGCGCAGAGTCTCGAGAAGTTGAGATCGGGAAATCCGTAAAGATAAGTAGGAGCCTCGGACCAGACCCCCTCCGGATCAGCGCCGGGATCCCAAGCTGTTAGGAGGGGGGCCGGTCCGAGGCCGCTAAATGACGGTTGCGCATACCAGCTTCACCAAAGTATTTTACCTCAAACCATGTCATTGAGTCGAGTTGTTCGAGGTCCAATGGTTGGGAGGATATCGCCTTCTCTACTCTACACTCCTAACAGACCATTTTCAATTACTTCATCTGCCCTGCGCTCCTATATCCCTGTTGGTGGTGACAACTTTTTCCGGAGACCCGTTGTACCGGCAAATTGGGGCATTATGTTTGTTCCTCAGCAGGAAGCTTGGGTATTTACCTCTTGCAACGCAGATGGATTAATGGATTAGGTGGTAGAGAGAATGGGCAAGTATCTGGCGACACTGGAGCCTGGTCTGAGAATTTTGATTCCCTTTTTGGATAGAGTAAAATATGTTCAATCTCTCAAAGGTAACAGTTCTACAAATCGACGCTGACAAGGGAAGAGGTCGCTATGGAAATACCCAGCCAGTCTGCCATCACTGCCGACAATGTAACTCTGGAAATCGATGGTGTCCTGTACATTCGAGTGTTTGACGCCTATAAAGCCAGGTAATTGATTTCAGGGACTTGCTCTCAAAATAGTTATGGGGTGGAGAATGCACAATTTGCTGTTTCTCAATTGGCACAGACGACGATGCGGTCCGAAATTGGACAACTTAGTCTTGATCATGTATTGAAAGAAAGACAGAACTTGAATGCGAATATAACTGAGGCCATCAACGATGCAGCACAGGATTGGGTAATGGAGCTCTGTTAAATAATTCTAATTGATAGGGAGTGAAATGTCTTCGCTACGAGATCCGCGATATTCATCCCCCTGAAAATGTGCCTCTTCTGTCTCCAAGCATTGACATTTAGGTACTTCATGCAATGCACAGACAAGTTTCTGCTGAGCGATCCAAACGAGCAGAGATTCTGGAATCAGAGGGTCAAAGACAAAGCGCAATCAACATCGCAGAAGGACAAAAACAAGCGACAATCCTGGCATCCGAAGCCATGAGGGCAGAGAATATCAATAAGGCCTCAGGTGAAGCTGAAGCTATTCTGCTTCGGGCTCACGCAACGGCTCAGGGACTTGAAATGGTATCGAAGGCAATTCTCAAAAACGGTGGAGAAAAAGCTGTTAGTATGGGTGTTGCCGAGAAATATGTCGAGGCATTCGGAAAATTGGCAAAGGAGGGAAATACGATTGTCATACCAGCTGGTTTAGGAGATATTGGAGGCATGATTGCTCAGGTAAGTACAATATTGGCAGCCATTCTGACATCTTTAGGCTCTCGCCATTTATGGTCAAGTCAGTGGCACGAAGAACGCGGCATTGACAAAGACCGCGAATCCGGCGAACGCTCCATCAATGGACAAATACAAGCCGGAATTCTACGAGGATGAAGCTGAGAACGATGTTCCGGAGGACGACGAATATGTGCCGGGGGAATCTACGATTAATCCACGGGTTCGGAAGTAGAGTGCTGGATTAGTCTGCCATCTGTCACGTGTATAGTAGATTACCGGAATTGGGGCTATGTCCAGGTACTATAACTTCACTCATGGTTTGAGATAGTTGCTTTGGTGAATTCAACCAATATAAGAGAGAATTTATTGCTTGTATGCTCAAGTGTACAGTTACAACATCCCCCAAGTTCCCAATGGTCAACAGGTGACATTCTAAACCTTCTTAAAGCGTGCCTCCATACGTCCACTTTTCTAAAAGATCGGCAAACGTGTTTTGATTGGGTGATGGCTAAGTATAGTTGCAAAGCCATAAATCTGCAGCTTGAGGCACAAATGAACCTTAATCTGAACAACTCGAGGAAAATTCAGATTGGCAGCAGCAGCAGGTGAGTTCAACCTTGCATTGAAAATTTTCCAGATGAACCACATTGTAGCATTGCATTAAAAAGGTTTCCGTTGGGGGAGATGTCAATGCATGACCTTGCCGTGGAAAGTATCCTTGACATGTTTTAGACACTTTCATCGCCGCTACCCATCCCATGTCCCAAAACGGTCCAAGCGCTATACGCTTTGCGGCGTAAATGAAAATAAAATACATATATGGCCTTGGAACAAATAGTATTATTAGTGGTAATAGAGTTCAGTTGTCGTGACGCACGTTCCTTCTTTCTTTTCTGAGTCGCCCTTTTCTTTTCTTTTCTTAGGCTCCGCCACGCCCCATCCCCAAAATTAAAAATTCACCACCACCGCTCAGACTCATTCTCTCTCTTCACAACAAGTCATTTGGCATTCATCACCGGGTCCCATTTTATTTAGTCTCTCCTCGACCAATAACCATGGTCGCTTCGGTTTCATACTAAAAGCCGCCAAGAGTAAACATCCGTTTTACAGGTTACAGCTATTTACGATGAATATCCCCGCTATAAATCCACCTGGCATTAATGTCCCTGCTGGCGGTGTCCCCCCTCCTTCACCACCAAATTCATCATCAGCACCAGCACCGCCTCCAGCGAATCCTCATCCTGCAACAGCAGCAGCCGGAGTACCCTTGGTTGGACCTGCCGCTCCTCAACCTCAGCCTATAGCACCGCCCCAACCAATACCACAACCTTCTGGAGATACAACTGCCACCGGTTCTCCCATTCCTCCTCCACCTCCTGTAGCAGCCCCCCCCAATCCTCCAACTGGAACAAACACTCCTGCTGGAACGGCGGCACAGCCTGTTCCTCCTAATAGTCAACCTCCTCGAGATCCAGGTCCTCCCATCTTGAGTAACGTTATCCTCAACATTCCAGCCACACCACTTGGAGTTCCTCCGCCTGTCGCGAATCCAATGTGTAAATACCTATTTGAAAGAACTAGCTGACGCGTTTCTAGTCCCTTTTGCCCCTCGCAATTCTAATCCTGCACCTGGGCCTTTTGCACGAATCCAAGGACAGATGCCTGCTCCCGTCCATATCCCGGGAGTCAACATGCCGTCAGGACAAACCGCTTCAGCGGTACCTGGTGCCGCCCCGGCAGCCGTTCCTGTCCGTCCAAACACTGTCCCGCTCAACTTCCCCCTCCCTCTGATGAATCCTCTACACATGGGAGGCATGCGTCCCCCTCTTCCAATCCCACCACCCCCACAGCGTCAGGAACCACCTTTAGTCCCACTTCTACCACGTTCCCAACCACCAGTTCCTTTTCCACAACAGCAAGTTCAGCCAATCATGCCGATGCCGCCGTTTCCACCTGCTTCAGCTGCTCAGCCTCCTGCTATCATCCCTAATCAGTACTCTCAACAGGCTCCGGCTCCGGCTGTAACTGAAATGCCCACTGTACCTTTGGTTCCGGGGTCATGTCCACCTCCAGCAAACAATGGTGCTCCTATCGTTGCGCCTCTCTTTGCAAACGAGCCTGTTATTCCTCCTGTCCCAATAATCACCCCAGCGAAAGTGCCAATGCCTGTACCTGCGCCCATGTCAGTTGCATCCTTTTCAGTTCCGTCATCGGTACCTCGACCCATATCAATGCCGACTATTCCTCCAACTCTTGTACCAGCGCCAACACAGCCAGTATTCTTCGTTCCACAAATGCCCTCCATATTCATTGTCGTCGCCTTTATTGCTTTCTTGTATGTCATTGCAGAGGTCGATACGTGGAGCAAAAGAGCTGGAAGAATAACAACTAAATATGCTGGGGTAGGAGGAGGATCCATGTTACAAATGGTTATTGTCCTGGTGGTGATAGGTGCTGGAGTTGGCTTGTTGTTTGCCTTATCGTAACTTCCTACTTCAATATCCAAAACTGATTCTAGAACTCTTGCGCCACAGCCAATCCCTCCAGAACTTCAACCACGTCCGCCTATTCCTACCCCTATGGCGTCGATTTCACCACCGGTACCTTTACCTAGCGCCTTCAGCTCTTCTGTCAGTAATGCCTGGGTCAATCCTCCGAGAGTACCATTACCAATGTCTCAGCAACCTTTTTCAACGTTTCCTCCAATTTCCTCCATCAATCCGCCAACTGTGAATCCTCCTGAAGTCCCAGCGCAATTCCCGCAAGCACCTCCAATTCCACCCATGGTGCCTGCGGGAATGCCAATGCAATTTCCTCAGCAGGTTCTAGTAAATACCGCATTCCCGGAGCCGATAAAGTTTGAAGATCAGAACAAGCCCGGCCCTTTTGCAAGGGCTCCTGGCGCTCCACCTCCATTTATAGCTTTCCCCTCGGCTGCTTGAGGTAGTCATCTCGCGACAGTTGTAACTGGATTCTGAGCATTGGAAATTTGGATGTTTATGAGAGAAGATAATTTGAATATGGGTATTGATGTAAAAGACGCTCTATATACATGTTAGGAAGCATTCTACTGTGGATTATTGCATGGGAAGATAGGAATTTCGTATCAACGTTCGGGCAGGTTAGTGAATTTTTGTATGTAGATCAGGCAATAAATATCTATTACCGCAACTTCACGTGCCAGGTCACTTAATCTACGCAAATCAGTTCTTTCAGTTCTCAATTTGGATTCATCAATGAACCCCATTAATCAAGATGACTTCAATTTGACTGTACTAACGACACACTAATAGATCAACCCTGCTAAGATAATATTCAAAATCAATAGACCCTGCCATAAACGTTTGTGTTCCTCCTCCAAGTCATGACTATTTCGTTCCAATACTACAGCTAACAACTTTCTAAAAGAACAAATAAGCCAACAAAAAGGCCGCCAGACACAAATAAGCTACGATTCTCACAGGTACACCTTGTTCAGCTGCAGTATGCACAAGTCCTCTCGCGCTCGAGGGTTTAACGGTTGACGTATCCGCTGTATTGTTATTACGTTGCCGTAGCCCACTTCCTCCTGAGGCATTGAGTTGTTTTGTCAATGCAACAATTTGGGCTCTTGCTTCCGCGAGCTGGGCTTCTAGAGAAGTAGTTTGAGCGGTAGATGATCTAATTTCTTCTTCTGGGGGCGTAGTTGGAACTAGAGGAGGTAAAGCAGATGGTGTTGAATAAGCGTTAGTACCAGCTGCTGCGGGTGGCTTGACTTGCGGCGTTTCTTGATGGCCAGGTACACCATTCGCTTTTGATGGAGTATCAACGAAATGGTCTGCTGCGGCCGACTATATCTGTCAATAAAGGCAGTACAATGCGGGTCATACGTGAGCATGATTACCGTTTGCGTCTAAAGGAGGACCCCAAACACATCTAATCTTCCTTTGATGAATGACGTCCTTTGCCTGTTTTCCCTCGGCGACATCTTTCTCAACCTGTGCCCACTTCACACAATTAGTACACGATAAGAAACAGTCGATACAAGCTCAGAGAGGTTCGCTTCGTCGATTGAATTATTGATCTTCGTCGATTGAAGTAAGAATTTATCTTTGCATTTGACGTCTAGAGGCACGTCGACTTTCATTGCCTGCAAGAGAACTAACGGTTGTCAGAGAAATCTCGATAGACGTCATACCTTGAACTTCAATTTCCTCACCGGGCTCAATTCGTCCACTGTTTGGTCGAACACAATAACTAAAGGTAAACAACCAATCTAAAGAATAAAGAGTACCTCCTTGGAGCAGTGGTCTTGACTTTATAAGCGACCGGAGTGTCATGTGGATTTCGTACTCTCAGGTATCGAGCTACTTGCTGTGTAAAAGGTCCTAGGATATAAGTTAGTAGTTGTGACAGATGGCGGGGCTGCGTGAAGAGGGGAAGTTACGATTGAACTCGAGCTGTTCAGGGGGATCTAATTCCACGGACATGACGGACAAAGGATAGCTGATTGTATGGAACCCACTGTGGAATCCAGTTGGAGATAAAAGAGAGAAAGAATGGAGTTGCCCCCAATAGATGGAAGCAGCGGCGATGGGAAGGGGAGACTACGTGCAGTGCCGAAACTGATGACGATTCGAAGGTGCAAAGAATCCACCACAGAAACCATTCACAAAAAAGAAAGTCGCCATGAGCGTGGGTTAGGTGTTGTCGAGATTGCACTTCAGATTGATCCAACACAACGAGAAATGCAATCATCATCATACACGAACCGGATTTTTGAGCGGAATGGGAAGGTCGCCAGTCGGGCACTTTTGTCGTGAAATGAGTGCTTCTCAAACAAGCCCGATCATCAAACAAGTTTTTATTTAGGGAGACTTTGCCGAGACTAGGCGACTAAAGTACATACTACTTAATAATCATCTCCGCGACTGACCACCTCAACACAAGTTGGCCTCACAAGAATGGTGTGTTCAAACTGCGCAGTATAAGACCCTCGGATGTCTGATAATGGTGGGTAAGCCTCTACAATGCCAACATCGACCAAATTTTTCAACTATAATTAGACAGTTTAAAGTGACGAGGCATACCGCGACTCCATACTTTTCTTCACCTAACCGATCTAAATACCGTCGGCAAAAGGGCAAGGTTCCAAAGCTCTGATTGATAGTGTTTAGTAGACCCTTTGCCTTGGCGCTTCGTAAGGGAACATGTCGAGCATCCACACGTTTAGCATAGTGACTACAATCGACATCGTTATGGACAACTCCCTTTCCCGTGGAACCAAAGGTCTCTAAAGCGAAGGTCTCCCCTTCCTCCATACGAGTTTGATCGCCTCCCTTGACAATGGGTACCGACTTTCCACCGTGTATTTGGTATGGATTGATACTGTGTCCCGAGAGGTTGCGGATTGCCTTTACTTGATATGTCTTTCCATCCAATTCCAGTTCGTACGACTCCATTGTCTCCTGAACTGCAGCGCCAATCTCACCCAAGATAGCATCGACCCCAGCATGTTTGACGGCGGTATTGGTAGCGTCTTGAACTGCGGCTATCAGATTATCGTAACGAGGGTTGAAGTGCATGGTGAACGCGCTGTCGATAATTCGTCCGTTGACATGTACCCCGAAATCGACTTTCATCACGTCGTTTTCCTTCAAAACTGTCTTATCACCAGCATTCGGTGTATAGTGTGCAGCGACATGATTAAGGGAAAGACCGGTAGGAAACCCAATTCCACGTGTGAGGCCATCTTCCTCGACAAGAGCCCTGGTGCCATTCTCAATCAATTCTGCAATTTCCGTCATGGTCATCCCTGGTTTAATCGTCTTTCTCGCATATTGACGGACTTGTCGATGAACTTCCGCCGCGCGACGAAGATCATTGAAATCAGCATGCATCGAATTGTCAAGAGCTTTTTTCTCAGCCGATGTAACTCTCCATAGATTACTGATTATCAGACATTTTCAGAACAAGGAACATACTCGTCTGTGTATTCTCGGATTTCGCCGAGAGGATATTCACCAGATGGAAATAGTTTTGATAACCCCACTGTGGGTGGCTCTGTTTGTTTTATTGCCGAGGCCCCTGAACCTACGGTCTTCTTCTTCTTAGACTTCTTCTTTTTCTTTTTGGGAGCAGCTATCATCAGACATTGATCTGGTGTGGGGTACAAACTTGCTGGGGCGGTTGTTTCTTCTGCTTCGTCCCCGGACTCAGCGTCGTCATCTACTTTCTCAGACTTTTCAGGCGCTTCGCCATTCCCGTTTACTACATATCAGTTAGACGACAGATTATCCAGTATTACGTTGCAAACTTTCGATGCCATGCTTCACTTCTTCAAGACCAGATGCTGCAGTTTCTGTGATGGAGACCATGGCGGAGAAATGATCGGTTGCGCAAAATTTCGGTCGTGACTAAAGAATATCGTGTAAATATCGATTTAAATATTTAGGTAAAATATCTAAATAAAATCTAACAAAGGGACTGAGGCCAGGTACAACTAACTAACATCGCGTTATGAACGGCGAAAGGCTTTGAGTCCTTATAAGGCACGGGATTAGTATCCTCAATTGATTTGTATTTGAGGAAGTCGCTTAATGAGGCTATGGTAGGATGCACTGTCTCGGCAGGCACAAATGGTCTCGCAATGCGCGCCTGGAAATATGCTCGAAACTCTATAATGCGGCACACAGCCCAACTCCTTCCAGTCTCGCTTCAATTGCGAATTTGTTGTGTTCTTTCTCTTCAAGACGGGTCTGTGAGTAATGTTTCTGATATCCTTCCTTCTCGTATTCCTCGGCTTCTCGGGCCCCGCGTTTTCACAGATCTCCTATCTACCTGGTAATTCCCGTTTATTGTGATGACTTAGGCGAGACGAGAACCCGATCTTTCAACCGGGATTTGGAACGGCTGTAACCGCGGGAAGTGTCTTCGAAATACAGGTAGTGTTCCTTTAAATGCACCTGACTTATGACATAGTGGGTCCCGACGCTTCCCGTTGGCACTCTTATGCAAGTTCAGCTCTTCAACGAAGACGATTATAATGTTCCCAACTGGCCAATCTTTCCTTGGGTAGGCCTTGCTACCAATTATCCGAATAACGGGACGTACGTATGGCACGTTAATGCGACGACCAGACCCGACTCCAATTACTACATCTATTTGTATTGGGATGTCGTCAGCTCTCAGAATTACAGCTACACCAGAGGGCAAGCCTTTCAGATTCAGCCAAGTACCTCCCCGAGTCAAAGTACCTCTCATACTGGCTTGATAATTGGCGTCGTTGTGGGCGTTGTGGTAGTAGCTTTATTGATATTGGCTATCGTGCTTTGTGTCTGTAGACAAAGATTAGATGCCCGGTGGAAAGATGAACTGGAACGAGCGCCTTCGGAACGAAGAGCATATCAGGCGAGATTTTCAGGAAATTTCCGTACCTCAAGTACCATGGATCCTGCGCAACCTGAGGCAACTGAGATGTCCGCGGACCTGCCGCGGACATGACACAAAGAGCAGATACCCGAGATCCATAGTGCAAAGTGAGTCGTGCGCAATGTCTGTATGAATGTGAGAACGCTACGATTCTCGTTAATAATATTGTATAATACGTTATAAACAGAGTCGATGAAAGTGATTAAGAATAATTATTCACCCTCGAGACTTTCCATCTCTCACTAGAATCCCACAAAGAAAGCACGCCGTGCAACACCGGGTGTTACGTATCAAATAAATGCACCAGGGTATGGCCTGCTCAAGCTCCTTCCCAAGCAACCAAGGGAACAAAGACCGCACCAACCAATACCACAACCAAAAATCCAATCCACGCTATTCCAGTATGTCCACCTTGCCTAGACACCAAGTCAGCTCGACTCTTAAGACAACGAGGTAAGGGAAAGGTGGAAGGCGTGAATGGGGAAGGTACATTATAAATCTTGTCAAACTGACAATCTCCAAAGTCATGGAAACGAGGAGTCCGACTAGGACAATGGCAATTGCAGCTGCTTCTCCACCAAACACAACACCTATTATCCCAAATACAATTTCCAAAACGAGACATCCTACTACGCAGAGTGAATATCCCCTATTCAACAAAGTCGCTCTCCTCTCAAGATCAACTTGCTCCCCAATCTGACCCTGCAGCAGCGCATCACTTTCAGCAGCAGACGAGTCTTCAGAATTATACTCGTCGTCAGTACTCGTGTCAAAATATTTCTCGTAGAAGAGGGTAGTAAGTCCGTCAGCCGAACTCTTCATTCCCTTCTCAACCGCACGACTAACTTTATGCCACAACTCACCCAATTTACTTTCTCTCTCGCCCTCATGCGAGTGCTGCCGATCCTGCCTTTCCAAGTCTTCTTGTCGTCGTCTCCTTGTAAACCAAGCTGGTAACAACGGCGCACTTTCGTCAACAGGAACTGTAAAGGGTTCGTCTTCAGGAGTTTCGAATTCAGACCAATACACCACGGGAGACGGAGGTGCGGAACTGCTTTCGTTACCGGATCGCTTGGTACGACGGGGTAAAGAGGCGTTGGACAGGGAGGTCGCGGGGGTCATTTGAGAACCTCCCCCCGAGGATGCACGGACTTCCTGGGAGGAGGTGCTTGTAGTTACGAGTGGCGAGGCACTATCTCTTCTCCAAACTGTTTGTGGCGCGGGTTGTAATTTGCGAATGTCCTTTTGTAAGAGTGGCATCTGACGTTAATTGAATGTTCATTCTTAAAGGGGAAAGGGATGTGAGGTGCATACCCAGTATGGAAGTTTAGGAAGTTGGGAAGGCACTAAGGATGCTGCTGCATGAACGAACATCGAGAAGC
>Ga0335073_10001242_pt1 | contig 34000 bp, 28 predicted proteins | sample Lox_Sample_22_FD_207093 | JGI IMG/M metagenome (GOLD analysis project Ga0335073, IMG submission 207093) | Soil microbial communities from Loxahatchee National Wildlife Refuge, Florida, United States - Lox_Sample_2.2 | ecosystem: Environmental > Terrestrial > Soil > Wetlands | place: USA... | reverse complement strand
AGCACCTCGAGTTCGCGGGGAGTGAGCGGGCTCTCGCCTTGGCTGAGCGCCGCCGCCGCCAGGCCCGGATCGACAACCCGTTCGCCGCCAACGGCGCGACGGATGGCCGCCGCCAGTTCGCCGGCGGGAGCGTCCTTCAACAGGAAACCGGCCGCGCCTCCTTCCATCGCGCGCCGCAGATAGCCCGGGCGCCCAAACGTGGTCAAGATCAATATCCGGCAGTCGGGCAGCTCGCCGGTGAGCGCGTCGGCGGCATCGAGGCCGGTGCAGCCCGGCATCTCGATGTCTAGCAGGGCGACATCCGGTGTCGAAGCCAGCGCCGCGGCAACGACCTCGTCACCGCGCGAGACCTGCGCCACCACCTCGATGTCGGGCTCAAGGTCGAGCAGGCTGGCCAACGCGCCGCGCACCATCGTCTGGTCCTCGGCCAGGAGCACTCGGATCACGCGCGCGACACCGGGATGGTGACCGCGAGACGGTAGCCGCCGCCGGCGAGGGCGCCGGCTTCGAGCGTCCCGTTCACCATGCGGGCGCGTTCGGCGAGCCCGGCGAGGCCGTGGCCGCCCGAGGCGTTGCCCGTCCCGAGCCCGTTGGCCGTGCCACCGCGGACCCGAGTCTCCGTGCCAACTCCGGCGCCACCGCCGATAACCGAGCCACCGCCGACGCCAGCGCTCACGCCCGCGCGACCGCCCACGCCCGCGCGACCGCCCACGCCCGCGCCGCCGCCCACGCCCACGCCGCAACCCACGCCCACGCCGGCGCCACCGCCCACGCCGGCCCCCACCCCGGCGCCGGCAGGGCCTGCGCCACCGCCCTCCCCCACGCCGTCGTCGATCACCTCGACGCCGGCGTCGGTCAGGCTGGCGATCATGCGGAGCGTGCAGTGACGCGCGTGGCTGTGCCTGATCACGTTGGTGGCGCCCTCTCGCACTGTCCAGGCGAGGACGGCCTCGACGGGCGGCTCGAGTGGCACATGGGTCTCGTGGATGTCGGCGTCGATACCGGCGGCGGACAGGGCCATGCGGGCGCCGGCCAGCTCACGTTCGAGGGTCGGCTGGCGGTAGCCGCTGACCGCTTCGCGCACCTCGCTGAGCGCATTGCGTGCGATCTGCTCGAGCTCCCCGACCTCACGAGCGGCGGCGTCGGGCCCCTCGTGCAAAAGGCGACCGGCGAGCTCGGCCTTGAGGGTGATGACCGACAGGGAGTGACCCAACAGGTCGTGCAGGTCGCGGGCGAAGCGTTCGCGCTCCTGTGTCACTGCCATCTGCGCCAGCTCGGCCCGGGCCTCGTTCAGCTCCTCGTTGCGCAGGCGCAGGTCGCCCATCACGAGCATCAGCATCCCGACTCCCGCCGTACTGGCAACGAAGCTGACCACGGTTCCGCCGCCGGCGCCCGCGATCGTGGAGGTGATGGCAGCGAGGAACACACACAACGCGACGGCGTATAAGCCCAGCTGCTTGCGTGCGACAAGCGCGGTGCACGCCGCGCAGTAGGTGAACAAGAAACCCCACCCGGCCGATTGCCCGACGGTCAGCGCGGTCGCGAGGCTCAGTAGGACCAGGAACAAGACGAGCGTCAGGCGGCTCGGATGCTCTAGACGCCATGTCAGCACCATGGCCGCGTAGGCAGCGACGAACGCGGCGGCGCCGGCGATGATCGCTCCTTGCTGCAGAGGCGTCCCGTGCTTCCCGATCGCGTTGACCAGCGGGAAGACGATGAACGCCAACCAGACCAGCGCGCCCGTAGCCCGGACGCCGCGCCCCGCGTGTCGGAAGGGCACGAAGTTGGCCACAAACCTTCGCCAACGACGGCCGACCGGACCTTCGCCCGGCCGGTCGCACGTATCGGAGGAGACGACGCTCATCCCGCCTCGCCCTGCGGCTGGCGCAGGAAGCGGAGCATCAGGAAGACGCCGGCGGCCGCCCAGATGGCCAGCGTCCGGAGATCCTGCCCATCGAAGCCCGCCCCCGTCGTGAGCGGATTGAAGGCGTGCTGCAGCCCGTCCGCCAGCGGCTGGATCGGGAACAGCTTGGCGATGTCGATCAGCACCTTCGGCATCCCAATCGGAGGGAACCAGATGCTCGAGATGAAGGTCAACGGAAGGATGGTCAGGTTCACGACAACCGGAGCCGCCTCGGCGTTCGGGATGAAGCGCGTGATCCCGATACCGAGCGCGGTGAAGGCCGCGGTCCCGAGCACCAGCGTCGTGATCAGCCCAGGGAGCGTGGACGCCCGGATGTGGACGCCGTAGGCGGCGACGCCGAGCGCCAGCGTGATCGCGGTCATCGCCAGCACGATCACCACCGTGGAGCCGATCCGCGCCGCGATGTAGGCCCACCGCGGCAGCGGCGTTCCCTGCATCCGCTTCAGGACGCCGTGATCCCGGAGGATCGCCGTGCTGATCGCCATGTTCACGTACGTGGTGGCGATGATGCCGTACGCCAGGATCCCGGGGACGAAGAAGTCGTCGTAGGGGATCCCGCCCAGGCTATGGATGTGCGCTCCCTTGTCGAGTGAGGCGAAGATCACCAGGAACATCAGCGGGAACACGAATGTGAAGACGCCGCGGCCGCGGTTGCGCCAGTAGGCGCGCTGCTCGTAGCGGATCTGCCAGGCGACCAAGCCCAGGTCCCGCGTCCTCGATGTTGAGGCAACCGCGCTCATCGAACCGCCTCCCGCGCCGTGGTGTGGTCATTCTCCCGTACTGAACTGGTGAGCTCGAGATAGATGTCCTCGAGCGTCGGCTGGCTCACCGAGAAGTGCCCCAGGTCGATGTCGTGTTCGAGCGCCCAGGTCGTGATTCGCTGCGCGGCCGGCACCGGCTCCCTCGTCACCACCAGGACCCGGTCGCCCTCGAGCGTGCGCCGCTCGCACGGAACGTCGGGGATATCGCCGAGTGACCAGGCCGCGGGCAGGGTGAATCGGACCTCGGCCGGTCGTAGGTCGCGGCCGCCGAGCTCCTCGGGCCGGCCGATCGCGATGATCTGGCCGGCGTTCATCACCGCCACCCGATTGGCCAGATGCTGCGCCTCATCCATGTAGTGGGTGGTCAGGAACACGGTCTTGCCGAGATCGCACAAGGAGCGGATCGTCGACCAGGCCTGACGCCGCGCCCCCGGGTCGAACCCGGTGGTCGGCTCGTCCAGAAACAGCAGGTCGGGATCACCGACCAGTCCCAGCGCGAGGTCGAGCCGGCGGCGCTGCCCGCCGGAGAGGTCCCGCGCTCGCGTGTTGCGCTTCTCGCTCAGCTCGACCAGCTCGATCACCTCGTTGACCGGCCGCCGACGCGAGTAGTAGCGCCCGTACATCTCGATCAGCTCGGCGACGGTCAGGTCGTTCTGCACTCCGGACTGCTGGAGCACGATCCCGACGCGCTCCCGCAGCTCGCGCTGACCTGGGGCCGGGTCTATGCCCAGTACCCTTGCCTCACCGCCGGTGCGCGTACGGTAACCCTCGAGGATCTCCACGGTCGTCGTCTTGCCGGCGCCGTTGGGCCCGAGCAGACAGAACACCTCTCCCCGCGAGACTTCGAAGCTCACCCCGCGCACAGCATCCACCTCGCCGTACGACTTGCGCAGGTCGCGCACCTCGATGACGGGTTCATTTGTCTGTGTGTCATTCATAGCCATGCCAGGCAGACTAGGCTCGGCCGGGCCGCGGCGTAAGTGGCGCCCGGCCGAAATCAGAGGTGACAAACGTCACGGTCTGAGCGTCGAGCGCAGGCGACACGCTCATCGAAACTCGACGAAGCGAGCGGCGACCGATGACGACGAACGAGGCGACAGGCTGATCAGCGAGCGCAGCTGTCGCCCGGGCACGTTCGCGCGTACCGCGCCGCTGACGACACGACGACTACGTCCCTACCCCGCCCTGTCCCACAGCTCGATGACCTCGGTCTCGCGCTCGAACCCGAGCACCGAGACCGCGCCGGCCTTCAGCGCGAACCTGGCGCCGGCCGCCGCCTCCATGCCGACCCAGCGCGCGCCCACGACCCTGAGGATGTGCCCGTGGCCGAAGGCGAGCGCGTCGACGCCGGCGCCGCGCAGCAGCTCGAGCGCGACGTCCGCCCGCGCGCCCACCTCGGCCGGCTGCTCTCCATCAGGACATCCGTCGGTCCACAGGCTCCAGCTCGGATCCCGCTCGCGGATCTGGGGTGTGGTCAGCCCCTCATACTCGCCGTAGTCCCATTCTCGGAGGTCGTCGCACACCACGGCGCGGTCTCCGTACCCGGCGAGCTCACACGTCTCGCGCGCGCGCCGAAGCGGGCTCGTGAGCACGAGCGAGAACTCCCAGCTAGCCAGAATCGGCCCGAGGTCGATGGCCCGCTGCCGTCCCTCTTCGATCAGCGGCAGATCGGTGCGGCTCGTGTGCTGCCCGCTGCGGCTCCACTCGGTCTCGCCGTGTCGGACTAGAACGATCCGCACTCCTCACCCCCGATAGTTCGCCGAACCCTGCCGCGTGCCCTACGCGTCGGCGGCGTCGTACGCCTCGCTCGCGATCGTCTCGCGCGCCTGTTGCTCGTCCATCGCGGCGTCCGGGTGCTCGCGCGCGTAGTGCCCGCGCATCTGGCCGAGCAGCTCGTCGTCGGTAGCGGCGGCCAGCGGCTCGCCGCAGATGTTGCACTCGATCACTCTCTTGGTCATTACCCGCTCGCTTCCTCGTGTGCATTGAGAGTCGCCGCTGGGCCGTTCACACGATTGCCGGCGGCCGACGCCTCGACCTCATGGGCGGCCAGCAGCGCCGCCCCCAGCACGCCGGCCCGTACCCCGTGCGAGGCCAGCCGGATACTCGTGCGCCCGCCCAAACCCGGCACCACATATTTGAGCGCCACCCGCCGCGCGGGCTCGAGCAGTAGATCACCGGCCCGGGCCGCGCCGCCCCCGATTACCACCTCTTCGGGGTCGAACGTGTTGATCGCGTTGGCGATCCCGATCCCCACCCGCTCGGCCCACAGTTCGACGATCTGCGCCGCGGCCGGATCGCCGGCCTGGGCCGCCTCCACCGCCTCGGCTCCGAACACCGGCTGCCCGTGCGCCGTCAGCCGACCGAGGACGGAGTCCGGGTGCTCCCCGGCGCAGTCGACGGCGAGCCGGTCGAGCGCGTGACCCGCGGCCACGAACTCGAGCGATCCGGGCTGCGGGAAGCGAGCGCGGGGTGCAGGAACGCGCTTTGAGTCGTCCAACCCAAGCCCGACGATCGTGTGCCCGAGCTCGCCCGCTCCCCCGGTGGCGCCACGATAGATCCTCCCGCCGAGCACGATCCCACCCCCCACCCCGGTGCCGATCGTGATCATCACCAGGTTCTGCGCGACGAGCCGGAGCTCCGAGTCGTGGGCCTCGGCGAGCGCGGCCACGGTGGCGTCGTTGTCGACGAAGACCGGCACGCCCAGCCGCTCGCCCAGCACCTGGCGCAGCGGCACGTCGGTAAGCGGGATGTTGACCGACGACACGACGCGCCCCGTCTCGAACTCGACGATTGAGGGGACGCCGATGCCGACCGCGGCCAGGTCGTCGGACCGGATCCGGTCGACCATCGCCGCGAGCTGGTCGATCAGCGCCGTGCTGGCCGAGCGGTCGGTTTGCTCGAGCAGCGACTCGCTGAGCCGGTTGCCCCGCAGGCACGCCACGATCACTTTCGTGCCGCCGAGATCGACGCCGATGACCGAGCTCACGCCTCCAACCCCGCAGCCGCCTCTGGGTCGAGGAGCACCGTGATCTCCTTGGCCATCGTCGGCAGCAATGACGATGGCAGGCCTGGATCCGGCTTGGCGTTCGGGCCGAACGCCGCGGCCACCGGCTCGGCCTTCGAAGCCCCGGTGGCCAGGAAGACGATCTGGCGGGAGTTCACGAGTGCCGGAAACGTAAGCGTGACCCGCGGCACGTACGGCTCCCATCCGGACTCTTCGACGCCCAGGACCAGCCGCGAGCGCTCCGACAGCGACGCCTGGTCGGGGAACATCGACGCCAGATGACCGTCCGGTCCGATCCCGAGGAGCACCAGGTCGAAGCGCGGCGGACCGGCGGCGCGCAACTCGCGCTCGTATTCATCCGCCGCCTCAAGCGGACCCAACTCCCCCCGCATCCGGTGGATCACCGGAGCCGCAGCCTGGCCGAGCGGCTCGAGCAGCGAGTCTCGAACCAGCCTGTAGTTGGAGCGCTCATCCTCCGGCGGCACGCACCGTTCGTCACTGAACCACATCGTGCAGCGCGACACGTCGATCCCCACAGTCTGAACCGCCTCGACGAACTCGCCGTACGCGGCCTTGGGCGTCGACCCGCCGGTGAGCACCATCTGCCCACCGCCGGCGGCCACGCCGACCAGCATGGCGGCGCAGGCCCGAGCCGGATCGTGAAGGACCTCGATCTCAACCGGCATCGGGGCAGAACTCCCTGGCGGCTCGGAGCGCCGGACCATAGGTGGGGTCGCGCAGATGCGACTGCCGGACTCCCTCGCCCAAGATTCCGCCCTCCCCCCGGGATGCGCCCAGCACCAGCCAGCTGCTCTCCTCGCGCTCCGGCGAGCACTCCCGGGCTCGCAGCCCACCCTGGGCCCGGTCCAACGACAGGTTGTTCTCTTCTCCCCACGCGACAGTCACCCCGGCCAGCCCGGGCACGTCCTGCTCGAACGGCTCCAGTGCGATCTGGACGTAACGCGGCCCGCCCGTGTAGGCACGCCCGCGAAGACCGTCGCCATTCGCCAACTCTAGTGGCCGGATATGCCATCCGAGGCGCGAGGCGATCCAGCCCGTCAGGAGCAGCGCGCTCGCGGTCGAGCTCACCTGGTGGCGGATCGTGAGACCGTCCAGCGATGCCAGCGCCGCGCGCCGTGCCGGCGGATCGAAGCTGGCAGCCAGGCGCTCGCGCCACGGCGTCGTGCGCAACCAAGCGAGATCGACCACGTACAGGCAGCGGAGCTCGTCCTCCGCCCGCGCCAGACCGGCTTCGGCGTCGGGCAGGTCGTCGGAGTCGAGCAGTATGACGTCGAGCAGGTCCCGCAGCGCCTCGACGGCCTCGTCGTGCCCGTGGGGGCTCCACAACACGGTGGGCAGGTCTGACATCACGACCGGGTCGACGATCGTCTCGAGCCCTTTCAGGTGCTCTGGCCCCATGTCGATCTCGACCTGCTCACGCATCACGCCAATGCCGCCGGCGCTCGGCTCGTCGTAGCTCACGACCGCGACGGCGTCGAGCGTGTCGCGCCCTTCCTCGACGGCACACAGGATCGTGCGCGAGGCGTGGTAGCGGCCGACGCGCTCGAGCCGGTTGGCGATCTCGCCCTTCCATTCGCGGTCGACGACCACGACCATGTTGAGCACACGCGCGGGCGCCAGCGCCTGGTTGGCGGCGTGGCGTTCGCGCAGCAGTTCTCGCAGCGCGGCCTCGATCGCGTCCGGGTTGGTGTTCTCTTCAGACCAGACGTCTTCGCTCACAACCGCCGCCACTTGCGGTCGCCTTCGAGCAGGGCATCGGCCTCCGGCGGCCCGGTGGAACCGGCTGGATACTGCGGGATCGGCGACTCCGTGTCCTGATGCCAGCCGGTCAGGATCGGGTCGATGATCCCCCACAGCGCCTCGATCTCATCTCCCCGGGTGAACAGCGTCGCGTCTCCGCGCATCGCGTCGAGGATCAGCCGCTCGTACGCCTCGGGAGACTCCGACATGAACGACGTGCCGTAGCGGAACTCCATGTTGACCGGCCTGATCCGCATCGTCGGCCCCGGGATCTTCGCGCCCAGCGTCACCGACACGCCCTCGTCTGGCTGCACCGTCAAGATGATCTGATTCGGCTGCACGCCGACCGAGCCGATGCTCTGGAAGGCGAGATGAGGGACCGGTTTGAGCGTCACGGCGATCTCGGTCAGCTTGCGCGCCAGGCGCTTGCCCGTACGCAGGTAGAACGGGACATCGGCCCACCGCCAGTTCGACACGTGCAGGCGGAGCGCGGCATAGGTCTCGGTGCGTGAGCGCGGGTCGACGCCCTCCTCCTCCAGGTAGCTGGGAACGCGCTTGCCGCCGACGGTCCCGGGGCCGTACTGCGCGCGAACCGCCATCTTTGGCACGTCCTCGACCGCGGGGGGAACGATCGCCTCGAGGACCTTCAGCTTCTCGTCGCGCACACGGTCGGCGTCGAACGACGTCGGAGGCTCCATCGTCAGCAGCGCGAGCAGCTGCATCATGTGATTCTGGACGAGGTCCCTGAGCGCCCCCGCGCCCTCGTAGTAGCCGGCGCGTCCTTCGATCCCCACGTCCTCGGCAGCCGTGATCTCGACGTGGTCGATGAAGTTGCGGTTCCACACCGGTTCGAACAGCGCATTGGCGAAGCGCAGCGCCATCAGGTTCTGGACCGTTTCCTTGCCCAGGTAGTGGTCGATCCGGAACACCTGCGACTCGTCGAACACCTCCAGCACCTGCGCGTTCAGCTGGCGTGCCGAGGCCAGGTCGTACCCGAACGGCTTCTCGATCACGATCCGGGTCTCGGCGTTCTCGGACCGCGTCAGCCCGGCAGCGCCCAGCTTGCCGGCGATCACCGAGAAGAACTGCGGCGCCGTCGACAGGTAGAAGACCCGGTTCAGGGGCTGGCCGGCACGCTCGTCGAACTGGTGCAAGCAGTGGCCGAGCTCGTTGTAGACCTCCTCGTCGTCGAACGCGCCCGGTACGTAGCGCATGTCCTCGAGCAGCCCTTCGAGCACCTTCGGATCGGGCCGCCGGCGGGAGAAGCGCTCGATCGACTGCTGCGCCATCTCACGGAAGTCGTCGCGCTCCTGTTCGCGCCGGGCGACACCGACGAGTTCGAAGCGTTCGGGCAGCGCCCCCTCGTGCGCGAGGTTGTAGAGCGCGGGGAGCAGCTTACGATGAGCCAAGTCACCCGTGGCGCCGAAGATCACGAGCGCGGTAGGCCGGACGGGCAGGCGCTCGAGGCCGGCAACCAGCGGGTTTTCCTGCTCGAGATCGGTGGCAACGGCTGCGCTCTGCATCGGTTAGCTCTCCTGAAGGATTGCGATCATCCGCCCCGTCACGGCTCGAGCCGCATCGGCGGGGGTCTCCCACCTCTACCCGCTCGACCGCGCCCGCTCGACGACCTCCCGTCCGGTGTCGGCGACCCGTTGGGGGGTGAACCCGAAATGCTTGTAGAGGGCGCCGGCTGGGGCGGAAGCGCCGAACGTTTCCATCCCGATCACCTCTCCCAGCTCGCCCACCCACTCGCGCCAACCGAGCTTGGCCGCGGCTTCGACCGACACCCGCGCGCGGCAGGCCGCCGGCAACACGCTCTCCCGGTAGCCGGCGTCCTGGGCGGCGAAATTCTCCATGCATGGCATGCTGATGACCCGGGTCGCGATCCCCTCGCCCTCGAGGACGTCCGCGGCGGCGTTGCAGATGTGGACCTCGGTCCCGGTCCCGATCAGGATCAGATCCGGGTTCGGTTCCTTGCCCGAGTAGCGCAGCACGTACGCGCCCCGCTCGATCGCGTCGTCCGGGATTTCCGCCGGGTTCCAGGTCGGGATCCCCTGACGCGAGAGCACCAGCGCGGTCGGATGGTCCTCGGCCTTGATCGCGTAGTGCCAGCCCATCGCGGTCTCGTTGGCGCCGGCCGGCCGCACCACCCTCAGCGTCGGCATCGCCCGCAGTCCCGCGAGCTGCTCGATCGGCTGGTGAGTCGGGCCGTCCTCGCCCAGCCCAATCGAATCGTGGGTGAACACGAAGATCGACGGGAGCTTCATCAGCGCGGCCAGGCGGATCGAGCCGCGCATGTAGTCGCTGAACGTGAAGAACGTGGCTCCGTAGGCACGGAGGTAGTGCAGGTTCAGCCCGTTGACGACGGCCCCCATCGCGTGCTCGCGGATGCCGAAGTGCAGGTTGCGCCCGTCATAGGAGCCTCCCTCTACGTTGCCGGCGCCGTCGATCAGCGTCAGCGTGGAAGGCGCGAGGTCAGCCGACCCTCCGACGAACTCGGGGACGTGAGCCGCCGCCCACTGGATCACCTCCTGGGAGGACTTGCGCGTGGCGGTCATCTTGTCCGAGGCGTGGAACTTCGGCACCTCCGCGTCCCAGCCGGCCGGCAACTCGCCGGCGATCAGCCGCTCGTATTCCTGGGCCGGCTCGGGGTTGTCCTGGGCGTAGGCCGCGAAGCGCTGGCGCCAATCCTCCTCGAGGTGCTCGCCGCGCTCGATGCAGCGGCGAAAATGCTCGAGCGCCTCCTCGGGTACATAGAACGGCTCCAACGACGGCCAGCCCATTTTCTCCTTGGTGAGCTTGATCTCCTCCTCGCCCAGCGGCGAGCCGTGGGCGCCGGCCGTGTCGTGCTTGTTCGGGCTGCCCTGGGCGATGTGCGAACGGACGATAATCAGCGACGGCTTGTCCTCGACGGCGATCGCGTTGCGCAACGCGGCCTCGAGGTTGTCCAGCCCGATGTCCTCCTCGAGGTCCTGGACGTGCCACCCGTACCCCTCGTAGCGCTTGCCGACATCCTCCGTGAAGGCGAGCTTGGTGTCGCCCTCGATCGAGATGTGGTTGTTGTCGTAGAACGAAATCAGCCGGCCGAGCCCGAGGTGGCCGGCGAGCGAGCACGCCTCACCCGAGATCCCCTCCTCGAGGTCTCCATCGGATGCGATCACGAACGTGTGGTGATCGACGATCTCATGGCCGGGGCGGTTGAACCGCGCGGCCAGCATCCGCTCCGCCAGCGCCATGCCGACCGCGTGCGAGATGCCCTGCCCGAGCGGCCCGGTGGTGACCTCGATCCCCGGCATGTCCCAATGCTCCGGATGCCCCGCCGCCCGGGAGCCGAGCTGGCGGAAGCGCATGATGTCGTCCTCGAGGCTGACGTCGTAGCCGGCGAGGTAGAGCGTCGAATACAGCAGCATCGAGGCGTGCCCGCACGAGAGGACGAACCGGTCGCGGTCGGGCCAATCCGGCTGGTGGGGGCTGTGGCGCATGACCCGGGCGTATAGGACGTAGGCGACCGGGGCCAGCGCCATCGGCGTCCCGGGATGGCCCGAGTTCGCCTTCTGCACAGCGTCCATCGACAGCGTGCGGATGGTGTCCACGCACAGCTTGTCGAGCGTGATCGTGTCCGTGGCGGTCACGCGCGCAGCATAACCCGATTGGGACCCCGGGAAAGAAACGCCGACGTGAAATCCATAATTCCGGCGGCGCCTGCCGGCGGCGCCTTGGCCAACCGCTCAGCCAAAAAGCACGTCGAAGCTCTCGTACTCCTCGACGGGCACGTGCCGGACCTCGGCCACCGCATCGGCCAGCGCGATCAGCTCGACCTCGGTCGAGCGGAGCGCCGCCATCTTGCCCCACTCGCCGGCGTGGGCACCGTCGATTGCAGCCAATCCGAGCCTGGTGGCCAGCACGCGGTCAAACGCGGTCGGGGTGCCACCGCGCTGCACGTGCCCGAGCACGGTGGCGCGCGTCTCATACCCTGTCCGGGACTCGATCTCGCGCTCGAGCGCGTACCCGATCCCGCCCAGGCGCGGATGCCCGAATTCGTCCACCGCCCCCGTCTGCAGGGTCATCGTCCCCTCCTTGGGCATCGCCCCCTCGGCCGCGACCACGATCGAGAAATACCGCCCGCGCTCGTGGCGGCGGCGGATCCGCCGGCACACCTCATCGATGTCAAACGGGATCTCCGGGATCAAGATCACGTCGGCGCCGCCGGCCACCCCAGAGTGCAGCGCGATCCAGCCCGCGGTGCGCCCCATCACCTCGACGACGAGGATCCGGTTGTGGCTCTCGGCCGTGGTGTGCAGCCGGTCGATCGCCTCGGTGGCGATGTGCAGGGCGGTGTCGAACCCGAACGTGACGTCCGTGCCGCCGAGGTCGTTGTCGATCGTCTTGGGGACGCCGATCACGTTGATCCCGTCGCCGTAAAGCCGGTTGGCGACTCCGAGCGTGTCCTCGCCGCCGATCGCGATGATCCCGTCCAGATTGAACTCGGCCAGGGTCTCGCGCACCCGCTGCACGCCGTCGTCGCGCTTGTAGGGGTTCGTTCGCGAGCTGCCTAGGATCGTGCCGCCGCGCGGGAGGATCCCCCGCGTCGACTCGATCGTCAGGTCCATGAACAACGGGTCGAGCACCCCGCGCCAGCCATCGCGGAAGCCGATCAGCTGGTCGCCGTAGGCGTCGATCCCCTTGCGCACGACCGCGCGGATCACCGCGTTGAGCCCGGGACAGTCGCCTCCGCCGGTGAGCATGCCGATCCGCATTACGCCCGAATGCTATGGGGTCGGGGCATGCGCGTGTTGCCGGGTTGTAGGCGCCACCGCCGTGGGAGGCCCGCATCGGACCTAAGGGCATACGCGGGTCGCCGCGGTAGGCTTGCGCTGACCATGACGGCGTGTCCAGCCCGAGCATGAAGCTCTTGCCGCCGAATGGTAGGAAGCACCGGCGCGCGCTCTGGACCGCGGCCGGAGCCGCAGGCGCACTGGCCGCCGGCGGCATCCTCGAGGCCGCGCACATGCGCCGGATCGCGCGCCACCCCGAGAGGCAGGCGCTCGAGCAGCCACTGAAGGGCCGCCCGCATCGCGTCGGCTCCGCCGACGGCACGATCCTGCTCGCCGAGGTGTTCGGCCCCGAGGACGGCGAGACCGTGGTGCTGGCGCACGGCTGGACCGAGGCACGGCGGTTTTGGACACACGTGATCCGGGGTCTCGAGAACAACGGCTTTCGGGTGGTCGCCTACGATCAGCGCGGCCACGGGGACAGCGAGCCGGCCAAGGACGGCGATTATGCGATCCCGCGCTTCGGCGAGGACCTCGAGGCCGTCCTGGGCGCCTGCGTCCCCGACGGTCGCCGCGCGGTGGTCGCGGGCCACTCGCTCGGCGCGATGTCGATCGCCTCCTGGGCCGAGAAGCACGATGTCGAGCGACAGGTGCGCGCGGCGGCGCTGCTCAACACGGGCGTCGAGAACCTGATCAACGAGCACCTGCTCTTCCCCCTTTCCGTTCCCGGACTCGCCAACGCGTTGAACCGGACGATCGCCGTGCACGGCTTCCTGGGCAGCAAGGCCCCGCTGCCCCGCTTCTCGACGCCGCTCTCCGCCACCGTGATCCGTTACATCGCGTTCGGCCCCGACGCCTCGCCGGCCCAGGTGGCGTTCTTCGAGCGGATGCTCGTCACCTGCCCACCGGACGTGCGCGCCGACGTCGGGATCGCGATGTCCGAGATGGACCTCGGTCATGCGCTACGGCGCCTAACCGTCCCGACGATCGTGATCGCCGGCGACGTCGACAAGCTCACGCCGCCGTCGCACGCTCGCCGGATCGCGGAGATGCTCCCCCAGCTGGGCGGCCTCACCGTGCTCGAGAACACCGGGCACATGACGCCCCTCGAGCGTCCCGGAGTGGTGATCGACGCGCTTGCGGAACTGGCCGCGCTCACGCCCGAGCGTGCCGTCGCCTGATGCTTTGACAGAGTGGTGGGTGGGTGAACGCCGTGTCTGACTCGTCTCTCCGTTGTCACGTATTGAGGGAGGATCCCGAGCTGGCGGATGCGATCCCGCTCGAGCGCCGCGACCAGGCGATCGAGGACTGCACGGCGCCCGAACTGTCGCTCCAGCCCGGACCCTGGGGAGGGAAGGGATCGCTCGGGTTCCGGGGCGGGATCGGAGTGCTCGTGCTGGGCGGGCTCATGATCCGCCGCGTCGGGATCGACGGCCGCTACGGCGCGGAGCTGATCGGGGAGGGCGACCTCCTGCGGCCCACGGAGGAGAGCGACTCGCCGCTTCTCCCGCTCACCACGAACTGGTCGATCGTGCTGCCCACGCGCGTCGCGGCCCTCGACGCAAACTTCGAGCAGCGCATCGCCAGATACCCCGAACTGGTGAGTTGCCTGGTCGCCCGCGCGATCCAGCGGGGCAAGAACCTGGCGGTCAACATGGCCATCGTGCATCAGGCCAGGGTCGACGTGCGGCTGCACATGCTGCTCTGGCACCTGGCCGCACGCTGGGGCAGGGTCCGCAGCGACGGCACCGTGCTCAAGCTGCGCCTCACCCACGCCGTGCTCGCCGATCTGGTGGCGGCCCGCCGGCCGACCGTCACCACGGCGCTGTCCGAGCTGGCCAGGCGCGGGCTGGTACAGACGGACGGCGAGACATGGGTGCTGACGGGCGATCCGCCCGGCGAACTGCTCGCCTTCGCCCACGAAGCCGGCCACCGCGCCGGCTGATACGGCGCACGCCGACCACACAGGTGCACATCGACCCCTACATCGTCCTCGGGAGCGCCATCGTCGGTTTGCTCGTCGGCATGACCGGCGCCGGCGGCGGCGCGCTGATGACGCCGATGCTCATCCTGCTCTTCGGGGTCTCGCCGTCCGCGGCGATCTCGAGCGACCTCGTGGCCGCCGTCGTCATGCGCCCGTTCGGCGCCGCCGTGCACCTGCGCGCCGGCACGGTCAACCTGCGCCTGGTGCGATGGATGGTGCTCGGCTCGGTCCCGGCGGCCTTCCTCGGCGCCTACCTCCTGCATGCGCTCGGCAACTCAAGATCCGCTCAGCAGCACATCCAGACGGTGCTCGGCATCGCCCTGCTTGTCGGCGCCGGCGCGATGGCGTTTCGGTTCGTGCTCGACCGCCGGACTGGTCAGAACCGACTCGGAGTCGTCCACGAGATCGAGCCGCGGCCGTTGCGCACGATCGCGATCGGGATCGTCGGCGGCGTGATCGTCGGTCTGACCTCCGTCGGCTCGGGGTCGCTGATGATCGTCCTCCTGCTCTTCGTCTACCCGACCATCGGCGCCAACCAGCTCGTCGGCACCGATCTCACCCAGGCCGTGCCGCTGACGCTGGCCGCGGCGTTAGGGGCGCTCGTCTTCGGCCACGTCGTCCTCGACGTGACGGCCTCGCTCATCCTCGGCAGCGTGCCCGCGGTGCTGGTCGGCTCGATGCTGTCCTCGACCGTTCCCGATCGGTATGTGCGCCCGGCGATCGCGTTCGCGATCTTCGCCTCGGGACTCAAATACGTCGGGCTCGGGACGACCGCGCTCGGATGGACCCTGTGCGCCATGCTGCTCGCCGCCGGGGTCGCGTGGGCGGCGGTGGCCCGCCCGTGGCGCGTACGGGAGCTCACGGGTGATCGAGAGGCTTGACGTTCCCGTCGCCGGCGGGAGCCTCGCCACCTTCCGTCTCGGCAGCGGACCGGGGTCAGGCCCGGTGCTCGCCGTGCACGGCATTACGGCCAACAGCCACGCGTGGCGTGCCGTCGCCCGTGCCCTGGACGGCCGGGCTGAGCTGCTCGCGGTCGATCTCCGCGGTCGTGGGGCGAGCAGCGACCTGCCCGGGCCCTACGGGATGGAAGCCTACGTCCGCGACCTGCTCGCGGTGCTCGACGGCTGCGGCATCGAGCGCGCGGTCTTCGCCGGCCACTCACTCGGCGCCTACGCGGTGGCGCGCCTCGCCGCCGAGGACCCCGAGCGCGTCCGTGCCGTGGTCCTCGTCGACGGAGGCCTGACCAGCCCGGCCCTCCAGAACGTCGACCCCGAGGCATTCCTGGCCGCGTTCCTGGGGCCGGCCCTGGCCCGGCTCGAGCTGACCTTCCGCACGCCCGAGACCTACCACGACTGGTGGCGGGCCCATCCTGCCTTCGCGGGCTCGGACGTGGCCGACGAGGACCTCGTCGCCTACGCCGATCACGACCTCGGGGGAGTGGCGCCGGAGCTTCACTCGACCGTGGCCAGGGACGCCGTCCGCGCCGATGCGCACGAGATGTTCGAGATGGGCAAGCCGGCCCATCGGCTGGCGGTTCCGGCTGAGCTGCTGCGTGCTCCGCGAGGACTTCAGGACGAGCCGACCCCGCTCATCGCCGCCGATCTCGCCGAGGCGTGGGCGGATGCCGCGCCCGCCCAGCGTCGCGTGCTCGACGTGCCGGACGTCAACCACTACACGATCGTGATGGGCGCCGCCGGCGCCACCTCGGTGGCCCAGGCGATCGTGCGCGCATTGCAAAGTCCCGCCGGCGATCCTCCCCTACGATCAGCGCGATGAGCAGCGCAGGGACGGTCGGCGCCAGACTCGAGCCGCCGGAGCCCGGCCTGACGCCGGACGAGATGGTGGCCCGCGCCGTTGCCCTCCGGCCTCAGCTGGTCGCCGAGCAGGGGGCGACCGAGCGGCGCACGTACTACTCGCAGGACACGCACGAGGCGTTCCTCAACGCCGGCTTCTACCACCTGTACGTTCCCCGCCGCTACGGCGGCTACGAGTTCGACGTGCCCACCTACGTGCGGGTCGTGCAGGAGATCGCACGCGGGTGCGTGTCCACCGCCTGGTGCGCCGGGCTGGCCATGAACCACGCGCTCATGGTCGGCTCGTGGTGGCCCCAGGAGGCGCAGGACGAGATCTTCGCTGGCGGGGACTTCCGCTGCTCGTCGGTCGCCGCCCCGGTCGGCAAGGCCGCGAGGACGGACGCGGGCTGGGAGATCAACGGCCAGGTCGCCTTCGCCTCCGGCACGCCGTACGCGACCTTCTACATGGGCCAGGCGCTGCTGCCGGCGTCCGCCGGCGCCGACCCCACCGAACCGCCGCCCCAACTGCTCTTCGTCGCCCCCCGCAGCGAGTGGAGCATGCTCGACGACTGGGGGGACATGCTCGGGCTCAAGGGCTCGGGCTCGCACAGCATCCGCTTCGAGGCGACGCGGATACCGGAGAGCTGGGGTTTCGAGGGCAGCATGCTCGACGTCGAGGTCGGCGGCGGCACCCCCGGGTCGCGGCTTCACGGCAACCCGATGTACTCGGGCCGGGCCGTGTCGATTTTCACGATCTCGCTGGCCGCCGTGACGATCGGCGCCGCCTACAACATGCTCGACGAGTACGAGCGGCTGATGCGGACCAAGACGGCCCCGCTGCCCCCGTTCATCCCCCGGATCAAGGACCCCGATTACCAGCGCTGGTACGGCCGCGCGCTCACCCACATCGCTACCGCGGAGGCGGCGGTGTATAACGCCGCCGACCAGCACATGGAGCTGTGCCGGCGCAACATCGAGGACGGGGTTCCTTACACCTTCGGCGACGACATGCTGCTCGCCGGCATCGCGCGCGAGGCGATGCTGATGTGCTGGCGGGTGGTTGACGATGACCTCTGGCAGACGGTGGGCGCCAACGTGGCCCGGGATGGCGAGCGCACCGCGCGCCTGTTCCGCGACATGGCGGTGGCCGCGGCGCACCGCAACCTGCAGCTGCGCGACATGTTCTACGGGGACATCGGACGCGCCGCGCTCGGCGAGCCGCAGCGCATCCCCGGGCGCTGATTTTTCTGGGCCTCGCTCCGCTCGGCGTCCGTGGGGCCGCTAGGGCGCCGCCGTCAGGAGCCGCCGACCCTCCCGTCACCCCCATCCGGTCAGGAGCCGTCTGACCCTCGACCACCGTCCGGACGGGCCCGCCCGGCCCCACGGACGCCGCGAAGCGGCCCAAAAACCCCGGGAACCCGCCACTCGCCGCCCTCCCCGCGGTGAACGGCCGTTCCCCTGGCTCTGGTGCGGAGAACACGCCACCGGCCGAGCGAGCGCAGCCGAGTGGCGAGTTATCCGCCCAGGCGGCGCTCGACCCAGCCCGTGAGCACCCCCAGCGTCTCCACGTTGTTGCGCTCGATCATGATCCCGTGCGCATTGCCGTGCACCCCGTGGTCGGCGAGCTGCACCAGCTCGACGTCACACCCGGCCTGCACGAGGAACGCCACCAGGTCGGCGTCGAAGAACCGGAACATCGACGCCTCGCCGGTCACCACCGCGATCGGGAAGCGGCTCAGATTGGGCAGCCGGCGCGCCGGTCCGTCGCGCAACTCCGACGGATCCGTCGGCGGCGGGTCGTAGGTAAGCGGCGCGGACGCCAGCCCCCAGGCGAGGTCGAGCCCCATCTCCGGGCGCTTGGCGAACGGCGGCCCCAGCACCTCGATCGCGATCAGCGCCGCCACCCGCTCCGGCCGGGCGTCGGCGCCGAGGAAGGTGCCGGGACCGGCGGCCGAGTGGGTGACCAGGATGGCCGGCCCGACCATCTCGAGCAGCTCCGCGAGCCGCGCCTGCTCGAGTGCATGCATGTCCGCCCAGCTCGCCAGCATCGGGCCCGACGGCGCCAGCCACTGGTCGTAGATCGGATCGCCGGGGGCGCGACCGCCCGGCCATTGCGTGTGTAACGCGGCCCACGGATTCGAGTCGGGACCGTCGGGCGGCGGGACGAAGATGGGGCGCAAGGCCTCCGCGCCCACCTGCGGCCCCATCGGTCCGAGCACGTCAGGATGAAACGGCGAGCGGCCGTGCCCGGGGCGGTCGACCACGTACACCGTGTGGCCCTGCTTGACGAGCAGCCGCGACCAGCCGAGGCGGCCGTCGGGCGTGGTCAGGTAGTCGGTGCCCTGGCCCCCGCCACCGTGTACGAGCACCCACGGCGGTCCGGACGGCCCGGAACCGGCTGGGGCCTCCCACTCGACGTACATCGGGCCCCGCAGCACCGCGCCGAGCGGCCCCTCGACCCGGTCGGACAACCCCACCCAGAAGGAGCCGCGCCGCGACGTGGTGACCGGCCCGGACGGGACGTGCCTGCTCATGCCGGCGCCGGCGCCCGCTCGCTGGCGCGCCGTGCCCCCTCGGACAGCGAAGCCAGCTTCGCCCAGCAGATGTCGGGGTCGATCGCGCCGAACCCCGACCAGGTCCCGAACCCGCAGTCGGTGCCCGCCATCACGCGCTCCGGACCGACGATCCGGGTAAAGGTGAGGAGCCGCTGGGCCACCAGCTCCGGGTGCTCGATGTAGTTGCAGGTCGAGTCGATCACGCCCGGCGCGAGGATCTTGTCGTCGGGAATCGCGGCGTCGCGCCAAACCGCCCATTCGTGTTCGTGGCGCGGGTTGGCAGCCTCGAACTGGATCGTCGCCGGCTTGGCCCGCAGGACGACGTCGATGATTTTCTCCAGATCGATGTCGAGGTGATGCGGGCCTTCGTAGTTGCCCCAGCACAGGTGCAGACGGACCCGTTCGGCGGGCAGGTCGCGGAGCGCGTGGTTGATTGCCTCGACATGACGCGCCGCGGCCGCCACGAACTCCTCGTCCGGACGGTCGCGATACATGATGTGGCGCCCCATGGCCAGGTCCGGCCCGTCGATCTGGACCTGGAACCCGGCCGCGACGATCGCCTCGTACTCCTCCTTCATCGCCTCGCCGATCGCCTCCAGGTACTCGTCCAGGCTCGGGTAGTACTCGTTGGGCTGGAACAGCGCGATGATCCCGGGCGAGGGCGCATTCATGAACGCGCCCGTGACCGGTTGGCCCTGGATCGCCCGCACCAGCCGGGCCAGATCGCGCTCGACCGGCTCCCGATGCTCGTACCGGATCGGGCCGCGGCAGATCGGCCGCAGGTAGCGAGCGCTGCCGCCCTCGTCCGCAAGCCGCTTCATATACCGCGGATACGCGTCGAGATCCGCCGGCGTCGCCCGCGGCACGTCGCCCACCTCAAACCCGCTGAGGCGATGGCGGATATATGTGGCGTAGCCGATCTTGCTCATCTCGCCGTCTGACACGACGTCGATCCCGGACTCGACCTGGTGGCGAACACGGTCGCGCACCGCCTGCTCGAGCAACCGCTCGTAGCGCTCCTGGTCAACCTGCTCCCCGCGATCCTCGGCGAACACGAGCTCGACGAGCTCCGGCGGCCTGGGCAGGCTGCCGACGTGGGTCGTGAGGATGCGGGTCGAGTTCACGTGCTGCCTCCGAACTGGATATTTGTCGGCGGCGCCTGAGGACGGCGCCTTGCTACCAAAGTTCCTCGAGCAGTTCGTGGATCGCCTCGGGCGGCGCCGGTCGGGGATTGGCCTTGGCCGGGCCCCGCTCCGCCACCGCCTCGGACAGCGCGCCCAGATCCTCGCGCGGGACGCCGTAGTCACGAAGCCGGGGCGGCCCGGCCAGCGCGGCCAAGGCGCTGACCCGCGCGATCGGCTCGCCGTCGCCCATGGCCTCCCCCAGGCGCGCGATCTCGGCGCCGGCGACCTCCTGGTTGTAGCGGAGCGCCACCGGCAGGCAGACCGCGTTCATCGTCCCGTGGGCGAGGCCGTAGCGGCCTCCGAGCGCCTGCGCCATCGCGTGCCCGAGGCCCATCCCGGCTCGCAACGCCGCGCCGGCGTGCATCGCGCCGGCGAGCAGCTGCCCGCGCGCCTCGAGGTCGCGGCCGTCGTCGGCTACCCGCGGCAGCCACTCGGAGATGAGCTGGGCGCCGGCGAGCGCTTCGCCATCGGTCTCCTCGCTGCGTCCGGACGAGTACAGCCCCTCGGCGCAGTGCGCGAGAGCGTTCAAGGCCGTGCCGGCGCTCTGCTCGCGGGGCAGGTCGAGGGTCAGCGAGGGCTCGTACACGATCGCCACCGTCCGCGCCCCTCCCCCGCGTCGCTTGATACCGGCCTGCCGGTCGCGCATGCCGAAGCCCTGCGTCCATTCGGCGCCCGAGTACGTGGTGGGTATCGAGACGATCGGCAGGCCCGTCTCACTGGATACCGCTTTGGCGGTATCGATCGTGCTGCCGCCGCCAAGCGCCACCAGCCCGTCCATCCCGTCGGCCCCGGCCAGCGCCTCGCGCACGCCGGCGATCTCGGCGTGCGGCTGCACCTCGTGGAAGCGACGCGCCACCGGAAGCTCGAACTCGCGCCACCGCTCGGTGCTGATCAGGAGCGGCCGGGTGATCGACAGCTCGTCGAACACACCCGGAAGCGTGTCGAGACCCCAGCGGACGATCATGGCGCGATCAAATCACAGCCGCTTCCCCCCGGTCGCCCGGCCCGCTCGGGAAGTTTCTTCAGGATGGAGGCAGTTTCTTCCCGGGCGCTTTTATTGTTCGGCCGGACCGCCGGCCGCGATGCCCGCCTGCAGCCTCCGCATCCCGGCCAGCCATCGGTCGTAGTCCATCGCCTTGCGCTGGAAGAACGTGAGCACCTCGGGATGGGGCAGGATCAGGAACTGCTCGCGGTCGATCGCCTCCATGACCGCGTCCGCCACCTGCTCGGGCTCGAGCATGGCGCCGGCGCTCCGCACCACGTGATGGGCGAGCTCGTCGCCCTGGGCCATCGCGGTGCGCACGCCCATCGGGCACAGGCAGCTGACCCGGAGACCGCGGTCGCCGTACGTGACCGACAGCCATTCGGCGAACGCCACCGCCGCGTGCTTGGTCACCGCGTACGGCGCCGAGCCGATCTGGGTGATCAAACCCGCGGCCGAGGCGGTGGCCACGAAGTACCCCTCCCCGCGCTCGAGCCAGCCCGGCAAGAGCCGCCGCGCCGCCAGGATGTGCGCGCGTATGTTGACCGCGAACGCCTGATCCCACACCTCATCCGGCGTGTCGATCGGATCCTCACCGATCGCCACGCCGGCGTTAGCAAAGAACACCTCGACCGGGCCGAGCTCCGCCTCGATGCGGGTGAGGAGCGCCTCCACCGCGCGCTCGTCCGTCACGTCCGCGGGCACCGCCAGATGCCCGGATCCGAGCTCCTCGCCGACGCCCCGCAAGGCGCCCGCGTGGACGTCCGTGGCGGCCACGCGCGCGCCCTCCTCAGCGCACCGGAGCGCCAGCGCGCGGCCGATCCCGCCCGCGGCGCCGGTGATCACGACCACCCGATCGCGCAGTTTCACCGCCCCATTATGTGGTTTTCCTCGCCAGAGCCTCGGTTCCGACCGATGGCAGAGCGAGGAAAGCGAGGGATGCGATGAGCTCTACCCGCACGGTCTCGCCATGAAGCCTGGCGCCGGCCCCTCGGCTAGCGGCGCTCGGCGTCGACCGCCCGCAGCACCTGCTGCATGTACTCGATGTGTTGGCGCATGGCACGCTCGGCGGCCGACCGCTGGTGGCGCCTGATCGCCCGCACGATCAGCTCGTGCTGGGCGATGATCTCGTCCGCGTCAAGGGCATGAGCCACGTGCGCGACCAGCGACGGCTGGAGCACATCGAGGATCCAGCCGGTGAACGTGACCAGCAGCTCGTTGCCGGCGGCGGCCGCGATCGCCCGGTGAAAGCGGGTGTCGGCCAGCCGGAACTCTTCGGTGCCGGGATCTCGGCCCCTCGCCGTGGCGATCGAGTCGAGCAGCACCGCCACCGTCGTCTCGTCCGCGAGTTCAGCGGCGAGGCCCGCCAGCGGCACCTCGAGGAACATCCGGGACTCCAGCAGCTCGCACAGCGTCACGCTTTCTGACTCGAGCATCACGGCGATCGACTCGCTCACGTGGCGGCCGATGCCGGCGCCCGTGGTGTTCTCCACGAACACGCCGCCGGCGCGGCCCTTCTGCACCCGGATCAGATGCGACCCGGCCAGCCGGCGCAACCCCTCGCGCAGGGTTGGGCGGCTGACCCCGAACTCGCGGGCGAGCTCGTGCTCAGTTCCGATCCGGTCCCCCGGCCGGAGGCCTTCGCGCTCGACGTACCGGCGGATCTCGCGGGCGATCTGCTCGCTCGCGTCCGCGTGGACCGCCTGAAACCTCGGCGCCTGGCGGGAACCGGCGGCAGTTGACATGCGTCGAGTTTATGGCCGCTCCCCATCCGTCCGCGCATCCTGCCCATCGGCCGCTAAGCAAACGTGGCGCTTTACCGATAACGACCAGCATGCGAAGAACCCGCGCGCGCGTGGAGAGGGCGCCCGGGGTCGGCCGGCCGCCGTCCCCTGAGCGCTATCCGATGCTGTTCGACCGGGCTTCGGTCGGCATCGTCACGGTTGGGCCGGACGCGCGAGCCGTCGAGGCCAATCCGGCCATCGAGCGGATGCTCGGCTGCGAGCCCGGCGAGCTGATCAACATGGACCTGACCGGCTTCGGCCATCCGGATGACGCGGAGGTCAACAAGGACCTGCCGGAGAAGCTGCACGGGAACGCGCGCGGCTACGAATACGAGAAGCGCCTCATCCGCAAGGACGGCGGGGTCATCTGGTGCCGGATCAAGGTGTGGACCGACGCCGCCGCGACGGGTTCCGACCAGCTTCGCGTCGCCATGCTCGAGGACATCACCGAGAGCAAGCTGGCGGCACTCGCGCTCGAGGAGCGGGCCAGCCGGCTCGAGCGCATCATCGCGACACAGCGCGACATCTCCGCTGCCTCCTCGGTCGATCTCGAGCACGTGATGGAGGTGATCGTCGATCGGGCCATGGCGCTGACGCGCGCCGAGGGAGCGATGGTCAGCCTGATCGAGGGCGACACGGTGGTGACGCGGGCCGCCAAGGGAATCGCCGCGGGATTCCGAGGGAACCGCCGCCCGCTGAGCCAGAGCGTGACCCGCTTTGCCATCGCGGACCGCCTCCCCCTGTTGATCGAGCACGCCGAGGACGACCCCCGCCTCAACGCGCAGGTCCGCGCGAAGGTCGGCGATCGCTCCCACATCTGCGTGCCGCTGTTCGGCGGCGACGAGCCCGTTGGGGCGCTCAGCGTGATGAGCACGTCCGAGGTGGAGCGGCTGAATGAGGAGGACCGCCAGACCCTCGAGCTCCTGGCCGGCGTCCTGTCGGAGGGGGTCAGCCGCGCGGCGGAGTCCGAGGCCAAGCGCAACCAGCTCGAGGCGCTCGCCCGCTTCGAGGCGATTTACCAGGGCGCCCTCAGCGGTGTACTGGTGATGAGCGCCGACGGGCACGTCATCGATGCCAACCCGGCAATGGTCGAGCTGCTCGGGTTCGATTCTCCCGATCAGATTGAGCGGGAGTTCGCGCTGCACATCCATCCCGACGACCGCGAGCAGGTCCTGACCGCGGTCCGCGAGCTGCTCGCGGGCGACTCGAACTCGCTGCACCAGCAGCACCGGCTGACGCGCGCCGACGGAAACGTGGTGTGGGTGTCGGCCTCGCTGTCGATCGTTCGGGAGGCTGACGGCCGTCCGAGCTTCGGCATCGTGATGGTGCAGGACGACACCGAGCGCAAGGCCGCCGAGGAAGCGCTGCTGCGCCAGTCCGAGCTCAACGAGCATCAGGCCCTGCACGACGGCCTCACCGGCCTGCCCAACCGCACCCTGTTCCGCGATCGGATCGAACAGGCGATCGCGGTCGCCCATCGCGAAGACGGCCAGCTGGCGGTCGCGATGATGGACCTCGACCGCTTCAAGGACGTCAACGACTCACTCGGCCACCACGCCGGCGACGCGCTCCTGGTCGAGATCGGGCAGCGGCTGCGCGGCGTGCTGCGCTCCTCGGACACCGTGGCCCGCCTGGGCGGCGACGAGTTCGGGGTGCTGATCTCGAAGCCCCGCACCGATCGTGACGTGGCGCTCGTGATCGAGAAGGTCCGTGCCGTGCTCGAGCAGCCGGTGATCGTCGACGACCTCGCCCTGCCCGCGGAGGCGTCGATCGGGATCGCCATGTTCCCGGCCCACGGCCAAGATGTCGACACGCTGCTACGGCACGCCGACGTGGCCATGTACAGCGCCAAGGATGAGAAGACGGGCTACGTCTTCTACGACGACTCGCGTAGCGAGAGCGATCCAGCCCGGCTCACGCTGGTGAGCGAGCTGCGCCGCGCGATCGAAGAGCGCGAGCTGGTGCTCTACTACCAGCCGAAGGCGGCGCTGGCCAACGGCGCGGTCAAGTCGGTCGAGGCGCTGCTGCGCTGGAACCACCCCACGCGGGGTCTGGTTGGCCCCGACGAGTTCATCCCGCTCGCCCAGCAGACGGGGTTGATCAAGCCGCTCACCCTGTACGTGCTCGACGAGGCGCTCTCGCAGTGCCGGGCCTGGACGCACGCGGGCATGTCACTGAACGTGGCGATCAACATCTCGATCCGCAACCTCCTCGACGCGCACTTCCCCGAGCTGGTCAGGACCCTGCTCGAGAAGTGGCAAGTCGATCCGGCGATGCTCGAGCTGGAAATCACCGAATCGACCGTTCTCTCCGATCCCGTCCGCACCAAGCGCGTCCTCGACAGGCTTTCGGCGATGGGCATCGTCCTGTCGATCGACGACTTCGGGACCGGCTACTCATCGCTCTCATACCTGAGCCAGCTCCCGGTCCACGAGATCAAGATCGACCGCTCGTTCGTGATGAACATGGCCGAGTGCGAGAACGACGCGGTGATCGTGCGCTCGACGATCGACCTCGCGCGCAACCTGGGCCTGCACGTGGTGGCTGAGGGAGTCGAGACCGAGCGGGCCTGGCACGAGCTCAACGAGCTCGGCTGCACGATGGCGCAGGGCTATTACCTGAGCCGGCCCGTGCCGGCGGCCCAACTGACGGAGTGGCTCCAGTCCCGGCCCGACGGCTGCGCGCCGGCGCCGATCCGGCGCGTCGCCTGAGGCGCCGCCTCACGCCCCTGCGGCCGTCCCAAGGCGCCGCCGACCATCCAATTCCTTGACCTCATCGGGGATCATCGGGCCGTCGCCGGCCGGATCGGCCACACCTTCCTCGAGCCACCGGTAGCGGCCATCGAGCACCTTCGCCGCTGCGGCGCGGTTCTCGTCGTCGTCGTTGGCCCACAGCTCGGTGAACACCACCTCGGTGCGGCGCTTGGCCTGCTGGCAGAAGAGCTCGGCCAGCTCCCGGGCCTCGGTGCGGCGCTCGGGGTGCTCCCGGCCAAGGGTGTCGGCGTACGCCACGGCAGCCGACATTGCGAACAGCTCAGCCCCGATGTCGACCAGCCGACCCAAGAACGCTTGGCGGTACTCGAGCTTGGCCTGCCAGCGCGTCATGCCGTAGAAGATCGCCCGCGCGAGTTTCCGCGAGGCTCGCTCCACGTAGCGGGCGTAGGAGGCCAGCGGCCCGAGCTCGTCGTAGGAGCGCGGGTTCTGGCCCTTGCCGACGGCGAGCTGCGGAAGCCACTTGCCGTAGAACGCGCCGGCCCGGCCCGCGGCGGCGAGCTTGGTTTTGACGTCACCACCCGGCTCGAGGAGGTCCCCGGCGACCTGAAGGTGCTGGTCCACGGCCTCGCGCGCGATCAGCAGGTGCATGATCTCGGTCGAGCCCTCGAAGATGCGGTTGATCCGCATGTCGCGGAGCGCCTGCTCGGCCGGCACCGGCTTCTCGCCTCGCGCCTTCAGCGACGCCGCCGTCTCATAGCCCCGGCCTCCGCGCACCTGGATGAGCTCATCGAGAACCTTCCAGCCCATCTCGGACGCGTAGAGCTTCGCGAGCGCCGCCTCGATCCTGATGTCGTTGGACTTGTCGTCGGCCAGGCGGCTGGCCACGTCGAGCATCGCCTCGAGCCCGAAGGCGCTGCCGGCGATGAACGCGATCTTCTGGGCGACGGCGTCGTGCTTGCCGATCGGCCGTCCCCACTGGACGCGTTCGTTGGCCCACTCGCGGGCCACCTTCGTCGCCCACTTAGCCTGCCCGATGCAGATCGCCGGCAGGGCCAGACGGCCGGTGTTGAGCGTCGTCAGTGCGATCTTCAGCCCCTGCCCTTCCTTGCCGATCCGGTTCTCTTCCGGCACGAACACGTTCTCCAGCCGGGTCACGGAGTTCTCAATCCCGCGCAGGCCCATGAACGCGTTGCGGTGCTCGACCGTGACCCCGTCGCTGTCGTACGGGAGCACGAACGCGCTGATCCCGCCCCTGTGGCCATCGCTCTTGGGAACCTGCGCCATCACCACCACGATGTCGGCGATTGCGCCGTTGGTGGCCCACAGCTTCAGCCCATCGAGCACGTAGCCGCCGTCCGCCGGCGTGGCAGTTGTCGCCAGACGGGCCGGGTCCGAGCCGACATCTGGCTCGGTGAGCAGGAAGGCGCTGATCTTGTCACGCGCCACCAGCGGCAGCCATTTGCGCTTCTGCTCCTCGGTGCCGAACAGCCGCAGCGGCTCGGCGACGCCGATCGACTGGTGCGCGCTCAGGAGCGCCGAAAGCGATGCATGCCAGGTTCCCGCCAGCGCCAGCGCCCGGTTGTAGTAGACCTGCGAGAGGCCGAGGCCGCCGTACTCCTCGGCCACCTTCATGCCGAGCGCCCCCATGCGCTTGAGGCCCTCGATCACGTGGTCGGGGATCTTCGCGTCGCGCTCGATCTCGAGCGGGTCGACGTCGGCCCGCAGGAACTCCTCGAGGCTCGAGAGGAACCGTTCGCCCTTCTCCACGGCCCGTGGATCGAGGCGGGGCTGCGGGTGAATCAGGTCCAGCCGGAAGTTGCCCAGGAACAGCTCCTTGCCGAAGCTCGGAAGCCTCCACTCGGACTCGCGCGCGGCCTCGGCGACGTCGCGGGCTTGCCTTTCTGAGACGGTGCTGGACATGAGCGTTTCTCCTCTGCGACGGTTTCCGGGATATTGAAGCTATCTATCCGAGGAGGTTTGCGTTGAAGCTCAGCGCGCGTAATCAGCTCAAAGGCACCGTCACGAACATCAACAAGGGGGCCGCGATCGCGAACGTCGTGCTCGACGTAGGCGGACAACGCCTGGTCGCCTCGATTACCGTCGAGGCCGTTGACGACCTCGGGCTGCACGAGGGCAGCGAGGTCACCGCGATCGTCAAGGCCTCCGACGTGATCATCGCCACCGGCGCCGGCTGAGCCCTGGGGAGCGCCCGCACCCGCGAGACGTTCGTCCGCGCCCGCTACAGATCGCACCTGCTGCTGCCGATAAGGCGGCAAAACGGAGTGTTGGAGGGCGTGGGATGACTCAGGTGCACACGAGCAGGGCCGCAGCGCAGGCGGAGAAAACCGCCGCGGGCGTGAAAGCCCTTTACGGTGTGCTTGGCCTGATCGTGCTCGGGTACGCCGTCTCCCTGGTCGTGCGCGCCACCGGCTCCAGCACCACGCTCCTCGACGGCTGGGGCGTGTCGAGCTTCGAGCTGGTGGCCAGCGTGCTGGTGCTCGTCCGCGCCGCCGTGAGCCCGCGCGACCGGCGCTTCTGCCTGGCGCTCGGCACGGGCATGTGCCTGTGGGCCCTCGGGGACTTCGCGATGACCTACGAGAGCATTCACAACGCCAATCCGCCTACCCCGGTCCTGGCCAACTACCTGTGGGCCGGCTTCTTCCCGCTGGCCTACGTCGGCGTGATGATGCTGATGCGCCAGGAGGTCAGGAAGTTCACCGCGGCCAACTACCTCGACGGCGTCGTGGCCACGCTCACCTGCGCGGCGGCCTTCGCGGCGTTCGCCTTCGGGACGATTCAGAAGGCCGCCGGTGACGACTCGGTGACGGTCGCTTGGAACCTCATCTACCCGGTCGGCGACATCCTGCTCCTGATCCTGACGCTGGGTGCCGCGGCGCTGGTGCCCGCCCGGCGCCGGACGCGCTGGTACCTGATGGCCGCCGCCAGCCTCGCCAACGCGATCGGCGACGTATGCGCGCTGTTCGGCAACGGCATCGGCGCCACGCACTTCGGCTACTTCTGGAACTCGCTGGCCTGGCCCCTCTCCCTGTTCCTGTTCTCGCTCTCGGTCTGGCTCCCCTCGCGCCCGCTCGAGGGCGAGCTGAAGGAGACCAGCTCCGGCTTCGTCGTCCCCGGGGTGGCCGCCGGCCTCTCGCTCTTGATCATGTTCGTCGGGTCGCTCAACCACGTCAATCAGATTGCCCTCGGGCTGGCGACCGCCACCCTGGTCGCTGCCGGCGTCCGCTTCGGCCTCGCGCTGCTGCGCCTGCGCGAGCTCACCGAGGAGCGCCACCGCCAGCTCGCGGACTCCGCCGAGATCGAGCGCGCCTCGCGCGAGGCGCTCCAGCGCGCCGTGCGTGACTACTCGGAGTTCGCCGCGCGAGTCGCCGACGGCGACCTCCGCGCCACCGTGAGCGCCGACGGCAGCCAGGACCTGCGCGGCCTGTCGGAGAGCTTGAACAGCATGGTCGACGGGCTGGCCCAGATCTCAGGTCATATCCAGGCCGGGGTCCACGACATCGGCACGTCGACCGCCGACATCCTGACCTCGGTCAGCCGCCACACCGAGAGCGCGAGCCTCCAGTCGGCCGCCATCAATCAGACCTCCTCGACCGTCAACGAGCTTCGCCTGGCCGCGGAAGACACCGCGCAGCTCGCCAGCGAGGTGGCCGACCGCGCCAACGACTCACTCCAGGTGAGCAACGACGCGACGACCGCCGTCACCGCCATCGCCTCCGCCATGGGCGAGATTCGCGAGCGGGTGAGCGCCATCGCTCGCGACATCGTCACGCTGTCCGAGCGCACGAAGCAGATCGGCGAGATCACCGCCACCGTCAATGGGCTCTCCGACCGCTCGAAGCTCCTCGCGCTCAACGCGAGTATCGAGGCGGCGCGGGCCGGCGAGCACGGAAAGGGCTTCGCGGTCGTGGCCGAGGAGGTCACCAAGCTGGCCGAGCAGTCCAAGGCCGCCACCGCACAGGTCGAGGCGATCCTCGGCGACGTCCAGACCGCCACCGGCGCGGCCGTCCTGGCCAGTCAGGAGGGCACGACGGTGGTCGAGCGAGGGCTCGAGCTCACCGAGCACGCCGGCGAGGGCATCCGCAGCCTGTCCGAGACGATCAAGGCCGCGTGCGACGCCGCCCAGCAGATCGCCGCCTCCGCCCACGAGCAGAGCGTCGGCATCGAGCAGATCGCCCAGGCCATGAACCACGTCAACGACGGCACGACCCAGTTCGTCGAGGGCGCGCACCAATCGCAGATGGCCGCCGAGAAGCTGAACGAGCTCGCCGGGCAACTCGCAGCGGTCACCGAGCGCTACCGGGTCTGAGCGGGACTCCCCGCATCGACCTGCATTACTCGACAATCCGTGCGGTGTGCCTCGACGGTGACCATTGGTTCCGGCGAGGCGGCGCTGCCCAGCACGGTGAGCCGCAGGCGAACCAGGCTCAAGCTGCACCACGGCTGCGGGCACGCGTCGGGCGCGGGATCCGCCGAACCACCCGCCGAGCCACCCGCCGAGCCACCCGCCGACCCGCCCGCGGAGCCGGCGTCCGGCTCGGGATAGCCCCCGACGCTGTCCTCTGAGTCCTCGGCCCCGGCCGTGCTGTTGCACATGGGGTCCGACAGCGCCCGCGCGACGCTCTCGCCGGTCAGCACGCAGTAGCTCGCCCGCTCGTACCGGTCTCCGGGAGACACGAGCCCCGAGTCCCAGGTCGTCGGGTGGTGGGCCGGGCTGTCGAACTCGTGCCAGTAAATCCGCGCGATCTGGCCGGGGAACGCCGAGCCCGACCGGGCGAGGCTCAGGAAGTCGCGGGCCGCGTAGGCCTGCGCCCTGGGATTGCCGTCAAGGCAGCCACCGAGCGTGTACGGCGGCGGATCGTCGGCCTCGCCGTCGTTACATCCCTCGCGCACTCCGGAGTAGCTGCCGACCGGATCGGTGATCTGAGCGGCCGCCTCCGTCAGCCAGATCGCGGGCTGCGGCCGCGACGACCCGTAAAGCGACGCGATGTACGCACTGACCCGAGACGTGTCGCTATGGGCCAGCTCACCGTTGTCGAGGTAGGCCGCTCCGCTCAGATCCTCGTAGGGGTGAAACGACCACACCGCCGGATACAGGCCGACGGTGACCGTCAGGTAGCTCCCGTACGCCTTGATCGCGATCAGGTTGGGATCGTTGGCGCTGTCGCCGTCGGCCGCCAGCGCGACCAGGGTCAGCCTGTCGCCGAACAGCGTGCGGTTGGCCCGGTCGGCTTCGTAGTAGTACCAGGCGGCGCACTGCTCGGCGTCTCCCGGCGGCAGGTCACCATCGGGGGTGGGGTTGCAGGCGTTGCTCACCCGCGCGCCGTCGGGTTCGTCGTAGGTTTCGTACTCGGTCGGCGGCGCCACTCGGTGCCGCGCCGCGAACGCGTCGAGCGTCGAGACGATGCCCTCAAAGCCGCACAGATACTGGTTGGCCGAGGGGTTGGCCGGGTCGTTGGGGTTGCCGTTGCCGGCGTAGCGCGCCGCGCTGTTGGTGGTGATCGCGATCAGTGGGTCGATGCCGGCCTCCCGCGCCGCCAGCACGTAGCGCTCGGCCAGCGCGATCCACGGCGTCCCGTAATACGAGGGCGGCGATGCCTCGGGCGTGCACGGGCTGCCGAGCGCGGCCCCCCCGGTGCTGACGGTGTCCCACGGGATGCCCGATCGCGCGTACCGGAATGAGTTCGCGCCGTCGGTCTGGTCCACCGACAGCGCCTGGTATCGGTCGAACAACTCGTGCCCAGGGTTGGAAACCCCACAGCCGGGCAGTTCCGAGAGCACGCAGGCGATCGCCGGCGCGCCGTCGCTGAGGCCCACGCCGGCGGTCGAATTCTGGGCTCGAGCGCTCGCCGGCGCCACGACGCAGCCGAGCATCGCCAACAGCGCCAGACGCCGGCACGGTCCTTTCGCCCCCTGCCCTGCCCAGCCCCTCCACACGGTTGGCAACATAACCGACGCGGCAGTCGGGACGGTGACAGCCCGCGTTCGCCGTACTCATGCAAGAGCGCGCGTTCGCGCGGTCAGCACCGTGATCGTCGCGGTCAGCAGCGGAAGCAGCAGGAGGGCAAAGCGCAGCGTCACCACCGCGGCCAGCGCCCCGATCAGCGGCGGCCCGAAGACGAACCCGCTGTAGCTGAGCGCGGCCACCGTGGAGACCGAGGCGCCGACCTCGGCGCCGGGCACGCGTCCCGCCGCGCTGAACGTGTTGGGAACGATCGATCCCAGTCCGACGCCCAGACAGGCGAACCCGAGGATTCCCGCGAGCGGGCTATCGGCGATCAGCCCGGACGTGATGCCGACGGTGGCCACCGCGGCCAGCGCGGGGAGCAGGCGGTCGAGCCGAAAGCGAGTCGTCAGGCGATTGCCGGACAACCTCACCGCCACCATCGCCAGCGAGAACGCGGTGTACGCCAGCCCGGCGTAGCCCGCCGAGGTATGCAGGCCGGTGCGAAGGTAGACGGCCGACCAGTCGGCCGCGGCGCCCTCGCACAGGAGGCCGGCGAACGCGATCGCCGCGAGCGTCAGGATCGTGCCGGACAGGATCAGGCGGCGCCTCGTCCCGGGCCGGTTCGCCGCGTGCCCGTCGGTCGACTCGTCAGGCGGCGCTGCCGGCACGTCATCCACCATCCAGAGCGACAGCGTGCCGACCACGAGCACGATCGGGATAGTCAGCATGACCTGCTGCGCAGTCAGGGAGATCCCGGCGCCGACGGCTGCCGCGCCCAGGGCGGCGCCCGAGAAGGCACCGAGGCTCCAGCAGCCGTGCAGCCCGGACATCAGCCGCCGGTGCGCAAGACGCTCAACCGCGATGCCCTGCGTGTTCATGGCCATGTCGAGCACGGCCTGGAACGCACCCCACGCGAACAGCGCGGCGAATAACGCCGGCGCCGACGGCGCCAGCCCGACGAGCACCCCGGCCAGGCAGTAGCCGAGCACGGCGCCGCGCACCGCGCGCCGAGAACCCCACCGCGGCAGCAGGCGAGCGGCGAGCGCCAGGGCCGACACCACCCCGAGCGGAGCCGCCAGCAGCACGACCCCGAGCTCCCCGGCCGACAGACCGAGAGCCGCTTTCACGTGCGGGATGTGAGCCGCCCACGCGGCGAAGAACAGGCCGTGGCAGAAGAAAGTGACGGCCACGGCCACCCGCGAGAGGCGCTCGCGACCGACGACCACGCCCCCGGCCGGCGCGACGGACTCAGACACGTTCCCAGAGGACGCCGGCCGCGTCGAGCTCCTGGGCCACGGCCGGCGTGACGTCCACATCGGTCACCAGCAGATCGGCCTGCGCGAGCGGGCACACCACCGCCATCGCCGCGTGTCCGAACTTCGAGCTGTCGGCGGCCACGATCACCCGCGATGCACTCGCGATCATCGCCTGCTTGACCGCGGCGTCGTCCAGATCGTGCGCCGTCAGGACCCCGCCGGCTAGGCCGCACGGGCAGATGATCGCGGTGTCGAATCGCAGCGAGGAGATCGTCGAGATCGCAAGCGGGCCCACCGCCGCCAGCTCGCCGGTCCGAACCTCGCCCCCGGGCTGTAGCAGCCGCGTCGAGGCGTCCGCGGCCAGGATGTTCGCCGCGCGCAGGGCCGCGGCCATGACCGACAGCCGGCGACCCGCGAGCGCGCGGGCCACCTCGGCGGCGGTCGTGCCGCTGTCCAGCACCACGGCCTCGCCGTCCTGCACGGCAGACGCGACGGCGCTCGCGACTCGCCGCTTGGACTCGACCGCGTCCACCTCGCGCATCGCATAGGGAAGCTCGTCGCCGCGGAGCAGCAGGCTGACCGCGCCACCGCGCACGCGCCGCGCGATGCCGCGATTCACCAACGCATCGAGATCGCGCCGGATCGTCATCTCGGCTACCCCGAAGGCATGCGCGGACTCGGCGACGTCGACCCGGCCTTCCCGGCGCAGCACTCGCACCAGCTCGCTCGCCCGCGACTCGCTGTCCATGGGGCAAAGCTTACATGATTCCTGTGCGTTCGCACAGCCTGGATGTGCGCCTTCCTAGCCGATCGCCCTCGTCGGCGTCGAGGAGTTCTCAGCGCCCCGGCGCCGATTCTCGGACGTTGGTTGGCGCGCGCTCACGGACCGATTCACCGACAACGCGCTGCGCAAATGGGCAAGCTATGCCCCCAACATGACGACCGACAACGTAATCGCCACGCGCGTGTACACGGCCGCATGAGCGGCGAGCCGCGGCTGAGCGGCAAGCGGGTGATCGTCACCGGCGCCGCCCGGGGACTTGGGCGCGAGTTCGCCCTCCATCTCGCCGGTCTCGGCGCACGCGTGCTGGGCGTCGACGTGCTCGAGGACGAGCTCGACGGCACACGCGCCTTGGCGGGCGAACGCGAGGTCGAGGTCCTCACGGCAACTGCCGATGTGACCAGCTCCGAGCAGACACGTGCACTTGCCGTCCGCGCGGATGAGCTCATGGGAGGCCTCGACGCGCTCGTCAACAACGCCGCCGTCGTGGGCGGGCTGACCCGGCGCCCGTTCGACGAGATCCCCGAGGCGGAGTGGGACCGTGTGCTCGAGGTCAACCTGAAGGGCGCGTGGCTGTGCGCAAAGGCGACCGTTCCGCTGATCCGCCGGGCCGGAGGCGGGTCGATCGTGAACCTCGCCTCAGAGGTGGCATTCTCGGGGTCGCCGGGGCTGGCCCACTACGTCGCCTCGAAGGCGGCGATGATCGGCCTGACCCGGAACCTGGCTCGGGAGCTCGGCCGCGACGGCATCCGCGTCAACGCGCTGGCCCCGGGGTTCATC
>Ga0335073_10001240_pt1 | contig 34003 bp, 37 predicted proteins | sample Lox_Sample_22_FD_207093 | JGI IMG/M metagenome (GOLD analysis project Ga0335073, IMG submission 207093) | Soil microbial communities from Loxahatchee National Wildlife Refuge, Florida, United States - Lox_Sample_2.2 | ecosystem: Environmental > Terrestrial > Soil > Wetlands | place: USA... | reverse complement strand
TTGCTGCCCTTGCCTACCGAGAAGAGTCCGAAGCCGAGATGGAAGTTGTCATCGAAGCGCGCGATCATGCGACGGACTTCGCGGTCCTGCTCGTCAATCCAGAGCGTTCCGGAGAGCTTCTTCGAGGCATCTTCGGCCATGCCGTGAGTCTGCGCATGAGGATCGCCGGCGAAGTCGAAGGCCAGCGTGCTCCGGCCGTCGAGCGTCTCGCGGCGCGGGTTTGAGACCTTCATGATGGCGAGAAGCTGACTGACGCTCACTTCGTGTTTGTCGAGCGATTTGCCGGGTGGCGTCTTCTGCGCCTTGTCGACCTCTTTCATCACCCGCTCCTGCTCTTTTTTCTGGTCGTCGAGAGAAAGATCTTTGCCATTCTTCTTTACCTTGCGATCGATCTCATGGCTGTTCACGAAGAAGATCTCATTCTCTTCGCTCTCCGTTTTCTTCACGCTTCCGTTCTTGTCGAGTTCGTGAGTGACGATCACCTCGCGATAGGTATAGTTCTCGCGCGTCTGGTCGAGCTTGCGCTGGTGATCCTGAACCTGCTGCATCAATGTGGGAACGTCGGGAATGGGCGCTTGGTGCGCAGAGACATTTTGTCCCGGACAAGCGAGTGTCGCGGTGCAGAGAATAGCGGAGACGGCCAGAACTCGCATACGCGGAAATTTCCCTGGTGAGTGATACGCTGGTACGACTGCGGCGGTTCCTGCGTTCGAGAGAGAAGCGCAGACGTGGACCGGATTCAAACAAACGAGGTTGTCAGATGCTTCGACTTTTGCTGCGGTGGTTTCTACAGGCAGGGGCATTGCTGCTGGTTGCGTATTTTGTTCCCGGTTTTCATGTCCGCAACTTTCCCGCCGCTCTGATCGCGGTGCTGGTGATCGGTCTGCTGAATGCGACTCTGGGATTGCTGCTCAAGCTCATTACGTTGCCGCTCGGAATCCTTACGCTCGGCCTTTTCTTCCTGGTAGTTAACGCCATCATGCTGGAAGTGGCCAGCGCCATTGTTCCTGGATTTAACGTGGCCAGCTTTGGAGCGGCATTCATCGGCGCGGTGATCCTGGCAGTCCTGCACATGATCGTGGAGGCGATCGCCGACTAGGTCACTGGACGGGTGAAGGCGTCTTGGGAACGGCAACTCCTGCAGGCTTCTGCGATTGCGGCGAGATAACGGCTCGGCCCTGGGAGAGTCGACGAACGGAGCGCGGACGTCCGGCCGGGGACGGCTCGATGGGGTGATTCGCTGGACGCGCAGCTCCGGCGGAACCAACAGCTCCCGAGGACGGCGGACCGACGAAACCGGGCATCATCGGCTGAATTTTGTGCGAGTGGCTGACGCTGCCGGCAACAATGGCTGCGCATGCGAGCACGGCGGCGGACGCTCCGAAGGCGAAACGGGGAATTACGAAGAAGCTGCGGCGAGGCGCCGGCGTCCATTGGGCGCTCTGAGCCTGTGCGAGCCGGGTTTTGATGCGGTCTTCGATGCCCGGGGGCGGTGTTGATGAGCCGAGCCGCCGGAGGGCTTCGTCAATCTGGCGGTCGTGGTTCTGGCTCGTGTGTGCGACGTGTGATTTCATCGCGACACTCCTTCCTTCTCCAGTAACGCGGAGAGTTCTCGACGCGCGCGAAAGATGCGCGAGCGGATAGAGGATTCTGTTGTGCCAAGCACGGCTGCAATCTGCACCGTGGACAGCTCTTCGACGGCGGAGAGCAGCAGGGCCTGGCGTTCTTTTCCGGGCAGGCGGTCGACCAGGTCGAGGATCCGATTGTGCTCCTGCGAGGAGATCAGCGATTCGTCCGCCCGACGATCGTTCGATGGCAGCACGCGGGCAAAGTCGGCGATGTCGTCGTTCTCCGGACGGGTCTTGCTGCGCCGTTTCTTATCGAGCACGACATTCCAGGTGATTCGAATGAGCCAGACCCGGTGGTCGTTAATGTCTTCGAGCTTGTCGCGGTGCTTGAGTACGCGCAAAAACGCCTCCTGTACGGCGTCTTCCGCCTCAGCGGCATTGCGCATCACAGAATAAGCAACCCGGTAGAGGGTCGCTGAGTACTCCGTGACGAGGGCGGTGATCGTTTCGCTCGAATCCAAAGTCTTCGCCGGTGCCAGCCTGGCTTTGGTTGCCGGCGCCTTCTCAGATTTCAGAGCCGGAGCCATCCAGCCGGTGAGCTGCCCGGGAAATGTGCTCATCCTAACTCCCTGCTCTAAGGACGGAGGATACCGCGTTTGCGCTCATGAAAAACAGTGTGGCCGAAGAGACATCAGAAAGATGCAACTCGGATAGAATCCCGCTGAACCGCGAACAAGGTGGCAGTTAATGCGAAGAAGAGCATGGTTCGAGATCCACGATCATCGCTTGTTCCCGGGATTTCTCCGCGACCTGGTGACGGAGGCGCTGGAGGCGATGTGGAATGCGCGGGACTTTTACGGGCCGGTCGCGGCACGACTCAGGCTTGCCCTGCACGAGTCCGGCGCAACGCAGGTGGTCGATCTCTGCTCCGGGGGAGGGGGCCCCTGGCTTGGGTTTTCCCACCACGTGGCCGGGGAGGATGGCTCCGCGCCCGCGGTCCTGCTCACCGATAAGTATCCGAATTTAAATGCTTTCCAGCATGTTAAGGACACGACTGGGAGGGCAATCGATTTTTATCCCGAGCCGGTCGACGCCATGCGGATTCCGTCCGCGCTCACCGGATTCCGCACCATGTTTTCGACGTTTCATCACTTTCAGCCGGATGAAGCAACGGCCATCCTGAGGCACGCTTTCGATCAGCGGCAGGGTATCGCCATCTTCGAGGGGGCAAAATGTGATTGGCGGACCCTTGCGGCTGTGTTTGTAGTGCCACTGCTGGCGTTGCGGCTTGCCCCTCAGATCCAGCCCTTCCGGTGGGCGCGGATCTTCTGGACTTATTGCCTGCCGGTGATTCCGTTCACGCTGTGGTTTGACGGGCTGCTTTCGTGTCTGCGGTCCTACTCGCAGGCCGACATGCGGGAGCTGGTCGAAGGGCTGAGGGATGAGAATTACAGCTGGGAGATCGGCGACGAGCGCCGGGGTCTGGTTTCCGTGCGTTACCTGGTGGGGTGCCCCATTAACCGTTCGGGCAAAGTGAGCTGTGCAGAAATCGCGGAGATCGCGGAGATGCGAAGGCCCGTCCAGCAATCGCCAGACGGGCCGGTAAGCGGCAAGGATTACGCTACTGCAGCGGTTGCTTTCCGCCGTTGAGCTTCTGGGCGGCAATCTGGCCGGCAGCAGTGGTCTTATCCTGATCCTTGATCTCGGCATAGAGCTTCTTTGCTTCGGCAGGATTGGTCGTCTCGTAAAGCTGTGCGAGCTGAAGTTTGGCGGCAGCAGCGGGAACCGTGTTGGTGGGGTTCTTGATGAGCTGCTGATAGAGATCGACCGCCTGACTGGCGCGTCCCGTCTGGCGATAGAGTCCCGCGAGCGCCATTTTGGCCAGAGCGGCGAGAGAGCTGTCGTGGGAGCCGGCGGCCTTCTGCAGGGCGGCTTCCGCCGGCCCGGTCTGTCCCATGTCGAGATAGGTGAGTCCGGCAAAGTATTGCGCGTTGGCGCCAACCTTGAGCCAGCCATAGCGGTTGGCGACGTCGACGAAAAGCGCGTTGGCGGCCTTGGCGCGTTCCGCGGCCGTCTTGTAGGTCGCCTCGCCGGGGGCGACTGGCTGGCCGGGCTGGAGCAGAGGCGTGTTGTAGATGTCCATAGCCTGGCCGAAGGCGACTTCTGCGCTGGCCGAGCGCGAGTTGTAAACCAGGACGCCGGCGACAATGAGAGCCACAACGACGATGGCTGCGATAGCCACCTTGATGACATTGCTGCGGTGGAGCTGTACCCAGCCGAGTCCCGAGGCGGTCGCCTCAACAAAGCGGTCCTGTTTTAGCGCGCGACGTGTCTGTGTGTCCAATTTGGAGATCCTTCAGATCTTTCTGGAGGGGAACCTGATCAACAGGCTTCCGGCAGACAGGCACGATAGATGGGCTGTCTGCTCTTGAGATCACTTAAGTTTAACAGCGGGCGCAAGGCGGGGTCAAAGCGGGCCGGACCGGGCGGCGAGGCAGGGAGCCAACTGGCCGCCGGTGCAAACGCTGCGTCAACAAAAGGCGGTGCGGCGCCTCAAGCGGCCCGCACCGGATCTTCGATTTCGCCGTTCTCGATCTTTTCCTGGCAGTCGATGCAGTAGGGCGTCCAGGGCAGCGCTTCGAGGCGTTTGGAGCCGATTTCCGTGCCGCAGTGAATGCATTCTCCGAAGTTGTCTTCCTTGAGCCGATTCAAGGCCTGCTGCACCAGCCGGAGCTGCTGGTGGCCAGTCGTGCCCTGGCTGAAAAGAAACTCCTTCTGGTAGGAAAGCACCGCCTGGTCGGCGACGTCCTGCGTGTCGTTGGCGACAGTTTCGCGGCCTTGCTCGACGGCGGTCGACATCGCCTGCTCGAGGAATTGCTTGTGCGCCAGCAATTTCTCCTGAAAGCGCCGCGTTGATTGAGGGGTGAGGGCCACGATGTTTACTCCTTTGCAGTAAAGTTCAAACAGCTTTGACGGCAGATGTCCGGTGAAGGTTTCGTCGAAAAATACGATTTCTTGGTTGGCTGCGTGATTCCGCTCCCTGCCACGGTACCCCGGTTTCCCGCCTGCAGATCTCCACTTGATGCCGCGGCGGCAGGCGATTAGGCTTGAATCTGCCATGTACGAAGACTTTCAGGTGAAGGATCGCTGGACCGGTGCGGATCTGCACTGCCGCTGGGTTGCGAATGTCGTCGCGATTGCGACGCGCCACGCCGACGCTGTCGATATCCGGTTTGATGTCAGCGGCCGGCCGGTGTGGATCGCCATGCCCTGTCATGCATGGGTGGAACAGAAAAAGCGTACTGGCTACGTGATCACCGATGCGCTTGCCGCTCAGATCGCCGGCCACTACCTGAAGCAGTCGATTGAGTCGGGATACGACAATGGCCGCGAGATGTACACCATGAGCGTCGAAGAGGTGCTCGATCATCTCGATAAGATCCTGCACGAGGTGGGTCACACCAGCAATCTACCGGCGCTGATACCTCTGGATGACGCGCAGCCTCTGCCTTAGGCGTGGCCTCGTGCGCGCTGTGAATGCCACGTTCGTGGCTTTGCCATCCCTCAACCTCGAATGGCACAATAAACGGTTTGCCTGACGAGAAGGAGCAATTGATGGGAGCAGCGACCGTCATACGGCATCTGCAGAAGCTGACCGAGGGCCCGCACGTCCACCGCAATCTTTCGACACCGCAGCTGATTGAGGCCGCCATCGCGCGCGGCGAGGCCAGCCTGGCGGCGAATGGCGCCCTGGTGGCGCTCACCGGCGCCCGCACCGGGCGTTCCCCGCGGGATAAGTTCACTGTCGAGGATGCGGACACCAAAGGCCGCATCGACTGGGGCAAGGTCAACCAGCCGTTTCCGCCGGATAAGTTTCAGGCGCTGCTCGATCGCGTGATTCAACACATGGCGGAGCGCGACCTCTACGTCATGGATCTCTATGCCGGGGCGGAGCGGGAGTATCGGCTGCCGATCCAGGTTATCTGCGAATATGCTTGGCACGCCCTGTTTGTGAAGCAGCTCTTCGTCCGGCCGGAACTGGCGGAGCTTGCCCACCACGCGGCGGAGTTCACGGTCATCGCTGCGCCCGAATTTGAAGGGGTTCCAGAGCGCGACGGAACGCGGTCGGGAACATTTATCCTGGCGGATTTCACGCGCAAGGTGATCCTGATCGGCGGCACAAAATACGCGGGAGAGATGAAGAAGTCGATCTTCGGCGTGATGAATTATCTGCTGCCGGGGCGCGACGTTTTTCCCATGCACTGCTCAGCCAACATAGGCGAGAACGACGAGACCGCTTTGTTCTTCGGGTTGTCCGGGACAGGTAAGACAACGCTCTCGGCCGATCCCCTGCGGCGCCTGATCGGCGACGATGAGCACGGCTGGAGCCCAAACGGAGTCTTTAACTTCGAGGGCGGATGCTACGCGAAATGCGTCGACCTCTCCGAAGAAAAAGAGCCGCAGATTTATCGCGCCATACGTTTCGGGTCGGTCCTCGAAAACGTGGTGATCGACCCGCGCACCGGCGAGCCCGATTACGGCGACATCCGCTACACGGAGAACACACGGGCGGCTTACCCGATTGATTTCATCGCAAATGCGGTGATTCCGGGAGTGGGCGGCCATCCAAAGAATGTGCTGTTTCTGGCGGCGGATGCGTTCGGCGTGCTGCCTCCAATTGCGAAGCTCTCGCCGGAGCAGGCGATGTATCACTTCCTCTCCGGATACACGGCGAAGCTGGCCGGTACGGAAGCGGGGCTGGGCAGCGAGCCGGTGCCTGAATTTTCCGCATGTTTCGGATCGCCGTTTCTGCCGCTGGCTCCCAAGGTGTATGCGGAGATGCTGGGCCGCCGGTTGCGCCAGCATGACGCGCAATGCTGGCTGGTGAACACCGGCTGGACAGGTGGCGCGTTCGGCGTGGGACAGCGCATGAGTCTGAAGCACACGCGTGCCATGGTGCACGCGGCTCTCGATGGCCGGCTGGCGAAGGCTGAATTTGTAACTGAGGATGCCTTCGGACTGAGCATTCCGACGAGTTGTCCGGATGTACCTGGCGAGCTTCTGCATCCGCGCAACGCCTGGGCGGACAAAGATGCCTATGACAAACAGGCGCGGCTGCTGGCGGCAAAGTTCGAAGAAAACTTCCGCAAGTTCGATGCGCCGGAAAATGTGCGCGCCGCGGGTCCGAAGGCGCGCCGGTAGGGCATCAAAGGCGGCCCGATGTTCCTGCGCAAGCTTCGAGTCGAGCGCGTTGACGGTCAGGGCGAAACACATCCGTGTCCAATCGCGTGGATCGACAACTTCGCCATGCGCAACTTCACCAACGATGCGGTCTTTGATGACACGCTTCCCGCCGGTGATGGGTTGCTCGAGGCCGGATTCCGTGTGCCACTGACACAGTTACAAGTTGCGATGGAAGACTGGTTCCGGCGCAAGGCCTATCTGAAGCCGCAAGACAAATTGCGCATTGAAGAGATGGTGCAGACTTCGAAATGAAAAACTGACGCAGGCAACCGGCGTCTGCGCCGCTGTATCAAAGACGTCTCTTATCTGTGGCGCATGCTCCGCGCCTCTCGAGCGGAAATCCTGATCGCCCTTGCGTGAAGTCTTTCGTGCGCATCCCACTAGTGTTCGACTTACTTCTCAAAACCCAAGGGAGCACTCCAATGAAGATGGAAACACTGCGCGCGCTATACATCGAAGAACTGAAGGATCTGTACTCGGCGGAGACGCAGATCACCAAGGCTCTTCCCAAGCTGGTCGAGACTGCCACCAACACGTCGCTGCGGCAGGCCTTCGAACACCATCTGGAAGAGACCAGAAACCACGTAACTCGTCTTGAGCAAATCTTTGAGGGATTGGACGAAAGTCCCAAAGGCAAGACCTGCGAAGGGATGAAGGGTCTGCTCAAGGAAGGCGACGAGCGGGCAGGCGAAAAAGGCGATGCGGATGTTCTGGATGCAGGCATCATCTCCGCTGCCCAGCGCGTGGAACACTACGAGATCGCTGCTTACGGCTCGGCGCGAACCTATGCCGAGCTACTCGGCGAAAGAGAGGCGGTACGCCTGCTGAGCGAGACGCTGGAAGAAGAGAAGGCCGCGGACACGAAGCTCACCCAGGTCGCCAGAAAGATCAACGTGGAAGCCAAGGCGGCATAGCAGGCAAATACGGTGCGGGCGTGAAGATCCTTCATGCCCGCACAAAATCTTTATCGCGGCGAGCAAACCCTGACGAGGCTCCGTCATCCCAAATGCAGCCGGACAGGATGTATTCGGCGAAGAAAGAGGTTCCTATGTTTTTGATTATTGCGCTGGTGCTGTTTCTTCTCTGGATTGGCGGCTTTGTCGTTTTTCACACCGCAGGCTTTCTCATCCACCTGCTGCTGTTGTTTGCGGTGATATCGATCATCTTCCATTTTCTTCGCGGAAGATCATCGACAGCTTAGGACACGGTGTACAAGCGACAGGAGGCGCCGCGATGTTGGTGCGGCGCCAGTTGCGGAGGGCTCATTCTTGATAATGCAGAAGGCTGAAGACATCGTAGTCTGCAAACTTTTCACGGCCCTTGAGAAAGTCAAGCTCAACGGCAAAGGCAAGGCCCGCAATGTGTCCCCCAAGCTGCTGCACAAGCTTTACGGTCGCCTCCATCGTCCCGCCCGTCGCCAGCAGATCGTCTACCAGGACAACGTTCTGACCCGGCTCGATGGCGTCCAGGTGAATTTCGAGCGCGTCCGACCCATACTCCAGATCATAGGTGACGCGAGCCGTGGGAGCAGGCAGCTTCCGCGGCTTGCGGACGGGAACGAAGCCGGCATTTAGACGATAGGCGAGCGCCGGGCCGAAGATGAACCCGCGCGCCTCAATTCCGAGCACCAGGTCGACATCCCTTCCGATGTAATGCGCCGCAAGCGCGTCGATGAGTTCGGCGAATCCTTTCTTATCCTTGAGCAGCGTGGTGATGTCGTAGAAGAGGATGCCCGGCTTGGGAAAGTCGGGAACGGTGCGGACGAGTTCCTTCAAGGGATCACAATTGATCGGCTTGTGCTGGATGAGTTTCGCGGACAATGTGGTCAACTCCTTCTGACGTAGCTTTGGCGACGGAAGCCCTACCAGGCTCCTTCAATCTCAAATGATCCGAGGGATGCGGCTTCGCTCTCGGCGAGTTCATGTTCGATGACGGCATCTACCCGGCTGCCGCGCGATCCCTTCTGCAGGGCGGACTGTAACTCGGCGAGGACTTGAGAATCGCCCGCGGCAACAACTTCGACGTGGCCGTCATCGGTGTTGCGCACCCAGCCCTTCAGGCCCAGAGTGGCTGCCTCGCGGTGGACATACCAGCGAAAGCCGACGCCCTGTACGCGTCCTTTGATGAGGTAGTGGCGGACCATAGTGCGGGCTTAGTGTTGCAGAAGTAAGGAGATGGCGCAAGCAGATGCGAGCGGGTCAGGCTATCTTGTAGGCGTAGGCCTCGTCAACGTGGCGGTCGCCCCATATTTGCCCACCCAGATGCATTCCTACGACGCTCGCCGCCTTCCCAAATACCTTACGCAAGGCACGGACAAAGGGATCCGTAGTCTTCATGATGAAGATCGTTGGGACTTCCCAGACGGTCATGCCAGATTCTGTCAGTATCCGGTTTACCTTCAGATAGGCATCGCCCAGAGTTAATACATCCAACTTCTTCGAAGCCAAAACAAACCGCCAATCGCCATATTCAGAAAAATGAACCCACATCGCGAGGGCGACATGAATGCCGGCTTTCTCGAGAGCGGTAACGATCCTTTCGCTTTTTCCGAGATCAATTTCTACCAGTGCCGCTTTATCCATGGCATCACTCCGTGCCTTCGTTCCATTATTGCATCCATCAGATCCTTCGATTTCTGCCGATCCGAGATCTTGTATCGGCTTTCCTCTGACCATCTGATGGTGAGATTCCAATTTTTGCGGAAGAGAGGGTCTGTCTGTTCCAACAAGAGACGCGGGCCATTTAGGTCCGCAAGCAAGCAGAGGTCCGTCAGATTATGGGTGTGAGCGTTGTTTACCCCCTTCTTGTCCGGAAAGTCATACTTCCTGACTTTCTTTGCGATGCATGCTTTGAATCCGCATTCCACGGCATAGCCAATCAGGTAATAGGCACCGCTGAACTCTCCAGCTCTATATAGCGCTCTGGCTTCACGCATACGAGCATTCGCCAGTGCCTGCAAATCCTTACGGTTCATTGGCGCGATTGTACAGGCTTCAAAAGCAAAAACGGCGCAGCAGAGGCAGCGCCGCTCAGTACGAAAGTTTGGTCAAGTTACGCCCGCGAGAGGTATGCGCCCTCGGCGGTATCGACGCGAATCTTTTCGCCTTCATTGATGAACGGGGGCACCTGCACGATCAGGCCGGTTTCGAGCTTGGCAGGCTTGGTGACTGACGAAGCAGTCGCCGACTTCAGGCCGGGCTCGGTCTCGACCACGGTAAGCTCGACAGTCTGCGGCAGCTCGATGCCGACAGGCACTCCATCGAAGAACGACACAGTGATTTGGAGATTGGGGGTAAGGTACTCGACCGCGTCGCCCAGGGTGTCGTGCTTCAGGTGCGTCTGTTCGAAGTTCTCGGTGTTCATGAAGTAGTAGTCGTCACCGTCGTTGTAGAGAAACTCCATGGGGATTTCGTCGACGACCACGCGCTCAATGGGATCGGGCGAGCGAAAACGGTGCTCGAACATGGCTCCGGTGCGCAGATTGCGCAGCTTGGCCTGGATGAAGGCGCGCAGGTTGCCGGGCGTGCGATGCTCGACCGAGAAGACGGCGTGCAGCTCGTTGTTGTGCTTGATGATCATGCCCGGACGCATTTGTGTGGCGGGAATCGCCATAAAAAACTAGCTCCTCACTTCGTGAACTGGGAATTTGCAACAGACTCTGTCGCTTGATATCTGCGCAGCGCAGGTCTGCGCGGAAAACCTCAACCTTCTGAATTTTAACAGGGAGCGGGGCTCGACCGGAGCGGCAGGCACCCTCAGTGTCCGCCGAAAAGGCGGGAGAAGAAGCGGCCGATGCTGTGAAAGAATCCTCCGCCGTTTTCATTCTTTTGCTTCGGGGGCTGAACGGCAGCTACGGGCGTGGCGGCGATCTGAGTTTGAAGGGGTTGCGTTTGCGTGTCGAGCGAGGCAGTGGGGGAGCTGATCTGAACGTTGGGACATCCTAGGCTCGCAGTGCTTGTACATCCTCCCGGAGGCGGCCCGGCAGCACCAGGAGCCGTCGGATTCGGTGTGGACTTCGCGTCGTAGGTGATCGGAACGTCGACCTGGACGTGCGGTGTTCCCGGAGGTACAGGCGGCTGGGTCGGCGGAGCCGGCGGGGGCTTCAGGCCTTCGCTCACTGCCAGCGGAAAGGCCGTGTCTGCCGGAGTGGAGGAAGGGCCGCCAAGAGGTATGGTCGCTGCCGATTCCGCAGGCTTCGTGTCGATCTGCGCCGGCTTCGGCACGGGCAGTGATGGTTTCGCGACGGGCGCTACAGGCTCCACAGGCTTCGGCTCAGGCGTACGGCTGCCGTTCAGCAAGATTCCCGGCGCGGCACTGGCGACGGAGACAGGTGGCGGAGGAGGCGGCGGAGCCGGGCACCCGCAAGGCTCAGCCTCGTTGTCGACAACCTGCTGCAGGCTGCCGTGCTCGAACATCACCCGCTGATTGGGTTGCACCCGGTACAGGCCGCCCTCGAACTGGCTGGTCACGGTGACGTACGGGGCGTTGGCTCCGTGGTTGTCCACGCAGGTGTCGCCCTTCTGGTTGGTGCGAATCTTCAAGTCGGCCTGGCCCGGGCCGGAGACCAGAATGCGGAGATCCGGTGTCAGCAGCACATCAGAGTATTTGCCTGGAGTGTAGCTGGCTTCGATAGCTCCGCGGTCGAGGGCAATCATCAGGGCCGAGTCCGCCGCCGGATCGGTGGAGGCGCTGGTTGACGTTTCCTTCGACAGGTGGACTTTCGTTGAAGCGCAGAGCTGCAACTCGCCACCGCGCGCCAGTTGGACATGCGCGGTCGAGTCGCCGGCGGTTACAGTTCCGTCGTTGCCGATGCTGGCCCTGCCGTTCTCGACGGCCAGAGATCCGGAGAGGGAAACGCCCTGGGTGGGCACATAGGCGATGGGCTGCTGCTGGGCAAAGGCGGGGGTTGCCATGATCAACGTTGCAACTGCCAGAGAACCGCGGAAATACACCCGTTTACAACTCCAGAAAATTCCGAATGAGCTTCTTCCCATCGTCCGTAAGCACACTCTCGGGGTGAAACTGTACACCTTCGACGGGATAATTGCGATGGCGAAGACCCATGATGGTGCCGTCGGCAGTACGAGCTGATACCTCCAGCTCAACGGGCAGGTTCTTCTCCGAGACGATGAGCGAGTGGTAGCGGGTGCAGGTCATGGGGCTGGCGATGCCCGTAAAAACCGTTTTGCCGTCGTGCTCGACCTCGCTGGTTTTGCCATGCATGAGCTTGGGTGCGCGAACCACGTCTCCCCCGAAGGCTGCGCCGATGGCCTGGTGACCGAGGCAGACTCCGAGGATGGGTACCTTGCCGGCAAAGCGCTGGATGAGCTCGATGCTGATGCCTGCCTCCTGGGGCGTGCAGGGACCGGGGGAAAGCAAAATGCGCTCCGGCGCAAGGGTCTCAACCTCGTCTACGGTGAGCTCGTCGTTGCGGCGGATGGTCATCTCCGCACCCATCTCTCCCATGTACTGGACGAGGTTATAGGTAAAAGAGTCGTAGTTGTCGAGTACGAAGACCATTGGCGCTGACTCCAGTGTAACGCTGCATGCGAATACCGCCATGCCCGGACAGTGCTATGCTGGTGTCCGAGTTCTACTCGTTGTAGACCGGGAGGTTCGAAGTATGAAGCTCTCTGCTCTTCTGGTACTCGTCGCCCTCACTTCTACCTGTGTTGCACAGAAGATTGCGGCACGTCCTATACCGTCATCTGATCAGAACGCTCAGGTGGGCATTGTGGACGACCAGGCGTTGTCCCGCGCAGCCGCCGCCGTTGGCGCGGCCGCCACACAAGAAGAACTCCACCGGATGATGGAGCGCCTAAGCCAGGCGAATTGCCCGGTGGTGCTCACCAGCGCCTGGATTAAGCCATACCTGATGCTGCTCAAGACCGGAGAAGATTCACGCGGTGGCAGTATCGATCTTGAGTTCCGCAATACGAGCGGCAAAGAAATTCGTTCGATGGAGCTTTCGGCGCAGATTCTGGTGAAGAAGAGCGTCTACGACCTCGGCTACCTTCCGCCGATCTACGTGCAACTAACCGCCTACGGCACCTCGAGCCTGGATAAGACCTCCGCTCAGCTTCGGCATCTCACCCTGCCCGACGGAATCCATGCCGCCCTGGTGCGAGGCGTCACGCTGGAACAGGTGACCTTCTCCGATGGTTCGGTCTGGACGCCGGCGAACAATGAGTATTGCGGAGTCGGCCCCAATCAGTCGCTACCTGTGGCGCGGTAAGCGCGTTTGTTCAGGTGGACACTCCCGGAATGAGATAAGCGCCTGGAATTCTTTCGTCCAGAGTGGCCAGAACTGCGCCATTCGCTCTTGCAAGCTGCGCCAGGTGGCCGTCCGTGGTCTGTCCCGGAGCTTTGACCCATGCAGGTAGATGGGAGATGTCCTGGGTGTCTGGGATAAACGTGAACGGCATGGCGGGCGCCATTTTCAGCCGCAGCAGCAATGTCCGTGCCTGAGCGATTGTGAGCCCATAAGCAGGCGCCTGCGCCAGAACCCTGACAAAGCCGAGCTCGGTGATAGAGCAGGTGGCCAGCTGCGGCAACCGTTCCGCCTTCACCCACGAGGCCATGCGATCGTGAAATTCGTGATGTGCCAGACCGAGCGCAACGAGCGCATTCACGTCGAGCAGATATTTCATGGAAAGCTCGCCAGGATCTCCTCGACATCTTTGCTACGCAATGTGGGAGCCTCGCCTCCGGCGCTGAGAACAGGAAGGCCGGTCACGGGATCATCCACAATCCTGGCCTGACGCGTTCTCTTTTGGCGGGGAGTCAAAACAATGCGACCCGACTCGACATTGACGTCGAGCTGATCGCCTGCGCGGATGCCCAGCCTGCGACGCAGTGGTCCTGGAAGCACCACCTGGCCCTTGGTCGAAACCTTGGTCTGCATGGTAAGACAATCTTACCTCAACTCGGCTAGCGCAGAGTCAGGGTCGCTCCGGAAATCTGACGTGATATGCTCGGGCATCCCTCACCAGTCCTGTCTCCAACAAGGAGGCCCATGTCGGTCATCGAGCCTGTCTCTCCGGGGCCAGTGGTTCCCGGTGGCGTCTCCGCGATGCCCGATGCGGGAGGCATTGGCCGCACCGCGATGCGCAAAGCCACGTGGCGGCTGATTCCGCTGATCGCGCTCGGATACGGCACTGCCTACATGGATCGCGTGAATATCAGCTTTGCATCGCTGCAGATGAACCGCGACCTGCACTTCACGGCTTCGATCTACGGGTTAGGCGCGGGGCTCTTCTTTCTGAGTTACGCCGCATGCGAAGTGCCTTCGAACCTGCTGCTATGCCGCTTCGGTGCGCGCCGCTGGCTCTCGCGCATCATGATCACCTGGGGCGCGCTGGCCATCGCCATGATGTTTGTGCGGACGCCTCTCCAGTTTTATGTGCTGCGCTTCTTGTTGGGCATAGCCGAGGCGGGATTCTTTCCCGGCGTGGTTTTCTACCTCATGCAGTGGTTTCCACCGGAGATGCGGGCCCGCGCCGTCAGCCGCTTCTACATCTCGCTTCCGCTCAGCTCTGTGGTGATGGGTGCACTTGCTGGAGCTTTGCTGAATCTACAGGGACGGCTTGGCCTCGCCGGATGGCAGTGGCTCTTTCTGGTTGAAGGCTTGCCGGCGATCGTGCTCAGCGTGGCCTTCTGGATACTGCTGCCGGACGGTCCCGGCGATGCACGATGGCTGACGGCCGACGAGCGCGCGTGGGTGGTCGAGCAGATTCGGGTCGATGCATGCTCCGGCGGCCATACACACAATGTCGGCCGGGCGCTATTAGATCCACGGGTCCTGCAGATTGGAATCGTCAGCCTGTTCATGCTGGGATGCAGTTACGCCTACGGGTTTTCCGCGCCGGCGATTCTGATTCGACTCACCGGATGGAATGCGACCAACGTCGGCTTTCTGATTGCGGGAATGAGTCTTCTGGCGGCAGCGGGCATGGTGCTGAACGCGCTGCATTCGGACCGCAGCCGGGAGCGCTACTGGCACGCCGCCGTCCCGTTTGTGATCATCGCCGGAGGTTTTCTTCTCGGCGGCCTCTCCATGAAGGCATGGCTGGCGGTTCCGGCTCTGGCAGCGGCAGTCATTGCCCACTCGTCGCTGCAGGGGCCGCTGCTGTCGATCCCGTCAACGTTTCTCAAAGGCAAGACCCTGGCGGCCGGAATTGCCGCTATGAATACCTTGGGCATGCTGGGCGGATTCATTGGGCCGTACTGGATGGGCATCGCGAAGGATATGACAGGCGACTATCAGCATGGCATTCTGACTCTGGCGATTCCCAGCCTTGCTGCGGCAGGAATTGTTCTGTGGATGCGGAGAGTAGCGCAAGGCGCAGACAGTCGGCAAACCTGAACTTGGGCGTCAACGCCTCTATGGAGATTCGTGTTACTGTGCTCGGCTGGGAGGACATCCATGCCCTTTACAGCCACAAAACAGCATGTCTTTAACCGGGGTGTTCCGCCGGACGATTTTCTCGATCAACTTGTCGCGTGGGGCAAGACTGCTCCGGATGAGATTTTCGCTCCGAATACCGTCACCGACATTTACTCCAATGTTTTTGACGTCCTGGGTCCGTGGGAGGGGATTGAACACCGGCGCGCAGTGATGCTCGAAGTGATGCGGGTGCTGGCGGGCTTTGAGTCTTCCTGGGACTGGAATGCCGGTGTGGATGTTACCAATCCGACGTCGGATACTCCGACCACGATGGAGGCTGGAGCCTGGCAGGTGAGCGCGAACTCGATGGGCTTTGGCCAGGACCTGAAAGACCTCGTACTCGCGAGAGCCGGCTCACTGGACGGGACTGACTTTCAGCGGGCCATGAAGCAGGATCACACGCTGGCGATGGAGTATATTGCCCGATTGCTGCGTCATACCGTGAATCACAACGGTCCGGTCAAACGGCATGAGATCGATCCGTGGTTGCGAAGAGATGCCGTCACCGAATTCGAAGAAATGGTGGATGCTTAACTCTCTCTCGCCCTTTCGATGGCTCTCACAACGGCGCGGGACTTGTTCACACTTTCCTGGTATTCGCTCTCCGGAACCGAGTCGGCGACAATGCCCGCACCGGCCTGGATGTGTCCCTGCTTGCCCTGCATGAGCAGCGTACGGATGGCGATGCAGGAAGTGAGGTTGCCGGAGAAGTCGGCGTAGAGCACGCTGCCGCCGTAGATACCGCGGCGCGTGGGCTCGAGCTCTTCGATGATTTCCATGGCGCGGATCTTGGGCGCGCCGCTGAGCGTTCCGGCAGGGAAACACGCGCGGAAGGCGTCGACTGCGCTCAGATCCGGGTTGAGCCGGCCCTCGATCGAGCTGACCAGATGCATCACGTGCGAGTAGCGCTCGACGAACATCAGTTCCTTGACCTTGACCGACCCGTACTCGCTTACCCGGCCCACGTCGTTGCGGCCGAGATCGACCAGCATCACGTGCTCGGCGCGTTCCTTTTCGTCGTGCATCAGCTCGTCCTCAATCCGCAGGTCCTCTTCTTCGCTTGCTGCACGCGGGCGCGTTCCGGCGATGGGGCGGTACTCGACGCGCCGGCCCTGGACGCGGACCAGCAATTCAGGCGACGACCCGACGATGTGCGTGGCCGGTGATTTGCCGAGTCCGAAGCGCAGGAAGTACATGTAGGGCGAAGGATTGACGATGCGCAGCGCCCGGTAGATCGCGAAGGGATCGACTGCGGGATCAACATCGAAGCGCTGCGAGATGACGACTTGGAAGACGTCTCCTGCAGCAATGTATTCCTTGGCGCGCTCGACGGCCTTGAGGAAGTCTTTCTTCTTCGTTTTCGATTCGATCTGGAGTTTGCCGGATACCTTTCGCGGCTTTGCGGGAGTCATCGGACGCGCTAGCCGTTTTGCCAGGCGGTTGAGCCGGCGCAGCGCGTCTTCGTAGGCAGCTTGAGGTTTTTGCGCGCGAACATCAGCGGTCACGATGAGCAGGATTTCTTTCTTTACGTGGTCAAAGGCCAGGACCTCGTCGAAGAACATCAGGCAGGCGTCGGGCATGCCGAGGTCGTCCTCGGTCTGCTCGGGTAACCGCTCGATCTGGCGGACAACATCGTAGGTGAAGAAGCCGACGGCTCCGGCGGTGAAAGGCGGCAGGCCGGCGATGCGGGCGGGGCTGTGGCCCCCGGTGTTATGGCTTGCGATGGCCTCCTTCCATAGGGCAAAGATGTCGCCCTCCACCTTGCGCATCTTTTTCTTTTCGGTAATCTCGATGTCCCGGCCGCGCGACACCAGCTTGCGATAGGGCTGGATGCCGATAAAGGTATAGCGGCCCACATTTTCGCCGCCTTCAACCGACTCGAGCATGAAGCATTCCGGCTCATCGGCGGCCAGGCGAAGGAATGCGGTCACCGGTGTTTCCACATCTGCGGTCAGTGTTCGGTAAAGCGGCACGAGCGTGTGGGTGCGCGCAAGGCGCAAAAATTCGGCGCGTCCGGGAAGGGTCTGAACTTCGGTTCGCATGTAATTTCGATGGTAAACCGGGAACTGTGGCGGAGGCCTTGGGGCGCTGTTTGGGCGTTTTCGCCGGGCTTAAACCGAAATCGAAATCGGCTTTCGCATGACCAATTTGGACCATCCGGGGTAACCCCTTCGTGCGTTGTCAAGCCTTGCGGTGCGTCAAATTAGAAGCCTATACTCGGTGAGTTTGGGCAGAAGTACATTTTGTCCAAAAGGTGAGCTGGCGTGGTTTGGCGCACGGCAGCCCATAAGCACTTGGGAAACAGGCGTATCCGAATGATAAGAGGGACCGGCGGATGCGTACCTGAAACGTTAGGCAGCCGGCAGCCACGATTCAAACGGCGTTCATGCCGATGGCTGAAGATTCGGTCCTGAGGAGTAAAGGAACGTTATGGCAACCATCTCTCTCGAGCAGGAAATCAATCCATGGGAAGCGCAAGCTGCTCGATTCGACTACGCGGCACACAAACTTAACCTGGACGAAGGCCTCTGGAGGGTATTGCGCTACCCTTCGCGTGAAATCATCGTGCATTTTCCGGTCTCAATGGACGACGGCCGGATTGAAGTATTCACCGGCTTCCGCGTGCAGCACTCGCAGGCGCGAGGTCCGGGCAAGGGCGGCATCCGCTATTCGCCTGACGTCTCCCTCGACGAAGTACGCGCTCTGGCCAGCTGGATGACCTGGAAGTGCGCCGTGGTCAATATCCCCTTTGGGGGAGCCAAGGGCGGCGTCGTCTGCGACCCCAAGAAGATGTCGATGGGCGAGCTGGAGCGCATGACGCGCCGCTATACCGCCGAGATCATCGAGTTTATCGGCCCGGAAAAAGACGTTCCCGCGCCCGATGTGAATACCAACGAGCAGGTGATGGCCTGGATCATGGACACCTACTCGATGCACATGCGCCAGACGGTGACCAGCGTGGTGACCGGCAAGCCGATCAACATTGGCGGATCGCGTGGCCGGCGCGAGGCGACGGGGCGCGGCGTGAGCGTGGTCTGCGACGAGGCTCTCAAGCACCTGAATATGCGGCGCGATGGCTGTCGCGTGATCGTGCAGGGATTCGGAAACGTCGGCTCCAACGCCGCGAAGCTGATGCAGGACAAGGGATACAAGATTATCGGCGTGGCCGAGTACGAAGGCGGTTTGTTCAATCCGCACGGCATCGACGTCTGCGCGCTGATCGAATACCGCCAGCGCAACGGATCGATACTCGGATTCAAAGGGGCTGAGGTTTACGATCCGATCGAACTGATGACCGCCGAGTGCGAGATTCTGATTCCCGCAGCAACAGAAAACGTAATCACCAGCCGCAATGCCGAGCGCATCAAGGCGCGCATTGTGTGCGAGGGGGCCAACGGACCCACCACCGCTGTCGCGGATGAAATGCTGGCCGACAAACGCATCTTCGTTATTCCGGATATCCTGGCCAACGCCGGCGGGGTCACCGCCTCCTACTTTGAGTGGGTGCAGGACCGGCAGGGCTATTTCTGGAAGGAATCCATCGTCAACGAGCAGCTGGACAGCATTCTCGCCGAAAGCTTTGACGACGTGGTGCGGTATTCCGAGGCGCACAACGTGAACAACCGGATTGCGGCTTACATGCTGGCCATTGACCGCGTGGCTTTCACCATCAAGCAGCGCGGAATCTACGCCTGAGTGTGGGGATGATTACCGTTGGGGGAGCGGCTGGAAGGCCATTCCCTCGCGGGCGCGACTGGGCATGCTCAGCCCAAGCGGCGCCACCCCCTGCTGGTGCATAATGACCGTATAGCCCCGAACTTCGCCCGAACGTTCGGAGCCATCGAGCCCGCCGAGCAAAAATCGTGAACCTGCCGAACTCCATCACGATGATCCGCATCTTTGCGGTGCCTGTGCTCATCTGGATGCTCTCGCCGCACTTCCCGCACGGTGGCTGGCACGGCGAGCAGGAAATCGTCGCCTCCCTGTTCTTCATCCTGGTTTCAATCTCGGACGGAGTGGATGGCTATCTCGCCCGGAGCCGGGGACAGATCACGACCATGGGCGTGCTGCTCGACCCGCTGGCCGACAAGCTTCTTATCACCGCCGCGTACATCGCACTGGTGCAGTACAACCCGCACATCGTCAAGCCGTGGATCGCCGTGCTGGTGATCGGGCGGGAGTTCCTGGTCAGCGGGCTGCGTTCGATCGCCTCGGCCGAGGGTTTCACGATTGAGGCGAGCGATCTCGGCAAGCTGAAGACCGTGATCCAGATCGTTTCTGTCGTCGCTGCGATCCTGGCGCACGGCTGGTACGAGTGGCATTTCGGATGGTTCATCATGCCGGTCGATCTGATCGCCGCGGTGGGCATCTACTGGATGGCGACGGTGTCCACCATCTCGGCCATCGACTACTTCGTCGGCTTCTGGCGGAAGATCGAGCACGCATCGAGCGGCAGACGGACACGCGAGAACAGCTTCGTCCTTAGCCGCCGCAAGAAAGATCTGCCGGCGGCGAACAAGGTCTAACGCCGTACGGACTCGTGGCACGGCGCCCTGTTACTTCTTTGACAACTGAATGGTTCCCGCTTCGAGACTCTTTCCAACCGCGATCGGGTGAAACTCCATGTCTGGCGGAATCTCCGCGACCAGCGGCTTCTCAAGCAGAATGAGCGCCGGTCCGTGTCCGACGAAATCCCTCAGCCGTTCAGGATCGGCGTAGCGGCGCGCCTGGCTGAGCGTGTCGGGATAGTGCACCAGGTAGACCTGCTGCAGCGGCCTGCGTACGGCGAAGAGCAGCGAGGGAAGCTGCGCCACAGTATCTTCCTGCCAGAGCAGAATCGGACCAGAGATTCCGGCACCCGCGGGCGACCGCAGGGCGGCAAGAAGCAGAGTCTCGGGCTCGCGGTCGGAGTGGAGAACCGTGCCGGCCGCGCTGCGCGCGGTGGTCAGACTTCGACGCAGCGACTTGGTGGCAAGCGACGCAGCTGCATACGCGGCCAAAGCGGCAATAGTAGCGGCCCACAAAAATCTGCGGCTGCGCTCTTCGAGATGCGCGGCCAGCCAGTCTCCCGTCAGCAGCGCGAGCGCGGGATAGGCGGGGAAAATATACTTCGGGCTGCGCGTCGCGATCACCGAGAAGAAGACCAGCACCACCACGGCAAAGATCAGCCACACGCGCAGTTCACGCCGCCGGGCCTGCCACCAGAGCGCAAATGGGAAAAGTAACAACCACGGTGACGTATAAGCGGTCAGCACCTTCGCGTAGTACCACCATGGAGTCTCGTGGCCTTCCATCTGGCTGGTGGCGCGGGTGATTACATGCAGCCCGAGATATTCCTCCAGGAACGCCCGCCCGAAAACGTGGAGCATGTACAGGTGCCAGGGCAGCACAACGGCGGCAAAGATCAGCGCGCCACCCAGAAACGGCCATTTAAGATCCCGCCAGGTCCAGCGGTTCCATATCAGCAGGACCACAAGGGTTAGCGGGACCGTCACACTGGCCGCGCCTTTGGTCATAGCTGCGACGGCGAAGCCGATCCAGAACCAATACCATCCGCTAAGATTGCCCTCTGCGACCTTCGTTAGTCCCCAGAGCGCAAGCAGGGAGCCTAGGGTCAGCAGGGCGTCCAACTCGCCCATGCGGGCGACGCGCAGAAAACCGAAGCAGCTGAGAAGCAGAATCGTGGATATCCAGGCAGCAATTACTCCGCGGAGACGCAGGGCGAAGCCGTGGATCAGCGCGACGATTCCAATACTGGCGAAGGCTGAACCGGCGCGTGCCCAGAATTCGGACACCCCGAATATCCGGAAGAAGATCGCCGTAAACCAGAGGCCGAGCGGCGGCTTTTCGAACCAGGGCTGAAAATGCCAGTGAGGAACCAGCCAGGATCGTCCCAGGAACTCGCGCGAAACCTCGGCGTAAATGCCTTCGTCCCAGTCAGCGAGCGCCTTGTGACCAAGCAGCGGGAGCAGAACGGCAGCCGAGACGAGCGCCGCCAGCAGCAGAGAGATCCGTGCCTGGATTGGTGAGAGGGACTTGCGATGGCGCAATCCCTCTGCAGAGGGGCGCTCAGAGCCCGAATGAAGGGAAAATCTCACACTCAATAATTATTCGCAAAGGAACCGCACCCAGCATCATTTTCATAGCCAATTTCGCCGATCTGGCCGAAAGATAGCCTCACCATTCGTGCACATCTGCACTTTACTTGAAACAGGAACGTGAGCTGAAGAAAGTGCGTCTTTTTACACCCTCACTTCCGTCTGTTGAATTGAGAGGTTCGCGCGGGTCGCTCTCTGATGAGATTTTCCCCGGTTCGATCCTCCAAATAGGAAGCCCCGGTGGTTCGTGGGTCCACCGGGGCTCTCCTGTGTCTGGTGTCTTGCTATGCCGAAGCGATGTGTCCATGCGGATGCGCCGCGCGCGTCAACTGATGGACAAAGTGATATGGCGGCCACGGACCCGAGAGCTGCATTTGGCAGTCCTTCATTAACTGGCTCGCGCTGGAATATTTGTTCTGATACCGTTCCACACATTTGTGATCGATCAGGTGTGCGATGTCGAGCAGCATTTTGCCGGCATCGGTGCGCTTGCAGGAGATTTCCTCGGCGAGAGGGGAGAACATCCGATGCATCTGTACGGAAACCGCTCGCGCCTTGGTCTGGCGTTCACGCTGCAAGGTGGCACTTTCGCGCAGGTTGGTCAGATACTCCCGGCCAACTCTGCTCACTTCTGTCGTAACAACCCGGCGGATCTGGTCGCGGCAGCAGTCGTCGAGCGTCACCTTCAGGTGCATCTCGGCCTTGCCGCGCAGCCTTTCGATATTAGTAACGAATTGGCGCTGGTTGGAGCGGATGGAGCGCCGCAAAGCGTCGTCATCGGCGAAGACGGTGCCGAAGCGGAAGGGAAGAACGGTCGAGGTCTTGAAGCAGTCGGCGATCACGCGCGCGTGATCCATGGCTGCTCGCTGATTGAAATTGTCTGAGGGGGAATGTTCGCTGACGATTACAGCAAGTTCACTGGCGGGGTAAAGGAAAACCTGGTTGCCCTGAATACCGGAAACTGCTTCCATCGGAATAGGTTTACGGTGACGAATCAGTTCAGGGAAGGCTTGCTTTTCTGTGATGCAGTAGGCATACCATGCCATAAAGAGTCGCTCCACGCGGGCTTTTATGAGAATTGAGACATCTGCACTTCGAGGATGGACTGCTAAGTGTCTTGATATCCGCCGCATTCGCTCCGGGCGGATTGCGACGAATCTTTAACCGAACTGCCACGTATGCTAGTCCCGCGTGTTAAGAACTGGCAACAGGCGATGGCTTTTCCACTGCGAAGTTAGCGGCAGAATTTGAACTTGATTTTGTGTTACAGAAAATCTTTTTCACGTAATGGACAAACGAGAGTTTAGGTCGTTCATCGTTCGTAATTCGCTCCGTGGATGAGGCAACACCATCGCGAACGGCTCTGCGAGTTGCCCTGCGCCGCGCGGCTCATCAGCTCTACGACGTCCCGCCGGTCTTTCTGGATCCGCTCGCGGTGCCGATCCTGGGCGAGAGATACGCAGAGGAATTGCACCGGATAGCAGCGCAGCCGGAGCGAAGCTTCGCTATCGGGCTGCGGTCGTTTCTCGTTGCCCGCAGCCGCTACGCGGAAGAGAACCTGGCCCGCGCCGTGGCTGGCGGCGTGCGGCAGTACGTCCTGCTGGGGGCCGGACTGGATACTTTCGGCTGCCGCAATCCATATCCCGAGCTGCGCGTCTTTGAAGTCGATCATCCGGCGACCCAGGCATGGAAGCGCGATTTGCTGGAGCACAGCGGCATTCCGGTTCCCGAGCGGCTGACGTTTGCGCCGGTGGACTTCGAACGTCAGTCGCTGGCTGCACAGCTTGAGCTAGCCGGATTTGACTTCGAGGCTGCAACCTTCTTCGGCTGGCTCGGGGTGGTTCCTTATCTGACGCTCGAAGCCTTCCGGGCGACAGTAGTGTTTATCTCGGAGCGCCCGGAGGGAAGCGCTGTAACGCTCGATTACGGGCAGCCGCGCGAGGCACTTCCTTTGCTGGAGAGAATGGCCCACGATGCCCTGGCAATGCGAGTACAGCTCGCAGGCGAGCCGTTCCGACTCTTCTTTACGCCTGCTCAGATCGCCACCGAACTGGCTGCCTTCGGGAAAATTGAAGATCTGGGCTCTGCTGAGATCAATGCCCGCTACTTTCAGGGGCGCAGCGATCGGCTCGGACTCAAGGGTTCGGGCGGACGGCTGCTCTGCGCGTGGCGTTGAATTAGCGCGCGGCAGCCTGCATCAGCAGGATGGCGCTCATCGCAATCAGCGCGACGAGCCCAATCGCCCCCCCGATCAAGGCAAAGCGAAGGAGTCGTCCCAGCGACCGGAGGTCTTCCACGAGCATGGTTTGTGCTCGAGCCTGGATTTCGGCAGTCTCGCGCAGCCGGGTTACCTCTTCTTCCAGACGTGTGAGTTGGACAGCCTGTTGTTCGACGGCGGAAGTAACTGCTGCACTCAGGTCGCGCTGGATGGACTGAATCTTCGCAGTGGACTGGGCGATGCTCTCCCTGACTTCGTGTGACATGCCCGCCTGCTGCAAGGGTCCGAGAGCGACATCCAGCACCGGCACGAGCCGCGCAAGGTAGGGCAGGAACGGCCGCAACTGGAGCAGAATCTTCCACATTGACTTGTCTTTCGGCTGGTCCAGGTCGTCTCGCGAATCTTCTCCAGCGGATCGAGGAAGCTCCGCTATCTTCTTATCGGACTTGTCCGAGGCGAGCTCGATCAGGCGGTCGACATTTGCGTGGGACGGCTGCCGAACGGCACCGGACCCGGACTTCAGCGGTTTTGCGTCATCGTTCATGAGAGAGCCTGCAGCGAATTAGCGCCTGCGGTGCCAGTTTATAGGGATGCACAGAGCTCGAATGCCGTCAGCCTATTTTGCGGAACCCGCCTTGGCCGGGGCGGCCTGCTTTGCCGCTTCCGCCTGCTGGCGAAGAGAATGGACGACCACCCGTAGCATGTCATCCTCGGGAGCAGGCTTGCCTGTCCAGATTTCAAACTGCCGCGCCCCCTGGTGGACGAACATCTCCACCCCGGTGACGACGGGGATATTTTTTTCCCGCGCCATGCGGATCAGCGGCGTGTCAATGGGGTTGTAGACCAGGTCAAAGACCAGTCGCGCGTTGATCTCTTTCGGCTCAAGCAGGCTGGCAGGCTTGACTCCATGCATCCCGGAGGGCGTGGCATTGATGATCACATCGAAGTTGGTCTTCGCGAGCTGGTCGCGCTTGAATGTCTTCGCCTTCGCCTGCCGGGCAAGCTTTTGTGCGGTTTCGGCAGTGCGGTTGAGAATGAAGACCTCGGCTCCCTTGTCCTTCAGGCCGAAGACGGCGGCGCGGGCCGCGCCACCCGCACCCATTACCAGAACCTTCGCGCCCTTCAGCTGCAGGCGACGTTCGAGCGGACGCACGATAGCCGCCACGTCGGTGTTGAAGCCGTAAAGCTTTCCGTCCTGCGAGCGCACCACCGTGTTGCAAGCGCCGACCCTTTCCGAAAGCGGATCGGTCTTCTCCAGATGCTTGAGGATCTCCTCTTTCAGCGGCATAGTCACGGCCAGACCGCTGATGGGCACTTCGCGGACCAGTGTAAGCAGATCGCTGAGCTTGGCCGTCTGCAGCGCAAGAAAGACACCGTTGACCGTCTCGCGGCGAAAGGCGGTGTTCATCATTAGCGGCGAGAGCGAGTGCTTGATCGGGTTGCCGGCCACGCCATAGACCTTGGTCGCGGCGTCGAGCTGGTCGATGCGGTAGGTTTCTTCGAGCGTCCGGACGGAGATCTGTCCGGGCCCGGTTTCTTCTCCGATGTGCGCGGCGGCGAAGGTGAAGACGCTGCCGGCGCGCAGTCCGAGCACCCGGCTGATGATTCCCTGATCGCCCATGCAGATGCCAATGACGTTCGCCTGGTCACGGGTGCGCTCGAGGAAGCGCATCATGGTGACGTTGTCGGCGAGATTCTTGGCGGTGGAGACGATCTTGATGAATTCGGGCTCGTACGGACGGATGCGCTCGAAGATGCCGTCGAGATCTTTCGTGGTCGTGAAGTCGTGGTAGCTGATGATCAGCGCGGCGCCGTGGGCGCGCAGCTTGTCGAGCTGGCCGTGCTTTATTGCCTCGGCGGTTTGCAGCTCCAGATCGACGAGATGGAATCCCGACGAGGCCGCCTTCTCGAGGACTTCGAGTTCGGCGGCGATTGTGCCCTTGAACTTGCCCCCGGTCGCGGCCCGGCGGCAGGTGCCGATGGCGGTAACCTCGCTGCGCTCGTTCAGGAAGTGCTTGATTTTCGGCATGGCCGCCAACGGATTGGGCAGGTAGTCCAGGCGAAATTCGATAAAGGGATTCTCGCGCACGGCTTCGAGCGCCTTCTCGATCATTTCCGCCGGGGTCGACCCGATGATCGCGACGCACAGCTTTCCTATGCGGGAACGAATGAAATGAGGGGAATGTGCGTTCAGGAAGCGCTCCCTGCCCGGCGGCGCCTCGTGCACATCATTGTGCGTTGCTTTCATGGCGGCAATTGCGGCATCTTACCGGGTGTGCGGTCAGGATGCAACACCCCGCCTATGAATACTCTTGCGTAGCGTCATTTCGCTTCATTGTGATCCTTCCTGGTTTACCCTGCTATATGCGTAAGAGGTGATCTCCATGAGCGATCCCGCGGCGGAAACGTACACTGGCACGTTGCCAGGGGGCAGTCCTCCTGAGGCTGGTTTTCCTCATCCCTGGAACCCGGACGGTTCGGGTTCCGTTTCTACTGCCACTTTGGAGAGCTGGGTTCAGGGAAAACTAGGGCGTCACCAGCAGGCTATCGACCGGCTGCTCGCGGTCCAGGGTCCGCGGACGCTCGAAAATACCCTCCGGCCTTATGACGATGCGGTCGCGGAGCTTTCGGCGACCGGGTCGCAGACAGCGCTGCTGGACAGTGTCTATCCCGACAAGGCGGTGCGTGACACGGCGCAGGCCCTGACCCAGACGGTGGCCCAGGCGGGCGTGACGCTCGGCCTGAACCAGAAGGTCTACGAGGCATTGACGGAGATCGATCCCGAGAGCGCTGACCCAGCCAGCCGGCATTACCTCGAACGCACCCTGCTGCAATACCGGTTGGCCGGCGTCGACAAGGACGACGCGACTCGTGCGCGCATTAAGGAGCTGCAGGACAAGGCGACGCAGCTTTCCCTGACCTTCGGGCGCAACGTGCAGGAGAACGTCAACACCGTGACCGTGGAAGATGCGTCGGAGCTGGAAGGCCTCCCCGAAGATTATCTGCAGGCCCACAAGCCCGATGAGCAGGGAAAGATCACGCTGACGACGGAGTTTCCCGACTACCAACCGGTGATGACCTTCGCGCAGTCCGGCGCACTGCGGCGGCAGATGTTCCTGGCCTACAACACGCGAGCCTATCCCCAGAACAAGCAGATCCTGCTCGACCTGCTGGCGATCCGCAAGGAACTAGCGACCATTCTCGGATTCTCCACCTGGGCGGACCTGGCCACGGCGGACCAGATGATGGAATCGGCCGACAATATGCGCTGGTTCCTCGAAGAACTGGATGTGGCTTCGCAAGCGGGAGCGCAAAAAGAGTACGCCATGGTGCTCGAGTTCGCCCAGACCATGCAGCCGGGACTGGAGATCATCGATGCCGCGAGCCGTGGCTACTGGCTGGAGCAGTACCGCCGCTCGGCGTTTGAGTTCAACTCGCAGTCGGTGCGCCCCTATTTCCCCTACGACCGCGTGGAGCAGGGGGTACTGGCAACGGCCGCGCGGCTCTTCCAGGTAGAGTTTCGCAAGGCCGATGACGCGCAGCCCTGGCACGAAGAGGTGGTCGCCTATGACGTGTACGAGGAGGGCGGCTGCCATCGCGAAGACCGCGCCAGCCTGATCGGACGGTTCTACCTCGACATGCACCCTCGCGAAGGCAAGGATAAGTGGTTTTCCGCTCATCCCCTGATCCCCGGCGTGCTGGAGCGGGCCGACGGCGAGCAGCCCGGCTGGCGGCAGATTCCGCAGGTAGCGTTGATCTGTAACTTCCCTGGCGGCAAGCCCGGCGATCCGGGCCTGCTGCAGCACTCCGATGTGGTGACCTACTTCCACGAGTTCGGCCATCTGATGCACGCGCTGCTGGGCGGTCAGCAGAGATGGGCCGGCATCAGCGGAATTGCCACCGAAGGCGACTTCGTCGAGGTCCCGTCGCAAATGCTCGAGGAGTTCTTCCGCGACCCGCACCTGCTGGCGTTATTTGCCCACCACTACGAAACCGGTGAACCGATCCCCGCCGAGCTGGTGCAGAAAATGAATCAGGCCGGGGCATTCGGGCGCGCGGACTGGGTGCGGACACAGCTTTTCTACACGACCTATTCACTGATGACCCACACCGCCGATCCGGCGACGCTGGATCTGGATGCGCTTTTCCAGCAACTGTACGCGCGTTTCCTGCCCTACCAGTGGATCGACGGCAACCGCATGTATTCGAGCTTCACGCATCTGGTGGGCTATTCGTCGAACTACTACACCTACCTCTACGACAAGGTGATCGCGCTCGACTTCTATAGCCAGTTCTCTCGCGCCCATCCACTCGACGACCCGACCTCGATGAAGTACCGCAGGACGGTGCTCGACCCCGGCGGCTCCATGCCCGGCAAGGAGATCGTGATGCGTTTCCTGGGGCGGTACCAGTCAACCGATGCGTTTACCGACTGGGTCGGGGAGGAATTCCAGGCGGCAGCGTCCGTATACGATTAGGCCAATTCAAGCATTCTTGGCCATATTTTGTGTTTACGGCCAAAATGCTAGAATTAGGCTATGAAGACGGTTCAGATCGGCGAACTAAAGAACCATTTGAGCGCGCACCTGCGCGATGTACGTAAAGGCGAAGAGATCATTGTGCGCGACCGCGGCCTGCCGGTGGCGAAGATCATTCCCTATGTCCCCGACAGCATCGAAGAGCAGCAGCGCATTCTCGTTGCAGAAGGAAAACTGCGGCTGCCGAAGAATCCGCCGCAGGATCGGGAGAAGTGGCTGGAGGAATTTTTTGCGATGCCCGGACCCGATCTCGACGACGAAGTTGCGAAGCGTGCCGTTCTTGAAGAGCGCGAGGAAGGCCGGTGAGGGAACAGGCATTCTGGGATTCGAGCGCGATCGTTCCTATGTGTCTTCAGCAGAGGAGCAGTTCCTTTGCGCGTCAACTGCTAAGGCAATTCAGGATCGTTGCCTGGTGGGCCACGTCAATCGAAACTCGCAGCGCCCTCGCACGTGAATTGCGGAGTGGAACGATTTCCAGAACCGAACACGGTGAAGCCGTTCTAAGGATGGAGAAGTTGCGCCAGGACTGGGTTGAGGTAGCTCCCGACCACGCCCTGCGCTCCTTTGCCGAAGAACTCCCCGATCGCTTTTCGCTGCGTGCTGCCGACGCTCTTCAGCTTGCAGCCGCCTATACCTGGACTATGCAAAGGCCAGACGGGCGTCCGTTCATCTCCGGAGATAAGCGTCTGCTCGAAGCGGCGGCGCAGCTGGGCTTTCGGGCCATCACCGTCTAGAGCCCGCTTCTTAGATCATCGGTGACTTAACCGCAATGACTCCCAGCTGCCGTCCGCTGCCCAGCCGCCGTCCACCGATAGCGTGTGTCCGTTCACGAATGAGCTCTCCCGCTCATCTGCGAGAAACGCGATCGCGCGGGCAACATCGTCAGGAGTGGCAAAGCGCCCCATGGGAATGCGTCCGGTGATATCGGAATCGATATAGGTGCCGCGCGCCTGATCGGCCGCGTCCATCTCCGTCTTCACCCAGCCGGGACAGACGGCATTCACGCGCACGCCACGTCCACCCCACTCCGCGGCCAGCGTCCGCGTCAATCCGATCAGCCCATGTTTTGACGCGTTGTAGGCGGCTCGATCAGCGACGCCAAGCAGCCCCGCCACCGACGCAACATTCACAATGGAGCCACGCTCCGCTTCGAGCATCTTTGCGCCAAACGCCTTCGCCAGAAGAAACGGTGCGACCAGATTTACTTCCAGCACCCGCCGATAATCCTGCACGGAGGTCTTCTCCGCCGGTGAGATCAGGCTGATACCTGCATTGTTCACCAGGACATCGGCTCGCCCGAAGCGGGCGAAGACCTCGGCGGCAAATCGGTCTACTGTTGCTTCATCTGCGATGTTTCCGGCTAAGCCCATGGCCTCGCCGCTGGACTTTTCGATGGCATGAACGGTCTCCTGCGGCAAGCGCAGATCGATCAGCGCCACGTTGTATCTGCGCTCCGCCAGCAGTTCCGCCGTCGTGCGGCCAATACCCTGCGCGCCCCCTGTGATGACGGCTACACGCTTCTCCTCAGTCATGCTCCCATGGTCGCACAGGCACAATCATTCCACTCGCAAAGCCTGCATCGGATCCAGCTTCGAAGCCCGCGTCGCCGGAAACCACACCGCCGCCAGCGCCACCGCGCTTAATATCACCGGTACAGTTACAAATACCATCGGGTCGTACATCTTTACTCCAAACAGGAACGACGCCAGCAGCCGCGTCAGCCCGAACGCCGCACCTACGCCGATGACCACGCCGATCAGCGCCAGCGTCATGCCGTGCCAGACGACCAGGTTCCGGATCTTCGAGCGATCCGCGCCCAGAGCCATCCGGATGCCCATCTCCTGCGTGCGTTGCTGCACCGAATACGCCATCAGACCATAAATGCCGATCGCCGCCAGCACCAGGGCAGACGCCCCGAATATCGTCAGCAGCAGCATGTTGAAATCCTCGCGCGCCGTCGAATGCACAACCACTTCATCCATCGTGCGCACGCGCGCTACCGGGAATCCTCCACTTGCCTGCCGCCACTGCTCCGTCACCTGTCCAATGAGCTGGTGCGGATCAACGTGGGTCCGCACCAGCCACGTCACTGGACCGATGCGCGCATTGAGCGCGGTGATGCCATCGAGCACCTGAGCCTGCGGAATGATCATCTCGGGCCGCGGGTCGCGATTGAGCCCTCCATCGTGAATGTCGCCCACGATGCCGACGATCTGCCGCGCCGGCTCCTCAAATTCCGGACCCACTCCCTTGCCAATAATGATCTGTTGGCCGAGGGGATCTTCCTTCGGCCAGAACTTCTTCGCCATCGCCTGGTTGATGATCGCCACCCCGGGTGCGCCTGCCACATCCTGATCGGTAAAGTCGCGACCGCGCAGAATGGGAATCTTGAAGACATCGAAATAGCCCGGTGAGACATTCATCCAGCCCGCCCCACCCGTCGAGGAGTCTTTGCCCAGGGGCCGCCCGACCACGATGAACGGCAGTCCGAATCCGCCCTCGAGCGGCAAGCAACAGCTTGATGCCGAGTCTTCAACCCCGGGGATTGCATTGATCCGCTCGCGGCCATCGCGCACCATCTGCGCCACGCCCGCGGTCTTGGTAAAGCGGTCGCCGGTGAGCGACATCTCCATGGTGAGCACGTTATGCGCATTGAATCCCGGATTCACTCCGCGCAACGCGATAAAAGTCCGGATCAGCAGCGCCGCACCAATCAACAGCACCAGCGCCAGCGACACCTCGCTGATCACCAGCAGCGACCGTGCCTTGCCTTGGCGCAATCCAGTGCCTGAGCGGTTGCTGCTCTCCTTCAGCGTGCTGTTCAGGTCGGGGCTGGATGCGCTCAGCGCAGGAAAGAGGCCGAAGAGAATCCCAGTCAGCACCGACACGCCGAGCGTGAAGGCCAGCACGCGCCAGTCGATACCCACGTTCGCACCGTTCTCGCCGATGCGGGGAATTCCTCCGGGACTCACCGCCAGCAGCGCGCGCACGCCCACGAAGCCAAGAATCAGCCCGAGCACGCCCCCCACCAGCGAGAGCAGCACGCTTTCCGTCAACAGTTGCCGGATGATCCTGCTGCGCCCCGCTCCCATCGCCGCGCGAATCGCAAATTCCCGCTTGCGTCCGGTTGCGCGCACCAGCAGCAGGTTGGCGACATTGGCACATGCGATCAGCAGCACGAAGCTTACCGCTCCCACAAGCACCAGCAGCGACGAGCGGACATCGCTGACAATGGAGTCGCGCAGCGGCTGAACCGAGAACCCCTGCTGCGGATTGGCCTGCGGGTAGCGCCGGCGGAACTCATTCGCGGCGAGCTTCATCTGCGCATTCGCCTGAGCCAGCGTTACTCCCGGCTTGAGCCTGCCCGCGGCGAGGAAATAGTGAGCCTGATCATTGCTGTTGGGATCGAACTGGAAAGGCAGCCATAAATCGGCGACGGGGTCGGTCTCGAAGGCCTTTCCGACCACGCCAACAACGGTGTAAGGCTCATTGCCAAGCGAGATGGCCGATCCTACGATCTGCGGATTGCCGCCGAACTTGCGCTGCCATAGCCCATAGCTCAACACGACGACCTTGCCGCCGTTGGGCGCGTCTTCTTGTGGCGTGAAGGTGCGGCCCAGCATGATCGGAGCGCCGAAGAGACGAAAATAGGCCTCGGTCACGTGCAGCCCATGCACCTGCTCCGGCACTGCTCCGGTCAGGTTGAACCCTGGGCCGCCAAAGTCGTAAGCCGCAACATCCTGAACTACGCTGGTCTGCTGCTGCCAGTTGTGAAATTTGGTGACCGACGCGCCGGGATCGCTGCCCTCCGGATAGGTGTTCATGAATTGAACGATCCGGTCCGCGTCAGGATACGTGAGCGGCTTCAACAGCACCGCGTTCACCACCGTAAAGATCGCGGTGTTGGCTCCGATGCCCAGCGCCAGCGCCGCGATCGCGGTGAGCGTGAAGCTGGGATTCTTCATGAACATGTGCAGCGAGTGCTTGAGATCGTTGAAGAGATTGCCCACGGGTCAGCTCCTCAAAACATGGTAAGGCCCAGCTTGGTTGGTCGAGCGATAGAGACGGGATACGCACAGCGAGCGAGTGTGGTTCGCCCAATGGACAAGTAGACGCAAATTCAGGTCAGCCGTGAGCGTTCGAATATGTCGATTCAGGCAAGTGGGGGAGAAATGAAGCCTCTCCCCCGATAAGCGGACTATTTGCCCGCGCTTGCGTAGCCGAGCTGGAAGGGATTCCCGCCAAGTGCAGCGATCAGGTACCAGCCCGTCGCTCCGATGTGCTTCGACGGACCATAGGTGTAGTAGAAGCCGGTGTCCATCAGGCTGGTCGACGCCACCAGTCCCTCACCCAGCGGAATGGTCACCCCGTTGATCGTCTGCCCTGCGCCCAGTTCGCTCTGCGCTGTCTGAATCTGGTTCAGGAATCCGATCGCGGTGCTCAGGTCCTTGAAGAGAGCCGGAAGACTGTCCCGGCCGGCGATGGCTCGCGCTACCAGCGCGGCGACCGTATGCGACGTGCCTTCGAGCCAAACGGCGTTCGGATCGCACCCCGGAAGAATGGGCGCAAAGCTCGCAGTGTCGAAGTTGAGGCCAGTGATCTTCTGGTCGCCGGTAAGGCTGCTGTTCGTGGCCGAAGCCGTATCCGTGGTCTGCAGATTGGCCAGCGCCCAGTCAATGGTGTGCTTGTACGTGTTGTCGAGCAGCGCCAGGTACGACCAGGTCTGGCAATCCTCGGGGATGGGATACGTATTGATCGTGATCTGATCGCCCAGCGTGCCTGTATAGAAATAGCCGCCCGCCGGGTTGTACATCGCGATCACGAACGCGAGCGCGTGCTGCGCCAGGCTCGTCCACGACGCGCCATTGTCCGCCTTGCCGCCGTGCGTCAGCGTCGCCAGCATGGTGAAGAAAGCATAGGTGTCGATATTGTGCTCGGTCGACTTGCCGTTAGTCGACGCCACCGACTGGTTGTACTGGTTGATGTTCATGCCGAACGAATATCCGCCCGCGCCAAGCGTGTTGTAGGTGTTGGTCACGATCCAGTTCGCCACCTTGAGCGCTGCCGTCAGATACTTGCTCTGTCCGGTCCGCCGATAAAGCTGCGCCAGCGCCATGCCTGCCCACGCCTGGTCGCCCACCGCGCTCGTATAGAAGTAAAAGGGAAATGCCGCCGGAGTAATGTAAGCTCCATCCGCTGTTGGCGTGTTGACGAAATACGCCTGTCCGAACCGTCCGTCAGCGATCGGAAAATTGTTGGCCTGCGCATAGATCAGGCCGTTGCCCAGAACTTCCGCGCGATTCAGCGCGTCCGAAGTACCGCGCAGCAGATACGCGTGGATCGAGACCGCATTGTCATAAGTAAACGACGTCGACTCCAGGCCGCCATCCGAGTAGCTCTGCGTCAACCGGACCGTATTGCCGGTCGCGTACGCATCCATCATCATCTCCTGAAACGCGAAGGCCTTATTGATCGCGCTCAGATAACCTTCCGCCTCGGCAATCGGCGAATTGCCTGCCACTCCGCTCGCATAAGCCGGTTGAGTAAATGCCAGCGGAACCAGCCCCGCTGTTGCTACTGCTCCAACGCCCATGCCAAAAAGATCACGTCGCGAAATTGCTCCCTTGCTCATTAGTTCTCTGCCTCCTGAATTTGGGGTTCTTCCGGTCCGGCAGGGAGTCTACTCGCGCTATCATGAGTCCGGCAATCTCCAACCCCGTCGATAATCTCGCCGATCTCATCAATCCCAAAACCGACCTCATCGCGAGTCTGGGCATCTTCATTATCGATCTCAACGGCTCTCTGGCCTCCACCATGCCCACCCGCTCAGGCAAAGGAGCGATGGTGGCTGGGTTGCTCAGTGGAGAGCCGGCAACCTTGGCCGATCTTCA
>Ga0335073_10001238_pt1 | contig 34025 bp, 28 predicted proteins | sample Lox_Sample_22_FD_207093 | JGI IMG/M metagenome (GOLD analysis project Ga0335073, IMG submission 207093) | Soil microbial communities from Loxahatchee National Wildlife Refuge, Florida, United States - Lox_Sample_2.2 | ecosystem: Environmental > Terrestrial > Soil > Wetlands | place: USA... | reverse complement strand
CGCCCGTGTACCAGCCTGGTAATCCTTTGCCAGTTCCACAGCTGCGGCAAAATGCTGCTGCGCCTCCGGCGCGTCCCCCATGCTCGTCAACAATTTCCCCAACTGTACATGCGTCTGAAATGCCGGCGCGTCTTCTGATTTGTTCGACGAAGCCAGATACTGCTCCAGCAACTGCCGCGCAAACGGCAGGTCGCGTCCCGCGCGGATCAGCACCGAAGCTCCATCCGCCAAGGCCACCCCATGCTGCTTATCCAGGGCAGCTCCCTTATGCACCGCCTGAATCATGTCGTCCCAGCGCTGTCGCCGGCGATAGAACGATGCCAGATCCATCCACGCGTCAGATGGATCCTTCGCTGCTGCAATCGCAGCCATGTACTCCTGCTCGGCGCGCGGATAGTCTTTCTCGCCTTCCGCGATACGGGCGCGAATATAGTGCCCGCGATCCGGAGCAAACGCATCCAGCTGCTGCGCAACGCGTTCGGCCTTATCCATTCCGCCTCCGACAATCCCCGGTGCATCTACATAAAATTCACCCAGGTCGGAGAGCGCGCTGACGCTATGCGGATCAAGCTTCGCCGCCGTCTCAAATTCCTGCCGGACCTGCTTCGCCATCTTGAAGGCGGTAATGAACGCCACCCGGTCGGCCTTCTCGCCCAGCGCTCGCGCCAGCCACAGGTGATAGCTGCTGTTGTCCGGCGCCAGCTTCACCGCCATCTGGCATGACTTGATGGCGTCGCTCCAACGCTGCTCCTGCAGCAAAATGCGGCAGCGCAGGTTGTATGCCTCGGCATTTTGCGGATCCACTGTCAGCACCTGATCGAGCGCCTGCAGTCCATCATCGGCGCGTCCATGCGTCAGGTCGCCGCGCACCGCTTCCAGCAGTTGCGTAGACGGAACGTCAGCGTGCGTGATGGAAACCGCGCACAGCATAGCGAACAATAAAATTCGAGAAACCACGCGCATTACCGCACAATCTTCACAGCGACGCCCTCACTGAGCGGCTGTCCGTTCGTCGTGCCCAGAGCCACAACGTCTCCCTCGCGCAGTCCGGACAGGATTTCCACCTGGGTCAGGTTCAGCGCGCCCACAGTGACCGGCGTACGATGCAGCGTTCCATTGAGGACGCGGTACACATACGATTTACCTTGCTCCGTATGCAGCGCATCGCGCGGAACATTGAGAGCATTCGGCGTATCGGAAGTTGTAACCGTAACAGTCACATTTGTATTTGGCAGAAGCTTGCCATCCGCATCGTCAATCGAGATCAGCACCTGTCCTACATTGCGCGTCCCGTAAGTGATGATCGTCGAAGGCACACGTATCACATGGCCATGCCACTCTCTGTCCGGCATCGCGTCCCAGCGGATCGCAATCGGCATGCCCTCGCGGATCTTGGCAACCTGCGGCTCGTCAAAATAGGCGCGCACCTGTATCTTCGTCAGGTCCGCCATCTGCAGCAGCTTGTCCCCCTGCTGCACAAATTCAGATTTGGAAACAGGAATCGAATACACCGTCCCCGCAAATGGAGCTTTTACATTTGCCTGATTCACCACTTCCTGCGCGGCGGCATACCCGGCCTGCGCATCCTCAAGCGCAGCCTTGGCGTGCGCAATATCGGCCGAGTCATACCGCCCCGACTTTCTCTTCTCCAGCAGAGCCAGCGAATTATTTGCCGCAGTCAGGCGATCTTTCGCCGCGGCAACTTCAGCCGGAGAAGCCGCGCCCTGCGTCTGCAGCTTTTGGAGCGCAGCCAGATCGCGTTGCGCCTGATTGCGATCCATCCGCGTCTTGGTCAAATCCCCATTCAGCGATAAGCGCTCCTCTGGCGTGCCGCCTTTCATCACCGCGTCATAGTTCGCCTGCGCGCCTCTGAGGGCGGCAATCGCCGTCGCAAGCTTGGAGACAGCATCCGTATCATCCATCTGCAGAAGCAGCCTGCCTGCGCTGACCCTGTCGCCTTCATGGACATAGAGAGCCTTAATAAGGCCGGGAAACGGAGCATGGGCCTCAAAATTCGAGGCAGGCTCAACCTTGCCATTTGTAGGAGTCGTGCTTTTCAAGCTGCTCCGCTCCACCACTGCCACCTGTATTGGCAGCGTCGTGCGCGTCGCCAGATGCACAAGGTAAAAGACCAGCGCTACAGCAACAGCTGCGCCGCTCCAGATCCATACATTACGATTCTTCGCCGTTCTTGCTGTTGCCATCCTGGAACCGAATGTCAGTATATAAGACTCAATGAGATGCACATTCGCGTCAGGAAATATACTGCGAAAATGTGCGAGCAGGACCTTAAGTGCCGGTTTTGCTGGGAGCAGGGATTGAAACCGCTGCTCCATTCGTGACTGCCATACAATAAATGTATGGTCCTATCTGAACGATACTCAGACGAGCACGCAAAAGCCGGGCTCGACTTTCCGTTTCCCTCCATTGAGACCTGGAAAAATCAGTTTCCCGGCTACGAAATCCTGATCGACGATCCGGAATTCACCTCCGTCTGCCCCAAGACCGGCCTGCCCGACTTCGGCGTCATCACCCTGCGTTACATGCCGCGCGAGTTGTGCCTTGAACTCAAGTCCTATAAGGAATATCTCTTCACCTATCGTAACCTCGGCATCTTCCAGGAAAACGTCGTCAATCAGGTACTCGAAGACGTTGTGAAAGCCTGCGATCCTATCTGGGCTGTCGTAAAAGGCGATTTCCGTCCGCGCGGCGGCATCTCCACCATCGTTGAAGCCCGCTGGCCCCGTCCGCAAACCGAATAGCTCAAAGCCCTTGCCATCCTGAGCAAAGCGAAGGACCTGTTTTTCCTTAGTAGGAGCACGAAAAAGGGTGCCCCATCCTTTGCGAAGCAAAGGATGGGAAGGCGCGATGACTGCGTTGGAAAAACTCAGCGAACCTCCGCGTCACCCAGCATCCCCTGCGGTAAAGCGAAGCTGATATCATGCGATTCACCGCATGACCGTGCAACTCCAGCGATCAGCAAAACCATCCGCAGCCCAGACCGCCGGTCTCGCGCTCTTCCTGCTCACCTGTCTCAACCTCTTCAACTTCATCGATCGCTACGTGCTCCCCGGCGTGCAGCCGCTTGTGCAAAAAGAATTCCATGCCAACGACGCGCAGATGGGCCTGCTCACCTCGGCCTTTTTCTTCACCTACATGATCGCCGCTCCGCTCACCGGATGGCTCGGCGACCGCTACCCGCGCCGCCCGCTCATCGTTGCCGGAACGCTCCTCTGGAGCGCTGCCACGCTCTTCACCGCAACGGTCCACGACTACAACACGCTGCTCTTTCGCCACGCCATCGTCGGTATAGGCGAAGCCACATTCAGCATCTACGCTCCCGCCCTGCTCGCCGACTTCTACCCCGAAATCGACCGCAACCGCGTCCTCAGCATCTTCTACACCACCATCCCCGTAGGAGCCGCTCTCGGCTACTTGAGCGGCGGCGTACTCGGCCAGCACTACGGCTGGCGCATGCCTTTCTTTATCGCCGCCTTACCCGGAGTGCTCATCGCCGCCGCCTTCTGGTTCTTCATCAAGGAGCCGCCGCGTGGAGCAGCCGACAAACTCGCGCCCACGCTCACCCGCACAACCATCTCCGGCTTCGCGCACAACCCCGCCTTCTGGACTGCAACCCTCGGCATGGCCATGTGGACCTTTGCCGTCGGCGGCATCTCCACCTTCCTGCCAACATTCTTCGTGCGATTCGGCGGATACTCCGTCGCCGCCGCCGGCATCGTCACCGGAGCCATCACCGCGATTGACGGCCTGCTCGGCACAGTCGTCGGCGGATGGCTCGGCCAGCGCTGGGTGCGCAAGAATCATCGCGGCCTGTATCTCCTCTCCGCATGGAGCATGCTCATCGCCATCCCAGCCGCTGCCGCAGCCCTCTTTGGCCCGCGCTCACTGCTGGTTCCCGCGGTCTTCCTCGCCGAGTTTCTTCTCTTTCTCAACAACGGCCCGCTGAACGCGTGCCTCGTAAACTCCGTGGCCGCGCCCATCCGCGCAACTGCCATCGCCATCAACCTCTTCATGATCCACGGCCTCGGCGACGCATTCTCTCCGCGCCTCATCGGCCACATCTCAGACAAAACATCCTCCCTGCGCATCGGCCTCGGCGCGACGCTCGTCTCGCTCGCCATCGCCAGCCTCATCCTCTTCACCGGCTCCCACTTCGCCCCGCTATTACCCGAAAGCGAAGACAGCCAGCTATCACCCACGGCAATTTCCTGAATAAATTGAAGATGTCATCCTGGGCGGAGCGAAGGAGCTGTTTTTTCTCAGCAGAAGCATGAAAGACGTGCCCGATCCTGAGCGAAGGGTGGGAAAGCATGTATCTCAACCAGTCGATGAAAAATCCCCGCTCAAAAATCCCCACTCGTAGATAGATACTGGAAAAGAATGCGAATCGCTGCCATCTTTCTCAACTGGTTCATCGCCCTTCTCTGGACATGGCGCTCCCTGGTCGCATGCCGTAATCTCCCAAGACTGCCAAATCTTCTTAACGAGAACGCTGCCTACGAACGAACGCAGAATCCCCAAATCACCGTCATCGTCCCCGCCCGCAATGAAGAAATGGCCATCGAGCAAACCCTGCGCTCCCTGCTCGCGCAGCGAGACATCACCATCGAAATCCTTGCCGTCGATGACCGCTCGACCGACAAAACCGGCGAGATCATGGACCGCATGGCCGCCGAAGCCCGCGCCCAGGGTAGGAGCATCAGCGTCATCCGCATCAAAGAGCTGCCCGCAGGCTGGATGGGCAAAACCCACGCGATGGCATTAGCCGCGCGACAGGCCACAGCCCCGTGGCTGCTCTTCACCGATGGCGACATCCTCTTCCGCGAAGACTGCCTGCACCGGGCCATCAGCTATGCCGAGAGGGAAGCCGACCACCTCGTCCTCTTTCCCACGCTGATACTCAAAAGCCCGGGCGAGCGCATGATGCTCTCAGCCTTTCAGGTGTTGTCGGTTCTTTCGCAGCGCCCATGGAAGACTTCCGACCCCAAAAGCCGCGACTCTCTCGGCATCGGCGCCTTCAACCTCATCCGCAGCGATGTCTACCGCGGCATCGGAGGCTATGAAGGCCACCCGATGGAAGTACTCGAAGACCTCAAACTCGGCTACGAGGTCAAGCGCAGCGGCTTCCGCCAGCATGTCGTTCTCGGACGCGGCCTCATCCAGGTCCACTGGGCCGCGGGCACGCTCGGCATCGTCCGCAACCTAACCAAAAATGTCTTCGCCGTCTTCCGTTTCCGTCCCTGGCTGCTGCTCGCCGCCTGCATCGCAACCGCCAGCTTCTGCCTGATGCCTTTCTCGGGACTCTTCGGCCCATGGACCATGCGCGCTGCCAGCCTTCTCGCCTTGGCGTCAGCCTTCGCTATCTATCGCTACTGCGAGCGCCGCATCAACGGCATTCCGGCGGTATACTGCCTCCTGTTGCCGGTAGCCGCCTGCATCATCGTCTACATGCTCCTGCGTTCCATGATCGTCACGCTCGTCCGTCGCGGAGTCGTCTGGCGAGGCACCTTCTACCCACTGTCAGAGCTCCGCAAAAACGTCGGCCCCTTACGCTGATTTGGCACCACCCTCAGAGATGTCATCCTGAGCGAAGCGCCGAAATCGGGGTCCCCGCGCGCCGCTGTTGGCGCGTTGGGGTGGGAGGCGCGCAGTCGAAGGATCTGCTTTTCGCCTCATGCAGCAAGAAAAGGGTGCCCCATCCTATCGCGTAGTTTGCGATAGAGCCTGCCCTGAGCGCAGCCGAAGGGGTGGGAAAGCACGAACCCATCCCAACCCATGTCATCCTGAGCGAAGCCGAAGGACCCGCACGAGCAACGCTCGTGCGAATTGGTCTTGCGAAAGCAAGACCAAACGCTCTATTTCATTAAATGTGAAATAGCCTCCTTACGGCGGAGGGGGAAGATCAACGAGTATATCTTTGGATAACCACTCCCCAAACTTTGATGACATCTCCGGAATTCGCGTAAGGATGACTTCTTCGTTGTTAAGTTTTGCCCACCCTACCAAGTGATCCCAAATTCGTCCTACGTGTCCGAGCAAGTCTGAAAGGAGAAGCTGAGAGATCGCGAGATCATCGGCCAACAAAATCGTTGCTTTTGGAACAGGATGGCCGCCCAACTCACAGTGATAACCGTAATCTTTACCTCGGAACCTTCCTTGAGACGCCTTCCGCAGCTTGGATGGCTTGAAGAAGTCTTGCCTGTCTTGTTCATTGCTCCGCAGCCATCGCTCCGCATCACGATCTCGTGTTTCAAATGCCCACGCTAAATATTCGATCTCAACCATCTGCCGTAACAGTGCCGCTGCAGCATAGGATCGGCCGTCCATGAATAAGTCTGCGCTTGCAGAGACAAGTTGAGATGCGATCCTGAGCAACACCGAAATGGCAACGATTTCGTCCGAGCCATGGCCGAATGGGGATGCGCCAGTCGTTCTATCTTCTCCGATGATGTGACCGGTTAAATGAAGTAGTCTTCCCATCTGGTGGAACTGCTCCGAGGTGAACTTCGCGAGTGCAAGACGAAGCGTTATTAAATGGGGGTCTTTGGCGGTGGCAAGGATCGCTTCTCGCGTGAGTTCTAACGGGTGACGTATCTCGTGGCCTGCCATAGCCAAGAGTTTAGTACGTCTATCATTGGGACGGGTGCGGGTGCCCCAGGTCTCGCTTTTGAGACTTGGGACGAACATAAGACCGCCGCCTTCCGGCGGCGCACAAAATCAGGGGTGAAAGCACTGGCCTTCAGGCCGGTGAATAAAGAAACCGGCTCGAAGAGCCGCACCGAGCTGCCGCAGGCCCAAGCGCAGTCCGAAGGACGAAGCGACTCTACACCCCATCCCGAGGCGTAATCAAAGCAACCCGATCCGCCCCCGCACCCTTCCCGATATCCATCACCTTCGCCACTGCCGAGAAATCAAGCCCGCTATCCGCCTTGATAAACAGCACTCGATCCGCGCGCAAAGAAAGAATTGAATTCAACCGACTGCTCATCTCGCCGATCGTCACATCATCCTGGTTGATCTTGTAGCTCACGCGACCGTCGCGAGCCGCAAGAACCTGAACCACAATCGCATCGCTCTGGTTCGACTTCGTCGCTGGCCGAGGCGCCTGCGCATCCAGTCCGCGCGGCGCAATGGGCAACAATGACCATGAAGATGATCAGGAGCACCAGCAAGGCGTCGATCAGCGGAGTCACATTCATATCCGCTTGCAGTCCACCTGAGCCAGAACTGCTTCCACTAGCCATTAGCAATCCTCCTGATCCTCCGGAACTCAACTCATCTCCACTTGGACACCGCAGCAACTCTACGAGTGCCAACTAAGAGATGACGATGACATTGGGCCTTACTCAGCCGGCGGCGTATGTCAAGCTCTAAACTGCAAAATAATTTCCAAGCCAGTGAAAACAAACGATATAAAAGAGCCGCAAGTTGGCGTACTGTTTCGCTGAAACTGCTATTCTGGATACAGAAGGAAAAAGCCCGCCACGGCGGGCTTTTTCCTTTGAGACAGAACAGGGATCCCTCGCTAAGTAACTGAAAACACTAGAAGCAGCTTAACTCCAGCAGAGTCATGGGGATAGCAGGGGATGATCCCCCGCTAAAGTATTGAAAAATATAGAAAAGTAAAGAGGTAGGGGAGGGGGAGGGGGTAGGTAGAATCAGGAGCGTGACCCGGAAAGACTTCACTATCCCCCAGCAGATCGCGCTCGCCATCGTCCCGCGCCTGACCGCCGCGATTCTGACCGCCATCGGCACCACGTTGCGCTTCGAGGTCATCGCCGAAGAAGGAGCCATCCCATCCCCCATCCCGGCCAAAGGAATCTTCTGCTTCTGGCACCAGTGCACGCTGCCCTGCGGATGGTACTTCCGCAAGTATCGCTGCACCGTCGTCATCAGCCGCAGCTTCGACGGAGAACTGATCGCCCGCACCCTCGGCCTGCTGGGTTTTGAGACGGTGCGCGGATCAAGCTCTTCCGGCGGCGCAACTGCATTGCTGGCCATGCAGGAAATCGTGGCCGGAGGATTTGCCGTAGCCTTCACCGCCGATGGTCCGCGAGGCCCCATCTACCAGACTAAGATGGGCCCCGTGAAGCTGGCACAGATGACGCAGCGGGAAATTGGCAGCTTCTACCTGCTCCCCGAGCGAGCCTGGACGCTGAACTCCTGGGACAGCTTCCTGATCCCCAAGCCATTCTCAAGGGTCATCGTAAGCTGGTCGCGTGCAGTAGCACCCCCAGCCCCCGACGCCGACGCGGCAGCTCTCGAAGCCAAGCGCCAGGAGCTGAACGAAGCCATAGAACGAACGAGACAAAACGCCGAGAATCACGTTCGCAAAACGCAGTAAACTCTGTGCCCTCTGTGCTCTCTGTGGTAATGATTTGCGCTCCAGGCCTTGGCGTCTTGGCGGTAGCTTTCACCGGCTAGAATCAAGACAGTGCAAGTCTCCGACTTTAACTTCCACCTCCCCGAAGAACGCATAGCCCAAAAGCCCCTCGAAGACCGGGCAGGAGCACGCATGCTCACACTCAACCGCCGGACAGGAGCCTACGAAGACCACCACTTCCGCGAATTCCCGGAGATGCTCCGCGAAGGCGACGTACTGGTCCTGAACAACAGCCGAGTCATCCCCGCGCGCCTCTTCGCCCACCGCGCCGGACTGCACACGCAGGAAGGCCACAAGACAACCGGACGCATCCAGGTCCTGCTCACCGAGCAGCTCAGCGAATGGGAATGGAAAGTCCTGGCGCGCCCCGGACGCAAAGTGCTTACCGGAGAAAAGCTTACCTTCGGCGACAATGCCCTGCACGCCGAAGTGATCGCCCACGGAGAGTTTGGCGAGCGAACGATACGTTTCGAACCGGTAACCGACTTCTACGGCGCGCTGGAGAAGCTGGGCCACATGCCGCTGCCCCCCTACATCCACCGCGAGGATGAAGCCTCCGACCGCGACCGCTATCAGACGGTCTATGCCAACGAGCGCGGATCGGTTGCCGCACCCACCGCAGGACTGCACTTTACGCCGCAAATCCTCGAAAAAATACGCGAAAAAGGGGTTCAAATCGAGTACGTAACGCTGCATGTAGGACTCGGAACCTTCCAGCCAGTCCGAGTCGACAAAGTCGAAGACATTCACCTGCATACCGAACGCTACACGCTGCCAGAATCCACTGCAGAAGCAGTCAACGCAGCCAAGCGCGAAGGCCGCAGAGTCGTAGCAGCAGGCACAACCACGGTTCGCACGCTCGAACACTGCGCGGAAATTGCACGCGACCGGAAGCTCAGGCCACATTCTGGAGCAACGAACATCTTCATCTCGCCCAGAGACAAGTCAAGATACGAATTCCGCATCGTAGAAGCGCTCTTGACCAACTTCCACCTGCCGCAATCGACGCTGCTGATGCTGGTCAGCGCCTTCGGCGGACGCGAGCGCGTGCTCGCAGCCTACAAACACGCGGTCGAAGCGGGCTATCGCTTCTTCTCCTACGGAGACTGCATGTTCCTGTCGTAAGCGCCAACAGAACGAAAGCGATAGACTCGAATTCGATGCCTTCTGCAGATAAAAAGCCTGTCTTCCTGCTCGATTCGATGTCCTTCATCTTCCGCGCCTACCACGCGATGCAGCGGCAGCGGCCCATGTCCACGCGCAACGGCGTGCCGACCGCAGCGACCTACGTCTTCGTCAACATGATCAATAAGCTGCGCCGCGACTTTCAGCCAGAGTATTTCGCCGCGGTCTTCGACATCAGCGGACAGGTCTTCCGCGACGAGCGCGCGCGCGCCATGACCTTGCGCAAGTTCAACGCCAAAACCCAGACCTTTGACGAAGTCGATTACGGTGGATACAAGGCCAATCGCACCGAAATGCCTCCTGATTTGGCACAGCAGTTGCCTTACATCCGTCGCGCGCTCGAAGCCTTCCACATCCCCATCCTTGAAGCTCAGGGATTCGAGGCCGACGATGTTATAGGAACGCTCGCCAAGAAGGCAGCAGAAGAAGGCCACGAAGTATTCGTCGTCTCGAACGACAAAGACATGCTGCAGCTAGTCAACGACCACGTAAAGGTCCTGAACCCGGTAAAAGACAACCTGGTTCTCGACCGAGCCAAGGTAGAAGAGACGCTCGGAGTGCCGCCGGAGAAGGTCATCGACGTAATGGCCCTCCGCGGCGATTCCGTAGACAATATTCCCGGCGCACCCGGCATCGGCGACAAAGGCTCCGTCGAACTCATCCAGCAATTCGGCAGCCTGGAGAGCGTTCTGGATCGCGCGGCTGAAGTAAAGCGTAAGACCTATCGTGAATCGCTCGAAAACAACCGCGACACGATTCTGCTAAGCAAAGAGTTGGTGACGATTCATTGCGAAGTCCCTCTGGACCTTGATCTGAATACAATGCGCACACAGCCGCCTGATGTGAACGCCTGCCGGCAGCTCTTTACTGAACTTGAGTTCACCACATTGCTGAAGGAACTCGCGCCTGCTGAAGTAGAGCATCCAGTGGAATATCTGCTCGACCCTTCGAAGGAGCAGATCGAGAGATTCATCGCGCAGGCACGACAGGACGGGTTTGCGTTCGCCCTGCCAGCGTCCGAACTGGAAACGGTTGCCGAACAGATAAGCGAGCAGGAAGCCGAGGCTGCGGAAGAAAGAGAACCCGAGCTGAAGACGATGTCGCTGCTCGATCTGGCGGAAGCGGCAGAGGAGACTATTCCCGAAAAGCAGGAGTTTAGAATCGCCGTTGCCGCCAACACTGAACAGGCGTTGTTGGTTCCGCTGGACGTGGTGAGGCAACTACTGGAAGACGAAGCGATTTCCAAGCGAGTGCACGACCTGAAGGGCGCGCTACGCGCTCTCGAATATCATGGCGTGCAGCTCAGGAACGCAGCTGACGACCTGATGCTGTATTCGTATCTCATCAATCCCACGCATGCATCGCATCGTCTGAGCGACGTGGCAGCGCGCTTCAGCAACCACCCATTGCGCGAGACGGGAGAAAAGCAGCTGGTGGAGGCTGTCCACGCGGTGCAGGCGCTCACTCCCGTGTTGCGCGGTGAGGCCGATGCTTTAGAGACACGCAATGTTTACGTGACCATCGACCTTCCGCTGGTGGATATTTTGCTGCGCATGGAAGAAGCTGGCGTCCGCATCGATCTTGGCGTACTGCGAACCATGGACGAAAAGCTTACGGCTGAAATCCATCGCGTCGGTGAGGAGATTTATGAGCGATCGGGACATCGCTTCAATATCAACTCGCCGAAGCAACTCGGCGATGTGCTCTTCAACAAGATGAATCTGCCGAAGCCGCTGAAGTATGGCAAAGGTAAAGTTGTTTCAACGGCGCAGGATGTACTCGAAGAGCTGGCCGAGCACAATGACGTTCCACGGCTCGTGCTTGAATACAGGCAACTGGCCAAGCTGAAGTCGAACTATGTCGATTCGCTGCCGTTGCTGGCTGACAACGAAGGCCGCGTGCATACGACGTTCAATCAGGTAGGAACCGCGACCGGAAGATTGTCTTCAACGAATCCCAACCTGCAGAACATTCCGATTCGCACCGAACTGGGACGAGAGATTCGCGCTGCATTCATCGCTGCGCCGGGGCGCGTACTTTTTTCGGCGGACTATTCACAGATTGAACTACGGCTCATGGCGCACTTTTCCGATGACGCTCTGCTGGTGCGTGCCTATCAGACAGGTCAGGACATTCATACGCTGACAGCTTCCGAGGTCTTTGGTGTTCCTGTAGACAAGATGAGCAAAGAAACCCGCAATCGAGCGAAAGCTGTGAACTTTGGTATCGTTTACGGCATTTCGCCGTTTGGATTGGCGCAGCAGCTTGGCATTGATCAGCATGAGGCGAGACTTTACATCGACACGTACTTTGCTCGCTATCAGGGAGTGCGAACCTACATCGATCGCTTGCTCGACGAGGTACGGCGCGAGCAGCGAGTGAGAACCCTGTTCGGACGAGTGCGGCCAATCCCCGATATTCAAAGCCGCAATGCCAACTTACGCGGATTTGCCGAGCGCACGGCTGTCAATACACCGCTGCAGGGAACAGCCGCAGACCTGATCAAGCTGGCGATGATCCGGATCGACCGCCGCCTGACGGAAGAGAAGCTGAGATCAGTGATGACTTTGCAGGTCCACGACGAATTGCTCTTCGATGTTCCTGAAGACGAGGCTGAGCAGGTGCAAGCTCTGGTCAAGCATGAAATGGAACATGTGATCGAGTTGAAGGTGCCGATAGTTGCCGATTGCGGAATTGGAGCGAACTGGCGCGACCTGAAATAGTGTGTTTGCCGAAAGAGAAAGCAGATCCTTCGCTTCGCTCAGGATGACAAGCCTCATAAAAACACCGCGGGTTGTCATCCTGAGCGAAGCGAAGGATCTGCTTCTTGTTTTGTTCCCAAAGATTGCGGGCTTTAAGAGTAGTTGCGGTTGATCTTACAGGCCTATTGCTTCACGGATCGCGCCAGCAATGCGCTCCGCATGATGGCGCATCGAGGCTTCTGATTCGGCTTCGATCATGATGCGCGCGAGTGCCTCCGTTCCGGAGTAGCGCACGACGACGCGGCCATTTTCAGCCAGATCTGTTTCGGCGTCGCGAATTGTGCTTGTGACTGTGTCAATTTGCTCAAGCGGTTTTTTCTCTTTCACGCGGACGTTGACGATGACCTGCGGAAAGACCTTCAAATCTGCAACAAGTTCATGCAGCGGTTTTCCGGCCCGGCGGACAATATCGAGCACAACCAGCGCGGTCAAAAGGCCGTCTCCCGTGGTCGCAAGATGCGGAAAGAGAATGTGGCCGGACTGCTCTCCGCCAAGCGAAGCGTCCTCCTGCTGCATGCGTTCAAGGACATATTTGTCGCCGACTGGAGCGCGCAGCATCTGGATGCCATCACCGCGAAGCGCGGCTTCAAGGCCCATGTTTGACATGGTTGTAGCCACGACGACATCGCCCTTCAGCAGCTTGCGCTCCTGCAGGTCGCGCGCGGCCAGCAGGAGCACTGCGTCCCCGTTCACAACCTTTCCGTTTGCGTCGGCGAACAAGGCGCGATCCGCATCGCCGTCGAAGGTTACGCCAATATCCGCATGGAGGGCCTTGGTTTCGTGAGCGACAACCTCAGGATGCAGAGCGCCGCAATCGGCGTTGATATTGCGGCCATCAGGCGAGATGTGCGTGAGGTGAATCGTGCCGCCGAGTTGATCGAAAAGCTCGGGAGCTATCGCCGAAGCTGCGCCATTGGCGCAATCAAGGACAAGGCGCAATCCATCCAGCCTGAGATTTGGCACCGCAGTTCTAAGGAAATCTTCGTAATCTGCGCGGAAGCGAGGATCGACTACAGGCGCGGAGGCTGCGGCCGAGCCGGGCGCGGTGACGCTCTCCAGCCGCCGAAAAATCTCCTGTTCAATGCGCAATTCGGTTTCGTCCGGAAGCTTGTAGCCGTTCCCGCCGAACACCTTGATGCCGTTGTCCTGCCAGGGATTATGGGATGCGGAAATGACGACTCCAGCGTCAAAGTTGTGCCTGCGTGCAAGGTATGCAATCGCCGGCGTAGTAATAACACCGGCGTTTTCAACCGCTGCGCCTCCATCTGCGATTCCGGCGCTCAACACGGCAGCGATCCGGTTGCTCGATTCACGCGTGTCCATGCCCAGGAGCGTGCGTGGATGGCTATTGCTTGCCTTGACCTGATGCGCGAGTGCCAGTCCAACTGCATAAATAGTTTTAGGATCGAGCGGCGATTGACCGGCTACGCCGCGAATCCCATCCGTGCCAAAAAGTTTTCTCATAATCTAAGCAGTGCTTTCAGAAATGATCTCTGTGACGCGGCTTTCGACTGCTCCTTCAGCAAAGCGCGTTACAAGTCGTTGGTTCAGGGTTAAACTTAATCCGCTTTTAACCAGCATCCCAGCCTCGTCAAAGACCAGGGCGTAACCGCGTTGCAAGACGGCCAGGGGCGAAAGAGCATGCAATTGCCGTGTCAGGCTTTTCAGATGCGCGGAATCCCGGTCTAGCTGGTTCTGCTGGGAGCGAATGAGGTGGCTTTCTAATCCCGTCAACCGTTCGCGCAACACTTGCAGGTGATGTGTAGCATCTTGCCGTCTCAATCGCGCAGTGAGCAGATGCAGTTGTTCTAAGATGCTGCGGCTCAGAATGTTCCACGTTGCTTCCATACGGAAGCGCAGCTCATCCACACGCTGTTGCCGCCGCGCGAAGCTCTCGTGCAAGTGGGCTAACGATGCATCCGCGCCGAGGCGCGCGAGGCTGTCTCGCGCCTGCATCAAGCGATAACGGCAGCCCCGCTGAAGCCGCAGCGTCAACTGCCCGACATGATCCTCAACCTTGTGCAATGCGCCGGTGATAATTTCCGCCGCTGCGGATGGAGTGGGAGCGCGCAGGTCGGCGACAAAATCGGCGATCGTAAAGTCCGTCTCGTGTCCTACGGCAGAAACAACCGGCAAGTCAGATGCTGCGATAGCGCGCGCAAGCGATTCTGAATTAAACGGCGCGAGATCTTCGAGCGACCCACCGCCACGTGCAATCACGATCATGTCTACCAGGTGAGCTCGATTGAAGAATTGAATGCCGGCTGCGATTTCAGCTGCGGCGGTTTCACCTTGCACCAAAGCCGGGTACAGCAGGACGTCGAGCGCGGCATGACGGCGGCCCGCTATGTTCAGAAAATCACGGATGACAGCACCGGTGGGAGACGTGATGATTCCAACACAGCGAGGAAAGGTGGGTAAAGGCTTTTTGCGGCTTTCGTCGAAAAGACCTTCCTGCTGCAGCCGCGCTTTCAACTGTTCAAAAGCAACTTGCAGCGAGCCCGCGCCGACGGGTTCCATGAATTCAGCGACGATTTGCATCTGGCCGCGCTGCTCATAGATTGAAACTTTCCCGCGAATTAATACTTGAAGACCATCCTCCGGACGAAACCGTAGAAGCGACGCCTGCCTGCGAAAAAGCACTGCGGGAAGCTGCGCGTCGCCGTCTTTCAGCGTGAAATAGACATGCCCGGAAGGAGCAGGGCGCAGGTTGGAAATTTCACCTTCGACCCACAAATCTGCATATTCACGTTCGATGTGCGTGCGCACTTCGCCGACAAGTTCTCCAACCTTCCAGATACGTCGTGTTTCCGCTTTTGGGGCTTCAAAGATGAAGCCCAGCTGCGGGCCGGATTCGGATGCCGTCTGACTCACAAAAGATTAGTCTATCGCCGAAAGCGCGAAAGCAGATAGAAGACAACTGAGAGCAGAATGCTGATTATGATAGAGCTTGCCAGCGGAAAATAAAAAGACGCATTTTTGCCGCGATAGGCGATATCTCCAGGTAGACGCCCGAAGGGGATGCCGGCTTTACCGAGGAGCAAAATCAGTCCGCCGAGAAGGAGCAGGAACAGCCCAACGCCTATGAGCATCCGGCCCAAATCATTCATACTGCCAGTGTAGAACAGCATCCCGATGATTGACGCTCGACCGCGATTCCTGCTCTTCTAAGCATATTCGAAAGAGGGAGACGTGTGCATATCCTGACCCTGATTGCCGGCATTGCGTGTTTGGTTCTGGCACTGCTGGATGCTTTTCAGACTGTGATTCTGCCGCGGCGGGCAACAGGCAAGTTTCGCATTACGCGCATCTTCTACATCGTCACATGGGCCCCCTGGTCGTGGTTTTCCAGCAAAATCAGGAACGAACGCAAGCGCGAAACGATGCTGAGCATCTATGGTCCACTTTCGCTCGTGTTGCTGATTGGCATCTGGGCGGGGGCATTGGTCTTCGGTTTCGCGCTTATTTACTATGCACTTGGTTCTCCCTTTGCCGATCCGCTCGGCCGCACGGTTGGCCTGCGTTCTGACCTTTATGTGAGCGGAACAACGCTCTTTACTCTGGGCCTGGGCGATGTGGTGCCGCACCGGTACGTCATCCGCGACCTTGTGGTTCTGGAGTCCGGAATGGGGTTGGCGTTTGTCGCCATGGTAATCGGCTATTTCCCAGTGCTGTATTCGGCGTTTTCACGACGGGAAGTGAGTATTTCGCTGCTTGACGCGCGCGCAGGCTCGCCACCGACTGCGGTAGAACTCTTACGCCGGCACTCTTTTGAGGGTGGAAATGCCGCCTTGACCCTTCTGCTTGAAGAGTGGGAGCGCTGGTCCGCAGAACTGCTCGAGAGTCACATCTCCTATCCGCTGCTCTGCTATTTCCGTTCGCAGCACACGCATCAGAGTTGGCTCAGCGCACTCACTGCTATTCTTGATACCTGCGCATTACTCATCTCGGGCGTGCAGGACCGGCCCGCGCGTCAGGCGCAGCTTACGTTTGCCATGGCGCGGCATGCGCTCGTCGACCTGGCGCAGAACTTTTCCCGGGAACCAGTCAGGGAGATGCCGGACCGGCTATCAGAAGAGCAATTTCTGTTAGTGTATGAGCACATGTGCCAGTCTGGAGTCCGGCTCTGCCGCGACGCGCATTCCTCTACCCGCCTGCGTCAGATGCGGCAGCTGTACGAGGGCTATGCAGAGGCGTTGAGTCGCCATCTCTGCATGTCTCTCCCTCCGTGGGTGGCCCAGCATCCGTACAAGGACAACTGGCTATCTGTCGCGCGCCTTCGTGCGGAAGCAGAAGCCGTCCCTTCTGCGGAAAATGTGCCGGACGTTCAGCACACGCCGCTCTTTGATGAAGAGCACCATGCTTTTTAAGAACTTCTCAGATGGCCCGCGAGGTCTTATGAACCTGCAGTTTCATTCCTCGTTCAAAGGGGATGAGATTTGAGGTCTGCATCTGTTTTATCGAGGATTCGTGAGAACGGATAGCAGCTCGGCACAGCGACCGGAACCAAAGGAAACAGGCGAAATAAAGCATGACAACGGATGAGAGTACCAGCAACATGACAGAGCTCCGCGGAAAAGTGAAACAAAAGAGTGGGGGGTGTTCCTTTATTTCGCGTTGATGATAATACTTCATTATCAAAACGTTTGACCAAGAAATTTATAAATAGCAACGATTTTGCAGCGAATAAAAGGGGAAGACTTGGAGTCGAAGAAAAGGCCAGGGCGTGTGCCCTGGCCTTTTCTCGGTGGAAGAACTGAGATCAGGCCGTGACCGGTTCCAGCAGGCGAGCCCAGCGGCGCTCAGGCCGCTCTGCATAAGCCTTCTTGTGATAGGCATAGCCAGTGATCAGCGGCAGGGCCAGGGTGGCCTCGCTGTAAACCATCTGCTCGAAAGTAGTATCGACTTTGCCCCATGAACTCGCTTCCTTCAGCGTGCTGGAAGAAAGTGCACCATCGCGAACGTCAGCAACGGTAATCTGAATGGCGTATTTGTGCATGGGCGCCTCGCTGCCGAGGATGTCCGCAGCGACAACGATGTCCTGCGCAAAGTTCTTGGGCACGCCGCCACCAATCATCAGAAGACCGGTGGTTGGGTTGGCGATCTTCAGCTGTGTGATTTCGTAGAAATCCTTAGCTGAGTCGATCGAAACCTTGGGCTTGTCCTGACGGGCATGCTGATGGGCCACGAGTCCAAATCCTGCCGAGCAGTCGCTGAAGGCGGGACAGAAGATGGGCACATCTTTCTGATAAGCCGCACAGACAATCGAGTCAACGCCGCACTTGTCCGGCGTTCTGGCTTCGTGATCCAGGTATGCGCCCATAGCGCGGATGAACTCGCGCGAGCTGTAGGGACGCGGATCGAGCGAATTCGCGATTTTTTCCGTCGTTTCGTCGCAGATACGCAACTCTTCTTCGTCGATGAGGGTGTCGTAGATGCGGTCGATCATCAACTCGCGCAGCATGCCATCCTCGGTTCCCTGCTTGAGGATGTCGTCGGCAATCCAGTGCTTAAAGCCAAGCGCTTCAAAAAAGTCCTGGTCGACGATGTTCGCGCCGGTGGAAACCACGGCGTCGACCATGTTGTTTCGGATCAGATCAACGAAAATCTGCTTCAAGCCGGCGCTGATCAGCGAGCCGGCAAGGCAGAGGATGATGCCGCAGTCCTTATCGCGGAGCATGCGCTCGTAAATCGAAGCTGCCCGGTGGAGATCACGAGAGCTATAGGCCATGTGCTCCATGGCGTCTACCAGCGCGACGACGTTGTGCTCCTTGATGTCAATGTGCTGGATGGGGTTGGTGAGAAGTTCCTGTTTCGTAGGCATAGCCACTCTAGAATATCAATAAAACCCGCGTCATTACAGGCGATTTGTATTAAATTACGACAATTTGCGGGGCGAACGGAAGACGAAAAAATCCGGCTGCGCTATCGCCGTCCTTCGCGCTTCTGGGCTACGACAAGACCCCGCGGCGTTGGCAACAGCACCACTGAGAGCAGTCCTTCCGATTCCATCCGGAGCGCGGCTTCCCGAACGACTTTCAGGTGTGAGCTGGCATCGTGCAGCAGGACAAGACCCTGCGGATTGATCTGCGGCAGAAAGCGCTTCACCTCCGGCTCACGAATCGGCATGTCGCTGTCGCTGAAAAGAATGTCGATCCGGCCGTCAATCTGCATCTCAAGGCTCGACTCATTCCGTAACTCGATCCATGCGGCGAGCCCGGAGGCTGCGATCTTTTCTTGCGCCTTGGCGAAGACAACCGGATCAAGTTCGCAGCTGATAATTTTGCCGAAGCCGTTCCGTTTCAGCCCCTCGGCGATCCATAACGTGCTGACGCCGAGGAATGCTCCGGTTTCGACAACCAGCTCCGGCTTGACCGTAGTGATCAAGGCGCGAAGGAATTCCAGAACCTCCAGCTCCGCGGTCATCGAGTCATACATGCTCCAGCGCTCCGGATGCGGGCACTCCGGCGTGGGGCGATGATATTCAGCCAGAAGCGCCCCCGCCGCGCGCTCTGCCTGCATCATGACCTTGTGTTCCTGTTTGAGCTTTTTTTTGCGAAAGATCATTTCTTTCGATCATAAATGCGCGTATGGACGTGATCGCCTGCGGCAATGGGGTGGAAGCCAGCTCATTGGCGTAACCCAGTGTTGAAAGGCCCCGTTTATACTCGGCTGTTATGAAGACGAATGTTTCTGAACTGTTGCGCAGCATGGCTGCTGTTGTCCTGCTGCCATTGATTGCTGTGCCATCCTCTTTTGGATGGGGTAACAAAGGTCATCGGATGATCAACAAGCTTGCGGCGGAAAACCTGCCTGCCGATATGCCTGCTTTCCTGCACACGCAAGCCGCGATTGATGAGATTGAGTATCTGGGACCAGAGCCGGACCGCTGGCGCTCACTCGCTGAGCCTGAGCTGAATGCCGCGCAGGCTCCCGATCACTTTATGGACCTGGAACTGGCGGATTTGATCCAGCCATTGCCACGGCGCCGCTATGAATTTATTGCCGCGGCTTACGCCGCCAGCCTCACCCATCCGGCGCTGGCGAGCAGCCTGCAGCCCGAGCACATCGGGTTTCAGCCATACATCACCAATGAGGTATGGGAGCGCTTGAAATCCGCCATGCGAGACTACCGCGATTTAAGCGCAAAGCATGGGGACACGAAGCCGGTCGAAGCAGCTATTTTGTTCTATGCCGGATGGCTGGGCCATTATGTCGGTGACGGTTCGCAGCCCCTGCATACCACCGTGAATTACAACGGGTGGGTCAACAAGGAAAATCCAAACGGCTATACGACGGACCACAAGATCCATTGGCAGTTTGAGGACGTGTTCGTTAACGCCAACATCAGTGAATCGGACGTGAAGCAGCTGGTCGCTGCGGTGCATCCGGTAGGCGATGAGTTCGACGACTACATGGCTTATCTGCGTCATTCGAACAGCCTGGTGGAGCGGGTCTATCAACTGGACAAGGCGCACGGGTTTGAAGGCGCAGGAACCCCGGAAGCGAAGCAGTTTACCGCCGAACGTCTTGCCGCTGGCGCGAGCATGCTGCGCGATCTGATCTACTCGGCGTGGCTCGAAAGCGCGAAGCCGGTTCCTGAACGCCATTTCGACTGAACCGAAGTAAAATTCCAAGCCAGCCATTCGCTACGAGTGGCCGGCATAACCGTCCATGACATAGATGTCATGCGCTGCGAGGAGATGTTTCTTTCGCAGCGCGCTCAGGACCTGCTCGACCGACCAGTCGAAGGACGACGTCCCGTCAACTACGAGGTCGGCATACCTGGCGGATGGACGCACGAACTGTTCCGCCATGGGGCGCACTGTATCCGCATAATGTTTCGCCACAGATTCCGGCGTGCGTTCCCGCTCCTGCACATCCCGTGCCATGCGGCGCTGGTAACAGACTTCATCGGGAGTATCGACGTAAACGCTGAGATCATAAAGCCGTCGCAATTCCTCGTAGTGCAGCGCGAGAATGCCCTCTATGACCAGAAAGTGCGGCTCATAAACAGTCGTGAATGCTCCCGGAATCCGCGTATACGCGGCGAAATCATATTGTGGCTGTGCAATGCTGTGTCCGGAGGCAAGCTGGCGGATGTGCGCGACGAGCAGATCGGATTCGAGTGCGCCGGGATGATCAAAGTTCTGCCGGCATCGTTCTTCGTAAGGCAGCTGGCTTAGGTCGCGGTAGTAGTGGTCCAGGTGGAAGTGCGTGCCTTCCAGTTCACGGGCCAGTTCCTGCGCCAGGGATGTTTTGCCGGAGCCGGAACAGCCGGCGATGCCTATGATGACGGGGCCCTGATTCGATTCGTTCACGCGTGTCCAGTTTCCTTTTGAATTGCCGGTATCAATGCAGTCAGCAGCTGCGTAAATTGGAATGCCACGCGGCGCCCGGTTTCCATGACCTCTTCGTGGCTGAGCGGTTCCGGCTGAATGCCGGCAGCCAGATTGGTTACGCAGGAGATGCCGAGCACCTCGATTCCCATGTGTCGTGCCACGATCACTTCCTGGACGGTGGACATGCCAACGAGATCTGCGCCGAGTACATGGAAAGCGCGAATCTCCGCCGGGGTTTCAAAGCTCGGTCCCAGCACACAGAGATACACGCCTTCAGAGAGCAGGAAATCCTTGCTCTCCGCGACCGATGCAGCCAGCTTGCGCAGACGCTTTGAATAAGCCTCTGTCATATCGAAGAAGCGCGGCCCGAAGCGATCGTTGTTCAGCCCTGCCAAAGGATTGCGGCCCGCAAAGTTGATGTGATCAGAAAGCAATACTAGATCGCCCTGTTGCAGTCCGGGACGGATGCCGCCGGCAGCATTCGTCACAATCAGCGTTTTAATGCCGAGCAGCCCCAGCACGCGAACGGGAAATGTGACTTCCTGGGGCGTATAGCCTTCATACGCATGGACACGCCCCTGCATCGCGGCAACGGGAACGCCGTCGATGGCGCCGATTACCAGCCGTCCGCTGTGGCCCTGCACGGTTGATTTGGGAAAGTGTGGAATCTCGGCAAAAGGGATGGCGACCGCATCCGTAATCTTGTCGGCGAAAGCGCCTAGCCCTGATCCTAAGACGATGCCGATGGTGGGCAACAAGAGAGAGCGGGCACGAATATAAGAGACAGCCGCTGTGGTTTGTTCAAACAAAGAAATGTCGTTGGTCACGTCTCTTTATGTTTTATCGCATCAGGATGCCGACAATCGAGGCGGACATCAGATTGGCCATGGTTCCGGCAAGCATAGCGCGCAATCCGAGCCGCGCCAGATCGTTACGGCGATTGGGAGCGAGCGCGCCAATGCCGCCGATCTGAATGCCGATGGAGCTTAGGTTGGCAAAGCCGCAAAGGGCGAATGTGGCGATGGTGAAGGAGCGGAAATCCATCATCGACTTCTGCGCGCCCAGCAGGGAATATGCCACAACTTCATTGAGGACCATGCGCGTCCCAAGAAGATTGCCCACAATGCGAACGTCATGCCAGGGAACGCCGATCAGCCATGCAATCGGAGCGAATATCACGCCGAGAATCACATCCAGTTTCGAGGGGAAAGGAATATGGTGCGGACTGAGCCAGTTGTGTATGCCGCCGAGAATTCCGTTCAATAATGCAATCAAAGCGAGGAAAGAGATCAGCATAATGGCGACGTTGAAAGCAAGACGGCCGCCATCAATGGTTCCCCGAGTGATTGCGCCGAGCAGATTCTCTTCCTTGTGCTCGGCGTCTTTCGGCATGTGCACGATGCCTTCCGTTGCAGGTGTTTCGGTTTCAGGCACGAGCATCTTCGAGATGAGAATCGTTCCCGGCGCTGTCATAATGACCGCGGCCAGCAGATGCTGCGCCTCGATGCCATACAAAATGTAGGCCGCCATAATGCCGCCGGAGACGTGCGCCATGCCGCTGGTCATGATGGTCATTAGCTCGGACCGGGTTGCGTCCGGCAGAAACGGACGGATGGTGAGCGGGGCCTCCGTCTGTCCCATGAAAATGCTGGCCGCGACGTTCAGACTTTCAGCGCCGCTCACACGCAGGGTGAGCTGCATCAGCCGGGCAAAGAGGCGAATCAGCAGTTGCATGATGCCGAGGTGATAGAGCACCGCAAAAAACGCTGAAATAAAGATGATGGTCGGCAACACCTGAAAGGCAAAAATACTGCCGAAGGTGGAGTGCTGCTTACCCAGTTCACCAAAGTCAAACGCGGACCCGACAAACGCATAGGACAACAGCCGCGTAACGGCGTTTCCGGCAATCGCCAGGATCTTTTGCCCCCAGGAAAAATCGAGCACGAGGAACGCGAAGAAAATCTGCAGCCCGAGGCCCCAGATTACCGTGCGCCAGCGGATGGCTTTTCGATTGGTAGAAAAAATCCATGCCAGCGCCAGCATCGTGAGCAGACCAAGAACGCCTGTAAATCGCCCCAATTCGTTCTCCTGTTCATTCCATCCTATGGGCGATGTGCAATTCAAGGTACCTTTTTTTGTTCTCCGCGGTAATGATTTCCTGAATCAACGGATCGAGTGGCGCGGGCTCATCGGCAATCACCAGCGCCTGCCTGAGCAGCGTCTCCGGTTCGGCAAAACGAGAAGCATCATCGGCAAAGAGCGTGCATAACGGTTTGCCGGCTTCGACTTTACTGCCAAGCTTGACGTACATCTCCAGTCCCGCATGCGCTGAAACAGCCTCTCCTGCGCGCTCCCGTCCCGCTCCAAGCCGTTGTACGGCCCAGCCAACCAGTGAGCAGTCGACTTTCGCCAGATAACCGGAACGGTCAGCTATGAAATCTCTAGTCGCACCGGGGTGATGGAAGCTTTCCGGGTTGGCGAAGACGGTAGTATCGCCGCTGTGCGCCTTCACCATCTCGATGAAAATCTCAAGCGCGCGACCAGAGTTAAGAATTTCTTCCGCGCGATCGCGGCCTGCAGCTGCCGTATCGGACTTTCCGCCGAGAAAAATCATCCATCCTGCAAGCACCAGAGAGAGCTCGCGCAAATCCTCGTTCAATGGGTGCCGCTTGCCTGACATCAGGTCAAGAGATTCCTGTATTTCCACCCAGTTACCGGCAAAGCGCCCGAGAGGCTGATTCATGTTTGTCAGCACCGCCGTTGTGCGGGTTCCAGCGCGCTCTCCGGTCTCAACCATCAGCGCCGCCAGGAAAAGAGCGTCCTCTTTACGCCGCAAGAAAGCGCCTGACCCGGTCTTCACATCCAGCACCAGGCCGTTGAGTCCGGCAGCGAGTTTCTTGCTCATGATCGAGGCACAGATCAGGTAAGGGCTTTCAACCGTTGCAGTGCGATCACGCAGGCCATAAAGAACACGGTCGGCGGGAACGAGCCGGTTGGTCTGGCCCACGATGCTGGCGCCGCATTCGGCCAGCACCGCCAGCATTTCCGGGAGAGTCAAATGGGTGCGATAACCTGGAATGCTTTCGAGCTTGTCCAGCGTGCCCCCTGTGTGGCCTAATGCGCGCCCGCTGATCATCGGAACCACCAGGCCGGCTGCAGCTGCGATCGGCGCAGTCAGGAACGAGGTCTTGTCTCCCACGCCGCCGGTCGAATGCTTGTCCACGGCAAACCCATGCAGCGGAGAGGGGTCAAAGACTTCGCCGGACAACTTCATGGCCGTCGTCAACGCATCGACTTCGGCGAGGCTCAGGCCGCGCAGAAATGCAGCCATAAGCCATGCAGCCAGCTGCTCTTCGGGGATGGTCTCTGTAGCTGCGCCCCGGACCAGGAACTGAATCTCCTCGGCAGTCAGCTCCTCGCCGTCCCGTTTTTTTCGGATCAGGTCAACCGCGTGCATCGGGTTCCTTCGTCCAGTTATGGAATGCGTGTGGCAGCAGCTCGCTGAAGGGAGCGGATGTGATGCCCTTGTCGTCGGCAAAATAGACCATGGCATCGGGAGTGACGAATTCACTGAGCATCTGACGGCACGCGCCACATGGCGGAGAGGCAGCGCGATTCAGGTTTGTAACGGCAATTGCGACGATTTGGCGCTGTGCTCCATCTTCCGCAATCGCGCGGCACAACGCTGTGCGTTCCGCGCAGATGGTAAGTCCATAAGAGATGTTCTCGACGTTGCATCCACTGACAATGGCGCCGTCGTCGAAAAGCAAGGCGGCTCCGACGCGAAAATTCGAATAAGGCGCATAGGCCTTTTTCGCAGCTGAGTCGGCTGCGGCGTGCAATCGCGCGACAGTTTCCGGAGCCAGGTTTGCCATCATCCTGAGGCTACTGATATTGCCCGCAGACGGCAAGCCTGCTCAAGTTCTATCCTCGCTGCCCGATAACGTATCTGTGGACGAGCTGACGCGAGAATTTCTGATCGAAAGCCAGGAAGGGCTGGACCGCATGGAGCGGTGCCTCACCGAACTGGAAGAACGCCCCGAGGACCGCGAGCTTCTGGCCGAAATTTTCCGTGCTGTGCACACCATCAAGGGAACGACCGGGTTTCTTGGATTCTCACGTCTCGAATCGCTGGCGCACGCCGGAGAAAACCTGCTCGGTCTGCTGCGCGATGGCAAGCTTTCAGCCAACGGCGATATTGTCAGCGGATTGCTCGCCTTGCTCGATATCCTGCGCGAGATTCTGGGATCGATTGAAGCCTCGGGCCACGAAGGCCACGGTGACGATGCTGGCATGATCCATCGCCTGCATGCATTGCAGCGCAGCTCGCCGCAAGACGCGAATTACGAATCATCGAGCGCTCTGGCTGCAGGTCTTCCGTCCACGGATACATCACCGAATGCTTCCGCGAAAAAGAAGCGAACGCGCAAGACCAAAGCTGAAGCAGGAGCTGTAATCACTCCACTGAACGATGCGGAGACCGCACAAGCGCAGGAAACCACCGGGGCGATCGAGGTCTATCAGGCCGAGCCGCAAACAGTGCAGGCGCGGGCCGCGGTGAATGCGGCAGAATCGACCCTGCGCGTCGATGTGGACCTGCTGAACCGCATGATGAATCTGGTGGGCGAGCTGGTGCTCACGCGGAACCAGATTCTGCAAATGGTCAGTACCGATGCCAGCCTCGCCATACTTTCACGCCGTCTGGACATGGTGACCGCCGACTTGCGCGAAGCCGTGATGAAGGCGCGCATGCAGCCGGTCAGCCACGTTTTCTCCAAATTTCCGAGGTTGGTGCGTGACCTGGCGCAGCAGCTGAACAAGCGTGTGCGGCTGGTCATGGAAGGGCAGGAAACAGAACTCGACAAGAGCCTTCTCGAAGCGATCAAGGACCCTCTAACGCATTCTGTCCGCAACGCGATCGATCACGGCATAGAGATGCCGAACGCGCGCGAGGCCGCAGGCAAAGACCCGGAGGGCACACTGCGGCTGCGGGCGTATCAGGAGGGCAGCCACGTTGTCATCGAGGTTTCCGATGATGGCGGAGGCATGAAGGTCGAGCGCATTCGCGACAAAGCACTGGAGCGCAAGCTGATCACGCGCGAGCGCGCCGCACAGCTGTCCGACCGCGAACTGATGCAGCTGATCTTTCTGCCCGGATTTTCCACGGCTGAGGCCATTACGAATGTCTCTGGCCGCGGCGTCGGTATGGACGTTGTGCGCACGAACGTGGAGAAGATCGGGGGCAAGGTCGAAATCGATAGCCGCGCAGGCAAGGGGACGACGCTGCGGCTGCGTATCCCTTTGACTCTGGCGATTGTGCCTGCGTTGATTGTGCACAGCCGCGGACAGAGTTTTGCGCTACCTCAAGGAGAGCTTTCTGAATTGGTATATCTGTCCGTAGAGCAGGTTGCAGCCCAGGTGGAATGGATGGAAGGCGCAGCTCTCTATCGCCTGCGCGGCAAGCTGTTGCCTCTCGTCTTCCTCGGTTCTCTCCTCAAGCAGCAGGAGCAGGCAAACGACCTGCGTGGGGCGTACATCGCTGTTTTGAATGCGGAAGGGCGCCGTTACGGACTGGTCGTCGACAGCCTGGCCGATCCGGAAGAGATCGTGGTGAAGCCGCTGTCTTCCGTGCTCAAGCGAACCGGACTTTTCTCCGGCGCGACTGTGCTTGGAAACGGAGAGATGGCTTTGATCCTCGATCCCGGGGCGATCGCCATGCAATCGAACATCAGCATGGCGCTTGAAGATGACGAACCAGCTGTCCTGGATGCGAATGTGACCGACGGCACGGATGAATATCTCTTGATGCAATCCACGGGTGAACATGTGGCCGTTCCTCTTGAGAGCGTGTTGCGCATCGAGCGTATTCCGCGCGCGCAAATCGAGCGGCTGAATGGCACACCGGTTCTTCGCTTTGCCGGCACCCTGTTGCCGTTAAAAGACGGAACCGGCGAAGAGGCCGCCTCACAAGACGGGGAGATGACGGTTGTCGTGTGCCGCGACGGTGAGCGCCATGTGGGCGTGGCCGTGGCCCAGGTATTGGACGTGGCTTCCGGCAAACCATTGAACGAAGCCGGAACCAACGCTGTTGCTAGTGACGTGGCTCTTCTGAAAGATCGCGTGACCAGCATTGTCGACCTGAAACGCATTCCCGTATTGCCGAGTGCGCGTCTGCCGCAAGGCGAATGGGTGGAAACGTGGGAGGCGGATGGAGTGACCGAGGTCTCAGCATGATGCCTGCTCTTTTACTGCAAACGGCCGCGGTGGATGAGGCTATTGAAATGTGCTCCGTGCGGGTTGGTCAAACGTTCTTCGGCATCCCTGTTACCTGCATTCTGGAAATCCTGGGAAAACCCGCGAAGCAGCCTGTTCCGCTCGCGCCGAGTTACATTGGCGGCCTGGTGCACTATCGCGGCGAAGTGCTGACGGCAGTTTCGCTGCGCAGTCTGCTGGATATGCCCGCACATGACGCGACGGAAGACATTCTCGTCTTTGAAGGAAGCGATGGATACTTTGGGCTTCTTGTCGATGAAGTAGGAGAGGTGATGACCGTGTTGCCGGCAGACTTCGAGAGTAATCCCTCAACCCTCGATGATCGCCGCAAGGCGCTCTTTGCCGGAACCTACAAACTCAGCAACTCGCTTCTGGTGATGCTGGAACCGGAGCGTCTGGATCCCGTGCGTCTCGCGGAAGCGGCTCCGCCATGAGTTTATTGGGGGAATATGCGTGCCCTTATCGTTGACGATTCGCGCTCGATTCGAAGCTACGTGCGCCTGCTGCTAGAACGGCGGGGACTGGAGTGCATCGAAGCAGGAGATGGCCGTGAAGCCCTGGCGGCCATGCAGGAGTGCGGCGCATGTGATCTTGCTCTTGTCGATATCAATATGCCCGTTATGGGCGGATTGGAGTGCGTGAAAGCAATCCGCAATCTTCCTCAGATGAACTCTATGAAAATCATGATGGTGACGTCAGACGCGGACCACGCTTCCATTCAGGCGGCGCTCGAAGCCGGAGCGGATGAATATCTCATGAAGCCTTTCGATGCAGCTGGGTTAGTTGGCAAGCTGCAGATGATTGGCATCTGCAAGGCTTGACCTTCATGGCGCGGCCCATTCGCGTCCTCGTAGTGGATGACTCTCTGGTGATGCGCAGCCTCTTGCGCATGGTACTGGCTTCCGATCCAGCCATCGAGCTGGCAGGGATGGCCAGGGACGGCGTCGATGCTCTCGATGCTGTTGATCGCCTTCAGCCGGATCTGATTCTTCTGGACATTGAAATGCCGCGCCTGAATGGCCTTGAGGTGCTGGCGGAATTGCACTCCCGGCACACGAAATCGAAGATCATCATGTGCAGCACGCTGACGCGTCGCGGGGCTCGTATCACTCTCGACGCACTGGCCACTGGTGCCACGGACTACGTCACTAAGCCGACCGCGCAGAATGGAGCCGCAGACGCAGTCGCTACGCTCATGCGCGACCTGCTGCCCAGGATCAAAGCATTGTTCCCCCCGCCGACGGCGAGCAATTTTCATGCTGAATCCTTCAGCACAATCGACGCCCACCAGCGGAAGCAGCCGGAAGTTGTCGTGATCGGCGTTTCGACCGGCGGCCCTGCTGCCCTTCAGACTCTGCTGCCAATGCTGCCCGCAAACTTCCCCATCCCCATCGTTGTTGTGCAGCACATGCCGCCGCTTTTTACCGCTCTGCTGGCGGAAAGACTCCACCGGGAATGCGAATTAACCGTGCGCGAGGCCGCGTCCGCAATGCTTCCAGAACCCGGAACAGTTTCGATCGCGCGCGGCGACTGGCATCTTGAATTCGCGAGGCAGCCATTTTCATCGGGCCAAATGCTGCGCCTTACGCAAGCTGCGCCCGAGCACTATTGCCGTCCCTCCGTCGACATGCTCTTTCGCTCAGCCGCCCAGGCATACGGCGACGCTGTCATCGGAGTTGTTCTCACCGGCATGGGTTCTGACGGATTGGAGGGTTGCAAAGCGATACGCAACGCCGGGGGAAAGATTCTGGTGCAGGATCGTGCAACCAGCGCAGTCTGGGGCATGCCCGGAGTTGTCGCTGAGGGCGGGCTCGCGCATCGCATCCTGCCGCTTACGGCAATTGCCTCCGAGTTGATGCGGCTTTGTCCATCGCGTCCGGCGGCGTTTGTGTCGAAAGGGTAAACCCCCATGCCCGGTACTGAAGCCGCCTATACATTCCTGCGGCAATTCATTCTGGATCGGTCGCAGAATATCCTCGATTCTTCGCGTAACAACCTGTTCGACGCGCGGCTTCATCGCCTGTTGCAGACCCAGGGCATGGGGGATCTTGATGAGCTTGTCCACACGTTAAAGCGTGCCGCTGATCCCTTGCTGGCTCAGGCCGTGGTCGAGGCCATGACCATCAACGAAACCAGCTTTTTCCGCGATCAGACGGCCTTCGAGTTGCTGCGGGACAAGCTGCTGCCGCGTCTTATTGAAAGCCGCGCCCGGCAGTGCAGCCTCCGATTCTGGAGCGCAGGCTGTTCGAGCGGCCAGGAAGCCTATTCACTGGCGATGTTGATTCGATCTCACTTTCCTCAGCTTGCGGAATGGAAGGTAGAAATTCTTGGCACCGACATCCATGCGGAGATGATTCGCCGCGCTCAATCAGGCAGATATCAGCGCGTCGAAATCAATCGTGGCCTCCCTGCGCGCCTTTTGCTTAAGCACTTCGCGCGCGAAGGTGAAGAGTGGGTGATGGCGTCGGAGCTGCGTGCCATGTGCCGCTTTCAACAGCGAAACCTGGCCCATGCCCTCCCGGCGCTGGATCGATATGACGGCATCCTCATGCGCAACGTGCTCTTCTATTTTCCAGAAGCAACGCAACGGCGAATTCTGCAGAACATACATAGAGCCGTGCAGCAGGATGGTTTCCTCCTTCTTGGATCCAGCGAACAGTCTTCGCGGCCTGATTTGTGGCAACGCGTTCTCGAAGACAATGTCTGCTACTACACGCCACGATAGCCCTGCGCCAGTCCTTCGATTGCATCAAAGAGGAGCACGCATCTCAGTCCGAAGGCAGGTATTCTGCTTGCTGGGGCAATCTGGTGGCGAACAAGGGCGCAAACAAGAGCACAGCCGATGATGCAAGAGACGACGGCGTTCTTCAGCTCTTCCAGCCCGTCACGGCTGAGTGGTTTCGCGCTGTCTTTGATCGTCCTACTTTGCCGCAACGTCTCGGCTGGCCTGCAATCGCGCGCCGCGAAAGCACGCTGATTCTCGCGCCAACCGGAACCGGCAAGACGCTGACGGCCTTTCTCTGGTGCCTCGATCGGCTCATGCTACAACCCGGCCAGGCGGATTCAGAAGGCTGCCGCGTGGTTTACATCAGCCCGCTCAAAGCACTTGCAGTTGATGTGGAGCGCAACCTGCGCTCTCCTTTGGCGGGAATTGCCAATATGGCCCGGCAAAAGGGTGTGCAGACGCGTCAACCGGAGATCAGTGTGCGCACCGGCGACACTCCGCAGAAAGAGCGCAGTCGTTTTCGCCGTCATCCTGCGGAGATTCTGATCACAACCCCAGAATCCCTATACCTGCTTCTCACTTCCGAATCGGCAGCATCGCTGCGTTCGGTCGATACTGTGATCATCGACGAGATCCACGCGCTCGTGCCGACCAAGCGCGGAGCGCATCTGGCGCTCAGTCTCGAACGCCTCGAAGCCATCACGCAAAACCGCATTCAGCGCATCGGGCTCTCCGCTACGCAGCGTCCTCTTGAAGCAGTCGCGCATTTTCTTGCAGGGTGCGAGCCGAGACGCGTAAACCGCGCTGTTGCTCCTGATGCGGTCGCCACACTTGAAAAAGAATGGACATCCGACAAGGAGCCGGAAGACAAGAATCGCGCCCCGGCATTTCGCCCCATCACGATCATTAATGCCAGCGAGCCGAAGAAGCTTGAGTTGTGCATTGAAGTCCCTGTCGAGGACATGGCGAAACTCGGCCAGCAGGAAGACATAGCGAGCGGCGTTGCCTCGCAGGGGCCGAAGCGCACGTCTATCTGGAGCGCGATTCATCCGCGGCTGCTTGAGATTGTTCGCGAGCGCCAGTCGACGATTATTTTCGTGAATAATCGCCGCATTGCCGAAAGGCTGGCAGGCGCGCTGAATGAGCTGGCGAGTGAGCCGATTGCCCGCGCCCATCACGGATCGCTGGCCGCCTCACAGCGCGCAGAAATTGAAGAGCAGCTGAAAGCGGGAACCATCAAGGCGCTCGTCGCCACATCCACACTGGAGCTTGGAATCGACATGGGCGCCGTCGATCTTGTCATTCAGGTAGAGGCTCCGCCATCGGTTGCCAGCGGCATGCAGCGCATTGGAAGAGCAGGCCATCAGGTAGGAGTGGCAAGCGAGGGCATCATCTTTCCCAAATATCGTGCTGACCTCGTTGCCTGCGCTGCTGTCACTCGGGCAATGCATGAAGGACTGGTTGAGTCGACGCGCTACTTGCGCAATCCGCTCGATGTGCTCGCGCAGCAGATTGTCGCTACAGTCGCACACCCGCCGCGAGCGTCTGTCCCCCGCAAGAAAGGCCACGCGCCGGCTGCCGCAGAAATTTCCACCGGCGATCTCTTCCGCCTCGTCGTCAGCGCAGCACCGTTTGCATCGTTGAGCCGCAGCTCTTTTGACGGCGTACTCGATCTGCTTGCAGGCCGCTATCCATCGGACGAGTTCGCCGATCTGCGTCCGCGCATCACCTGGGACCGGGTCCACGACATCATCACGCCGCGCGAAGGCGCAAAGAGTCTTGCCGTCCTCAATGGCGGCACGATCCCGGATCGCGGATTGTATGGCGTGTTCCTCTCAGGCACAGATGGCAAACCTGTGCGTGTTGGCGAACTTGACGAAGAAATGGTATTCGAGAGCCGAACAGGCGAGACATTCATTCTTGGCGCTTCTACCTGGCGCATCGATGAAATCACGCACGATCGCGTTCTGGTTTCGCCTGCTCCGGGCCAGCCAGGCAAGATGCCTTTCTGGCGTGGAGACGGCGCTGGCCGCCCGCTCGAATTCGGCAAGCGCATCGGACAGCTGATTCGCGAATTGCGCGAGATGCCGAGAAACGCGGCGATGAGCCGCCTGGTGAGAGAGCATGACCTTGATCCCACGGCGGCCGAAAATCTGATCCGCTTTCTTGTCGATCAGGAGATTGCTACCACGGCGGTTCCGGATGATCGAACCATCGTGATTGAGCGAGTACGCGATGAACTGGGTGATTGGCGTGTCTGTGTGCTTTCGCCCTTCGGCACTCGCGTGCACGCGCCATGGGCGATGGCCATCAGCGGAAAGCTTCGCGCTGCCGGTTCAGTGGAGGTGGAAACCATGTGGGCAGACGATGGTTTCGTTCTTCGCTTTCCAGATACGGAAGCTCCGCCGAGTGAAGAGATCTTTTTGCTTGAGCCTGAAGAAGCTTCAGACTTAGTTCTGCGCCAACTCGGAGCTACTGCGCTCTTTGCAGCAAAATTCCGTGAGAGCGCAGCGCGTGCATTGCTTTTGCCGCGCCGCCGCGCACACGGACGCGCACCTTTGTGGCAGCAGCGCAAGCGTGCATACGATTTGCTTTCCGTCGCTTCACGCTATCCTGCTTTTCCCATATTGCTCGAGGCGTATCGCGAGTGCCTGCGAGACATCTTCGACATGCCTGCGTTTCTCGAGGTTCTGCGTTCCATTCAAACGCGTCAGATTCGCGTTCACGTTGCGGATTCACGCACGCCTTCGCCGTTTGCCTCATCACTGCTCTTCAGCTACGTGGCGAACTACATCTACGACGGCGATGCTCCTCTCGCAGAGCGCCGTGCGCAGGCGCTTTCGATTGATCAGGAGCAATTGCAGGACTTGCTGGGCGATGCGGATCTGCGTGAGTTGCTGGACGTGGACGCCATCGCCGAAGTGGAAGAGCAGCTGCAAATGCTCGGCAGTAGCTATCAGGCTCGTTCTGCCGATGCCATGCATGATTTGCTGTTGCGCCTCGGCGACCTCTCACGGGAAGAACTCGCGCTCCGCCTCGCCTCACAGGAGTTGCTCGCTGCGCTTGATCGCCTTCTGCGCGCAAAACGTTTGCTGGAGATAAAGATTGCCGGCGAGAAGCGCCTGATCGCCGTGGAAGACGCTGCTCGCTATCGCGACGCGCTCGGTGTTCCGTTGCCTTCTGGGCTGCCGAAGCAGCTGCTCGAGCCGACGGCATCTCCAATGCTTGAGCTGATTCGCCGCTATGCGAGAACGCATGGTCCCTTCACTTTGCATGATGTTTCACATCGGCTGGGCCTGGCGGAGCCGCAGGTAGAAGCGGTATTGCACAGCCTGGTTCTTGACGGCCGCGTCGTTGAAGGCGGATTCCGGCCCGGCGGCATCCATCGTGAATGGTGCGATGTGGAAGTGCTGCGCATGATCCGCAGAAAGTCACTGGCACGGTTACGAAAAGAAATCGAACCGGTGGAACAGCAGGTCTTCGCGCGCCTGGAAACACAGTGGCAAGGCGTTCTGCAGCGAAGGCGCGGTCTCGACGCGCTGCTGGACACGATTGAGAGTCTTCAGGGAGCGCCCATTCCCGCATCTCTTCTTGAGTCGACGATTCTGCCGGCACGCATCGCGAAATATTCTCCCTCCGATCTGGATACGCTGATTGCCGCAGGTGAGGTGGTCTGGTACGGGTTAGATCCTCTTGGTGAACATGACGGTCGTATCGGCCTTTACCTTGCAGATAAACTGACGACTTTGCTTCCCGCCGGGCATGCTCGATCTGGAGAAGCGCCAGACCCTCGTGAAGACGCAATCATCGCGACCCTGCAAAAACGCGGAGCCCTCTTCTTTGGAGAATTGCACGAGTTGGTTGGCGGCGGTTATCCCGGCGAGACACTTGAAACCCTTTGGAACCTGGTATGGCGAGGTTTCGTTACGAACGACACATTTCATGCGCTGCGCGCCTACGTTTCCCGTCCATCCACATCGCGGCCAGCGAAAGGGCAGCACAACACCCAGAGTTTTCGCTCCCGCAGGACGACTCCGCCCAGCGCGCAAGGTCGATGGGCATTGCTTCCGGACTCAGCCGCGTCTCACACGGAGTGGAGCCATGCTTTGGCCCAGCAGCTGCTGAACCGCTATGGCATCGTCGCGCGCGAAACAGTGGCGCAGGAAAATGTTTCCGGCGGTTTCAGCGCGATTTACGACGTTCTCAAGGCCATGGAAGAAAGCGGACGTATACGCCGCGGCTACTTTATTGCCGGTTTAGGAGCCACGCAGTTCGCCCTACCGTCTGCCGTTGATCTTCTCCGTTCGCTACGCAATCAGCCGCAACCGGAACGA
>Ga0335073_10001236_pt1 | contig 34065 bp, 28 predicted proteins | sample Lox_Sample_22_FD_207093 | JGI IMG/M metagenome (GOLD analysis project Ga0335073, IMG submission 207093) | Soil microbial communities from Loxahatchee National Wildlife Refuge, Florida, United States - Lox_Sample_2.2 | ecosystem: Environmental > Terrestrial > Soil > Wetlands | place: USA... | reverse complement strand
GTGCAGCCGGACGGCTTCGGCGATCTGCTTGCCCACGGTCATCGTCGGGTTCAGCGAGGTCAGCGGGTCCTGGAAGATCATGCCGATCTCGTTGCCACGGATCCGGCGCATGTCGTCGTTGGACAGCGAGCTGATCTGCTGGCCGGCCAGCGTGATGCTGCCGCCGACGATCGACCCGCCGGTCGGCAGCAGGTTCATGATCGACAGCGCGGTCATCGTCTTGCCGCACCCCGACTCGCCGACGATGCCGAGCGTCTCCCCCGGCTCGACGTGGAGGGTCACCCCGTCGACCGCGTGGACGGTGCCCTGCTTCAGCCGGATCTCGGTGCGCAGGTCGTTAATCTCAAGTAGCGGCGCCACTAAGAATGTCCTCCCTTACCGGCGCTGCAGCCGGGTCTCGAACGCGTCCCGAAGCGCGTCACCGATGAAGTTGAACGCGATGCAGGTGACGATGATCGCGATGCCCGGCGGGTAGATCAGCCACCAGTAGTTGCCTCCCTGGAGGAAGGTGAGGCCGCCGGAGAGCATCGATCCCCAGTCGGTCGACGGCGGCTGGACACCCAGCGCGAGGAAGCCGAGACCGGCCAGGGTCAGGATCGAGTCGGCGACGGCGAACGTGGCCTGCACGATGATCGTGCCGATGGCGTTCGGCACCACGTGCCGGACCACGGCCCGGATTCGCTTTCCGCCGATCACCTTGACCGCCTGCACGTACTCCCGGGTGCGCAGCGTCAGCGTCTCGCCGCGCACCAGGCGGGCCACCCCCAGCCAGTAGAACGAGGCGATGACGAAGATCATGACGAACACGTTCGGGTGGAAGACCACCGACAGGATGATGATCACCATGATGTAGGGGATGGACAGGCCCGCGTCGACGATGCGCATCAGGAACGCGTCGACGGTGCCGCCGATGAATCCCGAGATCGCCCCGTAGAGGGTGCCGACGAAGACCGAGACCAGGGCTGCGGCCAAGCCGACCTCCAGCGACACCTGGCCGCCGACCATGAGCCGCCCGAGTTCGTCGTAGCCGAGTTCGTCGCAGCCGAGCAGGTGGCTGGCGCTGGGCGTGCACAGGTAGTCGCTGAGGTTGGTGTTGATCTGGTTGGTGTGGTAGATCAACGGCCCGACGAAGCAGAACAGCACGATGAAAATGACAACGCCGAGGCTCACCAGGGCCAGCTTGTTCTCGGCGAAGACGTCCCAGCCGCGGGCGAGCAGGCCGCGCGGCTTCTGCGCGGGCGCAAGGCCGAGCTTGGTCGCCTCGCTGGCGGTCAGCACACCGGCACCGTCCGCATCGGCCTGGGCCACGCCGGCGGGCGGGCCCTCGGGCGGCGGAGTGATCATCGCCATCAGCTGTACCTCACCCTCGGGTCGAGCACTGCGTAGCCCACATCGGCCAGCAGGTTCCCGAGAATCGTGGCCACCGTGGCGACCAGCGTGAACCCGAGCAGCGTCGCGTAGTCGACGTTCTCCGCGGCCTGGTAGAACGCGTATCCCATGCCCGGCCAGTTGAACACGACCTCGATGAAGATGGCTCCGGCCACCAGCAGCGGCAGCTCGAGGCCGAGCAGCGTGACGATTGAGATCAGCGAGTTGCGGAAGATATGGACCCAGAGCACCCGCCGTTCGCTGGCGCCTTTCGCCCGGGCTGTCCGGACGTAGTCCTGCACCAGGTTGTCCATGACCGAGGAGCGCATGTACCGGCTCCACAGCGCGTAGAGCAGGAACGCGTAGGCGATCACCGGGAGCACCAGCGCGCGCGGCTCGGACAGCAGCGCGCCGAAAGTGTTCCCGGACGGCTCGACCGGGAAGAAGTGCACGTCGACGCAGAACCAGTCGATGAGCAGCAGCGCGAAGAAGAACGTGGGCGTCGCGTAGCCGAGGAACGAGATGCCGGTCAGCACGTAGTCGCCGGCGGTGTAGCGCCGCACCGCCTGGTAGACGCCGAGCGGTATGCCGAACAGCAGCGAGACGATGGTGCCCAGAGTGACCAGCACGAGGGTGTTCGGCAGGTGGGTGCTCAGCTCGCTGGCCACCGTCTGGTTGAGCTTGATGGAATAGCCCAGGTTGCCGTGCAGGAGCTGCCAGATCCACTTGGCGTACTGCACGTAGAACGGCGCGTTGAAGCCATACTGCTTGTTGAAGTAGGCGACCGCGGCGGGGGTTGCCCGGGGCCCGAGCATGGCCCGGACCGGGCCACCCGGGAACAGGTGCACGAGCGAAAGCGTGAATACGGTCACGAAGAACGTGACCAGGAGAGCCTGCAGGATGCGCCGGATCAGGAAGCCGATCATCGCGCGGCGGTCCCGTCAGCGCCGGTCCCGTAGGTGGCGGTCCAGGCCCCGTTGCCCGGTGTCGGCGGCATCAATCCTCCAGTCTCAGCGGCCGGGCAGCCCGCCCCGCGAACTCTCACGGGGCGGGCTGCCCGAGCCCGTGTCAGGACTTACTTCGTGAAGTAGTAGTACTCGGGAAGATAGGTCTGCAGCGGGTTGAAGTCCACCCCGTGCAGATTCGACTTGATGGCCTGGATGCCGTAGTTGAGCGGCTGGTAAATGTACGGCAGCTGGATCGCCGCGTAGTTGTCGAACGTGTGGTACGTCGCGTAGCTGCTGCTGGTCTCCGTGGCGTCGATCAGCTTGTCCATCTCCGGGTTGGTGTAGGCCCCGCCGTTCGAGCCCGCGCCGGTGGCGAACAGGTCCTCGCCGCTCGGCTCGTAGTCGGGCGAGTAGATCCACAGCCCGTACATCGCGCCCTGCCAGGCCGGGTTCGTCGGAATGGCCGAGCCGGCGACGGTGTCGAAGGTCTGCCCGACGATTGTGATGTCGATGCCGGCCTTTGAGGCGTCCGACTTGTAGATCGCCACCTCGTCGGTGAACGCGGCCTCGCCAGTGGAGTAATCCAGCGTGAACGCGAACTTCTGGCCCGCCTTGATCCCGTTTCCGCACTTGGACGGGGTCTCGCAGGTCATCACGCCGCCGACCATCTTCCAGCCGTGGCTTTCGAGCAGGCTGGCGGCCTTGGTGGTACTGAACGGGTACGGCCCCTGGCCGCCGTTCTCCGTCTGGTCGGCGGAAATGAACGGGCTGTTAGTCGGTTCGGCGGGTGCCGGGCCGGTGTTCGGGTAGGCGTAGCCGCGGTAGACCGCCTTGGAGATCCCTTCCTGGTCGTCGACGTACTCCAGTGCCTGCCGGATGTACAGCTGCTTGAACAGCGGGCCCACCGTCGGGTTATTCCAGTTGATCAGGTAGTAGGCGAAGCCGTAGTCGTAGTTGGGCGCCAGCGTGAAGCCGGAGCCGACCGGGTTGGTGCTCGGCAAAACCGCGGTGGGTGCCTTGACCGGGAGGTCAGCGGCCGGGATGTAGCCCACGTCCAGCGAGCCGGTCTTGAGCGCGGCGTACTCGGCCGAGTCGTCGGTGAACGGCACTTCGGTGAACACCGAGATCTTGGGCTTCGGGCTGCCGGAGTACTTCGGGTTCGGCACGAACGAGACGTTGCCGCTGGTGTTGAAGGACTGCAGCTTCCACGGGCCGTCCACGACGGTCCAGATCGGGCTGGTCACGTACGTCGACGTGTCCTTGGACTGGGCGGTGAGGAAGTTGTAGACGGCCACGCACTTGGCCCACTTGTCCGCCGCGCTGTCGGTGGTGCAGCCGCCGCTGCCTGCCTTGGCCCCGAGACTGGTGACGTCCCACGCCATCGGCATCGGCGTGATCTGGGACAGCTCGTTGTAGGTGTACCAGATGTCTGAGTAGGGCTTGGTTAGCTTCAGTGTCACCTGGTCCGGGCCGGTAGCCGTCATGGATGAGAGATTCTGCGGGATACCACCGGGGGTCGAGCCCGCCCACGAGGTGAACTCGGCCTCCATCATGTGCAGCCAGAAGATCACGTCATTGGCGTCGACGGTCTCGCCGTTGGACCACTTCCAGCCCTTGAGGTTGATCACAATGGTCTTGCCGCCGTCGGAGTACACCGGGGCGTTCGCGGCCGACAGGGGGTAGCTGATCGTCGGCGCGGTGGTCTCGCCGCCGAAGAAGTACAGCGGCCGGTACATCAGATACTGGAATTCCTGCGAGTTGGCCACGCTGAAGTAGGTCAGCGTCATGAACGGGAAGATCCAGTTCGGGATGTCGGCCGGCAGGTCGGCCGCCGTCACCGTCCCGCCCTTGATCGCCACGCCCGAGGAACTCGAGGTGCTGGGGCTGCTGCTAGAACTGCAGGCGGCCGCGACCATTGCGACCGCGGCCAGCACGGCTACGGCCGCGAGGCGCAGCTTACGTCTCGCTAGGTCCATCTATGCTCCTTCGTCATGGCGCGCATGAGCGCGCGTGATGCCATCCGGTTCATGCCGAGCCACCCCGGTAACCGGTCCCACCCGCGGCCATGCAGGCCGCCAGAAAACCGCTGCCGCGGGCCACCACGGTCGGCATCGCGTGACACTGATCGAGTCACCCGCTCGCCGCCTCTCTGGCCGCGCTACCTGGCCCGGACCCGCGCCCATGGCATTGCCGCCGCGCGCCAGCAACACTTTGTCCTGGCTACGGTCCGCTCAGAGCGTAGTTTCGTCGACACGACAGATACCAGCAGTAAATGTCACAACTTCCTATCGATATCGTCGTAGGCCACGGTCGGCCCAGTCGATCATCACATTGGCGTTACGCTGGTATTGCTCCATTATTACGAGCCGCCCGGTATCCCGATCTCCCGCCGCTACCAGGCATCTTGCGCAACCGTCGGCCGTAGCGATGACTCAGCCGGGCGTTCAGAGCGCCGTTCCCAGCAGCCCTCAGCGTGATCAAAACGCGATGAAAAACCCGTTGCGGGTTACGGGCAAACGTGGCATATTACGCCGCCCCCGCCGCAATGCCGGTTCTGTCAGCCACCGACCGCGTGCGCGCCGCCGTCCACGTGCACGATCTCGCCCGTCGTGGCCGGGAACCAGTCCGACAGCAGAGCCACGCAGCCGCGGGCGGCGGGCCCCGGCTCGGACAGGTTCCAGCCGAGCGGCGCGCGCTTCTCCCACACACCCTGGAAGTCGTCGAAACCGGGGATGCTCTTCGCGGCCATGGTCCGGAGCGGGCCCGCCGAAACCAGGTTGACCCGGATGCCCCGCGGGCCGAGGTCGCGGGCCAGGTAACGAGCGCAGGACTCCAGGCCGGCCTTGGCCACGCCCATCCAGTCGTAGCCCGGCCAGGCCACAGATGCGTCGAAGTCCAGCCCGACGATCGCTCCCCCGCCGCTCATCAGCGGCAGCGCGGCCATGGCCAGCGCCTTGAGGGAATAGGTGGATGTGTGCAGCGCGGTGGCCACGTCTTCCCATGGAGTGTTCAGGAAGTTGCCGCCCAGCGCCGACTGCGGCGCGTTGCCGATGCTGTGCACCACGCCGTCCAGGCCGTCGGCGTGCTCGCGTACCCGCTCCGCCAGCGAGTCGAGCTGGCCGGTGTCGGTCACGTCCAGCTCCAGCACCGGCGGCGGGTCGGGCAGCCGCTGGGCGATGCGCTGGACCAGGCTGAGCCGCCCGAACCCGGTGAGCACCACCGTGGCGCCCTCCTCCTGGGCGATCCGCGCCACATGGAACGCGATCGAGGCGTCGGTCAGCACGCCGGTCACCAGTATCCGCTTGCCGTCCAGGATCCCCATCGCTGTGCCCTTCGTCGTCTGAAGTGTTGGTCAGTGACCCATGCCGAGACCGCCGTCCACCGGGATCACGGCCCCGGTGATGTACCCGGCCTCCGGTGAGGCCAGGAACGCAACGGTCGCGGCGACCTCGTCGGCGGATGCGAGGCGGCCGAGCGGCACGCTCGCCAGGATCGCCGCCCGCCGCTCCTCCGGCAGGGCGGCGGTCATGTCGGTGTCCACGAAGCCCGGCGCGACCACGTTGACCGTGATGGACCTGGTTCCCAGCTCGCGGGCCAGCGACCGGGCCAGACCCACCAGGCCCGCCTTGGAGGCCGCGTAATTGGCCTGGCCGCCCGAGCCGAGCAGGCCCACCACCGAGGAGATGAACACGATCCGGCCCCGCCGCATCCGGATCATGCCCCGGACGGCGCGCTTGGCCACCCGGTAGGCACCGGCCAGGTTGGTATCGAGCACCGCGGCGAAGTCGTCCTCGCTCATCAGCGCGAGGAGCTGGTCACGGGTGATCCCGGCGTTGGCCACCAGCACCTCGACCGGCCCGTGCGCTGCCTCGGCCGCCGAGAACGCCCCGTCCACCGCGGCGGAGTCGCGCACGTCGCAGCGGGCCACCGTCAGCCCCTCGACATCTTCTCCGGACCGGGACGTGATGGTGACCTTGTCTCCGCCGGCGGCCAGCCGCCGGGCGATAGCCAGCCCGATTCCGCGGTTCCCGCCGGTAATCAGGACGGATCGGCTCATCTCGTTGTACCTCCGGTGGCGCTGATCAGGGGCTTGAAGCACAGGATAGATTGGCCTGCCGTGGCCCATCGTGCGGATCAGGCAGCAGCCTTCATCGACCCGGAGTTCACCTCGTATCCGTTGCGGGCGCTGGCCGATGCCGCCCTGGCCCGGGCCAGGGATCTGGGCGCGGTGCACGCGGACTTCCGCGCAGAACGGATCGTAGGGCAGGAGATCGGGCTGTCGGACGGGCGCCTGGAGACCCTCTACGACACCGACATCGTGGGTCTGGCCGTCCGAGTGGTGGTCGACGGAACGTGGGGGTTCGCCGCCGCGGTCGACCTGACCACCGACGCGGCGGTGCGCGCGGCTGCGGCCGCGGTCGACGTGGCCAGGGTCGCAGCCGCCGTCAACACCGAGCGGATCGACTTGGCCCCCGAGCCCGCGCACGGCGACGTCAGCTGGGTGTCCGCCTATCAGGTGGATCCGTTCAGCGTCGGTGTCGCCGACAAGATCGCCTTGCTGGCTGGCTGGAGCGCCGGCCTGCTCGCCCACGAGCCAGTCAGCCACGTGGACGCGACCCTGCTGCAGGTCAAGGAGTGTAAGTTCTACTCGGACGGCGCCACCACGGCCACCCAGCAGCGGGTCCGGGTGCACCCGAGCCTGACCGCGGTCGCGGTCGAGGCGGGCGGCCGGTTCGAGACCATGCGCACGCTGGCTCCTCCCGTCGGCCGCGGCTATGAGTTCCTGGCCGGGACACCAGACCGGGGTGGCTGGGATTTCGCCGCCGAGCTGGCCGAGCTGCCAGAACTGCTGGCCGCCAAGCTAGCCGCGCCGACGGTCGAGCCGGGCCGGTATGACCTGGTCATCGACCCGTCGAACCTGTGGCTGACGATTCACGAGTCGATCGGGCACGCCACCGAGCTCGACCGGGCTCTCGGCTACGAGGCGGCCTACGCAGGAACCTCCTTCGCCACCCCGGACAAGCTGGGCCGCCTGCAGTACGGCTCGCCGCTGATGCACGTCACCGCAGACCGGACCGCCGAGCACGGCCTGGCCACGGTCGGCTACGACGACGAGGGAGTTGCCGCGCAGTCCTGGGACCTGATCTCCGGCGGGGTGCTGACCGGATACCAGACGGACCGGCGGATGGCCCGAATGACGGGGTCGGCAGCCAGCGGCGGAGCGTCCAACGGCTGCGCGTTCGCCGACTCGCCGAGCCACATGCCGATCCAGCGGATGGCCAACGTGTCACTGCAGCCCGCCGCGGGCGGCCCGTCGGCCGCTGACCTGATCGCCGGCGTGGAGGACGGGATCTACGTTGTCGGCGACAAGAGCTGGTCGATCGATATGCAGCGGTACAACTTCCAGTTCACCGGCCAGCGGTTCTTCAGGATCTCCGGAGGCCGCCTGGCCGGTCAGCTCCGTGACGTCGCCTACCAGGCCACGACCACCGACTTCTGGAACTCGATGGAGGCCGTCGGCGGCCCGCAGAGCTACGTGCTCGGCGGCGCGTTCAACTGCGGCAAGGGCCAGCCCGGCCAGATCGCGCCGGTCAGCCACGGCTGCCCGGCCGTGCTGCTGCGGGGAATCCGGATCCTCAACACGGCTCAGGAGGCCGGGGCGTGAAGCGGGAAGCAATGGAGGGTGGCGGGGAGCGAGGCACTATCTCGCCGCAGGATACCGTGGAGCGTGCCCTGGACGCGGCCGTCTGCGACGACTGCGTGGTCATCGTGGAAGAGGACTCGACCGCGAACCTGCGCTGGGCGGGCAATACCCTGACGACCAACGGCGTCTCCTGGTCGCGCCGGCTCACGGTGATCGCCATCGTCCGCGACGCCGCCGGGACCAAGGCGGGCGTGGTGTCCAGATCCGGAACCAGCGAGGACCAGATCCGCGAGGTGGTGGCCGACGCCGAGCGGGCGGCAGCAGCGAGCTCCCCGGCCCAGGACGCGCAGCCGCTGCCCGGGCCGGCCGACGGCGACCCGTTCAAGAAAATACCCGGGGCCCGCGATGCGGCCGCGGATCAGGGCCCCGCCTGGGATGAAGCGCCGGGCAGGACCGAGATCGGCGTGCTGCGCGGTTTCGCCGGCGCGCTCGGCGACGCGTTCGGCGTGGCCGCATCGGGTGGGCGGCGGCTATACGGGTATGCCGAGCACTCCATGAACTCGCTGTTCCTGGGCACTTCCACCGGGCTGCGGCTGCGGCACGACCAGCCGTCCGGCCGGGTCGAGCTGAACGCGAAGACGGCCGACATGGCCCGCTCGGCCTGGGTCGGCGCGGGCACCCGTGATTTCGCCGACATCGACGTGGCCGGCCTTGAGGCTGGCCTGGCCCAGCGGCTGGGCTGGGCCGCCCGGCGGGTCGACCTGCCCGCCGGCCGGTACGAGACGCTGCTGCCGCCGACCGCCGTCGCCGACCTGCTCGTCTACTTGTACTGGTCGTGCGGGGCAAAGGACGCCGTGGACGGCAGGACGGTGTTCAGCAGGCCGGGCGGCGGAACCAGGGTCGGCGAGCGGCTGGCCAGCCTGCCGGTCACGCTGCGCAGCGATCCGGCAGCTCCCGGCCTCCAGGCCGCTCCGTTCGTGATCGCGCAGGCGTCGGACCGTAATTCCTCAGTGTTCGACAACGGGCTGCTGCTCGGCCCGACCGAGTGGATCCGCTCTGGCGAACTCGCGGCGCTGACCCAGACGCGGTACTCGGCCAGGCTGTCCGGGCTGCCGGTGACGCCGACGGTCGGCAACCTGATCCTGGAGGTGCCCGGCGCGCACGCATCACTGGACGACATGGTGGCCCGCACCGGCCGCGGGCTGCTGCTGACCTGCCTGTGGTACATCAGGGAGGTCGACCCGCAGACCCTGCTGCTCACCGGCCTGACCAGGGACGGCGTCTACCTGGTCGAGAACGGTGAGGTCACCGGGGCGGTGAACAACTTCAGGTTCAACGAGAGCCCGGTGGCCATGCTGGGCCGGGTCACCGAAGCCGGGGCCACCAGCCCAGCCCTGCCGCGAGAGTGGGCCGACTACTTCACCCGCTCGGCCATGCCGCCGCTGCGGGTGGACGGCTTCAACATGTCCTCGGTCAGCCAGGCCAGTTAACCGGGGCTGGTGCGGGTTAAGGCGCCCCGGCGGGTGCCGGATGCGAGGGTCGGCCGAAGGCGGCGCGGGTTAAGGCCCGTGTGCGGGGTGCCGGATGCGAGGGTCGGCCGCAGGCTGGCCATGAGGGGGGAAGGGGAGGTGGGGGGCAAGGGGGGTCCGGGGGGGCGCAGCCCCCCGGTCTGGGGGTCCGGGGTTATCCCCCGGGTTACTCAGCGTCCTCGAGGCGGAAGCCGACCTTGAGGCCGACCTGGAAGTGGGCGACCTCGTCATCCACGATCTGGCCCCGGATCTGGGTCACCTCGAACCAGTCGAGGTGCCGGAGGGTCTGCCCGGCGCGGTGCAGTGCGCTGCGGATCGCTGGCTCGACCCCGTCCGGCGACGTGCCCACGATCTCGGTGACCCGGTATGTGCGCTCACTCATGCCTGCCTCCATACTCGAATTTCGTGACTCCTGACGCCGCAGAGCTGCAACGCCGCGCCCGAAAGCTGCTGCCCACTGATGCCTACGACTACTACGCCGGCGGGTCGGGCCGGGAGCGGACCCTGCGCGCCAACGAGAAGGCCTGGCGCCACGTGTGGCTGGCGCCACGGGTGCTGCGCGATGTGTCCACCGTGGACACGTCCACCCGGCTGCTCGGCACCGAGTTCGCCACCCCGCTGTGCGTCGCGCCCACCGGCTATCACGGCCTGGCGTACCCGGACGGTGAGCTGGCCACCGCGGTCGGCGCGGCCAGGGCCGGGGCGCTGTTCGTGCTCTCCACAAGAAGCTCCCGGCGGATCGAGGACGTGGCTGAGGTCGTCGCGGCTGCGGGCGGCACCTGGTGGTTCCAGGTCTACCTGATGCGCGACCGCGAGCTGACCGCGGGTCTGGTGCGGCGGGCCGCGGCGGCCGGGGCGGCGGCGCTGGTGCTGACCGCGGACACGCCGGTGGTCGGCAGGAAGCGGCGGAACTCCGCCGACGGCGTGGTCAGCGACGAGGACTTCCTGGTCAACCTCGGGCCGCTGGCGGATATGGCGGCCGCGACCCAGACGGCCGACGTGACTTTTGCCGACATCAGCTGGCTGAGCCAGGTCGCTGCCGGTGACGGCCGGGGTCGGCTCCCGGTCGTGGTCAAGGGCGTGCTCCGCGGGGATGACGCCGACGCCTGCCGGGCCCACGGCGCGGCGGCGGTGATCGTCTCGAACCACGGTGGCCGCCAGCTCGACGGCGCGCTGCCGTCCGCTCTCGCGCTGCCGGACGTGGCCGGCCAGCAGCAGCCGGACAGCGACTGGGAGGTCTACGCTGACGGCGGAATCCGGACCGGCGAGGATGCGCTCGCCGCCCTGGGCTTCGGGGCGCGGGCGGTGTTCCTCGGTCGGCCGGTGCTGTGGGCGCTCACCTGCGGCGGGGCGGACGGCGTTCGGTCGCTCCTGACTGGCCTGACCGATGACCTGGCCCATGCCATGGCCCTGGCGGGCGCCGCATCGATGGGGCAGACCGCCGGGATCGCGCGAATGGCCTGGCCAGCGGCGACTGGGCCACAGCCGCGCTGATCTGGTGCCGAGGGTGACTTGGCCGCACCACGGGCATACCGTGGAACTGTGAGAACCACCCATCATCCGCGCCGGGAACGCGCCTACGTGGTCACCGAGGCGCCGCGGCCGATGTCGGAGGACATCGCCTACCGCCAGCGCCGCTACCTGATCATGATGGGCATCCGGCTGGTCTGCTTCGTGATCGCGGTGGTGGTGTTTGTCGCGGGCGGCGGATGGCTGACTGCGATTCCCGCCGTCGGCGCTATCGCCATACCGTACTTCGCCGTCGTCTTCGCCAACGGAGGCCGCGAGCCGAGCGGCCGCTCGCGGTTCCGGCCGTACGAGCCGAACCTGCCCCAGCGGTATACGCCGCCCGGCGGGGACGGTCAGCCGCGTACCGGTGCGCACCCGGACGCGGCCAAGCCCGGCGGGACCGACATTCCGGGCAGTGACGGCGCGCCTCCGCGCTCCGGCTGAAGCGGCCACGAAAAAGTCATAGGAAAAACAGCGGATCAGCGGCGATCAGCGGGCGTCCTTGCCGAGATTCGCTTGTTCCGGTCTTGACGCACAAGGGGGGGGTTCGGTGTAACATGTTTGCCGGTGCTCTGGTCCCCCGCCGGGGCACCGATGCCGGCGTTCCGGGCCCCCGTCGGAGCGCCGATGAATGCGACGCCGGGTGGTTTGCCCCCGTAGCCACCCGGCGTCGCTCTTCCTTTTCCGGCTCTTATTTACTCGGTCTTGCTGAACTCGGCGATGGCGATAGCCATCATGCCGAGTCCCATGATCGCGACCATGCTGAGCGACAGGCCAAGCGGAACCGCCCAGCCGACCCAGGTAATGGCCGGCGCTAGGTGCTGTTCGAACACCGCGGGCATGGTCAGGTGGCTGAACACCGCGTGCCGCATGGGGCCGACAATGTAGGTGAGCGGGTCGATCCGGGTGAGCACGCCGAGCCAAGCCGGCAGCCCGTTGAGTGGGTACAGCGCACCGGAGAGAAAGAACAGCGGCATCACGAGCATCTGGGTCAGCGCCATGAACGCCTGGAACTGCTTGATCCTGGCCGCCATCATCACGCCGAACGCGGTTAGCGTGAACGAGAGCAGCAGCAGTTCGCCGATCAGGGTAACAATGAGTATCGGGTTATACGGAACGTGAGCAAACCCGGCCAGGATCAGGAAGATGATTCCCTGGAAGGTGGCGATCGTCGCTCCGCCCAGGCACTTGCCGATGACGATCGCAGCCCGGCTGACCGGTGCCACCAGGATCTCTCTGAGGAAGCCGAATTCCCGGTCCCAGACGATCGAAGCCGCCGAGAAAATGGCAGTGAACAGCACCGACATTGCCAGCACGCCGGGGTAGATGAAGGTCATGAAGCTGATTCCGGCGGGCAGGTTCCTGCCCGCCAGCGCGCCGAGGCCGTTGCCGAGCACGAACAGGAACAGCACCGGCTGGATCAGCGAGGTGATGGCCCGCAGCCGGTCGGTGCGGAACCTGATCAGCTCGCGTCGCCAGACGATCCCGACGGCGCGCAGGTCGTGCTGCAAGCCGCGCTCGGGAACCGCGACCCGGATCTGCCCGACGAGTTCGCCGGCCGCTGTGGCTGGCGTTACGTCAGTGGTTTGTGTGGCCACGCTCATCGCCTCCCGGCACGGAAGCGCTGGGCCATCTGGCGCATGGCGTCCGTGCTCGACGCCTCGGCGTCACGGATAGTGGAGCCGGTATAGGACATGAAGACGTCGTCCAGCGATGGCCGGGACACGCTGACCGAACGGATGGGCACCGAGAACTCAGCGAACAGGCGCGGCACGAACTGCTCGCCGGAGGCCACCGAGAACGTCACCGCGCCCTCGTGCATGGCGGCCTCGAGGCCGAACGTGTCAGCCAGCGCGGCGATGGCCGCCGGGTCGTCGGCGGTGTGGATCTGCACCCGGTCCTTGCCGACGCTGGCCTTCAGCGCCTCGGGGGTGTCGATGGCCACGATCTTGCCGTGATCGATGATCGCGATCCGGTCGCAGTGCTCCGCCTCGTCCATGTAGTGGGTGGTGAGGAAGATGGTGATGTCCTCGCGGCGCTTGAGGTCGTTGATGTAGGCCCAGATCGAGGACCGGGTCTGCGGGTCCAGGCCGACTGTCGGCTCGTCGAGGAACAGCACGTGCGGCGCGTGCAGCAGCCCGCGGGCGATCTCCAGCCGCCGCTGCATTCCGCCCGAGTAGGTGCTGACCAGGCTGTCCTTGCGGTCCCAGAGCCCCACCATGTCCATGACCTGGCGCATCCGGGGGCCTACGGCGGCCTTCGGCACGCCGTAGAGCTCAGCGTGGAACCGCAGGTTCTGCTCGGCGGTCAGGTAGGTGTCCAGCGTGGTGTCCTGGAAGACCAGGCCGATGTTGCGGCGGACCGAGTCGCGCTCGGTCCGCGCGTCGTGGCCCGCGACGCGCGCGACGCCTGCGGTCGCGTTGGCCAGCGTGCACAGGATCTTTATTGTCGTTGTCTTTCCCGCCCCGTTGGGGCCGAGGAAGCCGAAGGTCTCGCCCCGGGCGACCTCGAAGTCGATGCCCCGCACCGCCTGGACCTCGCCGTACTGCTTGGTCAGGCCGGATACCGAGATCACCGGCTCGTGCGCGGGTGCGGTTGCCCGGTCCGGGGCAACCGCACCTCCCGCATTCGTGCTGGTGTGCGTCACCAACGCCACTGCCTCCCTCTGCTCGGTCGCACCGAGCCTAGCTGGGTACTGGTGATAGCGGTCTTGGCTCAGTCGCTGGCCCCGGCCTCGTCGTCATCGGCCGCGAGCAGCCGGTACAGCGCCTTGCGCGCGTCGGTCAGCACCGTGCGGGCCTGGGCCACCTGGCCCTCGGTCCCCGCGCTCACGACCTGGAACGCGGCCATGCCGACCTGGCCGATGAGGCTGCGCATCTCAAGGGCGGTGTCGCCGACGGAGCCGGCCACCGCGTCCCATGGCGCCCTGACCTCGTTGGGGTGCGCCTCGACGTAGCTGCGGCCCTCATCGGTGAGCCGGTAGGCCCGGCGGCCGCCGTCGCCCGCCTCGGCGCGGATCAGCCCTTCGTCCTCGAGCTGCTGCAGCGCGGGGTAGACCGAGCCCGGGCTGGGCCGCCATACGCCGTCGCTCCGCTCGCCGATGGCCTGGATTATCTGGTAGCCGTTCATCGGCTCCTCGGCCAGCAGCGCCAGCGCCGCCGCCCGGACGTCGCCCCGCTTGGCCCGAGGCCCGCGCATCCCGCGCCGGCCAGGCTCGCCGAACCACGGCCCGAACCCGAACATGGGCGGTCCGGGCGGGCCCGGCGGGACGGGTGGGAATCCGGGGCCGGGGAACTTGACCGGCCCGCGGGCACGGTGCGGCCGGGCACGCCGATGCCACCCGAACTCCTCTTCACCGCCGTGCCGCCAGCCTTCTTCCTCGCCCCGGTTCCGCCAGTTGCTTTCTTCCCGCATGGGTTGTCTCCTATCTGTGGTCCGGTGCTGTAAGTCTCAGGCCTATCCCAGACTGTCATCGGACTCTCTAGATAGCTCAAAGATATATCGTTAACGCGGGCGTGGCAAACCCAGGCCCCGCCAGCGCCGCGTGAGCAGTTGCTGGTGGGGTTCGTGTTGCTGGTTGGGGCGTCCGACAGCTTGCGCTCCAGATTTGTCCGGTGCGTGCGCGCCGGACAAATCTGGGGCGGGGACGTTACTGGCCCAGGCCGGTAACGCTGAGGCCGGGCCCGGTGGCGGCCTTGCCATCCGGTGGCGGGCCTCGCCAGCGGAGGGCTGGCTCGGTAGGAACAGGACCGGCCAGGGCGGGCTGGTTAGCCGCCGATGGCCGACATCGGCCGGGCAGGCTGCAGGAATCCGGGCTCGTTGATGCCGTGACCGGGCAGCTTGGACTGCACGGCCCGGCGCCACAGGGTCGCGATCGTGGCATCGCTCGCGTCGGCCCGCAGCGGGCCGCGCAGGTCACTCTCGGTGGTCGCGAACAAGCAGTTGCGCACCTGCCCGTCCGCGGTGAGCCTGACCCGGTCGCAGGAACCGCAGAACGGCCTGGTCACCGAGCCGATCACGCCGATCCGGGCCGGGCCGCCGTCGACCAGGAACGCCTCGGCCGGGGCCGAGCCGCGGGCCACCGGGTCATCGGGTGTCAGCGAGAACTCGGCCGACAGGGCGGCCAGGATCTCGTCGGCCGTCACCATGTCGCCGCGGCGCCAGCCGTGCTGAGCGTCCAGCGGCATCTGCTCGATGAACCGGAGGTGGTAGCCGTGGGACAGGCAGAACCGGGCCAGCGGCACGACCTCGTCGTCGTTCTTGCCGCGCATCAGCACCGTGTTCACCTTGATGGGCGCGAGCCCGGCGTCGGCCGCCGCGGACAGGCCAGCCAGCACGTCGCCCAGGCGGTCACGCCGGGCTAGGGTGCGGAAGGTCTCCGGCCGCAGCGTGTCCAGCGACACGTTGATCCGGTCCAGCCCCGCCTCGTGCAGCGGCCGCGCCAGCCGATCGAGCCCGATCCCGTTGGTGGTCAGCGATATCTCCGGGCGCGGGCGCAGCGCGCCGGTGCGGGCCACCACGTCCACCAGACCGCGCCGGAGCAGCGGCTCGCCGCCGGTGAAGCGGACCTCGGTGATGCCGAGCAGCTCCACCCCGATCCTGACCAGGTGCACCACCTCGTCGTCGGTCAGCAGGTCCGGCTTGGGCAGCCAGTCGAGACCCTCGGCGGGCATGCAGTAATCGCACCGCAGGTTGCACCGGTCGGTGAGGGAGACCCGCAGGTCCGTGGCCACGCGGCCGTACGAGTCGGCCAGCATGGCACCACCTTCCCTGTCCGGCTCGGAGCCGGGCTACGATCCCAGCCTACTCAGGATCATGTCCGCCGAATGGATGACAGGGGGCGTGGCCTCTCGGCGACGGCTAATCGCCTTCGCTGAGCCAGCCCTCGATCAGGTAGTGCTCGATCGAGTCACGCCGCTGGCCGACGTTCGCCGCGCGTGCCTGGTCGCGGGTAAACCAGCGCGCCTCTTCCAGCTCATCGCCGTCCACGTCGATCGCCTCGGTCAGCGCCCGCGAGCGGAAGCCGATCATGATGCCGGACGGGAACGGCCACGGCTGCGACCCTAGGTAGCTGACTTCGCTCACCGTCACGCCGGTCTCCTCGGCGACCTCGCGGCGCACGGCGTCCTCGAAACTCTCGCCGATCTCCACAAAGCCGGCCAGCGTGGCGAACGAGCCCGGTTTCGCGCCGCGGTGCCTGGCCAGCAGGCAGCGGTCCTCGCGGCCCCGCTCGGGCGGCGCGGTCACCAGTGTGATCACGGCCGGCTCGATGCGCGGGAACAGCAGCCGGCCGCAGCCCTGGCAGGTTCGCTGGTGCCCGCCGTGGCCGGCCTCGGTCGTCCCGCCACAGGCGCCGCAGAACCGCTGTTCCCGGTGCCAGCGGAGCATGCCCTTGGCATAGGCCAGCGCGGCGGCGTCCGGCCCGCTGAGGCCGGCGAACAGCGCGCGGATGTCCGCCGCGGCGGTGGCCCCCGCGATGGACAAGGCGGCTGGCTCGTCCAGCTCGGACAGATCCGCCGCGAACACCGCGCCTTCGGCGCGGACGCCGAGGAACACGGGCTGGCCGCAGGCGGCCAGCAGGTCCGCCGCCTCCGGCGCGCACTGGCGCACCCGGTCGGCGCCGTCGGTCAGGCAGTTGTCCCGCCACATCGGGATGATGACGGTGGCCTGCTCGCTGAGCAGCCCCGAGATCCAGCGCTCGTCGGCGCGGCGCGACCCGCCGCGGTCCAGTCCGTTGTCGGCATAAGGCAGTTTGGGCACGGGAACCACCGTACGTTCTGCAAATGCCCGATGAGCGGGCCATCATGATCACCGCCAATTCCCGGGCCGTGGTACCGTCAGATGCCCGAATGAATATTCACTCAGGAAGGCCGTCGTGAGCTGGAGCGCAGCAGACATCCCCGACCAGCGTGGCCGCACAGCCGTCGTGACCGGGGCCAACGGCGGCCTCGGGCTAGAGACGGCACGTCAGCTGGCGGCGAAAGGCGCCCATGTCGTGATGGCGGTACGCAACCAGAAGAAGGCGGCGGCCGCGGTCAGCGATATCCGCACCACCGTGCCGGACGCCTCGCTGGAGCTGGTGGCGCTGGACCTGGCTTCACAGGCGTCGGTGCGTGCGGCGGCCGGGCAGATCATGGCCGCGCATGAGAACATCGATCTGCTCATCAATAACGCCGGGGTGATGGGGATCTCCGAGGCCAAGACCGCTGACGGCTTCGAGATGCAGTTCGGCGTGGACCATCTGGGGCACTGGTCGCTGACCGCGCTGCTGCTGCCCGCGCTGCTGCGCACACCCGGCGCGCGGATCGTGACCGTGACCAGCACGGCCCATCACATGGGCCGTGCCGTCGACCCGGCCAACCCCCACCTTCACGGCCGCTACCGGCCATGGCGCTCCTATGGCCAGGCCAAGCTCGCGAACTTCCACTTCGGCCTGGGGCTGCAGCGCGAGCTAGCGAAGGCCGGGGCGAGCACGGCCAGCCTGATCGTGCATCCGGGACTGTCCAACACCGACCTGCAGGCGGTCAGCGTGGAGCAGAGCGGCGGCGGGGCGAGCCAGCGGTTCTTCCTCGTCCTCGCCCGCCGCACCGGGATGCCCCCGGCCAACGGCGCGCTGTCGCAGCTACGGGCGGCGACCGACCCGGCCGCGAAGGGCGGGGAGTTCTACGGCCCGGAGTTCGTCAGCAGCGGGCCGCCGGTGCGCAAGCCGATCCTGCGCAGGCTTGGCCTGGACAAGGCGATCGCCGCGCTGTGGGAGGTCTCCGAGCGCGAGACCGGGATCGCCATCGACGTGCGGGCCGCCGCGGCGGCATGACGCCCCCGCCGATCGACCGCTCCGCCGCGGTGCGCAGCGCGCTGCGCACGCTCGTCGCGCGCAACGGCTTTCACGGCACGCCGATGAGCGCCGTCGCCAGCCTGGCCGGCGTGGCGACCGGCACCGCCTATACCCACTACGCCTCCAAGGGCGAACTGGTGCTCGCCGCTTACCTCGAGACGAAGGCGCAGCTCGCCGAGGCCGTCCTGGCCGGCCTCGACCCGGGCGCGGAGGCAGCCGCGCTATTTCGCAGCATCTGGCTGGCCAGCTACCGTCACCTGCAAGCGAACCCCGATCACGCCCGCTTCCTGCTGCAGGTCGACCACTCGCCCTATCGCAGCGCCGCGCACGAAACGGCGATCGCCCGCGGCGACCCGCTGGTGGCGCAGGTGGCCAAGCCCGATATTGCCGCCCGGCTGCTGCCTTTGCCGCTGGAGGTGATCTACGAACTCGGATTGAACCCGGCCGTGCGGCTCGCGGCCAGCGGGATCGAGCTGACCGGCGAACAGCTCGACGAGATCGCCGGCGCTTGCTGGCGGGCTATCAGCCAGCCGGGCTAAGACAACAGTCTCGGTCGTAACGGCTATAACAGGGTCATGACTGTCGACGGCGCGATCTGGCGTGATCAGCTCACTGCGGCCGAGCGGGCGGCGCTCGGCCGCGGGCACGGATCGATTCCCGATCCGCGGCCGGACATCCTGGTGGTGGGCGGCGGGATCATGGGTGTCGCGATCGCGGCCGCCTGCCACCAGGCGGGCCTGGGCTCGGTGTTGCTGATCGAGACCGGACGGCTGGGCACAGGGGCCACCGGAGGGGCGGCGGGCCAGCTGGTCCCGGAGCCGCACCAGTGGAGCGACCCCGAACCCCTGGTCGATCTGGAGCGGGCCAGCCTGGAGCGGTGGCGGGAGCTCGAGCAGCGGCTGCCCGGCGGGGTGGGGCTGGTCGAGATCGACTGGATCGGCCTGGCGCCGCATCCCGGCGGTTTCGCCGCGCATCAGCCGCCGGCCGTGCAGTGGCTGGCGCCCGGGCAGGTGGAGCAGCTCGTTCCGGGCCTGGCCCGGTCCATGGAAGGCGCGCTGATCCGGGACCAGGCCCGGGTCAACCCGCTGCGTGCCCTGGTCAGGCTGGCCGCCAGCCTGCCGGCGGTGGCCACCGGCGTAGCAGCCACCGCCGTGACCATCCACGGTGACCGGCTGGTGTCGGTCGCCACGTCGGCCGGTGAAGTCCACCCGGGCGTCGTGATCTTCGCCACCGGCCAGCCGCCGGTACTCGACGGCCTGCCGCTGAACATCCCCTCGGAGCGGGTCAAGGGCCACCTGCTGGTCACCGAGCCCACGCCGGTCAGGCTGCCCGGCATCGTCGCACCCGTCGCCACCCAGCTCGAGGACGGGCGGTTGCTGACTGGCGGGACCTTCGACATCGGGGACGAGGATCCGGCCATCCAGCCCGAGGTGATCGAGTCGATCATGGCCGGCCTGGTCGCCGCGCTGCCCGCCGCGAAAGGGCTGGGCATCGCGTACCAGTGGTGCTGCTTCCGGCCCCGCCACCCCGACCAGCGGCCGGTCATCGATCGCGTCCCCGGCCTGGACAACGCCTGGCTCACCTCGGGACACTTCAGGACCGGCATACTCAACGCCCCGGCCACGGCGGCAGTGCTGGCCCGCTGGATCTCGGTCGGTGAACCCCCGCCCGAGCCGGGCACCTGGTCGGCGACCCGCTTCACTCGGTCGGCGGGCTGACCACCCGGCGACGGTCGTCGGGAAGCCGCTGCGTGACCCCGGCCCGATCGAGGAACTCCAGCAGCGGTATCGCGACCCGGCGCGTGGTCCGCATCGCCTGCCTGGCCTCTGCGGCCGTGAACGGCTGCGGCAGGGCGGCCAGGATGCGCCAGGCCAGCGCGTCGGCACCCGGAGCCAGCACGATCTGGTCGCTGATCCGCAGCAGCAGCCCGGCCCGGTCGGCCGCGCCGATGGCCTGGAGGTCGAGACCGAGACGGCGGAGCCGGTCGACGTCGGGCGAGGCGAACGGCGCGGCGGCCAGGTCGGCCAGCAGAACCCGCACCGCGGCCGCGGCGGCGGCCGACAGCTCCTGCGTGCCGCCCGGCGTGCCGGGCGCTGTGAGGAGGATCAGGCCATCGCGCCGCCGCAGCGGCGGCCGTACCAGGGCGTCGACCAGCCGGCGCTCGGGCAGGCCCAGGGCCGCGCGGGCGGCCTCTACGGTGAGGCCGGGCGCGGGGGGCTCACGGCCGACCCCCGCGGTGACCGCTTCGGCGAGTCGGCCGGCCAGATCAGCCCAGTAGCCGGGATCCGCGAGCCACTCGCCGGCCACCGGCTCTGGATGCTCGCTGATGCCCATGGCCAGCAAGGCGCTGGCCCGCAGCAAGCCGTGCCGGCGCAGCAGGTCGGAGGCCAGGGGCAGGTCGGGCCAGGCCTCGAGATCGGCAGCGGCCGACGTGCCCGCGCCGCGGCGGCTCAGCGGGGGCGCCACGTCAAGCACGACCGCGCCGCGCACGGCCTGGTCTCGCAGCAGCACCCGGTCGCCGACGTGCAGCGGGATCGGCTCGCGCCAGGTGAGCCGGGCGATCCGGCCACTGAGCAGCCGGGCCCGCGCCGCCATCCGCGCCGCTCCGGCCTGCAGCGCCACCGTCCGCGGCAAGCGCGGCGCGCCGCCGCGTCCGGCCAGAGCCAAGCCAGCCCGGGCCGCTCCGTCTGGGCCCGCGCTGTCTGGGCCCGCGCTGTCTGGGCCCGCGCTGTCTGGGCCCGCGCCGCCCAGAGCCGCGTCCGCCGACCGCACGTCGGCCGCGGCCAGCCGCACGTCGATGACATCGGTCAGCGTCCAGCGACCCGGCTGCACGAGGGCCATGCCCGGGCCGAGCCGCTCATCGCTGACGCCGCGCAGGCCGAGCAAGGCCCTGGCCGGCCCGGCTAGCTCGGCCACGGGCTCGCCCAGGCTCTGGATGCCCTGCACCCGCACCGGCCGCATGGATGGAGTGATGACCAGCTCGTCGCCGAGGCGCACGGTCCCGGCCGGCAGCGTTCCGGTCACGACCGTGCCACCGTCCGCGTGGGCGAAGGTGCCATCGAGCCAGATCCGCACCGGTGCGCCGGCGTCCGGCACCGGGAGGCGGCCGGCCAGCCGGGCCAGCGCGGCCGCCAGCGCTGGCAGGCCCTGCCCGGTGACCGCGCTGACCGCGAGGGCCTCCACCTGGCCCAGGCTGGAAGCGGCCACCAGCTGGCTGGCCTGGGCCAGGACGGGCCCAGGGTCGGCCAGATCGGCCCGGGTGACGGCCAGCAGGCCGCGGCTGATGCCCAGGGCATCAACGATGGCCAGGTGCTCGGCCGACTGCGCTTGCCAGCCCTGGTCGGCGGCCACCACAAACAGCACGGCGGGGACCTGCCCCACGGCGGCGGCCACCGCGCCGACGAAACGCTCGTGGCCAGGCACGTCGACAAAGGCCAGGTGATCTCCTGACGGCAAGGTCAGCCAGGCCTGCCACAGGCCGGCGGGCGGGCCGCGGGGATGTTCCTCCTCCAGGCGCCCGGGAACCATCCCGGTGAGCGCCTGCACCAGGGCTGACTTGCCGTGTCCGGCGTGCCCGGTCGTCGCGATGACCTGCATGCCAGCCACGAGCGTGACCATACTCGCCGGGTCCGGCCCGGCGGCGTGCGCTTGGAGGGGGAGCATTCGAGCATTTACCAGCCCTTTGCATAATGGGCCGCCCACCGGGTATCCAACTTGTGCGAGTCTTAATCCTCCGGTTACGGAGGGAGTGAGCGCTATGGCTGGCGTGATGCGAATTCCGCGCAGTCGCGGCGGTGTGAGCGGGATCCTGCTGATCCTGCTGGGCGCGTGGGGCGGTCTGGCTCCGTTCGTCGGGCCCTACTTCAGCTTTGCCTACACGCCGGACAAGGCGTGGGCGTACACCTCTGGTCGGCTGTGGCTCTCGGTCGTGCCTGGCGCGGCCGCATTGCTCGGCGGCCTGCTGGTGACCAGCGCCTCGCACCGGGCGGCCGCCTGCGTGGGTGCGTTCGTCGCCGCCCTCGGCGGCGCCTGGTTCATCGTGGGCATCCCGGTCATCAGGCTGGCGGTGAAGAACGGCTCGATCACCCCGGGAGTCCCGCTGGCCGGCCCGCTCGGGCCGCTGAGTTCTACCAGCCGCGTGCTGGTCGAGGGGCTTGGCATCTTCACGGGCACCGGCACGCTGATCTTGTTCTTCGCGGCGCTGGCGCTCGGCCGGTTCTCCGTGGTCGGTGTCAGGGACGCGGCGCTGGCCGAGGAAATGCTGACGGCCGTGCCCACCGACGCCTATCCGGACGCGGCCGGCCAAGCGCCCGAGGACGTCAGCTACCCGTTCCCGGCGGAGCAGGCCAAGACATCGCCGGAGCAGTTTCCGACGACGACAAGCCCGTTCGGGCGGACGCCGCCCCCGGACACCGGCCCGCTCCGCGGGCCCAGCTAGGGCCTCCTGCCGTGGCGCGGCCTCGTATCTCGTCCAGGCCAGGCGGAAGACCGGCCAACATGTCGAAATCTGCCTTATCTGACTTATCACCTGATCTACCCTGAGTCTTCTTGCTTGCCTCGATTCCTGGACGGTCCATCGTGGGTTACCGGTTAAATCCCCCTCCGGGCTGGCCGCCCGTGCCGGACGGCTTCGTTCCGCCCGCGGGCTGGCGGCCCGATCCCTCCTGGCCAGCCCCGCCGCCCGGATGGCAGCTGTGGCTGCCCGACGATGATCCATTCTCGCCGTCGGCACCGGGATCGCCGTCGGTATCGGGATCGGCATCAGCATCGGGATCGCCGTCGGTATCGGGATCGGCATCAGCATCGGGATCGCCGTCGCCCACCACGCCGTACTCGTCCGCCCAGTCTCCTGGGTACACAGCGGCATCCCCATACACAGCGGCGTCGCCATACACAGCGCCATCCTCATACACAGCGCCATCCTCATACACAACGGCGTCGCCCTACAGCCCGGCGTCATCGCCCTACAGCCCGGCATCGCCGTATACTCCGGCATCGCCGTACAGCGCCGGATCACCGTACGAGACCGGCGGCGCTCCCTACCCATACGGCGCAGGCTCGCCGCCGCAGAACGGGAGCATGAGCGGGCTCGCGATCGCCTCATTCGTGCTCGGGCTGCTTGGCGCCTTCCTGCTGACCGCGGCGCTGAGCGTGATACTCGGCATCGCCGCGCTGGCCGAGATCCGCCGGACCGGGAAGCGGGGCAAGGGCCTGGGCATAGCCGGGATCGCGCTGTCGGGCGTGTGGATCGCGGCGATAATCGGGCTGTTCGTCGTGGGCGCCACCACCGGCGGGGGGTCACCCGGCGCAACTGGCAACCCCGGCTCGACCGGTCAGCCCAGCCACCCGGCTAGCGTCAGCGTGTTCTCGCTGCCGGTCGGGACGTGTTTCGACAATCCCTCCGGCAACACCCTCGGCATCAACTCGGTCACCGCGATCGCCTGCACGAAAGCGCACAACGCCCAGGTCTTCGCCGAGTTCGACACCACCGGCAGCCGCTTTCCGGGAGCAACGGCACTGGAGCGGCGCGCCAACTCCGGGTGCAACGCCAGGATCAGCGGGAACGTTGACCAGTCAAAGATCACCAGCACCATGTCGCTGCACTTCATCTTCCCGCAGCAGCTGGCCTGGGATTCGGGTCAGCGGCGGATCAGCTGCCTCATCGTCGACTCGCGGAACATGACGTCATCGGTCCTGGCCGCGCCTGGACAGGGCTGACACCGCGATACGGAAGACACCACCGCCGGGGCCGACGCAGCCCTTCAGGGCTTCAGGTTGTAGACGCGGGTCGCGTTGCCCGCCAGTACCAGCGACGCTGTCTGCTCGTCCGGGCATAGCCCGGCCACGGCGCGGGCGTTGCGCGCGATGCCGGGCACGCCGGGCCAGTCGGTGCCGAAGATCATCCGGCGGGTCAGCCGCGGCCAGCTGTGGCGGGCGTAGTAGCCCTGCAGCCGCGAGGGCGGTAGCCCGGACAGCTCAATCCAGACTCGCTCGCTGGACAGGGCCATGAACGCCGCGGCGTCATACCACCAGCCGCGCCCGCCGTGGGCCAGCACCACCTCCAGCGTCCGGAAGTCGCGCAGCACGTCGTCCAGCAGCACCGGGTCGGCGAAGGAGTTCGACGAGCCGGGGAAGGTGGACGTGCCGCAGTGCACGACCACGGGAATCCGTGCCTCCTGGCATATCGCGTAGGCCGGGTACAGCGCCCGGTCGTTGGCCGCGAACCCGCCGTGCACCGGGTGGATCTTCAGCGCGACCGCGCCGAGCGCGATCTGGCGCTGCAGTTCCTCGTCGACCGGGTAGTGCAGGTGCGGGTTGATGTTGCCGACCATGCGGCACCGGCCGCCGGGGCGCTCGGTGAGCGGCAGCAGGTCCTCGACCGGCTGGATACCGGTCACCTTGGGGCTGTACTCGGCCAGCAGCAGTGCCACGTCCACACCCTGCTCGGCCAGGTAGGCATCGAACCGGGCCGGGTCGATCGTGCCGCGTGCGTCGTAGACCTGCCCGAACACCGAGGCGTCGCCGAAGTCCTGGGCCCAGTCCTTCCAGGCCGGCTTGAGCGTGGGCAGCCGGGCGGCGTGCACGTGGGCGTCGATGAGCGGCAGGCCGTCCAGCATCTGGCGGTTCTCCTCGGCAGCGGGTAGGCGAAGGTTACGCCAGGTGCACGTAGTCGTAGTCGAATGGCCTGCCGTTGATGCCGTTGCGCGGAGGGGCGATCCACGCCGCGATCTTGCCGCGTTCGTGGACCGGCTGCATGAGCGAGCGCACGTGCGTCTTGTCTACGTCGGTGGGCAGCCACTCCCCCTTGCGGCGCTGCCATTCGTCGGCCGTGAGCAGTTCCCCGTCCGGGCTGGCCTCGATCCCGGCGAACGCGCCGACCCTGCGGTTGAACGCCACGTGCGGCAGCTTCAGCCGCGCGTCCAGGCCCGCGCTGGACAGGATCCGGTTCCACCGCTTGACCCCGCTCTGGCAGTCGGCGATGTACTCCCGGCGCAGGTCGGTGTTGAGCCCGACCAGCGCGGCCACCTCGGTCTGCCCGATCTGCCCGTCATCGAGCGCGTCCACCATGATCGACTCGCTGGTGAGCTTGTGGTCGTCCCGTCGGCGGTCCTCGAGCCAGCGGCCCTTCAGCCCGGCGGTGTAGTAGTTGGCCACGTTCGTCGACGTATCGCCGCCGAACAGGTCGAGCGACACCGAATAGTGGAAGTTCAAGTACCTCTGGATCACCGCGAGCGGGATCCCGCCGCGCGCCGCCACCTCGTCACTGTCGTGTTCCACCATCAGCTGCGCGGTGCGCTCGACCACGCGGTCCACGCCGGTGGTCCCGACGAACATGTGGTGCGCCTCTTCCTTGAGCATGAACTCGCAGGTGCGCGACAGCGGGTCGAACGCGGACTCCTTGAGCGTGCCGAGCTGGTACTTGCCGTCCCGGTCGGTGAAGTAGGTGAACATGAAGAACGACAGCCAGTCCGGGGTCTCCTCGTTGAACGCGCCCAGGATCCGCGGCGCGTCCTGGCTGCCGGAGTTGCGGTGCAGCAGTTCCTCGGCTTCCTCGCGTCCCTCCCGGCCGAAGTGGGCGTGCAGCAGGTACACCATCGCCCACAGGTGCCGGCCTTCCTCGACGTTCACCTGGAACAGGTTGCGCAGGTCGTACAGGCTCGGCGCGGTGGCACCGAGGTTGCGCTGCTGCTCGACCGAGGCAGGCTCGGTGTCGCCCTGGATCACGATCAGCCGCCGCAGCTCGGAACGGTACTCGCCGGGCACCTGCTGCCAGGGCGGCTCTCCCTTGTGGTCGCCGAAGCCGATGCGCCGGCCCGGGTCGCGCTCGGCAAGGAAGATTCCCCACCGGTAGTCGCGCATGGCCACGTGCCCGAAGTGCGCCCACCCCTCGCGGCCCACGTTGACCGCGGTGCGCAGGTAGACGTCCTGCGTCGGCAGCGACGGGCCCATCGACTCCCACCAGGACAGGAAGTTCGGCTGCCACGACTCCAGCGCCCGCTGCAGCCGGCGGTCGTCGCGCAGGTCCACGTTGTTCGGGATCTTCTCGCCGTAATCGGGGGTGGTCGTCATCGCTCAGACTCGCTTCCGGTCAAAGTTGGCCCGCTGCCCGGTGCCGAACCGGCGCAGCGCGCCGTCGGGACCGGACGCGTTGGGCCGGTTGAAGATCCAGTTCTGCCAGGCGGTCAGCCGGCCGAAGATCTTCGTCTCCATGGTTTCCGGGCCCGCGAACCGGTAGTTGGCCTCGAGCCCGGACAGCGCGTCCGGGCTGAAGCTGGCCCGTTCCTCCACCGCGATGCGGACCTCGTCGTCCCAGTCGATGTCGTCGGGCGCGAATGTGACCAGCCCGAGCTCCTCGGCCTGGTCGGCCTGCAGCGGCTGGCCGGCCGCCTCGGTGGCGGCCGCGAGCGCCGCGTCGTCGCCCAGGAAGCGGGTCTGCAGCCGGGACAGCCCGTTGCCCATCGGCAGCAGGCCCAGGTTCATCCCGTCCAGCGTCACCGTGGCGGGCCCGGTGTCCGGGTCGTCGTCCTCGCCCACCCCGAGCAGCATGTAGCTCCGGTCGGCGGCCAGGGCCAGCTCGAACAGCGAGCCGGCGAAGCAGCTGCCCGGCTCGATCAGCGCGATCAGGCTCCGGCTGGTCACGTCCAGCCGCTTCAGCGTGCGCTTGAGGTAGTGGATGATCTCGTTGACCAGCCAGTTATCTGTGTTTTCCAGCAGTAGCCGGTCGTAGGCCAGCGCCCGGGCGGGGTCACCAACCGTCTTGAGGACCCAGGTGCCCAGTTCAGGCTCGTTCGTGCGCAGGTCGAGGATCAGGTCGTCGAGTTCACGGGTAACTGCGAGGGGCCAGAACGTGACGCCTGCCGCGGTGATCGCGTCCGCATCCGGCGGGTCCTGCTCCGGGCCCGCGACGGTGATCGTCGCCGTTCCCGTGGCCCGGTCCAGCACCGCGGTCACGTACTGGTAGCCGATGTGGTCGTCGTCGCGCCGCTTGGCCAGCGGGGTCAGCACGACGCCGGTCGCGCCCGCCGGGCGGCCGGAGCGGGAAGCGAGTTCCGCCGCGCGCTCGGCCACCACCTCGTCCCACTTGGGCCGGGGTACCGCCTCGTCCACCAGCCGCCAGGCCGTGGCCCTGGCCCCGCCAACGCCCTCGGACCGGGTCGTGAAGTAGTCGGCCAGGTCGCGCCGCACCAGCCGTTTGTCGGTCACCCGGGTCAGGCCGCCGGTGCCGGGCAGCACCCCGAGCAGGGGCAGTTCCGGCAGCGACACCACCGACGAGCGGTCGTCGATGATCATGATGTGCTCGCACGCCAGCGCGAGCTCGTAACCGCCGCCGGACGCGGTGCCGTTCAGCGCGGCCAGGTACGTCTGCCCGGAGTTGGCCGATGCGTCCTCGATGCCATTGCGGGTCTCGTTGGTGAACTTGCAGAAGTTGACCTTCCACGCATGCGGCGCGGCGGCCAGCATCCTGATGTTCGCGCCCGCGCAGAAGATCTTGTCCTTGGCGCTGGTCAGCACGACCGTGCGCACCTCGGGGTGCTCGAACCGGAGCCGCTGCACCGCGTCGTACAGCTCGATGTCCACGCCCAGGTCGTACGAGTTGAGCTTCAGCTCGTAGCCGTCCCGCAGTCCCCCGTGCTCGTCGACGTCCATGGCCAGCGTCGCGACCGCGCCGTCAACGCTGAGCCGCCAGTGCCGGTAGGTGCCCGGCTCGACCTGGAAGCTGACCCGCCCGGCCTCGCCCACCGAGCGGTCAGCTGTCTCATCCTCTGCCATCCGTTCCATGCTCTACGTATTTGCATCGCTTAGTCAAGTATCTGTAGCACATTGAGCGACCCGGCACCCGGTTCCGCGGTCACGGCCTGTGTGAATGAACGGTTAGGCGCGTTCTGGGGGCTGGTCCGCCTGACACGGCGTCCAGTACATTCATGCTGGCCGCACCCCAGGGTCTGAGGCGGCAGTCCCGCGCGATCAGGCGATCAGGCGGGCGCCGGGGCCGGGAACGGGCGTGATCTGGCGCGGCGAGTCCACGAGGTGGTCCTCGGCGCAGCGCAGTTCGAGGTGCACCGGTGCTCCGCAGTCCCGGTGCTGTAGCTCGACCACCGGCCCGTCCGGGCTCACCGCGTACGTGTTGCCCCACTCCAGCAAGGCCACGATCAGCGGGAAGAGCGCGAGCCCCTTCTCGGTCAGCCGGTATTCGCTGCGTGAGCGCTGACCGGGTTCCCGGTATGGCACCTTGCGCAGCAGCCCGTCCGCCACCAGGCGAGCCAGTCGGTCGCTGAGGATCTGCCGCGGCGCGCAGATGCGCCGGCGGATGTCATCGAACCGGCGAACGCCGTTGAACGCCTCCCTGAGCACCAGGAAGGTCCACTTCTCGCCCACGATGGCCAGGGCGGCGCCGATTGTGCAGTTCTCGGTGTCGTAGTCAAAGACCCACGGCCTGCTCATCGCCCCATGCTAAGTCTGGTTGACAGACTTAGCAATGAAGAGGCAGGCTGGGTCTGTGACTCGAACTCAGTTGGACGAGGTCGGCAGCGCGGGCGAGGCGGACAGCTCGACGCCGGCGGACAGCGCGAGGCATGCGGGCGGCGTGAGCGAGGCGGGCAGCGCGAGCCAGACGATCGAGCGGGCCGACCCGGCTGCGGTGCGTTCCGGTGATGCCGTCCAGTACCGCGGCGATGCCGTCCAGTACTCCGGCGATGCTGTCCTGCACCCCGGCGGCGCCGTCCAGTACCGCGGCGATGCCGTCCAGTACTCCGGCGATGCTGTCCTGCACCCCGGCGGCGCCGTCCAGCACCGCGGCGATGCTGTCCAGTACCGAAGCGCGACGGCCGCGGACTGCGAGGCGATCGGGTGGTTTGTCGCCGGGCTGTCGCTGCGCAGCCGGTTCCTGAGGTTCTTCACCCCGGCCTCGCCGCTCAGCTCGGCCGTGCTGCGGGCCATGTGCGGGACTGGCCGCACCACCGACGTGCTCGTCGCCACGCATGACGGCGTGATCATCGGTCACGCGATGGCGGTGGACAGCATCATTCCCGACGGCAGCCGGGTGACCGACATCGGCATGGTGATAGCCGATCACTGGCAGAGCCGCGGCATCGGTTCGATGATCTTGGGGCGGCTGGTCGCGCGGGCGGCCGCTCGTGGCGTGAGCGCTCTGGTGATGGACGTCCTGCCCGAGAACCGGCAGATGCTGGCGATGATCTCCCGCCGGTGGGCGGATGCACACTACAAATTTGCCGCCGACTCGGTGACCGTCCGGGTCTGCCTGTCAGATGCGCCCGCGGCGAGAGGAACCGGCCGTGCCGCGGCATGACATTCAGCCAGAAGACGGCGCCCGGCTTGACCAGGGCCAGCGCGGTGAACGCCCGCCGGGCCGGCCGCGGCGGCGCAGCTACCGGTGGGAGGACCCGGCCCGCTCGGGGGCCGCGGCGCGAACGCTGGCGGGCGCCGACTTCTTCGGGGCCATCGCCGACGGCACACTGCCGCCGCCGCCCATCGCCAGCACGCTCGGCTTCACGCTGGTCTCGGTGGCGCCAGGCCGGGCCGTGTTCGAGTTCACGCCGTCCGAATTCCACTACAACCCGATCGGGTCGGTGCACGGCGGCGTGTGCGCCACGATGTGCGACTCGGCCTGCGGCTGCGCGGTGCACAGCATGCTGCCCGCCGGGACGTACTACACATCACAGGACCTGAGCGTCAAGTTCCTCCGCGCGGTCACCACGTCAACCGGGCCGCTGCGGTGCGAGGGAACCGTCATCCACCTTGGCTCGCGCACCGCGCTGGCCCAGGCCAGCCTGACTGACGGCACCGGCAGGCAGTACGCGCACGCGACAAGCAGTTGCCTGATTTTCCGGCCGTGACCACCCGCCGATAAGGGGCGATCGGGCAGTTTTGAGATCCTGCATGGTACTGGTTTTAACCAGAAACTAGGAAAGAGATTTCATTATCCTGCGATTCGTGGCATCGGGTGCTTGCCAGCCATAAACTCCCGCGCTGGGCGGAGGCGTTCAGGGATGATCTCCTTCGTTACATCTGAGGATTCTTGTAAACGACGGCGGGGGTCATGCCGTCTTAAGCAATGTGAGTTGGTTCATTCGCTCAGCGGCGAGCGGCTGCTATTGGCGGCTAGGCCCTCCGGCGAATGGCCGTAATCATCCGTTTACCTGACATCCGGCCCCATAGGTGGGAGAAGATATGTCACCCGTCCGACGGCGCCCTGCGGCGCCCGCATTCGGTGACACTAGGTACGCGGCCGACGACGCCGAGTTGTCAGCCTTAGCCGACGGCCCTGACACCGTGCCCGTACCACGGGCCGGTGACACCCTGATCCTGCGAGCGGTCGGCGGCCCGGCCACGGCGCTGCGGCCCGCCAGGCCGGTCCCCGAGGCCGAGCCGGGCGCCGGCAACTACACCGGCTCACGCCATGTCATGCAGGTCGAGGGCGGTCTCGCCCCGGTCGACGACGCGCTGGCCGCCTCCGGCTACGGCTACGAGCGGTACACCAGGCAGGCCGGCCCGCTGGACCGGCCGCGCTGGGACCAGCCCTATCAGGTCCAGTACCGGGGGATCCACCAGAGCAAGCGCGAATGGCTGGCCACCAGGCTCATCGCGCTGGTGCTGGTGGCCCTGGACGTCAGGTTCATCTACTGGCTGATCTTCCAGTCTCGCTATCCCCACCTGCACGTCTGGCTGTGGCAGTCGACCGGGCACGCGGCGGCGACCGACGGCTACATCCTGCTGCTGGTGGGGATGGCGTTTGGCTCGATCGTCATGCAGCTCTTCCTGCTGATGAACGTGCTGACCGTGTCCAGGGCGTGCCTGGCGGCGCGGGACCCGATCCCGGTCGAGCCGGACCCGCGAATGCGCGTGGCGTTCCTCACCACGATCGTCCCGGACAAGGAGCCGGTCGAGATGGCGGAGCGGACGCTGCGGGCGGCCAAGACGATCGTGTACGACGGCCAGCTCGACCTGTGGCTGCTTGATGAAGGCGACTCGGACGAAGTAAAGCAAATGTGCAAGCGGCTCGGCGTCCATCACTTCAGCCGCAAAGGCCGGGGCCACCTGGAGCTTGACACGGGCATGTTCGCCAATAAGACAAAGCACGGCAACCACAACCGCTGGCTCTGGGAACATGCGGGCGACTATGACGTGGTCATGTTCGTCGACACCGACCACGTGCCGCTTCCGATCATGGCCGAACGGCTCCTCGGCTACTTCCGCGACCCGGACGTCGCGTTTGTGGTCGGCCCTCAGTTCTACGGCAACCAGGAGAACCGGATAACCCGGTGGGCCGAGTCGGCCCAGTACCTATTCCACAGCGTTATTCAGCGGGCCGGAAACCGCCGGAGATGCGCAATGCTCGTCGGCACCAACGCGGCCGTGCGAACCAGCGCGATCAAGAAGGGCTACATCGACTCCATCACCGAGGACATGGCCACGAGCCTGTGGATTCACGCCACCAGGAACTCCGAGACGGGGCGGGCGTGGCGGTCCGTCTACACCCCCGACCTGGTGGCGGTGGGCGAGGGGCCGAGTTCGTGGACCGAGTTCTTCGGCCAGCAGACCCGCTGGTCGGCGGGAACGTTCGAGGCCATATTCCGCCAGGTCTGGCGGGTGGGATCCAGGCTCCGGCCCGGTGCGGCGCTCCATTACCTCCTGATGCTGACCTACTACCCGTCCATCGCCCTCGGATGGATTATGGGCATCTTCATCAGTGCCTGCTACCTCGGGTTCGGGATCAGCAGCCTGCGCACCAACGCGGGCTGGTGGCTCACCTATTACCTCGACGTAGCGGCGATGCAGTTCCTGCTTTACCGGTTCATGCGGCGCCACAACGTGAGCCCGCACGAGCCCGCGGGATCGTCAGGGCTTTCCGGGATGCTCGTGTCGGCGCTGACCGCGCCGATCTACGCCCGGAGCCTGATCAAGGTACTGCTGCGCCGCAGGCTGGCATTCAACGTCACGGCCAAGGGGAGCACAACGAGCCGGGACCGGCTGTGGACCTTCCGGTACTCGCTGATGTGGGCCCTCGTGCCGATCGTGGTCCTGCCGCTGGCGCTGCTGCGCCATCGGCCCTTCCCCATGATGATCGCCTGGACGGCCGTCATCCTCGCGGTCTGCCTGGCGCCCATCGGGATCTGGCTGACTGATCGCGCCCTCGGCGCGGCCCGGGAACGCTCCGGGCGAGCGCGCTCCGGCCGGGAACGCCCGGTGCGGGAACACCAGTCCAGGGAGCACGCGGCGCTGCGCGAGCACGCGGCGCTGCGGGAACGCCAAGGGCGGGAACGCTCCGGGCGGGACCGGCCCGCGCGGGACCGGCCCGCGCGGGACCGCTCCCCGCTGGACGCCGTTAGCCACCGGCCGGCCGAAGCGCTGTATTCGCAACCTACGAGAAAGGAGCGGGTCGAGCGATGAGCAGATCCTCGGTGCTCGCCACCGGGAGCGGCCCCTGGACCAGCCCCACGGACCGGCCCAGGAAGCGGTTCTCCCATCGGATGCTGGCCATTCCGGCAGCGCTGCTGGCGGCCGGCGGGGTCATCGCCGCCAACGTGCCGACGGTCGGCGCGGCCGTGGCGGAGTGGTACCACCAGTACCAGATCACCAGGCCGGCCTACGAGGCCAAGTACGGGCTCTGGGTGAAGCTGAACATCCCGGCCAAGTTCCGGGTGAACGGCATCCACTCCACCCTGCTCTACAACGGTGATGTCCTCATCATGGCCGGGTCCGGGAACAACCAGGCGTTCTTCAACGCCGGGACGTTCAAGACCCTCCTGCTCAACCCGGCGACCATGCACGAGCAGCTGATCCCCACCCCGTGGGACCTGTTCTGCGCCGGCCACATCGAACTGCCCGACGGGAACATCCTGATCGCGGGCGGGACCGCCCGCTACGAGAACCTGGATCCGAAGTACGCCGCCGGCGCCATGACGGTCATGAACAACGACCCCGCCCAGGCCTGGACCCTGCCCAAGGGCACGATCTTCACCGCACCGGACGGCCGGGCGTTCGCGTCGGCCATGGCGGTCACTGTCCCGCGCGCGACCAGGCAGCGCAGCCCCGACGGCGGGCGGCCGATCGTGACCGCGGGCCAGCAGAGCGTCTGGGTGGATGCGGTCAAGAAGGGCAAGGGCTCGCTGATCGGGTCGGCCGAGGAATACGAGATCCGGGGCCTGCTCGGCCCGCAGGCCAACAGGCTCCTGTACGGCGTCGGCACGCCGATGACCCTGCAGAAGCAGAACTTCGACGGCACCAATGACGCCTACATCTTCGACGTCAAGACCTCGCGGTTCGTGAAGGTCAACTCGATGAACTACGCCCGCTGGTACCCGACCCTGGCCGAGATGGGCAACGGCATGGTGATGGCCATGTCCGGACTGAACCAGGTGGGCCAGATCACGATGAACAGCGAGATGTTCAACCCCAACACGGGCACCTGGGCCAAGGGCCCGGCCCGCGGCTTCCCGACCTACCCGGCGACGTTCCTGACCGAGAACGGGCAGCTGTTCTTCACCGGGTCCAGCGCCGGGTACGGCCCGGCCACGCCCGCCTGGCGCACACCCGGGTTCTGGAACACCAAGACCAACGTCTTCCGCCCGGTGCCCGGCATACCGGACCCGCAGGACCTGGAGACCAGCGCCTCGGTCCTGCTGCCGCCCGCCCAGAACCAGACGTTCATGGTGCTGGGCGGCGGCGGCGTCGGCCAGTCGAACTCGTCGACCGCCCGCACCGCGCTGATCGATACCGCGGCCCCGGACCCGCACTGGGTGCGCGGCCCGTACCTGGCCGAGCCGACGCGCTACCCCATCACCGTGCTGCTGCCCAACGACGAGGTGCTGGTGACCGGCGGGTCGAAGTACTACCGCGGGGAGCACGGGAGCGACAACCGGGACACGCGGATATATGACGTGGCGACCAACTCGTTCTCCTGGGCCGCGGACTCGATCACCGGCCGCGACTACCACTCGGGCGGGCTCCTGCTGCCCAACGGCAGCGTGCTCACCCTGGGTGGTAACCCGCTGTTCGGCAACCCGCAAGACACCGCGCCGCAGACCTTCAACCAGGAAGTCGACGTCTACTACCCGCCGTACTTCTTCCAGGGCACCCGCCCGAGCGTCCTGTCGGCACCTAAGGTCATGGCGCTGCGGCACAGCTACCTCATCAAGGTGTCGCAGGCGCCGGGCATCAAGGAGCTGCGGCTGATGCGGCCCGACAACCCGACCCACGTGACCGACGTCAACC